>Ga0210396_10003089_pt1 | contig 16736 bp, 15 predicted proteins | sample IncBWH17OmetaG_FD_155466 | JGI IMG/M metagenome (GOLD analysis project Ga0210396, IMG submission 155466) | Forest soil microbial communities from Barre Woods Harvard Forest LTER site, Petersham, Massachusetts, United States - Inc-BW-H-17-O ... | reverse complement strand
ACTGCACACGCTACGTGTCCAGTCGAGACATGGGCGCAAGAGGGGTTGCCGAAGCCGGGGACATTTCCTGTCGAAATGAAATTGCCCCAAGATCCCCAGGCCAGTGGGCACAATCCCAGCAGAGTGAATAAACTGATTTTTGCGGTGAGCGTTATGATTCTGGATTTCATGCTGTCTCCTCTTTTGTTCGGCCTCGGAAAAGTAGGCCGGGCGTTTTCTGTCTCACTTAAATAGGCGCAAATTACGGGCCGGAACTATCACGTTGAGAAACAAATTGAAATGCGACCCCCGTAATGCGGCAAAACTCAAATGCGAGCACGGGGGTCAAGATGGGGAATGTTATCTAGCCGGGGTTTGGGCGTTTTCGTCAGCGTTGTCCACGCGCATGCCACTGCTGCCGATGTTCGCTGGCACCGCGTTCCCGCCCTGGTATAAAGCTGAGACAACCGTGCGAAACTCTCGTCCTTGGTTTACGACCACCAGTTCCAGGTCGATCCACGACCCGTCGTTGCCTTTGTAGTTAATTCTGGCATTCCCGGTACAGTCGGCGTTGACCTTATATGTTCCGGTCTCGCCGGTCTGAAATTTCCATGACTGGTTAGTGCCGTCGATCACTACGAAATCTACCTGCGTGAACTTTCCGTTTTCGTCGAAATTGGTCATTGCGACTCCGTTCTGAGGCAGTACGACGCCGTTCCCGGAAAGTCAGAGCAAGCCATCGACGAAATGAAAAAGGCATTGCAGCTCGATCCCTTTTCCCGAATCTACAATACCGTTTTTGGTCTGACCTATTTCTATGCCCGGAAATATGACCAGGCGGAGGAACAATTCAAAAAAGGCGATTGAATTGAATCCTGATTTCTTTGTAACGCGCTATCACTTGGCGTGGTTATACTCGCACCTCGCGGAATACCAGAATGCCATTACTGAGCTTACGAAGGGACGGCTCCTTGCAGACGACGATCGCGTCAAAACTGCAGCGTCTCAGGAGGTCGCACTTTCAAAGGCGTTTGCAATAGCAGGAGCCCAGAAATTCTGGCAGCAAATTCAGAGGGAGAACGAGAAATTCGGGCGAAGCGTAGGAGAGTTCGACACGCCGCAGGTTTATGCTCGTTTGGGAGAAAAAGAAAAGGCCTTGGAAGCGTTACAGCGGAACTATGAGGAGCGGGTAGCTCTCGGGACGCTCTTAAACGTTGATCCTGCTTTTGACACGCTTCGTTCGGACCAGCGATTAAGAGACCTGGTTCAGCGCATGGGGCTGACTCCGAATACTACGGGCAAGTAAGGCAGACGATTTCGGCTGAAATTGAGGATCTGCATTGACGGTAAGACAGTGGCCGCCTAACATTGCTTCCTGCATGATAGGTCAGACCATTTCCCACTACGAGATCACGGGCAAGCTCGGTGGTGGGGGCATGGGAGTCGTGTACAAAGCAGAGGACAATCGTCTGCATCGCACGGTCGCCTTGAAATTTCTGGCCGAGCATTCCGCCAAAGACCCCGCTGCGCTGGAACGTTTTCGGCGTGAAGCGCGGACCGCATCTGGCCTCAACCATCCAAACATATGCACGATCTATGACATTGGCGAAGAAAACGGATCTGCCTACATTGTGATGGAGTTCGTCGACGGGCAGACGCTGAAGCATCGCATCGAGGGGAAGCCGATGCGTCTGACCGAAGTGCTGGATATCGCAGGCCAAGTCGCCGATGCTCTCGACGCGGCGCACGCCCAAGGCATTGTTCATCGCGACATCAAGCCTGCAAACATATTTATAACTCGCAACGGACAAGCGAAGGTCCTGGATTTTGGCTTGGCCAAGTACACGGCCGAAGCCCATTCCGGACGCGCAGGCGCTACCGAATCGATGGCGACAGCGGCCGACGCTCAGCTCTTGACCAATCCCGGCATGGCGATAGGAACGATCGCTTACATGTCACCGGAACAGGCCATGGGTGAGGATCTGGACCGGCGCACCGATCTGTTCTCTCTCGGGCTCGTGCTTTATGAAATGTCTACGGGGCGGCAGGCGTTTCCCGGTTCCACCAGTGCCGCAGTGTTCGACGGGATTCTCAATCGCGATCCTGTGCCGCCGGTCCAACTCAATCCTCAACTTCCGCTGAAACTCGAAGAGATCCTCGACAAAGCCCTGGAAAAAGATCCGAAGTTGCGGTACCAGACAGCATCCGATTTTCGCGTCGACCTGCAGCGTTTGCGGCGGGAATCTGATTCGCACCCGAGCACCAGCATCGCCACACAACCTGCGGCCTCGACGTTGCCGTCGATTGCCGCAGGCAAGGTAAGCCGTAGTCGAGTCGCCGCGGTGGCTGCGGCCATCGCCGCACTCGCGCTTATTGCAGGAGCATATTTGCTGGGGAAGCGGGAAGGGCTGGCATCAAGCATTACTCCGCCTACTTATCACCAGCTGACATTTCGCGGTGGCACCATCCGCATGGCGCGCTTCGCTCCCGACGGAAAAAATATCGTCTACAGCGCTGCCTGGGAGGGAAATCCCATCGAAGTGCTGATCACGCGTCCCGACAGTCCCGAATCCCGTCCCTTTGGGTTGACCAGAGCTGAGGTGTTGTCGATCTCACCCGATGGTGAGATGGCTTTTCTGCTGAACAGTCACAATGTCGATCCCTACATCAATGAAGGTACGTTGGGCAGAGTGCCGCTAGGCGGCGGCGCTCCCCGCGAGGTGCTGGAGAATGTGCAGTGGGCGGACTGGTCGCCGGACGGTTCCAACTTTGCCGTCGTGCGTGAGTTCGGCGGATTGAGCCGACTCGAATACCCGATTGGAAAAGTGCTGTACCAAACGGGAGGATGGCTCAGCCATCCTCGAGTCAGTCTCAAAGGGGATTTAGTCGCTTTCATTGAGCATCCCGTGCGCAGGGATGATGCAGGATCAATCGCAGTCGTTGACCTCTCGGGTAAGAAGAAGACGTTGTCCACTGGCTGGGAGACGGCTTGGGGATTGGGTTGGTCGCCGAGTGGAAACGAAATCTGGTTTTCCAGCACCCGGCTGGGCTACGGACGTTATCTTTCCGCCGTAAATCTTTCGGGGAAAGAGCGGCTTCTGGCGCGGGAACCGGGCACGTTGACGCTCCAGGACGTTGCGAGGGATGGACGCGTTCTAATCACACGTGATGTGCCTCGCGTTGGCATGGTTGGAATGACAGGTGAAAACAACAAGGAGCGCGACCTTTCCTGGTTAGACTGGTCGGCGCCCAAGGATCTCTCCTTTGACGGCAAGAAGCTATTATTCACCGAATCCGGGGAAGCGGGAGGCGAAAATTATTCCAGCTACTTGCGTGGTACCGATGGCTCACCGGCCATCCGGCTCGGCGATGGGACCAGTTTCGCGCTTTCGCCCGATCAAAGATGGGTGTTGTCGGGTCTTCCTAAACCTCCCGTGCAGTTCACCCTGCTTCCCACGGGCGCAGGAGAATCGAAGCAGTTGACGCATGATCAAATCAATCGTCTCGATGCACACTGGTTTCCTGACGGAAAGAGGATGATGTTCTCCGCCGATGAACCGGGGAAAGGCGTCAGGCTTTACGTGCAAGATCTGAATGGCAGTCCAGCCAAGGCCATCACAGCCGAAGGTGTGAACGCAAGCTTGTTCACCATCTCTCCTGACGGCAAGCAAGTAGCGCTCGTTGCTCCCGACCAGAAGCCCTCAATACTTGCTTTGGAAAGCGGCGAGATTCATCCGATTACTGGGCTTGAGGTTGGAGAAGCTCCCATCACGTGGACAAGCGACGGCCGCTCGCTGTTTGTCTATCGTCTCGGCGAGGTTCCCACGACGGTGAACCGGCTGGACTTGACCACCGGCCGCAAACAGTTCTGGAAGAAGCTGGTTCCTCCGGACGTCTCCGGCGTCACCGATATCAGCTCCGTCCTCATCACTCCCGACGGCAACAATTACGTCTACGAATACGGTCGGACGCTTTCCGATCTGTATCTGGTGAACGATCTCAAGTAGTCGCTTAATCCGCTGATGAACTCCGCCGTCGCTTGATTTTCGGCCGGCGCGATCCCGCGAATGCCTCGCGCTTGGGGTGAGCTAAGCACACGACAAAATCAGCACTGAAGCGGATACAGAATCCCACTCCGCCAAATTTTTATTGTCGCTAACACCTTGAATCGGCTATCAATTTGTGATGGGGGTCACAGCCAACTGTGATGCAGATTGCAATGTGGCTCCGACAAGCGTGTTATATATCTAGCCGCATCACTCCCGACGCCTCTCTTCCAGGAGCTTTTATGCTCGAATCGCAACAACTAACCAAAGATGCAAAGATGGCCATGATTTCCCAGTTTCTGGGATTCATGCTTGACGCCTATGACATGGCGTTGGTTTTGATCATGGCTCCAATTCTGGTCAAGGTTTTCATTTCTCCCAAAGGCAGCGCAGCCTGGCAGTACATTGTGATCGTCTTTAGTTACTCGATTACGATGGCCTCAAGGCCGATTGGCTCCGCGCTATTCGGACGCTATGCCGACAAGATTGGCCGCAGGTTCCTTCTCGTCTTCACCATTGGAGGCGTCGGCATCATGTCCGTCCTTGGTGGCTTGTTGCCGACCTACGCTCAGATTGGCGTCTGGTCTTATGTTATCTTCTGCACTCTCCGCTTGCTGATGGGAGTCTTCTTTGGTGGTGAATACGCCGTGGGTCACACATTCGCCATCGAATATGCTCCCCAAAAGAAACGCGGACAAATTGGCGGCTTCATTCAATCGGGCTTTCCATTAGGATATGTTTTCGGCTCGTTGGTTTTTGCTTTGGTTTCGTTCCTGACAACCAAAGAGGCAATGCTCGCTTACGGCTGGCGAATCGTTTTCATGACCGGAGTCGTTCCGGTTTTTCTGGCTCTTTATATTCGGAGTAATCTCCATGAGTCACCGGAATTCGAGAACGCAAAGACGCACGGCAAGATCGAAAAATCTCCGTTCTTGAACCTGTTTAAGCCACCTCAGCTTTTTGACTTCCTCCAGGTATTCTTCTTTATGACTGGCCTGTTTCTTACCGATTACTCGGTATACGGATTCCTGCCGAATATTCTGACCCTGAAAGGACGTGGCTTCGGCACCACGACCTATAGCTTGATCTACGGCTTCGCATTGTTCATGGCGTTCCTGGGCTACAACTTTTATGGTTGGCTTTCGGATCGAACCGGCAGAAAAATCCTGACCCAGTGGTATTGCGCCTTTTTGGTGGTGTTTGGTGTCCCGGTTTTCTACGTTCTCTATCACGCCGCAGTTGCCCGCAACCTTTGGATGGCGATCCTAGGCACTGTCATGGCTGCCATGCTCAAACTGGCGTGGGGAGTGGTTCCAGCCTATCTCTGTGAGCGATTCCCGACCAGACGGCGTGCTGCGGGCGTGGGTTTTGGCTACTCTTCCGGTGCACTGCTGGGTGCGTGGTTCAGCGCTTACGTGTGGTGGGCCCACAAAATCCCGTTTATCGCCGCAATCGAGAAGCAGGATATGTGGCTATCGCCCGCCGTAGTTCTGACAGCCGGCGCGGTCATGACTTTCGTTAGCCTCCTGTACTCTCCCGAGACCAGGCATCTTCAATTGGCAGAAGTTGGGGAGAAGGAGCGCGCCTTCGAGGCCGCTAAGGAAGCGGAAAGAGTGCTGGCCAGTTAGCCGAATTTTACGAATAAGTACTCCGTTAGACCCAGGTCGATTCGCACGTGATAGCGACTCGGTCTGTACCTAATTTCATTGACCTTCGCGAGTTTCTGGACCTGATCAATTGAGACTCTGGGCTCCAATGTTGTGCGGTGCTTCACAAACATGAGCTCAGGTCTTTCGCAACGATTCCAAAAATTACTCCGGATCACGAAGACGTGTGACTGAAGTCACAGTCCCTGTCCGAAACCTCCCGCACAATGTCTTTAACGAGTAGGACTGGTCTCAACGTCGTCACCAGAGCTTGTCACGGTGGCGATGCCCAGGAACTCTGAGGAGGTTTGTTATGGCGGCGAATCCGATTCTTACACCAGAACCGAAACCAATTCTCGAACCGGAAACGACGATAGAGACGAAGATCGCCGCGCTGCGCCTCAAGCGAACGCTGATCCAGCAAGGCGGCGGCAAGAAACGAATCGAGAAGCAGCACGCGGACGGCAAGCTCACCGCTCGCGAGCGCGTGGAAAATCTCGTCGACCGAGACAGCTTTCAGGAAGTCGGACTTTTCGCGAAACACCGTTCTACTTACTTCGACATGGCCGGCAAGGAACTGCCGGCGGATGGAGTGATCACAGGCTGCGCGACCGTCGATGGCCGGCTGGTTCATCTCGCCAGCCAGGACTTCACTGTGGCCGGTGGCGCTGCGGGCGAAGTGCACTGCGCCAAGATTACAGAAATGATGCAAGCTTCGTTGAAGACTGGGAGCCCCTTCGTGTTCATCAATGACTCCGGTGGTGCTCGAGTCCAGGAAGGAATCGACAGTCTAGCCGGCTACGCAAGCGTGTTTTACAACAACACATTATTATCCGGCACGGTTCCGCAGATTTCAGTTATCTGCGGTCCTTGCGCGGGCGGCGCGGCTTACAGTCCGGCACTCACCGATTTCATTATCCAAACCAGCCGTGGCCGGATATTCATCACTGGGCCATCTGTCATCAAGCAGGTGACAGGAGAAGTAGTTAGTGCAGAAGAGTTGGGCGGACCGGCGGCGCAGATGAATCGATCGGGCGTGGTTCACTTGATCGCTGAAGACGATGCCGGCGCGCTGTCTCTATGCCGTCGTTTGTTGAGCTTTTTACCTTCGAACAATTTGGAAGAAACTCCTCGTCTGCCCTATCACCTTACTCCAGAGATCGATCCCACTTTAAATACCGTAGTCCCGGCAGAGCCAAAAATCGCCTACGATGTGCGCGCGGTTATCACGCGTGTGCTGGATTCGCACGACTTCTTCGAAATTCAGCCTGGTTTCGCAGCGAATGTTGTGATTGGTTTCGGCCGTATACAGGGACGGGCTGTGGGTCTCGTCGCAAATCAACCCAAAGTGCTCGCGGGAGTTCTGGATATTGATGCATCCGACAAAGTCGCCCGCTTCGTGCGCTTCTGCAACGCTTTCAATCTCCCCCTTGTGACTTTTGTCGACACGCCCGGTTTCTTGCCCGGTATAGAGCAGGAGTACGGCGGCATTATTCGACACGGGGCGAAAATGCTTTTTGCCTACTCGGCTGCGACAGTTCCTAAAATAACCATCGTATTGCGCAAAGCGTATGGCGGCGCTTACATCGCGATGTGCAGCAAGGCGCTGGGCGCGGATCGCGTGGTGGCATGGCCTACGGCTGAAATTGCAGTTATGGGGGCTGAAGGCGCTGCGGAAATCGTTTTCCGGCATGAGATTGACGACGCCGAAAACAAGGTGGGGCGTCGTAAAGAACTGATTGAGCGTTATCGCAATACTTTTGCTAATCCGTATGTGGCCGCTGGCCGTCGACTGGTCGATGACGTCATCGAACCCGCCGAGACTACGAAGTACCTGGCGCACGCGCTGGCAGCGTCAAGCTCGAAGCGAGAACTTCGTCCACCAAAGAAGCATGGCTTGATTCCGCTTTAGGAACATGCTGATGGAACACATTTACCTAATTATCGTCGCGTTGATTGCAGCAGCATCGTTGGCCGTGTCAATGCACTCGCGCCGCGCGCTGAAGCAAACGCTCACCGAGCTTCGCCTCGAGTTCCAGCAGCAGATCGATGCACTATCGGCGAAGGTTGGGGCTCTCAATCACAGCGCCGGCGTGCAACATGCTGCTACCTCTGCACTGGTGCCGTCGGAGAAGTTAATCCCCGGTGCGGCCGGGGTTCAAGCAACGGCGCAGGTTTGCGAGGAGATTACAGCAGAAACCTTAGGCAAGATCGCTGAAACGATCACCGCCTTGATCGGTATGAAGGTTCACATTCGGTCGATAAGAATTTTGGAGCAACAAACCGAAATCGGCAACTCATGGGCACAACAAGGCCGCGTAGTGATCCAGGCTTCACACAACCTCGCTCAGCGAGGACACGAATGATGACTGCACCAGTCTGCGATTCGTCCATGAATAACGCGGGACTCGAGAGGGGTCGTCGTTGAAGATCAAAATTGTGATTGGCGGAAAGACGTACGAAGTCGAGGCCGATGTCGACGGCGAGAACAATTTGCCGTCAGGCACCGCACCGCTTCAATCCGTGCTTCTGCCGACGGCTCCCCGGCGAGATTCTTCTGTCGGAGGCGCTGCTGATGAGTCGAAGGTGTGCCGTAGTCCGGTGGCTGGAATCGTGGTACGAGTATCCGTTCAGCCCGGACAACAACTGCAGATGGACGAATTGATCGTGGTTCTGGAAGCCATGAAAATGGAAACCAGTGTTGTCGCCCCGATTGCAGGAAAAGTTAAATCTGTAAAAGTAGGGTCAGGTGATGCGGTGAAGCTCCACCAGGTTTTGGTTGAGTTCGAATAGCCGCCGCCCGGCTCGAAAGGAGTCGCTTTATGGTGCTCAAACCGTTCGTGATTAATCGTTATGGTCGCATGGTATTTCCCTGCAACTTTTTTCCCGAGCTGGATTTTTCTGTCTTCTCAACACTCAACCAGTTTAATGCGGTTATCCGGCGGGACTTTGGAGAGAAGGCCCCCGGCGAAGCGGAAATCGTCGCCCACATTCAAGCCGGAGAGTATAAAAACCGCTACGAAATCTGCCGCGATTTGGCTCTGAATCTCTTCTGGGCTCAACGCTACGTTCTCACCATGTACGAAAAGCGGCCCACGCGTTGGGCAGATTTGCCGCGGCACCGAAACGATATTTTTCTGCCGGTATATAAACCACGCAACGCGACTGGGCTGGCTGCGACCATCGAAGCTGGCTATCTCGGACTGCCAGCAATGTGGGACGAAGAAACAGAAGACAAAAGTTTCCGCCTCCTCTTGGATGTGTTTCGTAACAAGCAAGGCGCCGGGGGAGAATTTCGCGGCATAAAACCTACGGTTGACGAGATACTTTCCGATCCCAAAAATCTCACCTACCGTCTGGCAACTTACGACCGCGATTATCACGGCTATGATTACGACGACGTAATTGACTGCATCCACGCGGTCCCTGAACTCGAAGCCCTCATGCGGCAGTCGATGATTCTGCACAACCAATACCGTTGGGACCCGAAGACGAGTTGCAGTGAGGAGGTGGGCAAGCTGCACGACGATGATTACGTGATTGCATACCATCCGCGGAATAGCGATGTGCTGCAGTTCCTTCGGCGAGTGAAACAAAATGGGCACTCGGCAAACGGAAACGGTCACTTTCCGCATGCGCCGCGGCCCGCCCGTCCCGAGACCTTGGCATTGAGTGCCCCTGAAAAGCCCTACCCGCCCGTGACCGTGCGTGACCGCTTCAAGGTTCTCCCCCGAGTGGAGGCCATCGCCGTCTACGAAGGCGAAATGCCTTGCACTAATAAAGACCTCATCAGCAACCATGCTTATTGTTGGTCGCGCATGACCGAAGAAGATATTTCCGGAAAAACCGGCATTGAATCACGCTGCTACAGCGAACTGAGTCTCGAAGACATGTCTCTGCTGGCAGTGCGAGCGGCGCTGACAAAATCGGGCCGCAAACCCTCGGAGATCGGAGCTGTATTGTTCTGCAGTTGTACCAGCACTACTCTCATTCCATCCATTGCGACATGGTTGTCGGGAGAGTTGGGTCTGCAGCAGACTCACTCATCCTGCGACATTATCGCGGCCTGTGCGGGCATGTCTTACGGCATCGGCGAAGCCGTGCGCGTGTTGCAGGAGATCGAACGGCCAGTCATCGTCGTTTGCGCGGAAAAATTTTCAGACAAAATTGGAACAGTCCGAACCTCGCGGATGATCTTCGGAGACGGAGCCGCAGCCATGGTACTGGGTCCGGCGCCCGCCGGGGCCGCAAGCGACATCGAGGTCTACCAGACTTACGCTAGCGGCCCGTGGTCCGAGGTGAACTCCATCATTTGGCCGAACCCGGAGTTTGATAACAACATCACCGTATACGGACCCGAAGTGAAGATGTTGGCGAAGCGCTACCTCGTGCAAATGATCGGTGAACTGAAGGCGCTGCCGCACCCGGATGGTGGTGAGGGCACGCTGATGGACGCGATCGATCTGGTCATCCCACATCAAGCCAACAAAAACATGGTCCTCGATCTGGCGAAAGCGGCAGGTGTGGCCGCCGACCGGCTCTACTTCAACATCGAGCGAGTGGGGAACACTTCCTCTGCGAGCATCCTCCTGGCCATTCACGACGCGGTGCGCGAAGGACGAATCGACCGGCCACTGCGCGTCTTCGCTCCCGGCTTCGGCGCCGGTGCGGTGGGCGGGTATGTAGTGATGCGGGTGGATCCGGCAATCGTGCATTGCAACTCTCAGGAAAGGAATACATCTATGGAAAACAATGGAAGCAACGGAAATGGAGCGCACTCATTGGTAGGAAAGGTTGCACTGGTTACCGGCGCAGGGCGAGGCATAGGTCGCGCGATCGCTCTCGAACTGGCGCGGCGCGGCGCAAACATTGCGCTTGACTATAGGTCCGATTCCACCCATGCCGAGAGCGCGGCTGCAGAAATTCGGGAATTGGGCGTTGAATGTCTGGTCATTCAAGGTGACGTGTCGACAAAGGGGGAAGCTCGCCGGATTGTGAAGGAAGTGCTGGATAAGTGGCAGCGGCTCGATATCCTGGTCAACAACGCCGGCATCACGCGTGACCGTTCAATGCGCAAGATGACTGAGGATGACTGGGCGGAAGTGATCAACGTCAACCTTAACGGCACCTTTTACTGCACCAGCGCTGTCCTACCGGCCATGATCAACCAGAGGTTCGGGCGGATCATTAACATCAGCTCGGTGGTCGGACAGATGGGCGCTTTCGGGCAAGCAAATTACTCTGCAAGTAAGGGCGGGATCATCGCTTTCACTAAGACCCTGGCGCTGGAGATGGCCAAGTTCAACATCACTGCCAATGCGATTGCACCCGGATTCACCGCTACAGAAATGGTCGAGGCCATTCCCGAAGAAATTGCTGCTCAGATTAAGGCTAAGATTCCCCTCGGGCGCTTCGCTTCGACCGAGGAAATCGCAAAGGCCGCAGGTTTCCTGGCGGCGGACGCGGACTATATCACCGGACAAGAGTTGAACGTCAATGGCGGCTACCACATGTAATGTGGTGCAGCCAGACGTGACGTCAGTCACTGTTGTTTTGGGGCATTCTGTGTTTTAATGATGCGGTGCAGCAATTACTTCGCTGCAGCGCAGCAAATAGAGGAAATCACGAATGTCCTTTACTCTTGATGGTAAGACAGCCCTGGTAACAGGCTCGGGCCGCGGCATCGGCCGGGCGATTGCGGAAAAACTGGCGGAATGCGGTGCCGCAGTAATGGTGAACGATCTGGACGAGACCGCCTTGCGGGAGACCAAATATTTGCTGGGCTCCCTCGGACGGCGCGTTGAAGTCTTCGCCGGCGATCTCACCCAACCTGGCTTTCCCGACAAGCTCGTTCAGAGCACTTTGGATGCTTTCGGGTCCATCGACATTATCGTGAATAATGCCGGATACAGCTGGGACAACGTAATTCAAAAAACTACCGATGAGCAATTTCAGGCGATGCTCGACATTCATCTGGTCGTGCCTTTTCGGGTATTACGAGCGGCCTCCTCGTACCTGCGTGAAACTGCGAAACGTGAAATCGCAGCCGGCAAGCAGGTAATGCGGAAGGTCGTAAACATCACCTCGATTGCGGGTACGGACGGCAACCCGGGACAGGCCGGCTATTCCTCTGGAAAAGCGGGTGTGCTTGGACTCACGCGAACCCTGGCAAAGGAATGGGGCCGCTACAACGTCAACGTTAATGCTGTCGGTTTCGGGTTAATCGAAACTCGCCTCACACAGCCGCTCAGCGGTGAAAACTCTAACATGGAAATGCGTGGGCACGCGATCCGGATCGGTGTGCAGGCCGAAATGCTGGAGTCGGTAAAAACTGCCTGTCCGCTGGGCCGGCTTGGAACGCCTGCCGAGGCTGCGGGCGCAGTCCTCTTCTTCTGCTCGCCGCTGTCCGATTACGTGACCGGCGAGATTCTCATTTGTGGCGGAGGCTTCCACTTCTAGCTCTGAGGCAACACAACTGCGCGGCCTCAGCGAATGTTGCGGAAACTTGGTTTTTTTGTCCTTCCGCGTTCTGCAGAAGCAACTTGACGTCGACATAGCGATCGAGGCTGTGCTCATATCCTGAGTCATATGATGTGACGCGCGTTCCAGTTGCGATCTGATTCGAAAAAGATGAATTGGATCCGATTTCGTGGCTCATATCAATCCCCTTCCTGTTTCGAGTACACTCCCCAACCGGTTCATAAAAAAATAAGGGAAACCAGCTGCTGTCGAAAGTCTATTTGATTGGCGCGGAGGAATTGGTGACAGCCGTCACTTTGGATGGTGAGATACATCACGGGCGACGAACAGCCCCAAGACTGGCTCGTCCGCAACAGGGGTCGCCAGCAGAAGTTTTTTGGATAGTGTGAATTTCCATTTTGAGTTTCCGCACAAGCCCGGGCGTGGATAAGGTATTGGTATCGGATCGAGGTGGCTTCCCATGCGCTTCGTCCGTTCGGCCGAAGGAGTGGACATATGGCCAAAGTAGATTCTTGCATTCACGAGAAAGTCCGGCGACTTTGTCGCGACATCAACAATCGAGCGGATGACCGGGAAAAATTGCAGACTCTCCTCGTCCGGCTGCAAGATGCATTGCTGGAGGAGCAGTATGAAACCCGGGCGGTGATTAGTACCGCGCGGACAGATGACAATGATCCGTTCGATAAAATCATGGTGGCGTAGCCGCCCACGATGATTGAAGTGAAGTGTTCGGTGCCGCTGTGCCTATTACAGTATTTGTCATCCTGAGCAAGGCGAGGGATCCGGTCTCTCTTGCTCACGACAAGAACCTAGTTCAACGGCTTGCGCGCGACTTTCCCTTGCGCTTCCGCTCCGTTCGTCTAGCTCCTATTCCCGCGACCAGCGACTCCAGCTCTTCTATACGCTGTTTCAGTTCGTCGACCTCGGTAGTCTCATCTTTCTTCGAGCGAACGGCGCGGCCTGCGGATTCCGTCGGTGCCCCCGCGGATGAAACAGCGGGATGAGCTCCCGTCGGCGCCTGAATGAACTCGAAAGGATTCAACGGAGGCGACATCGCCCGGTAGGCGCTCTGGTACATATCGAGCACGGCCTTGGTGTACTTCAGGGTATTTTCCTGAGCTGCCTTGCCGCTGGCGACAACCATCTGCCGCAAGATATCCAGCGGAAAAGCTGAATCGGGTTCTTTCGCATGTTCCACGATGATCTGCGTCAGCACCAGACGGGTTAAATCTTCGCCTGTCGCCGCGTCAACTACCTGCACGTCGTGCCCCTTCTGCACCATCTCAGCTACCTCGTCCTGATTGATGTACCGGCTGTGGGTGGTGTCGTAAAGACGGCGGTTCCCGTATTTCTTGATGACCACAGTTGTTCGGTTCATTTTCTTCTCGTTTTTCGCTTGACATGCAGCCAAAAGAGATTAATATTAGCGTATGCTGCAATGCAGCATATAGTGCAGCATAAGAATTAAAATCTCTACTAAGGAGCAGAACATGAGCACAAGCAAGAAGTCAACCAAAAGCGCTGCGGAAGCAGCCAAGAAAAACGGCGTCGCCGAGGTCTTCTTTCCCCAGTACACCAAGAACGTAGACCGCCTGGCGGAACTCCAGAAGAAATCGTTGGACATCGCCGCTGAACAGAACGGCGAATTGGTCGATGCCTGCAAGAAGGCTTTTTCCTATATCCCAGAGACTCCGGGATCGTTTTTGTTCGATCTGGCTGGGCAGTCATTCAACCGGTTTGTCGAAACCCAGAAAGGCGCTATCGATCTCGTCGTGGAGCAAAGCCATGTCGTGGCCGGACTCGCGCAAGAACGCGCAAATCTGGCAGGCAAGGTGGCTGAAGGCGTGACGGGCCTGTTCCAGCAGACGGTCGGGTATTCTGTTGCAACGCAAAAAAAAGCTCTTGATTATTATGCGGAGCAGCATGAAACAGCCTGCGAAACTGCCAAGAAGCAGTTCCGCATTGCTAACAATCCTGCCGCCGACGCGTTTCAAAATGGCGTTGACGCTCTGATCGAGACTCAAAAGACGATGCTTGACATTGTCTCCAAGCCATTCAAGAGTGTCGTAGCCGCGTAGGCGAGTTGTATACTGCGATTTGATGAACAGTCGGGTGGTCTACGGCTGTCTTCGAGTCGCGCTTCGCAGCAGAGGGAGTTGCAAATGGCGGATGAACAAGCGGCAAACGGAAAGCCTCCCGATCCTATGGATGCTTTCCGTGATATGCGGGATAGCTACCTCGATGCCTGGGCGAAGGCAATGGTAGAAACCGTCAATACGGATGCTTACGCGAGAACCAGCGGGACCATCCTCGAAACCTATCTGTCGGCGTCTTCACCTTTTCGAGAGGCTGTGGAGAAAGCAATGTTGCGCGTGCTCGAGCAATTGAGCATGCCGTCGCGGGCAGATTTCGTGTCGCTGGCAGACCGAGTCACTAATATTGAAATGCGGCTCGACGACATGGATGCCAAGCTGGATCGGATCGAGAGTTACACCAAGCCTGCTGCAAATAGAAGGCCGATGTCAGGGTCACCCAAGAAAAGCAAGCGCAAACCCAAGGGGGCGTAGTAGCAATGGAACACGCTACAGTTGTCATCGATCCGTTTACGGATCTCGTCGGGAAACTGACCGCGTTTAACAAAGCAGTGACGACGCGAACCGCCATTGCTCAAACTCCTAAAGAGCTGGTATGGGCTCTCAACAAGGCAAAGCTGTATCGCTATATTCCCGTCGTACCGAAAGAGCAGCGCCACCCGGTCCCCCTCCTGATGGTGTTCGCGCTCATGAACAGGCCTTACATTCTTGATCTTCGACCGGGCCACAGCTTCGTGGAGTTTATGGTCAAGAGCGGCTATGACCTCTACCTGCTCGACTGGGGAGCTCCCGGCCCGGAAGATAAGAACCTGAAGTTCGACGACTACACCCTCGAGTACATGCCACGGGCGATCCGCAAGCTAAAATCGATCGCCGGAGTAGAAGAATTCAGCATGCTCGGCTGGTGCATCGGCGCGATCCTCACTACGATTTATGCAGCGCTGCGGCCGGACGATGGGCTGCGAAATCTAATTTTACTGACCGCTCCGCTGGACTTCTCAAACAAAGAAGCTCTCACCTTCGCCCGCTGGACCGACGAACGCTATTTCAACGTGGACCAGGTACTGGGCGCGTTCGGCAACATGCCCGGAGAAATGATTGACTATGGCGCCAAGGCGCTCAAGCCGGTAGAGAATTACATAATCAACTACTTGAAGCTGTGGGACAACATCGAGAATCCTCAGGTTATTGAAGCCTGGCAAGCCATGAACACATGGGTGACCGATAACATCCCTCTGGCCGGCGGCGTATTCCGGCAACTCATCGTCGACCTCTACCGCAACGACAGGTTGATGCAGGGAGAGATGATGATCCGGGGCGGGCGAGTCGATCTGAGCCGCCTCCGAGCCAACCTCTTGACGGTAATCGCGGAGGGCGACCACATCACGCCTCCGTGCCAATCGAAAGCCATTCTGACCAAGGTGAGCAGCAAAGACAAAGAACTTTTCAGCGTTCCCGGCGGACACATCGGAATCATGGCAGGAAGCGGCGCCAACAAACGCACGTGGCCCAAAATTGACGAGTGGTTGGGCCGGCGCTCGAAGTAGCTTCCCGATTCTTTTAAGACGACGGCGACAATTGTTATCCCAAGCGCTTCACTTCGGATTTCAAATTCAAATTCTTGATTAGCCGATGCAGGTACTTGGGATGGATTCCTAAAAGCCGTGCGGCTTCGATGTGATTTCCTTTCGCATTGCCCATTGCGGTGATTACCAACTGCTTCTTGGTCTGGTTGAGCGTGTTGTGATACAGCGCCGCCGTCATGTCTGACGATCGCTCTTCCAGCAGAGCTTCAGGAAGATCTTCAGGCAGAATCTCGTCGGTCAGTCCCAGCACGATTGCATGTTCGATAGCGTTTTCGAGTTCGCGAATATTGCCGGGCCAGCTGTATTGCATCAGCAGGGAACGCGCCTCCGCCGAAATCCCCTTGAAACCACGCTTGCTCTTTGCCGCAAACTTGTTGGCAAAATGCAGAGCCAGCTTAGGAATGTCTTCGTGATGCTCGCGCAGCGGGGGCAGCGATAGCGAAACGACATTGAGGCGATAATAGAGGTCTTGCCGGAACTCACCAGCCTTCATCGCCTGCTCCAGATTTTTGTTGGTCGCAGCTATGACACGCGCATTAAACGGCAGCAGGCGGGTGCCCCCGAGCCGCTCGAACTCACGCTGTTGCAAGACCCGCAGAAGTTTAGACTGCAGCAGCGGAGCCATTTCGCCGATTTCGTCGAGCAACAAGGTTCCGTCCTCTGCAGTCTCAAACTTGCCCTTCTTAGTCGTCGCCGCGCCGGTGAAAGCTCCCTTCTCGTGGCCAAATAGTTCGCTCTCCAGCAATGTTTCCGGAATCGCAGCGCAGTTGATGGCGACAAATGGCTTGTTGAGACGCAAGCTGTTGGCATGAATGGCGCGGGCCACCAGCTCTTTGCCAGTTCCGCTTTCCCCGCGAATGAGGACCGTCGATTCGCCTTTTGCCACTCGTCCGATAAATTCGGTGA
>Ga0210396_10003088_pt1 | contig 16738 bp, 21 predicted proteins | sample IncBWH17OmetaG_FD_155466 | JGI IMG/M metagenome (GOLD analysis project Ga0210396, IMG submission 155466) | Forest soil microbial communities from Barre Woods Harvard Forest LTER site, Petersham, Massachusetts, United States - Inc-BW-H-17-O ... | reverse complement strand
GTAAGAGATGTGGCTGCTGCTATTGTGAGCAGCCTTACCCGGGGAACTCCGGGTAGGGTATACCTGTTAAGCGGGCAATGGGTGTCGCTGCGCTCACTAAGTGAGGAAATAGGTATTGTAAAAGGCAAAAAAATATCGCTCGCCATCATGCCTTTATGGTTGGTGTTTGGTATGTTGCCCTTAGTAAGGTTTTGGTCCAGGATTACCGGTGGGCCACCCTATTACACAAAGCAATCAGTATACAATCTTATTTACAGTAACCAGAAAATTGATCATTCGCGTGCGCAATCGGAATTGCAATTTCACCCGAGACCTTTTTCTGAAACAGTGCGGGATACGATAACATGGTTCAGGCAAAACGGATATCTAAAATAAGCATCACTGATATGAACGGATACTACATTTTTATTTTTTGCTGGATAGCAGTTGGTGTTGGTGCAGGCATGTACCTTCTTTACAAAGAAGCCCCCTATGGCCGCTATACCGTTGAGGATTGGGGGCCTATGATAAGCAACAGGCTTGCATGGATCATAATGGAGCTTACGGTTATGGTGGTGTTTGCCCTGTGGATCCCTTTCAGGCAATTTAACTGGCACACACCTGCCACTTTTATGATCGCTTTATTTTTTATTCATTACATACACCGCAGCCTGGTATATCCGTTCATGATCCGCACAAAGGGCAAAAAAATGCCGGTTGTCATTATGCTTTCCGCGATTCTGTTTAACACGGTCAATGGCTCACTGCTTGGTATATGGTTTGCTAAGTATGCCCACTATGCAAACGACTGGTACTTATCTCCTTTTTTTATCATTGGCTCTGTTCTTTTTATTACGGGCCTGGTAATAAACTGGAGTGCCGATTATCACCTGATCAGCCTCCGCTCAAAGGATGATACGGGTTATAAAATACCACGCGCAGGGCTTTTTAAATTAATATCGTCACCTAATCTCTTTGGCGAAATGATAGAGTGGGGCGGCTTCGCACTACTTACCTGCAGTTTGCCGGCGCTCACTTTTTTTATCTGGACCTGCGCCAATCTCATTCCCCGTGCGTTTGCGCATCATCGTTGGTACAAAAACCATTTCCCCGATTATCCGACCGAGAGGAAAGCATTGATACCTTTTCTTTTCTGAAAAGAAGATGCTGATTGGCAAATACTAAAGCGTGCTATTATTTGTCAAAAGCTTTTCCACCTGGTTCAGTGTCATGGTAATTCCTTCCCTGAAGCCCATTTCAACCATCTTCTCCATACGGGCAAGTGATTCATTTTTAATAGTAATACGCACTTTTGTCCTTCCGTTTTGTTCGCTAAAAGTCAAATCCCAATCAGAACCCGGCAATTCAGGGTTTTCATCTTTGTCGGCAAATGTATTCGTCATTTTAAAATTGGTCTTGGGGCTAACGGAAGTGTATTTTTGCAGTGACCAACTCTCTTGCCCTTCAGGGCTTACCATGGCATAAAATCTTCGTCCGCCAACTTTAAAATCCATAAATTTTGTTCTTGACAGGTAAGGATGAGGCGCCCACCATTGGTCAAGTATTTCTTGTTTGGTAAAAGCATCCCATACCAGCGAAAGGCGTGCATCAAACTCTCTGTTTATGATTACCGTTTTTGCTGTTTTGTCAAGGGTAAAATCAAATAGCAAATTGTTTTTCATTTTTTATTGTTTTTTAGGGTTAATAATACTTTATCTAATTGATTGAACTGAGTTTCCACAATGCTTCTGAATTGCGCAACCCATCTGTCTATCTCTTTCATTTTGTTTGCATTGACGCGATAATAAATTTCTCTTCCTTTTTGTTCCTGCTTTACCAATTCACATTCGCTGAGAATTTGAATATGCTTTGAAACTGCTTGTCTGCTGCTGTGAAATTCTTCTGCAATTGCATTGGGTGTCATTGCCTGGGCAGCTATCAATAACAAAATTGCCCTGCGGGTAGGGTCTGCTATTGCCTGGAATGCATCTCTTCGTGTTTTCATAAATTGTGCAACTATTTGGTTGCAAAAATATGCAATTATTTAATTGCGCAAATTTATTTTTATTGAAGTTGAATTAAGCCGTATGTGAATATTCTTGTAGTGGGCTGAAATTCAAATATTCCCTTTTCAGGTAGATAAAATAGGTAAGCCTGATAGTATCGCACATTGGTTCATGGAAAGTTCATTACTTTTGAAAACAGAAAAAGAATAATGCACAACAGCCTTTCTTTACGTACTGTAAATGTAACACGCTATATTCAGCCTTTACGCGAAGGCGGGTCTTTGCCTGCATTGGCCGAAGCAGACGATGACCTTAAATATGTTTTGAAATTTAAAGGTGCCGGACATGGTATAAAAGCTTTAATTGCAGAGCTACTTGGCGGAGAGATTGCGCGTGCTTTAGGCCTCAGGGTACCTGAGTTGGTATTCGCAAATTTAAACGAGGCTTTTGGCCGGACCGAAGGTGATGAAGAAATTCAGGATCTGCTTAAGGGCAGCAGGGGATTGAATTTAGGCCTGCACTTTTTGTCCAGTGCAATTACATACGACCCGGTTGTTCAAAAAACAGATGGAAAGCTAGCATCGCAAATTGTATGGCTCGATGCATATATAATTAACATCGACCGCACTTTTAAGAATACGAATATGCTTATGTGGCATAAGCAATTATGGCTTATTGATCATGGAGCGTGTTTATATTTTCATCATTCATGGTCGACCTGGCAAAAGCATGCACAGAGCCCTTTTGCCCTTATAAAAGATCATGTGTTATTGCCACAAGCCAATTTACTTGAAGAAGTAAATACTGAATTTACGAAGCTATTGACTGAAGAAAAGCTAAAGAACATTGTAGCTCTTATACCTGATGCATGGCTGCACTGGGAAGGCACAAAAGAAACCCCTGAATCTTTAAGGGAAGTGTATTTGCAGTTTTTGCTGATCAGGCTGAAGCATTCAACTATTTTTACAAAAGAAGCACAAAATGCAAGAGAAGTACTTATATGAGTATGCTGTAATTCGTGTTTTACCTTTTGTAGAACGTGGAGAATTCATAAATGTCGGTATTATTCTCTTTTGCAAAAAAGAGAAATACATCAAGGTTCTGTTCAAGGTTAATAAAGCTAAGATCCAGGCATTTTCGAAAGACATCGATCTCGATGAGATAAAGAAGAACCTTAAGGCAATAGAAAAAGTTGCTATGGGTGTTAAAAATTGCGGACCCATAGCCAAACTCGATGTCCCGTCGCGGTTCAGGTGGTTAACGGCTGTACGGAGCTCTTCTATTCAAACATCAAGGCCGCACCCCGGCATGTGTAATGACCTGGAGGAAACGGCAAAACGCTTGTTTGATGAATTGGTTTTATAGGTTGTAGCAACAACTTTCAGGCTTAATAGCAAATCGTACACGTAATTTATTCGGGCATTCCTATTGCTTCTGCAATCCTATAAATATTGGCAGGACTATGGTCAGGTTTGAAATTGACCTGTCTATCCTTAAAAATCAGGCTATGTTAAACTTGTGGAAGCGAGTAGATTTATTTGTATTTGCCCGAATATGTGAATCATATAAGCTTTCAGTGGATTTATATAACAGACGTTGGTTTACATAGCCGCACTTTTGCTCACTATTAAAAAGCAACTCATCATTAAAACCAATATAGTATGAAAGCACTAGTTTATCATGGCCCCGGTAAGAAAGCATGGGAAGAAAAACCAAAGCCGGTTATAAAAGAAGCAACAGATGCTGTTGTGAAAATATTGAAAACCACAATTTGCGGAACGGATCTGCATATTATGAAAGGAGACCTGCCTGCGGTTACCAATGGCAGGATCATTGGGCACGAAGGAGTTGGTATTATAGAAGAAGTAGGAATAGCTGTTACCAATTTTAAGAAAGGCGACCATGTAATTATATCATGTATTACATCCTGCGGGAAATGTGAATATTGCAAAAAAGGCATGTATTCGCATTGCGAAAAGGGTGGATGGATATTAGGTAATTTAATTGATGGTACTCAAGCTGAATATGTACTGATACCTTATGCTGACAATAGCTTATATCCTATACCGGAGGGTGCCGATGAGGAGGCCCTTGTAATGTTAAGCGACATTTTGCCTACAGGTTTTGAATGTGGTGTGCTGAACGGAAAAGTAAGTCCGGGCGATACGATAGCCATTGTAGGTTCAGGCCCTATTGGCATAGCTGCATTATTAACTTCACAATTCTACTCACCGGCTGTAATTATAGTAATTGACCAGGATGATAACCGACTGAATATTGCCAAGACCTTTGGCGCCACACATATAATTAACAGCGCTAAAGAAAATGCTCTTAAGAAAGTGATGGAAATTACTGATAACAGGGGTGTTGATACAGCTATTGAGGCAGTTGGCCTGGTAGAAACCTTTGAATTATGCGAAACACTTGTGGCTGCCGGTGGTCATTTAGCGAATATTGGCGTGCATGGCAAAAGCGTTACCCTCCATATGGAAACGTTATGGTCGCGTAATATTACCATTACTACGCGCCTTGTAGATACAATAACTACTCCTATGCTTTACAAAAATGTGAAATCGGGTAAAATTGATCCCAAGAGACTTATAACGCACCACTTTAAGTTAGACCAAATTGTTGAAGCTTATGAAACATTTGGAAATGCTGCAAAAGAGAAAGCGTTGAAAGTAATATTAACTGCATAGAGCAAACTTCCGATTGAATTAAATAAAAAGAATAGAGCCATGAGAAAAATAGTTATTGCAGGTTTTGTTTCAGGTGTTATTTTATTAGTACTGAGTGTTCTCGGGCTATATACTACCATCTGGCTATTCCCAAATATTGCATTACAATATTTCGATCCTGCATTTAGTTCAGGGTCTGACCGATTTATGCTCTATTTTATGCACCCCTTTATATAGGGTTAGCACTTTCCTGGTTCTGGGATAGGTTCAAGTCGTTATTAAAAGGTACTCGCCTTACACGTGGCATTGAATTCGGATTGATATATGTTATGGTTGCCACCATACCTATGTTGTGGCTCATATATAGCGCCATGAATGTATCTATAACTATGGTTGCTACCTGGTTTATACTTGCCCTGGCGCAAGGAGTAGTGGCAGGCCTCGTATTTGAAAAAATGAATCCTTAATGATAAAAAAATGAAAATGATCAAAGTCCTTGCACTGGCAGCAATTGCCATTATACTTATAAGTGCTACCGTTATTGCAACAAGCAACTATACGCTTTCAAAAGGATATGTGGTTACCATAAATGGTACTTCAAACCTTCACGACTGGAATGAAACTGTGGGAACAGTGACGGGTAGTAGTAATGTAACCTGGAATACAGACGGGAGTCTTGACCTTACAAGTATAAAACTGGAAATGAATGTGGCTTCGATTAAAAGCACTGAAGGGTCAACCATGGATAATAATACATACAAGGCATTGAAAGGGGATGCAGATCCGGAAATTACCATAGTGCTTACTGCCCCAATTAAATCAATTCAGGTTAAGGCTGGTACAGCCACAATTTCAGCTCCGTGCAACTTTACAATTGCAGGGGTAACAAAGCCTGTAAAGATGAGTGTAAAGGTGACTTCGCAAGGCCAGGCAAAACTGGAATTTGACGGAGAACAAACTATAGAAATGACCGATTACGGCATTAGCCCTCCCACGGCTCTCTTTGGCGCTTTGAAAACAGGTAACGAGATCAAAATAAATTTCAAGACAAGTTTTGCAGTAACAAATAATTAATCACAAACAGAAAACGAAAATAAAATGAAAAAAACTACACTGGCAGGGGCTTTAGTATTACTGGCTATATCAATAGATCATTCAGCTATGGCGCAACAGCAGCAGCAGATGCAATTCTTCAGGCCTAATAATGAATGTGGTATTAATGTTTTTGAAACGAGGAAGACCGATACTATTCCTTTTACTAAAATGAAAGTGCAGGTAGGTGGAAATTTTGAACTGGCTTTCCAGGGATTAAGAGATTTAAATACAGCTATGCCGCTAACCGAACCCGGATATACCGGGAATGTAAACAGCCTGATACCGCTTACAAACGGGTTCGACTTGCCAATGGCAAATTTGAATATAGATGCACAATTAGAAGATGGTATCCGAATGAATCTGACAATTTATTTGTCATCCAGGCATCATGAAGACACATGGGTAAAAGGCGGATATATTCAATTTGATAAACTGCTTTTCCTTCACAGCAAAATGATTGATAGTATTATGAAAAGCGTTACTATTAAAATAGGCCAGTTCGATGTAGATTATGGCGACCAGCATTATCGCCGTTCAGATGGTGGAAGTACAATTTACAACCCGTTTATGGAGAACTACATTATGGATGAATTTGCTACCGAAATAGGGGCTGAAGTTTATTACCATCCTAAATGCGGTTTTATAGCCATGGGTGGAATAACCAATGGAGAACTTGACCCAACGGTTATTGCTCCAACCAAGTTTGATTCCTTAACCGGCAAAACCAATAATTATGGCCCTGCCTTCCACGGAAAGCTCGGTTTCGATAAACAAACGAGTAAAGATTTCAGGATAAGGGCAACCGGTTCGTTTTATGTAGTGCAAAGCGCTAATAGTAATACTTTGTTCGGAGGCGATCGTACGGGATCGCATTATTTTGATGTGATGTCAAATCAAAGTATAGCTAATGGTACAACGCTTAACGATGCTAACGACTACAATGCTTTCTCAGGAAGATATAACCCGGGTTTCAGCGAAGAGGTACATACCTTTATGGGTAACCTTTTTATGAAATTTAAAGGACTGGAATTTTTCGGTACTTATGAATTTGCGCAAGGCAGAACAATTATTGAAAGGAATTTTGGCCAGGCAACTCAATTTGCAGGCGATTTAATTTACAGGTTTCCTGCGCACAAGGAAAACTTTTGGATCGGTGCCCGCTACAACGCAGTTACATCAACTGTTTTTGCTGAGCCTAATGCTATAACCATTCAACGCGAAGCCGGATCTATTGGTTGGTTTATTACTAGAAATATAATGATGAAAGCGGAATACGTAAATCAGGTTTATTTAAACTATGTCTCTACCAATATTCTAAATGGAGGCCGATTTGACGGATTTATGCTCGAAGCTTCTATTGGGTTTTAATATAACAGTAAAAGAGCAGTGTCGTTCATCGGTGCTATTTAAAGAAGTTAATAGTAATTATAGAATTCAATGTTTGATGAAACAATTTACGTAACCCGAGTGTTAGATTGGGGCGTGCTTTTAATGTTTGCAATTTTGCTTTGTTACATAATTTATAAATGGATAAAAAAGTACAGTTAACTAAGTGAGTATAAGCATTCTTGTACTTGATTGAATTTCACCAATTTACTGTATTCTTTCTGCCCATAAAGGGCATAATAAGACCAAAGCATTACAAAGGTTGAGTTTAAAGTTATTCCCAACTTATTAACATTAGGAACCAAGTTATTTGTTTTGTTTTATTTTTGGAATTCAAGATAAAAATTCCATGCTAAAACGACTTGTTATTCTCAACTCAACAACCTACGGAAAGGCAATTGTCAAGCTCGACGATTGTGACTCCATTCAATTGGTTGGACCCAACAACATTGGTAAAAGCACATTTATTTATGCGCTGAACTTCCTTTTCATTATCGATGGAAAGAAGATGGCCTTTGTGGACAATAAACCCGGTGATAAGGAAACGGTTCACCACTATTTTCCATCATCGACCAACAGCTATATTATTTTTGAAATTTATAAGCAGAGCTATTACTGCATATTGCTGAAACGCAATAGCGAAGGCGAGGTGGAGTACTACCGCTTCGACAGGGAATACAGCGACGACCTGTTCATTAAGAACAAGAACGGCCAGCAAACGGTTATGAAGTTCGATGACCTGAAGACCGAGTTCAGCGCTTCGGGAATTGAGCTGCATTCGTTCAAAGATAAGCGCGAAGTGTTCAACTGGGTGTACCAGCGTGGCAACCGCAACAACGGTGTTATTTGGTTAGAAGATACGGTAATGTCCGACGGGTTAAGTAACAACTTCTCGAAGGTTTACCGTTACCTCATCAACTCAAAACTTATTACCAACAAGACCTTGAAAGAGTCTCTCATGATCGCTGATAACCGCGATAATGAAGGGATTAACTTCTCGCAAAAGAGCAAGAAGGATATTCATGACCTGTTGCGCATCAACGAAGAGATTAAGACCATATCAGATATTCAAAAAGACTTTTTTGATTTCCGCGAGGAGCTGAATTTATATAAGGCCAAGACCAAGAACCTGGCTGAGCTGGTGTTCCTGTTCAATTCGAGGTATTCATCAACCTTAACTGAAATGGAAATGCAGGCTATGCAAAAAAGGCAGGAGCTTGACAAGACCCAGTTCGAATTGAATGAAAAGCTCATCCCTAAAAAACAAAAGCTCGACAGGGAAATTGGCGGTAACGAAGTGGAGTTGAAACAAATTGCCGAAAAGCAGGATGTGCTTACACAACAAATTACCGAGATAAATTCATATGAAGGAGCGCAGTTTTTGGGCCAGCAATTGCTGAACTTTGATAAGACACGTAAGGAAATTGAAGTTAGCCTTACCCGTGTAGAACGCTTTACCGTTAAGCAAATTCAGCAGAAGATAGCCGACCTGAAAGCATCTATAAGCAAAATTGATGCACAGATAAAAGGCTATTCCAACCAGCTGATACACAAAATTACAGCCAACCAAAAAGATAAGGAAGTACTCAACTTTATATTGTCGACCGATTTCTCGAGCCAGTCGAGTGAGTTGATAGGTAAGAAAATTACCAAGCTGGGTTCATTAATGAAGCTGTTCGATGGAGAAATAAAACTGCCTAAAGGAATTAAGGGCAGCCCTATCGATTCTATTGAAGAGCTGAAGAGCAAGCTTACCGAGTTGAAGAAAGAGCGCGACGAGTACGAAAGAATGTTACCTGTTGCAATTGATTTTGAAAAGGCTCAAACCAAGTTAGAAGAGGTTAAGGAGCAGATTGAGGAAGCGAAAATGAAAATTGCAAGGCTCAAGACCAAACCGGGCCTCGATAAGGAATTGACCAAGCAGAACCAGGCTTTTAAGGCTATCAGCGAGAAGAAGGAGCAACTGGAAAAAGACCTGAAGACCCTGAATGCCGATATTACCCGCAAATCGAATTCACTGTCGCAACTTACCGAAGCAAAGGATGAACTGAACAATCGTATTGCTGAGCTGAAGGTTTGGAAGGAAGAAGTAGAGAAGATAAATATTGTGCCGGTAAAGGTAGAATCGAAGGATACGCTTACGGTGATATATAACAAGCTGCACATGGTAAGCAATGACCGCGAGCAGATAAAGAACACCAAAGACCGTGCATTCGATAATCTGAAGCACCGCATCAGCAGCACCGAATCTGACGAAGATAGTTTCATTAAGTTCATTGAAGATGAAATTGCCTGCCTCGATGAAAAGCAAAAGAGTATCGACACTATATTACAGGCTATAAGCACACAGTTTGCTAACCCTGCCTATACCTTATTGAAGCGTTACGCCGAGTTTAAAGAATACATTGATAACAAGTTCAACCAGAAACTGGCGCAGATAAAGATATCGGACATTGAGGCGCTGAAGATAATGCTGAACGAAACTACCAAGGTGATAGAAGACCTGAAGAAGATAAGCTCTATACAGGAATTTGCACCGCAGGCAAGGCTCGATTTCGACCAGTCAGATAATTTGAAGACACTGAACGCCTATTTAGATGCAGGCAAAAAGATAAACTTTGAAGAGCTGTTCGATATTGAACTGCAACTGACCAAGGGCGGCAAAGAAAAGGTTGTTGACCTGAAAGAGCAGGTAGAAAGCACCGGAACAGATATTATGATACGCCTGGTAATTATCATGTCGGTAATTAACCGCCTTGCTATTGATGATAAGAACAACAAGGTAACCATTACCATTGACGAAATTGCCCGTGTAGATGGTAAGAACAGGTTAGAGCTGTTCCGTTTCTGCAAGGACCACAACTTTATACCGGTATGTACATCAACCGAAGAAACCATTTTAGATGGCTTCGATAAATACATATTAATGTACAGGCCGCAAAAGGGCAAAAAGGTAAATATAAACGAAGGCTATCCGAATGTAATGACCCAGGATAGGGCCGAAGAAAACGTGGAAGCATGATCATAAAAGCCGAACCGAAAACCATATTATCTTTTCTGTGGAACTACTTTGAGGTGCTCCGCGACCTGTTCGATTTGCAGCAGGGCAGCGATATCATCCGCAAAGAGTCGCTGAATGCAGTATTGCTTTCGCACAAAAAGGATATTAAGAACCAGCTTATAGAGTACAAGATCATCCGCTCGGTGAATGATGACTATGAATTGCGCGATGTGTACTTTAAGCTCATTGAGTTTATTTTGTTCGAGTTCAGGCCGCTGCTGCCCGAAGAAATAGACAAGTTTGGCAATGCTATTACCGAGCTGTTTAAAAAGATAAAGAAAGGCGTTGACAGCGACCGTGACCGCGATATTTTGCTCGACCGCATAAAAGCTATTTCGGTGCAGATAAAAGAATTCAGCGATTCGGTGGAGAAGAACACCATTCGCCTGCTGAACGAAACCCGCGAACTGAAAGGTAATGCGCAGCGCATCGACTATAAAGAGAAGATACAAAAGGCATCGTTCTGGATTGAGTATTACATCATTCCGCTGAACACCATATTAGATGTGAACCACAGCCAGAGCATATCGAACAAGCTGTTGAACATATCGGAATTTGCCAACCAGCGCCGTTTGAACTACGATGATGAAGGCGTGCGCCAGGCATTCGAAAAACTGTACCATTTGCTTATACAAACCAACGACGACGTATTAAGGCAAAGCAAGATACTGACCAACGAACTGCTGCCGCTTATTGAGCGCATACGTACCGAATCGCTGATACTGACAGGGTGGATACAGTTTTTAAAGAACCCATACAAGGTTACTCCGCCAAGGTTCTTAAAGACCGACAAAGACAGTCCGTATTCGAACAAGATATACCTTAACAGTATTGAGTACTTTGAGCAGTTCGCTGTATCGGATGATGCCATTATTGAGCCCGACAGCCGGGAGACCGAGCGCTGGATATTTAAAAAGGCCAAGTATAAAGAAGAGCTGGTGAAATCGTTGCCTATTGTAAACTTTTTTGAATGGGCACACAAGCAATTGAAGAGCGAAGACAAGCACATAACCACCGAAAAGGTGTTTGCACTTACCTGCCTGCTGTTCGACGATGAGTTTGAAGTAAGCGCCTATAAAAAAGACATTACTGTAAAAATAAAGACCGACACTACTAATTTAAACGTACCCAAACTAAAGGTAACACAACATGGAATACCCGAAGAATCACAGGCAAATAGTTGATGACCTGACAACCGGCAGGTTTGTATTATCGCGCGATAAGCACTTTGAAGAACTGGTGCAGCAGGAAGAATTTTATGCCGAATTCTTTAAAGTATCGTTCGATTATAACCTGAACATTACTACCGAATACGCTTACCTTATATCGAAAGATACCGACGAGAACATGAGTCGCGATATAAGCATATTTTTTGCCATATTCTGCTACGAGCTCGATAAGCAGGGCAAGAATTTTTTAGATGGCCTGCAATATGCCGAGTACTCGTTTGAGGAAATTAACCTGCTGTTCGATAACTCATCGTACATTGATTTGATACAGAGCAATAAGCAGTTGAAAGATGCCGATGCCCGCCGCAGGCTCATATTTGGTACCATGGCCCGCAAAAACATCATTGAAAAAATTAACGAAGACCGTTTTTACTTTACCCCGGCCTATAAGGTGTTTATTGAATTTGCCAAGACACTTGCTGAGAACAAAGCAGTTGAAGCCAATTAATTAGTAATTAATAATTAGGAATTAGGAATCGAATACACGGAACGCTTCGTCATTGCGAGCGGAGCGTGGCAATCTTACCAACTAGTGTAGCTTAATTTGGCACATTACTTTACAGCTATGTGTCAGCTTCCTTAGTAGCAACTTTTCACCTCACGTGCCGTTACTTATCCCCCTTTGGAGGGGGTTGGGGGAGGAATTTAGTTTGGTTTATGTTGTATATTTGTCTCTATGGCAACAACAAACGACGATAACACACCTGAAGTAGGCGACAACCTTTTAGGATTAACCACACCTGAACAGATAAATGAGGCTGAAGCAAAGGGAGTTATAGAAGGTGAGAAATTTATACTTAAGCTTGACGAGGATATAGAAATATCGGCTAACCTGATTTTGCAAATAAATAAGGTTGCTTTTGGATATTTGTATGGATGGGCAGGCACATGGCGCGACAAGAAAGTACAGGTTGGTGCCTTTTTACCGTCCGACCCGGTGCAAATACCTAATCTTATGTATCAATTCGCCGATGAATTGAAATACAAAATAGTGAACAGCCTTGATAAGGAAGCGCACGTAACTACACTTGCATATTGTCACCACCGAATGGTTTATATACATCCATTCAATAATACAAATGGGCGCACAGCGCGACTACTTACCAACCTGGTAGCTTATAAGTTCGGATATGCCGATATTAACTTGTACCACCGTACCGGTGAGAAAAGAAAAATATACATTGAGGCCATCAGGATGGCTGATGAGCATAATTATACTTTACTGCAAAATTTAATAAGGAGCGAATTAACCCTTTTTGGGAGTGGGAACAAAATTAACTAAGGCTTCTTCAACCATTCTGTTTATCTTATCCATAGGTAAACCTTGTCCCTCCAGTTGCATGGTGTCATACACTGATTTAGATATCATCTCTTTCAGATAATTCTTGTCTTGAAGGATATTATATTTCTCTAAGAAGGTCATAATACCTACAAATATACGATATTTTTTTTCATTCTTTTGTGTTGTTCGCGAATCAATTTATTTTAAAATGAGCTCACGATTATAAAACTATGTTTGTTTAATGAGGGTTTTTATAATTGACACACCTGCTTTAGCAAGCACGAACTCATATTGAAAATAAACGCGTGTGAGTAAAAGAAACAAAAAATCAAGGTTGCTTAGAAATGTAGACAAAACGGCATCCTTCTCTGCTAAACTAAACGAACTCGCGTCCGCTATACAGCGAGACCTCAAACAGCGTTTAGTTTTAACGCTACGCAGGACTTGTTTTGTTTACTACATTTCTAAAAGGCCGGTTCGACCTCACCCTAACCCTCTCCTTATCCAATGAGAGGGATGGATTGAAACCCCCAGCGGGGTTTAATGTTTATAGCCCCGAGTTTCAACTCGGGGTTAAAGAACACACCAACTAGTTTCCCCCTTTGGAGGGGGGCAGGGGGGAGGAATTTTTTTTCGTATATTTGTGTATCAATATTACGCTAATGACCACTGCATTAAAAAACATATTCTCAAGGATCAACAGCCTTCCGGCTAAAGAACAGGATGCAATTGCTACTTTATTAAAGGAAGAATTGGCTTGGCAAAAGTCCTATGATCAATCTCAAAAGAAGCTTTCATCTTTAGCTGCTGAGGCACTGGGAGAATATAAGAAAGGGAAAACCCAACCGATGAATCTGAAATGAATTCAGTAACTACTGAACGTTTCAGGAAAGCATACGATCAATTACCTGAACATATAAAGGAACAGGCCAGAAAGGCATACCGTACCTGGAAGAAGGATTTACATCACCCAGCTGTTCAGTTTAAACGGATTCATAAAGCTGAGCCAATATACTCTGTGAGAATTACGCTTTCATACAGGGCACTTGGCGTAAAAGAAAAGAATACCATTATTTGGTTCTGGATAGGCTCTCATGCTGAATATGATAAACTGGTAGCTACTCTTTAATTCCCTACATTTCTAAAAGGCCGGTTTGGCCTCACCCTCAACCGCTCATCATTTTTCACTCTTTCTCACTACCTTTACGATTATTAATTACTAATTGGTAATTATTAATTTTTAAGTAAGCGAAGCGTTTATGGCAGATGTGCACAGCAAGGCTACCCGCAGCTATAATATGAGCCAAATTAAAAGCAAGGATACTAAGCCGGAGATTTTGGTGCGGAAATTCTTATTTGCCAATGGGTACCGTTATAAACTGCACGATAAAAACCTGCCTGGCAAACCTGATATTGTTTTACTATATTTACAATGAAAAGTTAGCAAGAGGCATAAAAGGTGCATCAAATGCCAGTAATTTAGACAGGGAAATATGGAATGAGTTTTTCAATCATTGGGATGTATTGCCATACGAAAGTGAAAAACTACTTGCAAAGATTGAGCACACTACAATTGAAAAACTAAATCATATCCCTGAAAGTGAATTGCCTAAGGAGGGAAAAACGAGAGAGCAGGTTGTAAAGGTACGTGTTAATCAATCTTTTTTTAGAAACTCAATATTGGCTTCTTACAATAATACCTGTTGTATTACAGGTTTAACTCAAACGGAGTTTTTAATAGCAGGGCATATAAGGCCTTGGGGCATTGATGAAAAGAATAGATTGAACCCAAGAAATGGTATTGCAATAAATGCTTTGCATGATAAAGCATTTGAAACCGGTTTGTTAACCATAACCCCTGATTATAAAATAAAGATATCTCCTAAGTTAAAGAAGCAGAATAAGGTTACAGTAGTACATGAATACTTTCTGAAATATGATAACCAAACCATGATTTTGCCTTCAAGATTTTTGCCCGCCCCTGAATTTCTTAAGTATCATAATCAAGAACGATTCAAATATTAAAAACTATGAGTAACAGAAAATTGCTCGAATCAGTTGCAGATATATCATATATAGCTGGTAATTCAAGATATCATTCTGGCAATTCGAGAGCCGATGTATCTGAGTTTATTTATTGGGCTGAAGAATTTGAGAAGAAGCATAAAGATACAGACTGGGACCAAGAAGACTATCTAACTGAAATAATAGACTATACTAATTCTAAATTGAAGGAGGCTAGGAAAGGTTTAAGGGCCTGTTGAAAACCATATCTGATTTTCATAAGTATTTATAGGCAAAGCATTTATTTTTGTATTGTGATTTAACCACTCGCACCACACAAAATGGAAGACTTAATAACCAGTAATTTTTGCATGAATAATGGCGTTTTTAAGCGCTTTTTTGCTTTTAAGGGGGAAGAAAAAAAAATATATATAGATACGACAAAATACGCCAATTTTCGCCACTTCAAAACAGCAAACACGGTTTACAAAATGCTTGATTTTTTTCATTTCATTTTATTGAAAACCAATAGTTTGATGGTATACAAAAACCTAAAAGTGTCAACCGTATTGAGAGGTATTAAGAGAGTGGCGAAAATGAGGCGAAAAGAAGACGTGAGATGACACATTAATTAGTAATTAATAATTAGGAATTAGCAATGGTAACGGCACGTGAGGTGAAAAGAGGAATTGATAGGGAACTGACACATAGATGCAAAGGAATGTGCCAAATACAAGTAAACAGGTTGGTAAGATTGTCACGCTCCGCTCGCAATGACGGGCGCCCAAAAACAAGTGGAATAGATGCTTCGCGGACTCAGCATGACAAAAACCTTAGTGTTCTTAGTGTCTCCGTGGTAAGAATTAAGCTAATTTCTTATTTTTACCCTTTAGACAATAAGGAATATGGAAGTTTTAAAATTTGGAGGCACCTCGGTAGGTTCGGCCGAGCGGATGAAGTCGGTGGGAGAGTTGATAAACTACCCGGGCAAAAAGATAGTGGTGCTGTCGGCCATGTCGGGCACAACCGATCATTTGGTGAAGATAAGCCAGGCGCTGCTGAAGCGCGAAACCGACCATGCAATAAAGCTGATAGGCGAGCTGGAGCCACGTTACCGCAAAACGGTGCAGGAGCTATATGCCACCGACGAATATCGCAACAAGGGCAACGAACTGATAACGGAGCATTTCAATTTTCTGCTGGGCTTTACCCAGGATATGTTTACGCCTAACGAGGAGAAGACCATACTGGCCGAGGGCGAGCTGCTATCGACGGCTTTGTTTCAGTACTACCTGGAGGAGCAGAAGATACCATCGGTGCTACTGGCTGCTCTCAACTTTATGCGCATTGACAAGGAGGGTGAGCCCGACCTGCCTTATATAGAGGAGCATTTGAAGAAGGAACTGGCCAAATACCCGAACAGTGAGATGTTCATTACGCAGGGCTATATATGCCGTAATCCGTTTGGGCAGGTAGATAACCTGAAGCGCGGAGGGAGCGACTATACGGCATCGCTGGTGGGTGCAGCCATTACTGCAACTGAAATACAGATATGGACCGACATTGACGGTATGCATAACAATGATCCTCGCGTGGTACAAGGCACATATCCAATTGCTGAGCTATCGTTCGACGAGGCGGCTGAGTTGGCGTACTTTGGGGCGAAGATATTGCACCCTGCCTGCATATTGCCGGCTCAAAAGCGCAAGGTGCCCGTTAGGTTATTGAACACCATGCAGCCTAAGGCCAAGGGCACGGTGATAAGTGAAGCGAGTTCGTCGGGCGATACCATTAAGGCTGTTGCTGCCAAGGACAACATTATAGTGATAAAGATAAAATCGGCCCGAATGTTGATGGCGTATGGTTTCCTGCGCAGCGTGTTCGAGGTGTTTGAGCGTTACAAAACACCTATTGACATGATCACTACCTCGGAGGTAGCGGTGTCGCTCACCATTGATAGCAACACTCACCTTGATGCTATTGTGGAGGAACTGGAGCGCTTTGGTACGGTAGATGTG
>Ga0210396_10003087_pt1 | contig 16739 bp, 13 predicted proteins | sample IncBWH17OmetaG_FD_155466 | JGI IMG/M metagenome (GOLD analysis project Ga0210396, IMG submission 155466) | Forest soil microbial communities from Barre Woods Harvard Forest LTER site, Petersham, Massachusetts, United States - Inc-BW-H-17-O ... | reverse complement strand
GCCGGGGTTGTTCTGCCGGTCCAGCGGTCTCACGCCCTGGAGGCGCTAACAAAACTCGAATCATATTGGAGCGGAACATCGCACCGGATGCGCCGCCGGATTGAGCTCTCCGCTGACCGGAAATCCGGAACACATGTCGCACCCGGGAACGATGAGCTGAGGATTTATTTATGTGGGTGGGGTCATCACGTCGGAGAAGTGACCATGCAACTGGACAATAAAAAGATAGCCATTCTCGCCACCAACGGTTTCGAACAATCGGAACTCGAAGTTCCCCGCAACAGGTTGAAAGCGGCGGGCGCCACCGTGCACATCATCTCGCTCGAAGCCGGCGAAATCAAAGGATGGGACAAGAAGGACTGGGGACGGCCGGTCAAGGTCGACAAGATTCTGAGCCAGGTATCGGCCAACGATTATGATGCGATCGTTTTGCCCGGCGGCCAGATCAATCCGGATCTGCTGCGCGTGGAGCCCAAGGCGCTCGCTTTCATCAAGGATATCTTCAACCAGAAAAAGATTGTCGCCGCGATCTGCCATGCGCCCTGGCTGCTGATCGAAACCGGCATCGCCAAAGGCCGGAAATTAACGTCGTATAAATCGATCAAGACCGACGTCGCCAATGCCGGCGCGAAATGGGAGGACTCCGAGGTCGTCGTCGACAAGGGAGTCATTACCTCCCGTAACCCCGGCGACCTCGAAGCGTTCAGCGCCAAAATCATCGAGGAAGTCAGCGAAGGTAAACACACCAGCCGGAGCGCCGCTTAACATGGTTTTGTCTTTGAGATGACTTCGCCCCGACATCGCGGTCATGCCGCGATGTCGGGGCTGATTTATCCGGTTGGATTTATTTTTCGCCGGATGGGCTCGCGCTGGAAAGCGGGCTGGCGATGTTTTCCAGCGACTTGCCTTCGGCATCGATGCCCAGTTTCCATTCCGTGCCCGCGGCGAGAAGCAGCAGCAGGGCCGACAGCGCATAGCCGAAGCTTACCCGCCAGCTTGAACCGGACTCGATCAGCCAGCCGAACAGCAGCGGCGAGAGGCTGCCTCCGATCGCGGTGCCCAACGCGTAAAAACATGCGATGGCCAGCGCCCGGGTCTCCAGCGGAAATATTTCGCTGGCGGTGAGATAGGCCGAACTCGCCGCCGCCGACGCGAAAAAGAAAATGACCAACCATGCGGCGGTTTGAGTTACTGCCGACAGCATCCCCGCGCCGAACAGCGCCGCGGTCAGGAGCAGGAGAACACCACTAATGGCAAATGTCCCTCCGATCATTTTGCGGCGGCCGATGGTATCGAACCACGTGCCGAGCAGCAGCGGGCCGCAAAAATTGCCGAGCGCCAGCGGCAGCAGATAGAACCCGACACGATTTTCCGGCACGTGATAAAAGTGAGACAGGATTATCCCGTAGCTGAAGAACACTGAATTGTAGAGAAACGACTGCGCGACCATCAGCACCAACGCCAGAATGCTTCGCGTCCGGTTCTTTCCAAGCATCGAGGCAAAGATCATTCCGAGCCCGAACGATTTCCTGGGATGTACGGTGATGCTGCCTTCGGCCGGCGACAATTGGTGCCCTGAAGATGCTGTGATGTCGTTCTCTATGTCCCGGACGGTTTGCTCGGCTTCTTCCGCGCGGCAATGGGTCACAAGCCATCGCGGGCTTTCGGGGACGAAGCGCCGGAGCAACAGGATCGAAAGCCCGAGCACGCCGCCGATCCCGAAACCGAGCCGCCAACCGACATTGACTGCAAACAGACGCTGATCCAGCAACAACGGCGTAATGGCGGCGCCGGCTGCCGCGCCTACCCAGAAGCTGCCATTGACGATGAGATCGATGCGGCCGCGATATTTGGCCGGGATGAGTTCGTCGATCGCCGAGTTGACGGCGGCGTATTCCCCGCCGATCCCCATGCCGGTCAGCATCCGGAACAGCGCAAAACTCAGGAAATTCCAGGCGAACGCGCTGAGCAATACGCCGGCGAGATAGACGATCAGTGTTGCATAAAACACCAGCCGGCGTCCGAACCGGTCTGTGACCCAGCCGGAAATAAGCGCGCCGGTTACCGCGCCGATGACATAGAACGAGGCCACCGCGCCCAGGTCCGCGCTTGAAAGATGAAGCGTCTGGGCGTTTTGCAGCGCGGGCCCGAGCGCGCCCACGATGGTGACCTCAAGCCCGTCCAGAATCCAGGTGACCCCGAGGCCGACCACGATCAGGAGGTGAAAGCGGCTCCACGGCAACCGGTCGAGACGGGCCGGGATGTCTGTTTTAATCGCCGCGCCTGGCAACGATGTTTTTGCGGCAGGCATCGGCAAGCGACTCCCTCGGCGTGCTAACCCGCGCCCGATACAGAGGTTCCGGCAGCGGCGCTCAAAAGGCGAGTGCGAGCGTTAGCCAGGCAGTGCATCGCGCGACAAGGAAGGATCGCGCAACAAGGAAGCGTGGACGGCGGACTAGCCCGTCATCGGGTGCGCCTCTGCGAGACCCGGCTAATCCGTCCTGCGAGTCCAAGGCATCGCTGGGCCGCAATATCTCGAAGTATTACTGCCGCTGAAGTTTCGTGATCGTCCTGGTGTCGCCCGTTCCCGACACGGAAAAGCTGACCTTGTCGCCGGCGTGAAGATCCTCAAGTGACAGGCCCTTTTGGACCTTGAACTCTTCGGCTCCAGCAGTGGTATTCGAGCCTACCGTGCCATTTTGCGCCTGTTTGATCGCGATGGTGTCATTGAGCCGGTTAATTCCGGTAATCGTGCCCACAAGCGCTTGCTGGGCCCAAGCCGCCGAACCGATGGTGATGAAGGCCGCCGCAGTGGCAAGAGTCTTTGCGATCTTCATGGCCGTCTCCCAGTCTGTGAGGTATGCGCGATAAGTTACAGCGGCGGTATTGGTTCCGCCGGGTTCGCCCGGTTCCCAAACGTGAAGGAACCGCCGCCGCCAGGCTCCAACCTTTTTATGGTCGATGAACGACGGATTTTCGTCAGAGTTGTGTGGTGGCCGATCGCGTCGAGCAATGTCCGTGTCGAGCCGATGTTGAAGTCACCCTGAGACGGAAAGACTTCGAGACCCGAAAAGACTTCGGCCTTCGATCCCCAGCTGAACGCGCGGCAGAGCCTCCTGTTCTTCGGGCGGCTTACGGTGCATTCACCGGCAGCGTGAACTGAAAGGTGGCCCCGCAGGGTACGTTTGCCGTGGCCCACAGCCTCCCACCATGGGCTTCCATGATCGAACGGCAAATCGAAAGTCCCATACCCATGCCGCTCGACTTGGTGGTGAAGAAGGCGTTGAACAGCCGGTCCGCATTCTCGGCGGAGATTCCGGCGCCACAATCCGTCACACTGACGAGCACTTGTTGCGGCTTGTCCTGGCAGGATCGGATCACCAGTTCGCGCGGCCGGTCGGTGACCGATTGCATGGCTTCAGCGCCATTCATTACCAGGTTGATAATCACCTGCTGCAATTGGACGCGATCACCCAGGATCATGGATAGAGCCGGTGCCAGCTCCATTCGCAACGATACCTGATGGCTGGTTAGCTCACGCTGCATCAGGGCCATGGCCTCCCTGACGACGTGATTGATATCGAGGGGCGCCTTCTCGAGGTCAGTCTTTTTCGCGAGCGATCGGACGCGCCGGATTATCTCATTCGCCCGATTGCTGTCGTCTATTACCCATTCCACCGAGCGGCGCACTGCGTGCAGGTCGGGAGTTTTGTGGTCGAGCCAGCGCAGACAGGCCTCGGCGTTGGTTATGACGCCGGCGAGCGGCTGGTTCACTTCATGGGCGATTGATGCTGTGAGCTGCCCAATCGTGGAAACGCGATTGACGTGGGCTAGCTCCATTTGGGCATCGAGCAGGCGCCGTTCGCTGGCGCGCAGATTCTGCTCTGCCCGCTTGCGCTCGGTCATGTCGATGACAAAGGCAACCCCCTCGTCTCGGTTCCACTCGAAAAGCGCGCCGGCCATCAAAATCGGCACGCGGCTGCCGTCTTTGCGCCAATACTCCTTCTCGTAAGGCCTGCAGCTCCCGGTGGCGCTGACCTGGGCCAGCGCATCCTGGTCGGCAGCGACCCACTCGGCGGGCGTCAACTCCGCCCACCCTATTCGACCGGAGACAAGGTCGTCATGGCTGTAGCCAAGCATGTCGAGAATGGCTTCGTTGACTTCGATGATCCGGCCCTGAAAATCCCAGATCATGATCCCGATGATGTTCGAATCGACCAAGCGGCGGATCCTGGCTTCCCGTTCCCCGAGATCGTTGTACAAACGGGCGTTCTCCAGCGAGATCGCCGCTTGCGACGCCAGCAATTCAAGCACCGATATCCGCGCGGGCGTGAACACGTGCGATGCCAGGTTGTTCTCGAGATAGAGCACCCCGATCAACTTGGACTGTTTCACCAGGGGAAGGCAGAGGACCGACCGCGCATGCTTCCGGCGGATGTACTGATCCGACGAGAACTGATTCTGCATCGAGGCGTCATCGAGGATCACGCTTTGCCGGGTCCTGATCACATAATGCAGCACGGATTCGGGAAGCTCGACTGGTGACACCGCCGTCTGGCGCAGCTCAACCTGGCCGCGGCCGGTCGTTGCTTCCGCCGCGATCTGCGGCTTGTCGCCCGGAAACAGGATGAGCAGGCCCCGCTCCGCGCCGGCATGTTCGACCGCGATCCGCAGCAGCGTCTTGATGAGTTCACCGAGGACAATCTCGCCGGACACCGCCTGCGCGGCCTTGAGCACCGTCCCGACATCCAGCCGCTCGACTGGCGCGCCAATGGTGGTGGTGGCAGATGCAGGTATTGCCACGTCGCGCAGATGTGGATGAAGTTGTTCGAGTTGCCGAACCTTTCCATCAGCTCCCCAACGCAGATAGCCTTCGCGCGCATTCCGCAGATAGGCAAGCGCGAACTCTGTGAAGCCACGCGCCGCGTAGAAGCGCGCGGCCAGCTCGTAGGCAAGCGCCTCGTTATGGACAAAGCCGTTGGCGCGTGCCGAGCGGATAGCTTGTTCGTAAAGGTCCATGGCATCGAGGGCGCGGCCTTCGAGACGAGCGATCTCGGCACCGACCAGCGCGGCGCGGTTAGCGAAATTCTCGGGGCAGTTCTCCGCCCACACCTCAAGCTGCCTGTGATGGGCGGCCAGCGTCTCGAGATGGCGGGCCCGCTCGCCGGCTGATGTCGCGTCGCACTGTGCTGCTCGCGCGAGTGCGCCGTAAAAATGGAATTCGGCTACCTCAAAGAATGAAGGCGACGTCCAGAGAAGTTGCTGCGCCTTCGATGCCGCCTCGATAGCGGAAGCATAGTCGTTTGCGTAGACGCGCGCTTGCAGCTTGCGGACCCAATACCAGCATTCGGGAAGCGCCAAACGGGGATCACTCTGCAAATGATCTTCGAACGGGGTCTCGTTGAAGCGTTCATCATTGAACGAGCCGAATTCTGTCGTCAGGCCGCGCAGAGTCCGGATGAGCCCGAGCTGTGCGGTGATAATGTCGATCACGAGACCAAACCGCGCCTTCCGCGCGAAGTCGAGCCCATTTTCGGCTTCGCGCTGCGCATCGCCGAGCGGTTCTCCGGTTGCGATAAGATTCGTGTTCAGGTTGTTGCAGCTGTAGGCCGCAAAGGTGAGGTCGCCGATCTTGTTTGCGGTGTCGAAGGCGCGACGCACCAAATCGCGGCCGGTCTGGATGTGCCTGGTCCAGGGCATAACAAGATTGCCGAAGGACATGTAGGCACGGGCCTGGTACCGATGCAGTCCACGCTTCTCCACCAGATCGTAGCCGAGCCTGCCAAATCGGAATCCAGCCCGGTAATCGCCAAAGTGCGGTCCGAGAATCATACCAAGCCAGACATAAGCGAAGCACGACCCATCGCTGTTACCGTGCTCGAGGCTGAGATTGACCATCCGGCAAATTACGAGTGAGAGCAGGTTCTCGTCGGTAAACAATGCCGGCGTCACGACCTCGGTCAGAACATCGAGAGTCGCGCGGACCTCCGGATTGCTCATCAACGGCAAGTCGACGAGTTCCTCTATGGAGCGGGTCCCGACCTGTTGCCATATCCGATCATATTCGTGCCGGACCTCGTCCGTCGTGGGATGCGGCGACCAGCCAACACCACCCCTTTGAAGGTATTCAAGGCATACCTCCACGCCGCGGTCGCTCCGATCCAGGGTCGTGTACAGCGTCAGCCGCAAGCACGCCACAGCGGCGATGTCGACGAGGTTTGTGGCGCGGCGCGAAAGCATGATGAGGCGTTCTTCCGCCGCCGCCAGATCGGCGGTCAGCAGCTCGCACTCGGCCTGGTGGTACTCGATCGAAAAGGTGAGCGCGTATTGCCGCTCCCAACTATCCTCGGTCAGCAGTGCGCGACCGGCTGCGAGATAGCTCAGCGCCGAGGCGTAGGCCGTTGAGGTCTTTGCGCGCTTGCCTGCAACAAGATTGAGCTCGGCGACCCGGTCGCGCTCTTGCCTCGAATGGATCAGCGTGGCACCGCGGTCGAGCTGGTTCACAATCTCGAAGATATTCTCCTCCAGCTCCTCCGACGTTGCTTGTGATGCAAGCACTCGGCCAAGCTGAAGATGCATTGCCGCCCGCTCGTCTTCAGGGATGAGCGCGTAGGCCGCCTCCTGAACGCGGTCGTGGAGGAACGCGTAGGACCTGTCCAGGCGGAGGATCAATCCCGTGCTGGCAACCTCCCAGAGCGCGGTGTGAATCTCCTCTTCCGATACCCCGCGCACCAGGGTCAGCGTGGCGATCTCGGCTACGTTCCCCAGACAGGCGAGTTGCTTGAGTGCTTGCTGCGTCGTGTCGGGCAAGCGCTTCAGCTTCGCGACCATGAAATCCACGACGTTGTCGGTGTAGCCCTTGGCGCGGATGCGCGCCAAGTCCGAGATCCAGGTGGCCGCGTCCGCGTCGAACGCGAGGAGCCCTTCCTCGGCCAGCCCCGTGAGGAATTGGATGGCGAAGAACGGATTGCCGCCGGTTTTGTCGTGCACCAGCTGCGCCAGAGGATCCGCGGAATCCCGATTACAGCGCAGGGAATCGACCACGAGTCGGCCGACATCGTCGAGCTCGAGGGGTGCCAGCACGATCTCTTGCATCCTCGCTCCCGCCCTGCGGATCGCCTCCAGCGTGCGCATGAGCGGGTGGGACGGACTGACCTCGTTGTTGCGGTAGGCCCCGACCAGCAGGACGTGCCGCACATCCGGATCGGTGATCAACTGCTCCAGCAGTTCGAGAGTTGCCGCGTCCAGCCATTGCAGATCGTCGAGGAACAATGCGAGGGGGTGCTCGGGTCGCGCGAACACGCCGAGGAAGCGTCGGAGTACCGTCTGGAAGCGTTTGTGCGCATCCTGCGGCGGAAGGTCCGGAACGGGCGGCTGTTTCCCGATCACGAACTCGACCTCGGGGATGAGGTTGACGATAAGCTGGCCGTTCGGGCCTACCGCGTCCTCCAGCGCGCCCCGCCACTGGGCCACCTCCGCTTCGCTCCTGGCGAGGATCTGACGGACGAGGGTCTGGAAGGCTTGCGCCAAGGTCGCGTACGGGATGTCGCGCTTGTATTGGTCGAACTTGCCGGACGCAAACAGGCCGCGCGGCGAAACCAGCGCCTTGTGCAGCTCATTCACCACGGAAGATTTTCCGACGCCGGAATAACCGGATACGAGCACGAGTTCTGGTGTGCCGTGGGCCACGACGCGGTCGAACGCGGCGAGCAGGCCATCGATCTCGCGCTCCCGCCCATACAGTTTCTCCGGGATCAGCAGCCGGTCCGACGGGTCGTGCATGCCCGGCGGGAACGGATCGATGCGACCATGCGTCTCCCATTTCCCCAGGCACCGTCGAAGGTCGGCTTCGAGACCGGAGGCGGTCTGGTAGCGCTCCTCGGCGGTCTTGGCGAGGAGCTTCATCACGATGGCCGAGAGCGGCACCGGGACGTCCGGGATCTGTTCGTTGGGCGGCACCGGTTGCCGGGCGATGTGACAGTGCACCCACTCCATCGGATCGGCGGCCATGAAGGGCAGCTGCCCCGTCAGCATTTCGTAAAGGGTGACACCTAGCGCATAAAGATCGCTACGGGAGTCCACCGAGCGGTTCATCCTGCCGGTTTGTTCGGGCGCCATGTAGGCGAGCGTCCCGGCGATCACCTCCGGTGGCGCCAGGGCTTGACGCTCGCGCGGCAGACGCGAGGCGATACCGAATCCTGTCAGCCATACGGCGCCGCTTGCCCCATCCACCAGGATATTTGCCGGTTTGATGTCCTTGTGGATCAGGCCTCGCTTGTGCATTTGGCGGAGCGCCATCGCGAGGGGGATCGCGATGCGCAGGAAATCCGATACGTCGAGTGGCCGGCCAAGCAGTCCATCGAGCGGCGTACCGCCGGGGTCCTCGAGCACCAGCGTCAAGCGGTTGTTGTCGTGCGTCAGCGCGACCGGTCGCGCTGCCCAGTCACGATCAAGTTCGGCTTTCAATGCATATTCGTGTTGAAGCCGTTCGACGCAACCGGGCGACGTTTCTTCCGCGGCAACGAGCAGGATCGTCGCCAGGCCGGCGCCGGAGCCCCGGCAGAGAGCGAAGTCTCCTTCCCGCAGCGGCGAGAATACGTAGCTTGAGAGCTCGTTCAACAGGGCCTCACGCCAGAAGGGCTACCTTGGTACGATGATTAGGTTACGTTTGCCGGGGCCCGTCAATCCGAATCAGACGCCGATCATTCTCGATCGGTTCCATAATATGGCCAGAGATGACGAGAACCGCATGGACGCTGGTGCGGAACTGGCAGGCTCCGGCCCAACCTTTTTATGGTCGATGAACGACGGATTTTCGTCGGAGTTGTGCGGCGGGCTGACATTCCCTGACTTCGACTGCGGATTCGAAGACCTGCCTGGCTGCTCAGGATTGTGAACGACAGTCTGCCCGCCGGTCACGTCAGTGGGTTTTGCTCAATCGAACGCGATACCGATCCGACGCGCCTTTCGCCAGACAACGTGACAATGATGACTGCTGTGCTCTGTGTCGATAACCAGGTCGAATGAGTCGGGAATGCCGACTTGGCTTTCGACCTCAAGATTTGCGCCTTCGCCTGACATTTTGCGAACCAGGCAGTCGATTCCGAAGCCGTCAAACGAGATCGTTCCAGTCTTTAGAATCTGCTGGCCCTGGATGCCTCGCTTTTCCTCTAGACTTGGCATGTTTGTCTCCCGTGAAATCTTGTTCTTGAAGAGCGCATCTGCCCAATCGAGCAGGCTGGCAACTACCGTTTCGTTACTTCTCAACGCTGTGAAGCATCAGCGATCTTGCGCAAAACATCGTCGGGCCTCCCAGCGTCGCTGCCGGAAATAACTTTCCATCGCCCGGGCCGATCAGAGAACCGCTCACGCCAGTGGGCCGGCATCGTCAGCGATGAATCGAAACTTCTCGGAATTCTTCATTTCACCCAGCGTGACCATCACGGCGTTCCCTTTTACCGCGTCGTGCTCGGGGAAAACGAGGTTCACGCGATCGGACACCACGTTGACGACGCGCGCACGGCACCACTCGCCGTCGCGAAGAACGTCCCAAAGCTGATTGCGTTCGACTTTTTGCATGGAATCCTCCGGCCGTTAGAGCAGCGATGCCGGTTCACGCCAGCGGGCCTTACTTCGGCGGGTGCAAATCGCCTTGCAGCCAGCGTCCAAGACCCTTGGACCTCATGGGATCTTCATACGCGGCAAAGGTCTTAAGCAGCTGATTGCAGATAGCGCATTCGAACGTATGCAAGTCGACGACACAGGCGCGAACCGGTTCGATGCTGACAAGCATCATCTGGGCCTTGCACTCCGGACAGGCGGGGCGCTCGATTGCAACGAATGGAATGGCCGACGACAGACGTTGAGACTGGGGCATGGTGCTTCCCTCGTATAGGCGGGAGCGCAACACTCTCTGTCACCGATGGCTACCAAGGTTAGGGTGCGGTGATCGTTCACTGTGCGCCCTGGAGCGCGAAAAAAGCTAGTTAATTCCGCAGAGCAAAACAGCGGCCGGACCATTTCACCTAACCTGCTTCCCTGCCATTGAGGCGCGCCGCATGGGCGCGCGCAAGGTCCCATATGCAAATCGTCCCAGATATTGGGTTCGGAACAGACCGAAAGCACCGCCAATGGGTATCGCATTCGCGAATCCGCGCGGGCCGTTCGCCGCATCGCGGGTTCCCACGGTCGCTTAAACCAAGCGTCAAACGTCGAGGAAAAACAGGCTCTGCAGACGATAGTCTGATGGCCGTTATTGACCGATGCAAAGTCGAAAATTGAACGACCAGGACGACTGATGAGAGGCGTTGCTCTTCTATCGGGGAGCTCAGTGATTAGGTAGGGAGGGGGCAGCCGAAGGAGTTGCCATGAAAAAACCTCTGACGATACCGGACGAGCTGCAACCCCGTAACATCACGCGCGCTGACCTTGTGATGACCGAGGGCTTCGGCTTGCAAGTGGACGGCCGGATGAAGACGGTATTTCCGACGCTTCAAGCGGCGCAGAAAAGAGCGAGGGATCTCAAAGCCGAGTTTCCGATGCTCCAGGTCAAGGTGTACGACGCCGCGGAAAAGAAGTTGCTGGAATTGTCGTCGACTGAGTGACGTTTCGAGACCATCAAAGCGGCCTTCCTTTATGGCGCCCATTAGGTCAACCTTGCTGACACGCTCGTCCCTGAGAATAAATCCTTGAGGGATTTGCGTTCTCGCGGTGAACGAAGCCGCCGGGACTCGCAAGGTTTCAGGCCAGGCGGCCACACGGTTGCTCAAACTCCGCAAGCGCAGAGGATGGGTTATTACTCAACCAAGACCCGAAGCGGACGTTGGGTATTCGGCCCAATTTGGGCGGTTTCCTGCTCGCCTCTTTGCCGCAAAGTGCTACAGTTCAAGTGTGCCTGAAAGATCCAATAACATCGCGAGAGCTCGTCGCTTTCGTCGGCGCTTCGGCTTGAGTTCGCCGGAACGAAGAAAGAGAGCAAGCTCTCCCCGTCGGCACAAGGGAGGACATCATTATGCTCGACAAGGCCCCGAACGGAAAAGTGTCTGATCTTCTCGGCGCGCTCGACAAGGCGCTGTCCGCTGGCGAGATTGAACACGCCGTCGATCTGTTTCAGGCCGACTGCTACTGGCGCGACCTCGTGACCTTCACCTGGAACATCAAGACGATGGAGGGCAAGGACCAGGTTCGCGACATGCTCAAGGCGCGGCTCGCCGACACCAAGCCGTCGAACTGGAAAATTGCCGATGGTGAGGACGCTTCCGAAGCGGGTGGAATTATCGAGAGCTGGATACAATTCGAGACAGAGGTTGCCCGCGGCTTCGGCCACATGCGCCTGAAGGACGGCCGGATATGGACGCTGCTCACGACCATGAGCGAACTCAAGGGGCACGAAGAAGCGGTCGGCTTCGACCGTCCGATGGGGGCCAAGCACGGCGCCGAACGCAATCGAACGACGTGGAAGGAAGACCGCGAGGCGGAAGCGGCCGAACTCGGTTACTCACGTCAGCCCTATTGCGTCATCGTTGGCGGCGGTCAGGGCGGCATCGCACTCGGAGCGCGGCTGCGCCAGCTCAATGTGCCGACGATCATCGTGGAAAAGAACGAAAGACCCGGCGACAGCTGGCGCAGGCGTTACAAATCACTCTGCCTGCATGATCCGGTTTGGTATGATCATCTGCCCTATCTGCCGTTTCCCCGGAACTGGCCGGTGTTCTCACCGAAAGACAAGATCGGGGACTGGCTCGAAATGTACACAAAGGTGATGGAGCTCAATTACTGGGGCTCGACCGAATGCAAGAAGGCATCTTACGACGAGAAGAACCGCGAATGGACCGTTGTCGTGGAGCGCGACGGCAAGGAAATCGTGCTGAAACCAAAACAGCTCGTGCTTGCGACCGGGATGTCCGCCAAACCCAACATACCGAAATTCGAAGGCATGGATATTTTCAAGGGCGACCAGCACCATTCGTCCAAGCATCCGGGCCCGGACAAATACAAAAACAAGAAGGCTGTCGTGATCGGCTCAAACAATTCGGCCCACGATATTTGTGCCGCGCTTTGGGAAGCCGGCGCAGACGTCACGATGGTTCAACGCTCGACGACCCATATTGTGAAGTCGGACTCGCTGATGGAACTGGGGTTGGCCGCGCTCTACTCCGAGCAGGCGGTCCAGTCCGGCATGACGACGGCGAAGGCCGACCTGATCTTTGCTTCACTGCCCTACAAGATTCTGCATGAGTTCCAGATCCCGGTTTACAACGCGATCCGGGAGCGCGATGCCGACTTCTACAAGCGGCTCGAGAAGGCGGGCTTCCTGCTCGACTATGGCGACGACGACTCCGGGCTGTTCATGAAGTATCTGCGGCGCGGGTCGGGATACTACATCGATGTCGGCGCTTCCGAGCTTGTTGCCAACGGCAGCATCAAATTGAAGAGCGGCGTGGACGTCAAAAAACTCACGGAGGATTCCGTCATCTTGAGTGACGGGACCGAACTGCCGGCCGACGTCGTCGTTTACGCCACCGGCTACGGTTCGATGAACGGCTGGGCCGCGGACCTGATCTCCAGAGAGGTCGCCGACAAGGTGGGCAAGGTCTGGGGGCTGGGCTCGAACACGACGAAAGATCCCGGCCCTTGGGAAGGCGAGCAGCGAAACATGTGGAAGCCGACGCAGCAGGAGGCGCTCTGGTTCCATGGCGGCAACCTGCACCAGTCACGTTTCTGTCGCTTCAGTTGAAGGCGCGAATGGAGGGCATTCCGACACCGGTCTACGGTCTTCAGAAGGTCCACCATCTCGGCTGATCGGCCTGTTCAACCGCTTTGAGCAGTCCGCCAATAGCATTATCGAGTGAAGGGGATGCCCGTTCGCGTAAAACAACGCGTCAAAACAGTACTTTGTCGGATGTGTGGAGCGAAGCGATACCCATCAATACGGCAGCCGATGGGTTTCGCGAAGCGCTCAACCCATCCTACAGAACTGGATAATCCTTTCAGCTTCTTGCTCGGCACGTGCTAAGTATCGCGCCGGGAGGGGCCAAGTTGGTCCATGCCCTACTGATGAGGCCCATTAGGCCGCTCCCAGCGTGTTGTTCGCAAAGAGCCGCTACGCTGATGCCCGAACAGTTGCGGCAGCGGTTAATGCGGCAGTTCTACCCGGTGGCGTCATTTAAGAACCTCCGAAGTTTCACGGCCAACGCAGGGGTTCGCCGATCTGCTGCCCTTCATGAGGGCAGAATTAAAACCTGCGCATCGTTGGCTTATCTGTCAAGAGGGTCGCCAACTGTTCCAGAGCGCTGGCTTGCTATGCCAACGTATGCACGATCACAGGACCCGCCATGGCGGTGGCTGGGCCGACGAGCAGGGGTGCAAGGTCTTGCTCGATCCAGGCGAGGGCACGCCTGTTTGCCTCCTCTGCTCCCGCGTGATTGTTGAAGAGGCTGATCGCCGTCACCGTGTCGTCGGGTGCATACACCACGTAGTAAGCCATGAAGCCTTCGACATCGCTGATGATCGGAATGGCGCCCTCCTTGATTCTGCGCGCGAGCTCTTCGGTTTTGCCAGTCTTGGCTTTACCCTGACGAATGGCGGCATACATCGGATCCTCCTTCACCGGCGAGGCTGCCCAAGATCGCGACTGCGGCGATCGTCCATTACACCGAGGCGGGGCGAGCAGCAGGATTCCCCGCGCACCGAATATTACGCCATCCAGCGCAACCGCACCATCGGCGAAGGCGATCTTTCGCGATGGCATGTCTGCTCGCAGGCAGCTTTAGGACTCGCCAAAGCATTTCTTGGGCGTCCGATATTGAGGGTAACGCGGACCTGATCCTTTCCTCGGTCAGGTCAGTTCATTAGCTACCCGATCGGCTTCAGCCCCGCCTCGATCGCTGCGCGGCGCGGCTCCAGGAACGGCGGCAGTGCCAGTTTTTCGCCCAGCGTTTCCATCGGTTCGTCGGTAGCGAAGCCGGGGCCGTCGGTCGCGATCTCGAACAGGATGCCGTTGGGCTCGCGGAAATACAGGCTGCGAAAATAAAAGCGGTCGATCGCGCCGGAGTTGCGAACGCCGAGTTCGTTCAGCCGCTGCTGCCACGCATGATATTGCGTCTCGTCCGGCGTGCGGAACGCGACATGATGCACGCCGCCGGCGCCCTGCCGCGCGACCTGCAAATCTTTTTGCTCGACGACATGCAGTTCGGCGGCCAGATCGCCCCCGCCCATCGCGAACACGTGAATCCGCGCGTCGGCGTCCGGCGCGGCGTAATCGCGCACGCGGCGCATATTCATGACACCGGTCAACACCTGCTCGGTGCCCGCGAGATCGTGCACGTTGAGCACGATCGGTCCGAGACCACGAATCTGGTGCTCGGCTGGCACCGTGCTCTTCTCCCACGGCGACGCCGAACCGGCGCCGCCGTCGTCGACCAGCACCAGCCGTTGACCTTCCTTGTCCTCGAACGGTAGCGTCAGCCGGCCGTCGACCTCGGTGATGTCGCCGGTGTGGCCGCCGGCGTTCTTAAGGCGATCGCGCCAGTAGCCGAGACTTTTCTCGCCGGCGACGCGCAGCCCGGTGCGGGAAATGCTGTTGGAGCCGCGCCGTTCAGGTGCCACCGGAAAATCGAAGAACGTCAGATCGGTGCCGGGATTGGCCTTTCCGTCGGCATAGAACAGATGATAGGCGCTGACATCGTCCTGATTGACGGTCTTCTTGACCAGCCGCATGCCGAGCAGGCCGGTATAAAAGGCCAGGTTCTCGCGCGGTTTCGCCGATATCGCGGTCAGATGATGAATCCCGGTCAATTGCATCGTGCCGTCCTCGCGCGTAGTTGCGCCACATCATACCCGGTTTTGGAGCGCTTGGGAGATGATGTAGGCTGCCTCCGAAGACTTGTTATCTCGAAGGCTTGTACCCGCCCCTCCCCTCCGCTTGCTGAGGCCGCACCATGACCGCGCACCTGATCGTTACCGATGAAGACGCCACGCGTGTGATCACGCTGCGGCGGCCGGAGAAGAAGAACGCGCTGACGCGCGAGATGTATCGCGCCATGAGTGCTGCGATCGACACCGCGCAGAACGATCCGGCGATTCGCTGCATCGTCATTAGCGGCGGACCGGGGGTCTTTACCGCCGGCAACGATCTTGACGATTTCCTGAAGGACGGCACGTCGAACACCGACACGCCACGCGCGTCCGACGCCGTGACGTTTCTTTATTCGCTGGCCCACAACACCAAGCGGATCGTGGCCGCGGTCGACGGCATCGCGATCGGCATCGGCACCACGATGCTGTTCCATTGCGATTACGTGGTCGCCAGCACGGCGGCGACATTTTCCACGCCGTTCATCCATTTGGGCCTGGTGCCGGAAGGCGCCTCCAGCCTGCTGATGCCGCGCGCCATGGGACACCAGCGCGCATTCGCCACGCTGGTGATGGGACGGGCGATGAATGCCGATGATGCCCATACCGCAGGGTTCGTCAATGCGGTGGTGTCGCCCGGCCATACCGAAGCCGAGGCCCGCAAGGTCGCGCGCGAGATCTGCGCGCTGCCGGCCGAAGCAGTCGCAATCTCGCGCAAGCTTCTAAAGCCGTCGCCGGAAGATCTGACCCGCCGGATCGATCAGGAAAGCCATCTGTTCGGCGAACGGATGCGTTCCCCGGAAGCAGTGGCCGCGTTCAAGGCATTTTTCTCGCGCAAGAAGGCGTGAGCGTTCTCCAGTCGGTCGAACCACTGCGGCTTCTCCAGGGGCCTCATGGTTCGAGACGCGCGAAGAAGCGCTCCTCACCACGAGGGTCTCGGGCCTCATCCTGAGGAGCATCGCCAACGGGTCGCGCGAATGCGCGCCCGATGACAGGCTCCGCGAGGCGTCTCGAAGGATGACGCAATTGAAGTGGGATGTTAGTGCACGCTCACGAAAACTTTCGTGAAATCGTAGCACCCGTTCTCTATGATGGATCCCATGAGAAACAAACTTTATCACGCGCTGGCGGCGCTCGCGCTGTTCGTTGCAACGTCACCGGCACCGCAGGCCTTCGCGGAGAACGCCGCACCCGTTGACGTGCGCATCCTCGCCATCAATGATTTCCACGGCTACCTGCGGCCACCTGCCGGCGGGATCAGGATCAGCGATCCCGACGACAAGACAAAAAAGATCATGGTGCCGGCCGGCGGCGCCGAGCATATGGCCACCCTGGTGAAGCAACTTCGCGAGAACAGGAAAAACACCATCTTCGTCGCGGCCGGAGACCTGATCGGCGCCAGCCCGTTTCTCTCGGCGATGTTTCACGATGAACCCACCATCGAAGCGCTGTCGATGATGGGGCTCGAGGTTGCCGCGGTCGGCAACCATGAATTCGACGAGGGCAAGGACGAACTGCTGCGGATGCAGAACGGCGGCTGCCATCCCCAAGAAAAATGCCAGGGGCCCCATCCGTTCCCCGGCGCGAAGTTTCATTACCTCGCCGCCTCGACCATCGTGACGGACACCGGCAAGACCATCTTCCCGCCCTACGAGATCAGGGAATTCGAAGGCATTCCGGTGGCCTTCATCGGCCTGACGCTGAAGGGCACACCGGGCATCATCTCGCCGGTCAGCGCCGCCGGCCTGCAATTCAAGGATGAAGCCGAGACGGTGAATGCGCTGGTGCCGGAACTGAAGGCGCGCGGCGTCGAGGCCATCGTGGTGCTGATCCACGAAGGCGGCTATCCGACCGGCGACTATAATGAATGTCCCGCCAAATCCGGA
>Ga0210396_10003085_pt1 | contig 16745 bp, 16 predicted proteins | sample IncBWH17OmetaG_FD_155466 | JGI IMG/M metagenome (GOLD analysis project Ga0210396, IMG submission 155466) | Forest soil microbial communities from Barre Woods Harvard Forest LTER site, Petersham, Massachusetts, United States - Inc-BW-H-17-O ... | reverse complement strand
AGCTTCTGGACAAGCTGCGCACCGCGCAGCGCGGGCCCGTAGCTCAGTTGGTTAGAGCCGCCGACTCATAATCGGTTGGTCCCAGGTTCGAGTCCTGGCGGGCCCATTTATGAAAGCCGTTGCTACGGCTGGGGATTGGGGTTGCGGAGGTCGCTTCCCGAGGACACAAATCGACGGGGTGTGAACAGAAGTGCAAACACGCTGATCGTTAAGTAGTGTCGGAATGCCCCTCAGGGCCGATGCTCGACAGTGCGTCGAGCAGATCGCCGGTCGTGAAGACTTCCAGCCCCGCAACCGTGAGGTCCTTGTCTTGCGACCAGACGGGTAGGTCGAGCTTGAGCGCCAACGCGACGGTGGGCCAGTCGTCAGGGTCGCGCTCCGCGATGCGCTTCTCAGCCTCCTCCCGCTGGTCTTGGTAGTCGGCGGCGGCCTTCCATTGGATTGGCATGACCTGGAGGGCGGCCAACAGTTGCGCCTCATCGAGGCCGCGCTTGGCCGCCAGGCCGGGGAGGTGCCGCGCAATCTCTTCGGCCACAGCTTGGGTTGAGACGCAGGACGGCCCGTGCGGCGACGCGATGACAAGGCGGGCTCGGCCGCCGATCAACGCGGAGAGGACGACGTTCGCGTCAGCGACGATTTCGGGAGGCAGCGAAATCGTCCATGACCTCTGACTCGCTGACGTCCTTGGCGGCCAGCTCACTGCCGATCTGCTCCGAAAGCCGCAGGAATACCTCGCGGCGAACCTCGACCGGCACGTCGGGCGTATCCCAGGGCAGGAAGAAGCCTGCGGGGGAGCCTTCGCGGGTTACGAGGATGACGTCGTCGGAGCGGAACATCTCGGACGCATGGTCGCGGAAGTCCCGGACGGTCACGACCTTCATGTGGGCACCTTGGTGGTCACATGACTATGATAGCGCTGCGCGGAATTTGCGACGCCCGAATTGAACGCCCTCCGACGATGCAAAAGGAGAGCCCGCCGTCGCAGAGGATGTGCCCACGAGCGACGATGCTGACGCTTCAACCGTGTCTCTGACGCGTTAAGCCGGGTACTACGGGAACTATAGTGCGATGGCAAGATCGTCGATTTGGTCACGGTCCGGGCCCATCGCTCAAAGCCCTTACACCAGGTATTTGGTGGCATGAACGCGAAACTCGCACACGCCCGCGATCTCCGGTCTCACCCCTGCGACGGCGTGATCAGCCCGGTCTCATAGGCAAAGACGACCACCTGGACACGGTCGCGCAACCCGAGCTTTGAGAGAACACGACCGACGTGGGACTTGACCGTGGCCTCGGACAGCACGAGCCGCTCGGCGATCTCGGCGTTTGAGAGGCTGCGCGCCACCTGCAGCAGCACCTCGTGCTCGCGCGCGGTCAGCAGCGCCAGGCGCTCGTGCTGATCGTGATCGGGGCGCCCCGGGACGGGCAGGCGGTGGGCGTAGGTGGACAGCAGTCGGCGTGTGACGCTTGGCGCCACCACAGCGTCCCCGCTTGCGACCGCGCGTATCCCTGAGAGCAGGTCGGCGGGCGGGGTGTCCTTCAGCAGGAAGCCGCTCGCCCCGGCCCGCAGGGCCGCGTAGACGTACTCGTCCAGGTCGAAGGTGGTGAGGATCATGATCCGGGCGTCGCTGTTGGACTCGACGATCAGCCTGGTGGCCTCCACGCCGTCCATCTTCGGCATGCGCACGTCCATCAGCACGACATCCGGTCGCAGGCGCTCGGCGGTGGAGACCGCCTCCTGGCCGTTCTCCGCCTCACCGACGATCTCGATGTCCGGTTGGGTGTCGATCACCATCCGGAACGCCATTCGCATCAGCTCCTGGTCGTCGGCCAGCAGCACGCTCGTCTTCACCGCAGAGCGCCCTCGGCGTCCGGGTTCAGCCGCAGGTGCACGCGCCAGCCACCCTGTGGCCTGGGACCGGCTTCGAGCTCTCCTCCATAGGTCGAGGCACGCTCGCGCATGCCGTGCAGGCCGCGCCCACCCGCAGTGGCCGCCGCCCGCCCGCTGCCGGTGTCGGTGACCTCCAGCTCGACCTGTCCCGGGTGGCAGCTGAGCGCCAGGTGTGCGCAGGTCGGTCGGGAGGCGTGCTTGAGCGTGTTGGTCAAAGCCTCCTGGGCGACCCGGAACACCGTCAGCTGAACGCCGTCGGCAAGCTCGTGCGGATCTCCCTGGAGATCCATCGTCACCGGGATTCCAGCGGCGTGCACGCGCGCAAGCAGCTCGTCAAGGCGGCCAAGACTCGGCTGCGGTTCAAGCGGATGCGCCGAGGACTCCTCGCGTAGCACCCCCAGCAGTCTGCGCATCTCGATCAGTGCCTCGCGGCCCGTGGCAGAGACGCGCTGGGTCGCCTGCGCCGCGCGCTCGGGCGAGCTCTCCATCGTGTAGGTGGCGCCGTCGGCCAGCGCGATCATGACGGTGAGATTGTGAGCCACGATGTCGTGCATCTCGCGGGCGATGCGAGCTCGCTCGGCGGCGGCCCCCAGACGGCCCTCCTGGTCGCGCTCGAATTCGAGCCGTGCAGCCTTCTCGTGCAGAGACACCAGCAGAGCCCGGCGCTGACGGATCGAGACGCCGAGCACCGCGGCGGCGGTCGCCAGCCCTGAGAGCCCCACCCACACCTTCAACGGCTCTGCCGGAGACCAGCGCACCGCGGCCATCACGGCCCCCAGCTCGAGCGTGCCGGCGGCGAGCGCCCCCTCGATCAGGCTACCGTCGAGAGCCACCCAGTAGAGAGCGACCAGCAGCGCGGCATCGGCCGACTGCGGTCCCGCCAGCAGCCACTGCGCCAGCGCGACGAGCGCGATCGTCCCAAAGCACAGGATCGGGCTGATGCGACGCAACAGCAGCGGCGCGCACAGGGCCCCACAGAAGACCACGGCGATCGCGTCCAGGCGACCCTGGGTAGCCAGGCCACCGAGGCTCAACCCAGCGATCGCAAGACAGATCGCGAGATCGATCGCGAATGGGTGATCGGAGCTCAGCCGGCTCAGCTGTTGTGCCCGCTGGGTCAGCCAGCCCGAGGCAAGCTCTTCCGCTGAATCGCTCATCCGTCCATACTGGCGTCTGCTCATGAAGAGATCACGGACGTGGGTCCACGTCATCCTCTTCATTTTGAGGCCTACTCGAACTCTGTGTCGAGGATCGGCCTGGGAGCGGGATGCGGCGCTGCGTGTGGCGCCATGTGTGGTTCGCCCTGCACGTCGCGCTTGGTGACCGTCAGGTAGGCCACCAAGGCGATGAACACCGCGAGCGCGAGGGCGCTGACGAGCCCATCGCCGAGGCCAAGACCGGTGCTCGCGTGTGGCTTGCTGAACCAGTCCGCAAAAGAGGCTCCAAGTGGGCGGGTCACGATGTAGGCAAACCAGAATGCGAAGATCGGGTTCAGATCGAAGCGCCACCACCCGATCGCCGGGATCGCGATGACCGCGGCGAACAGCACGGCGGAGTCGAGGAAGCCGAGATTCAACGAGATCGCGGCCAGGTCGCCGGCTGCCGTGCCGAGCGCGAACGTCGCCAGCACGGCCGCCCAGTAGAAGGCCTCGCGGCGAGGAGTGGTGATGCTGTGAATCGAGAGCGTGCCCTCGCTGCGGTACCAGAAGAGGAACACCGCCGCCACCACAATGGCGTAGAGCGGGGTTGTCACCGTATAGGGCAGGCTCGCACCGTCGTGGACGCCGTCGGCGGCCATCGTGCCGAAGATCGCGACCATCATCACCGCAAACCAGTATTGGGGTGCGCGGTACTCGCGGGTGCGCAACTGCAGCCAGAGCGCACCCCAGAGCCCGAAGATCCCGATCGCCCCGGCGAGCGGGACGCTCTTCTGGCCGAGGAAGTCCGACATCGCCTCGCCCATCCCGGTGGTCAAGAGCTTCAGGACCCAGAAGATCACCGTGATCTCAGGCACCTTGGTCAGGGCTACGGTGGCGGTTTGACGGCTGGACATGTCAGTCAGTCAGGCGTCGCGACGGACCAGCAGAACCGCCGAGGCCGCCAGGGCAAGCAGGGTGTAGCCGCAGAACACGGCAAAGCCCGACCACGGCACGAGCATGCCCGGATCGGTCGTGTTGCTGAGCACGTCGCTGCCGGCATTCGAGGGCAGGTAGGGGTTGATCGCGTTGAATGTGCTGGCGGGCAGCACGTGCACGAGGCCGGGCAGCACGAACAGCCGCCCGGCAACGATCGCGATCCCGCCGGCAGTGTTGCGCACCAGCGCGCCGAGGGACATCGCGAACACTCCCAGCACCACCATGTACAGCCCTGTGCCGATGATCGCCCGGACGGCCGGCGCATGGCCGATCGGCACGTTCACGTGATGCTGGGTGAGGATCGCCTGCGTGAGGAAGAAGGCGATCGCCGAGGCGATCGTCATCAGCACGAAGCTGACCGCTGCGAAGTTGGCAGCCTTGGCCCACAGCACGGGCAGACGGCGGGGGACCGCCATCAGGCTCGAGCGAATCTGCCCGGTCGAGTACTCACCGGTTATCACCAGCACCCCGAGCACGCCGATCGCAAGCTGAGCCAGGTGATAGCCGCCGAGCGCTGTGTTGATCGGATCGAAGGTGATGCGGTCGTGAGCGTCAATGCGATTCCAGTGGGCCATCGTGACCGCGGCTATCAGTGGGCCGAGACCCGCCATCGCGGCGAAGGCGAACAGCAGCGACCACCGCGTCGAGCGCAACGACCACAGCTTGGTCCACTCCGAGCGCAGCACGCGCCGCTGGGTCACGCGACCGGCGAATGAGCGGCCGCTTTGCGCAGAGGGGGCGGGCAGCGCTTCGACGGCGCTCATGCGGCGCTCCTCACAGGCCCGGCGATCTCGCTCTCGTCCTGCGACGCAGCGCCGGCACGGTACTCGACCGACTCGCCGGTGAGGCTCATGAAGGCTTCCTCCAGCGACGCCTGTTGCGGCGTCAGCTCGGAGATCACGATCCGGGCCTCCAGCGCGAGCTCGCCGATCTGCTCGCCGCTGAGGCCGCTGACCTCGAGCAGTCCCGTCTCGAGGCTCTGCACCTCGACCTCGCGGCGCTCCAGCGCAGCGCGCAGCTCCTCGGATTGCGGCGAGCGAACGCGCACATTGGCGCCCGAGGAGGCGCGTCTCACGAACTCCGCCACCGACGTGTCCGCAATCAGCCGGCCCCGTCCTACCACGATCAGATGATCGGCCGTCTGGGCCATCTCGCTCATCAGGTGAGATGAGAGGAACACGGTGCGCCCTTCGACCGCAAGACCCTTGAGCAGGTTGCGAATCCAGTGGATGCCCTCGGGATCGAGACCGTTGGCCGGCTCGTCGAGGATCACGGTGGCAGGATCTCCCAGCAGCGCAGCGGCGACACCCAGGCGCTGGCCCATGCCGAGCGAGAAACCTCCCACCCGCTTGCGCGCGACCTCGCGCAGGCCGACCAGCTCGATGACCTCCTGCACGCGGCTGCGCGAAATCCCATGCGTCTGGGCCAACGCCAGCAGGTGGTTGAAGGCCGAGCGTCCGGTATGGATCGCGTGGGCCTCGAGCATCGCTCCGATCTCGTGCAATGGCGCAGGCAGCTCGCGGTAGGCGAGGCCGTTGACGGTCACCTCCCCGGAAGTGGGCCGATCCAACCCCAGGATCAGGCGCATCGTGGTCGACTTGCCGGCCCCGTTGGGACCGAGGAAGCCGGTCACCACCCCAGGTCGGACCTGAAAGCTCAGATCGTCTACGGCAAGCTTCTCGCCGTAGCGCTTGGTCACCCCCTGAACGTCGATCACAACGCCACCGTACGGGGTCTCCCAAACAACCACAACGCCCGCGAGACCGATCTTCCCCGGCCGCCCATCCACCAAAGGTCGCAGCCGACTGCTACCTGAGGATCAGCGTGCATCTCAGAACTGACGCGGCAGGGCGCGCATCCGGCGCACTCCAACTTCGAGGATCATTCGATCGGTGCGACCGACGTTGGAACAATGCGATGAGCGCCGGCGAACGAGCGCCGGCGGTGGATTCCCAAAGCAGGTCGACCGCGGCACGAGCAGCCCATGGATCGGTGAGTTCGTTGGACGGAGCTGAGGCGGGGCCCGAGCGGCGACTGCGGATCAACGGCGAGCTGACAATTCCCCTCTCGGAGGTGACGGTGCGCGCAAGCCGCTCCTCCGGCCCGGGGGGACAGCACGCCAACGTCACCGCCTCCCGGGTGCAAGCGAGCTTCGATGTGCTCGCCTCGCTCACGCTGAGCGATGCCCAGCGCGAGCGAGTGCTGGCCCGTGCCGGGCCGCGAGTGGAGGCGGTCGCTCAGGACGAGCGATCGCAGGCCCGCAACCGCGAGTTGGCGCTGACTCGGCTGTGCGAGCGGCTTGCGGTCGCGCTCGCCGTTCCAAAGCGCCGTCGCCCGACCCGTCCCACCGCGGCCTCGCGGGAGCGTCGCCTTCAGGCCAAGCGCCGGGGCGCGGAGCGCAAGCGCGAGCGTCGGCCGCCGGAGAACTCCTGAGACGCAGTGCCGAGGCTCACTCCAGCAGCTGATCGAGCGTGCGGGCACTGATGACCGATCGGGGATGCTCCCCGACGACGTCCGAGCCGGAGTGCGCGTGCTCGTCCCGGCGCTTGATCAGCAGCCACTGTGCCTTGGCGCCGGGTCTGGTGCGCTGCAGGGCGAAGCCTCCCCGCAGCTTCTCGCCGTGGAGCACGAACACCGCGTGCCCCCGTGTCAGCGCCTCGGGCCAGGGGACGCGTCCGCCCTGCTCGTAGGTTCCCCGGTCCCAGACGATCACCCCGCCCGCCCCAAGCGGTCCCTCAAAGCCGTTGTGCGCCGGGTCGTGGTCGGCGACCTCGACTGCCAAGCGCTTGACCGCCGGGTCCAGCGAGGGCCCCTTCGGGATCGCCCACGAGCGCATCACCCCGTCGACCTGCAGGCGAAAGTCGAAATGGCGCGCGGTGGCCGCATGCTCCTGGACCACGAACACGCCAGCATCGACACCGCGAATCGCAAATTGCTCGTGGCCCTCGACTTTGACCCTGTCCACCGTAACCGCGGCCACTAGGGCCAACGGCGGACCTTCGCGCAGAAAGGACACCAGCTCCTCGACCGCCTGTGCCAGTCCCTCGGCGTGAACCAGCACAGTGCGATCCACGCCATTGCGCACCCAGCCGAGGACTTCGAGATTGCGCGCTCGATCGACGGTGGCGTCGCGAAACCCCACCCCCTGCACCTCGCCCTGCACGACGGCGCGAACCGCCACGGCCGTCTCGCCTCCCCGATCAGCCACGGGGCCTGCACTGTCGATCGCACCTCATATCCACAGCAGATCGCGCCTCATATGGGGAGCACGGAGTCTACGTCGCGAACACCCGGTTGGTCACCGTCGGATCGCCCAGAGTCTCGAACGCCACGAGCTTGCCGCCGGCGCCATAGGTCAGTACGTCGGCGCTCTCCTCGCTCTCGCCGTCGAGTTGCACGGTCGTGAGCACCACAACCTTGTCGCCCTCGGCGATGAAGTCGTGCGGCGCTGTGCGAAAGCCGTTGCCTGCGAGCTTCCCCCACAGCTCGCCCACCGCCTGCTTTCCCTTGTAGGTGCCGCTCAGCGAGTTCTCGCCGCGCACCGTCCACTCGATCGAGTCGTCGATGTCGCGCATCGCGCCGTCGGCGTCGCCGCTGCTGAATGCCGCGTAGGCGGCCTGTGCTGTCTGCTTGTTCTCCTGCGCACCCATGGCTGTAGCCTTTCTGCAGTTGGAGATGGTCAGGCCAGACCTCGCCCACGACGCGAGCTGCCGGCCTGTGGTCGCTGCCTCGCGCCGCTCGAAGGTGTTGCCAGCCGAACTCAAAGGTGTCGCCATTGGCCAGGCGGCGGAGCGCTACCCCTGACCTACCCGCCCGTCCCGGTTCCCATTCCGCCGGGGCATCGCGGCTTCCAGTTCGAATATCTGTCCACGTAATTCGAGTGTCTGCCCAAGTGGACGTCCGCCGAGCGCTCCCGCGTCGATGACCTTCCGGTGCTCCCACTACGCTTCAGCCATGGGTTCAGAGCCCGAGCAACGCGTAGCGGTCATAGACCTCGGGTCCAACTCGTTTCGGATGGTCGTATTCGAGGCAACTGGGGGCTCGTGGCGGCGTGAGGACGAGTGCTCTTCGGCGGTTCGCATCGGCGAGGGCCTGGCCACGACCGGGCGGTTGAGCGACGCCGGGATGGCGCGGGCGCTGCGGACGCTCGACTCGTTCGCGGAGCTGTGTCGCCGGCACGGGCTCGACGGTCACTGCGTCGACGCGGTGGCGACAAGCGCGATCCGCGACGCGGAGAACGGCAGCGCGTTCCTCGAGCAGGTCCGCCGGCAGACTGGCTTTGACGTGCGCGTGCTCAGCCGCGAGCAGGAGGCTCGCTACGGGTATCTGGCGGCCATCAACTCCACCACACTCACCCAGGGGTGCGTGCTCGACCTCGGCGGCGGCTCGCTCCAGCTCGTGCGTGTCGCCGGACGTCTGGCTCGCGAGTCGGGCTCGTGGCGGTTGGGAGCGGTGCGCATGACCGAGCGCTTCCTCGCAGGCGACGGTCCCGCCAAGCGCAGTCAGGTGAAGGCGCTCCAGGCGCACGTCTCGCGCAAGCTGGAGCGCGCCCCGTGGCTGCCTGCATGCGGCCCGCGCCTGATCGGGTTGGGCGGGACGGTGCGCAACCTCGCCGCCGCCGCCGAGCGCGCGGCGGGCCTGCCGTCCGAGGAGGTCCAGGGCTTTGTGATCGAGCAAGGAGCGCTCGAGGATTTGATCGAGCGCCTTGCGGCCCTGGCGCCGTCCGAGCGCAGTCGCGTGCCAGGCATCAAACAGGCTCGCGCCGACATCGTGCTCGCCGGCGCGCTCGTGATCCAGGGTGTGATGCGCTGTGGGGAGTTCACCACGCTCGAGGTCACCGGCGCCGGCCTGCGCGAGGGCATCTTCTTCGAGCGCCAGCTCGTCAGTCGTCAGCCGAGCGTGCTGCTCGCCCACAGCGACGGCCGGATCGCATCCAGCGCACGCGCCGCCTGAGCATCCGCGGCTGCCGCCACGCCTTCACAGGCGACACGTCCACAACGGCCCAGGGTCCGCGCTTCGTAACGTCCGAGGGTCCTTGCTTCGCAATGCCCGAGTGTTCATGCCTTCGCGACGCCCCGGGTCCGTGCGGCAGGCGATCAACGAGCAAGCGGCTCCGACAGCGCCTGCTCACGACCGGCGCAGTCGAACAGCACGAGCTCGTATGGAGAGGGTCGCGGCCCGTGCCAGGCGGCGGCCGGCACCTGGGGGCAGGAGCGCAGCACCGCCTTCGTCGCCCGGTTGCCTCCGCGGGTCGCATAGGCGCCGCCGAGCACCACATATCGCGCCCAGCCATGCGCGATCAGGCGTGCCAGACCGGGGCCGTCGAGCGCCGGGTCGGTGCCGCTGTATCCTGCCATAGCCCCTGCCGGCAGACCGAGCAGGATCAGCGGCGCGGCGGTGGGAGCGGCGTCGGTCAGCACCGCCCAGCGCGTCCCCGGCCGGTGCGCGCTGACGTAGCCGATCAAGTTGCGATCGAAGCGCAGCGACGTGCCGTTCACGCCGAACTCGCCTGAGCCGACCGCCTGGTGCGGGCCGGCCGCCGGGAAGGTTCCCTGCACATGAGCCAGCCAGGTGGTGTGAGAGTAGGCGGCAGGCGCCACCAGCAGCAAGCACACCAGCAGTCCCATCGCGGGAGCCGCGAGTCGCCGCAGCGCCATCGCCGCCATCCCGATCAGCGCTCCGCCGATCAGGACCGGCGTGAACCACTGCAGGTAGTGCTGATAGCGCAGGATCGACAGTTGCGCGATCACGGTGGCGATCACCGCGCATGGGAGCAGCAGCACGCGCCAGTCGCGTTGCTGGGCGAACCGCGAGAGCGCCAGCGCGCCGGCGGCGACCATCGCGGCCGCGCCCGGGCCGACCGCGGAGATGTAGTAGGGGTGGACGATCCCTTTCGAGAAGCTGAGGATCACAAGCTCGACCAGCAGCCACCCGCCAAGCACGATCAGCAGCGCGACGCGCGGATCGCGACGCGCGCGGCGGCCATCGAGGACGAGCAGTGCAAATGCGAGCAGGCCGACGAGCGCGAACGGGAGCATCCAGGCGCCCTGGTCGGCCAGCCGCGATTCGAACAAACGCAACGGGCCGGTGGGGCCGCCAAAGGAGATCGGGTCGCGCAACCTGCCATCGGGGAGCATCGGCGAGGGAGCAGGACGGACGGACGGATGCCCGGCGAGCCGATCGACTCGCCGGCGACTCACCGTCGAGCTGCGGGGAGCGCTCTGGACGCGCGCCCCGGCGCTCACGTGGACCTGTCCCGGGCCGCCCGCCTCGCCTTCCACGCGCCCGAAGCCGTTGTAGCTGAACGTCAGCCCGAGCTCGGTGTTGTTCGTGGAAGACCCCACATATGGACGCTGGGAGGCCGGTGTCAGTTCGACCAGCGCGATCCAGGAGAACGACCCGAGGATCATCACGACCAGCGCCACCAGCAGCATCCCGACCCGTCGCAGCCACGATCCCGGCGCGCACAGGAGATAGGCCAGCGCGATCCCGGGCACGATCAGATAGGCGGCAAGCGTCTTCGTGTTGAACGCAAGCGCCACGAGCGCCGCGCACGCCAGCAACCAGCGCCAGCGCCCGTCTTCGATCGCGTTCAGTGCGGCGCCGCAGGCGAGCACCATCAGCAGGATCAACAACGGGTCCACGCCGTTGTCGCGGGAGACCGCTACGAATGACGGGAACACGGCGAGCGCGAGCGCCCCGGCAAGGCCAGCGGCCGTGCCGAGGCGGCGCGAGAGCACGCGGTAGAGCGCGGCGACCGCCAGTGTCGAGATGATCGCCTCGGGCAGCAGCAGGCTGAGGGGGGAGAGGCCGAACAGCTCGGCGCTCGCGGCCTGCACCCATACGCCGAGCGGGGGCTTGTCGATCGTGACGAGGCCGCCCGGGTCGAACGACACGAACAGAAAGTTGTGCCAGGAGCGCAGCATCGACTTCACGCCGGCCGAGTAGAACGTGTTGGCATAGCCGTTCTGGGAGAGCCGGTGAGCGCTCAGGATCGCCGACAGCGCCAGGATGCCGGCGAGCGCCACGTGCTGGGGCCGCACCGCTCCCAGCAGGGAGCGCCACGACAGCCGCGACCCTGGCGCAGGCAGGCTCGCGGTCGCAGACGCCTGGGCGGAGGTGGAGGAGGTTGGGCGTTCGGTTGCGCTCACGGTGATGGCTGTGGGTCGCCGAGCCCTGGCGTCGGCGCCAAGGCAATACAAAGCAAACCGCCGGGCGTGCTAAGGAAGCGTTAAGCAGTGCTACGCCTGCCGGAATGTTATGTCTGCGGGCGTAGCACCGACGTCCGCGGGAATGTTATGTCTGGCGGCGGCCTATGTCTGCAGCGCGTCGAGCAGGCGCTTCAGATCGCGCTCGTCGTTCCAGGCGCCCACCGACGCCCTCAGCCAGGGACGGCCGGGAATGTCGCGCAGCACCACGCTCTGCTCGGCAAGCAGCGCCCGCTCGGCAATCGGATCGGCGCTCGCGAACGACACGAGCGTGCTGGCGGCGCGCGGCGCTGTCTGTCGGCCGATCCCGTCCAGCATCTCGGCCAGTCGCGCAGCAAGGGCCACGGCGCGCTCGTGTATCGCATGCCAACCGGCGCGCTCGAGGATCTGCGCGGCCGTAAGCGCGGTGGCCAGCGCCTCCGCGCTCAGGGCGAACGTGTCGAAGCGGCGCCCGTCCGCATGCAGCCGCGCGTCCAGGCCCGTGCCGGGATCCGCGAGGTTGGCGTAGCCGCGGCGGCGCACGTCCAGACGCTCGCGCAGATCGGGCGCGACGTAGAGCATTCCGATCCCGTCCGGCCCGCACAACCACTTCTGCCCGGCGCCCGCATAGGCATCGCAGCCAAGCGCTTGCACATCGACCGGGACAGCCCCAACGCCCTGGGCGCCGTCGAGCACTACGGGCACATTCACATCCGCGAGCTCGGCCGGTGCGATACGGCCGCTCATCCAGCCAACGTGCGAGCAGGCGACGAGCCTCGTGCGGGGGCCGACGGCCTGCGCGATCTCCATCAGCGGCGCCTCGCGCACCGAGACACCGGTCAGCGCACTCGCCGCGCCGAGCGCACCGAGCAGGCCGGGGTGCTCCTCGTCGCTTGTGAGAATCTCCTCGCCCTCTCCGAGCCCCAGGCCATCAATCACGATCGCAAGCCCCTCGCTCGTGCAGGTGGTGAGCGCGACCTCGCCCGGCTCGCAGCCGAGCGTGCGAGCGTAGGCATCACGCAGCAGGCCGCTCAGCTCGCTGCGCCGTTCGAAGTGCTCGCCGGCGCGCCCGCTCCGCGCCTCGCCAAGCAGCTCCTCGGCGCCGGCCTGCGCCGCGGCGCCGGCCAGTGGGCCGTCGGTGCCGGCGTTCAGATACGCGACCCGCTCGAGCACGGGGAACTCGTTGCGCAGCGCCTCGATGCCCACGGCTGGGGAGGATAGGGCAGTTTCGGCGGGCGTAATCGTGCGGGTCTTGCGCTCGATATGTAGGACCCGGTATCAATTGCGATAGCCGGCGGAGCGCTTGCGTGGGACGCCGTCGGCACGGTGGGCATGGGCGCCTCTGTGCAAAGAGTCTGTGCAAAGAGTCGCTAGAAAGGGGTGCGCGATGTCGGACAGGCACGATCAGGCTCCGTTGTGGACGCCGAGCTCCGAGATGGTCGCCGACGCGCGGATGACCGACTTCATGGGCTGGGCCGGCAGGCGTCACGGACGCAAATTCGCCAGCTATGGCGAGCTGTGGGAGTGGTCGGTTGCGGAGATCGAGGAGTTCTGGGCGGACATCTGGGAGTACGGCGGGGTACGCGCCTCGGCGCCCCACGAGCGGGTGCTCGCTTCGCAGGAGATGCCTGGCGCACGCTGGTTCGAGGGCGCCCGCCTCAACTACGCGGAGAACATGCTGAGGATCGACAGGCCGTCCGGAAAGCGGGATCCAGAGGAGACGGCAGTGCTGCACGCCTCGGAGCTGCGTCCCCTTCAGGAGCTGAGCTGGAAGGAGTTGTCCGTGCAGGTGGCGGCCGTGGCGGAGGGCCTGCGCTCGCTCGGCGTGGGCCGCGGCGATCGGGTGGCCGCCTACATGCCGAACATCCCCGAGACCCTGATCGCGTTCCTGGCGAGCGCCAGCATCGGTGCGATCTGGTCGTGCGCAGCCCCCGAGTTCGGGGCGCGCAGTGTGGTCGACCGCTTCGCTCAGATCGAGCCGAAGATCCTGTTCGTGATCGACGGCTACCGTCACGCAGGCAAGGATTTCGACCGCACCGACGCGCTGCAGACGATCCTCGAGGGGCTGCCCACCGTCACCAACACCGTGATGCTGGCGTACCTGTCCAGCGAGACGAGCGCCGCCGGGCTGCCTGGAGGGTTGACCTGGGAGGCGTTGCTCGATCGCGGAGCGGGCGCGGCGCCCCGCTTCGAGCAGGTCCCCTTCGATCATCCGCTGTGGGTGCTCTACTCATCTGGCACCACCGGCCTGCCGAAGGCGATCGTGCACGGTCACGGCGGCATCCTGCTGGAGCAGCTGAAGAAGAGCCTGCTGCACCTGGACCTGCGCCGGGGCGATCGCATGTTCTGGTTCACCACGACCGGCTGGATGATGTGGAACTTCCTCGTCGGCTGCCTGTTTAGCGACGCGGCGATCGTGCTGTACGACGGCAGCCCGGGGCACCCGGATCTGGGCGCCCTGTGGAGGCTCGCCGAGCAGGCGCGCATCACTTGCATGGGAGTGAGCGCCGGTTTCTTGACGAGCTGTGAGAGGGCCGGCGTCGAGCCGGCGCGCGACTTCGAGCTGAGCGCGCTGCGTAGCATCGGATCGACGGGCTCCCCGCTCCCGCCGGAGGGCTTCCAGTGGGTGTACAGGCATGTGGGAGAGGATCTGTGGCTGTTCTCCACGAGCGGTGGCACCGACGTGTGCACAGCATTCGTCGGGGGCTGTCCGCTGCTACCGGTGTTCGAGGGTGAGATCCAGTGCCGGGCGCTCGGCTGCGCGGTGGAGTCCTGGGATGAGCTGGGCCGACCGCTACAGGACGAGCTCGGCGAGCTCGTCCTCACCCGGCCGCTGCCGTCGATGCCGCTGTTCCTGTGGGGCGACTGCAGCGGAGAGCGCTACCGCGAAAGCTATTTCGAGATGTACCCCGGCATCTGGCGCCACGGGGACTGGATTCGCATCACCCCGCGCGGCGGCGCCGTGATCTACGGTCGCTCGGACTCGACGATCAACCGTCAGGGCGTGCGCATGGGCACCAGCGAGATCTATCGCGCGACCGCCGCGGTCGAGGACGTGACCGATGCGCTCGTGGTGGACATCCCGCGCGAGGGCGCTGAGGAGGAGCTGTGGATGGTCCTGTTCGTGGTGTTGCGCGAAGGCATGGCGCTTGATGAGGAGATCGAGGGAAGGATCAGGCGACGCATCCGCGAGGACTGCTCGCCGCGGCACGTCCCCAACGAGATCCTTCAGATCGAGGAGGTGCCGCGCACACTGTCGGGCAAGGCGCTCGAGGTGCCCGTCAAGCGAATCCTGATGGGCGTCGCCCCCGGCGAGGCTGCGAGCGTGGAGTCGCTGGTGAATCCGGGCGCGCTCGACTACTTCGTGGAGATGGCAAGAACTCGAAAGTGAGCCCGTTCTAAAGGAGTGTGGGGCGCAGCCGTCGAACAAGTGCGCCGATGAGACGACTAGCCACCCCACCCGAGAAGCCCCCCACCGGCGTTGGAGAGCATCAAAGCCTCTCCCTTTACATCCAGACCCGTTTCGATGAGTGCTCGCGCTCTCAGAAGGACGTGGCCCAGTACATCGTGGATCATCTCGACGAGGCCGCCTTCCAGACCGCGGAGGAGCTTGCCCGTCGTGCCAACACTTCGAGCTCCACCGTCGTGCGCTTCTCTCAGGCGCTCGGCTTCGAGGGCTTCCCGGAGCTGCAGGCGGCCGCACGCGACGAGTACCGGCGTGTGCACTCAAAGCCCCAGCCAAGCGCTGGGGTGGGCTCAGACGGGAGCTCCGCGCCACTGTTCTCACTCGACCAGAACGAGTTCGAGACTGCGCTGGCCGCCGATCACCTGAACGTGGAGGAGACCGCCCGCAAGGTCTCACGACCCGCCGTCGACGCGCTCACGGAGGCGATCGTCAGCGCCGAGAAGGTGCTGGTGGCGGGCACCGACCAGATGGCGTTCTTCGCAAGCTACATGCGACACCTGCTGATGCTGCTCGACCTGCGCGTGGATGTGGTGGCGAGCCCCTCGCAGGAGGCGTTGAGCCGTCTCGGGCGGATCGACACGGGCACGCTTGTGATCGGCCTCTCGGCCGGTCGGCCCCATCCGCTGGTGGTGCGCGCGATGAAGCTCGCCCGCCACCGCAAGGCGCGTACTGCCGCGATCACGGATGCAACTCTTTCAGAGGTCGCGAAGCTTGCACAGATCAAGCTGTACTACTCATCGAACAGCCCCGCCTACGTGCGCTCGCACACGGCGCTGCTCAGCCTGATCCAGGCGCTTGCCTATGGCGTGTACGCGAAGGACACCGCGCAGTACGACGACCGCATCAAGGCTTTCCGCCTGAAGTAGTCGGGGCGAAGCTTTTATCTCCCTATTCAGGAAGACAACGCCACATGTGGCGTTGTCCCACCCCGCACATGTGCGGGGTGGCCGACCGGCGCATGCGCCGGTCGGTTTATGAGGCCAAGCCACCGCATGCGGTCCGGCCGACCGGCCCATGTGCCGACCCAGATAAGATCATGAGCATGCGCGACGAGGCGACATTCACCGTCAAGAGCGGCTTGGCAGAGATGCTCAAGGGCGGGGTCATCATGGACGTGGTGACCCCCGAGCAGGCCAAGGTCGCCGAGGACGCGGGCGCCGCCGCGGTGATGGCGCTGGAGCGCGTCCCCGCCGACATCCGTCGGGATGGGGGAGTGGCGCGCATGTCCGACCCGGAGATGATCTCCGGGATCCAGGAGGCCGTCAGCATCCCCGTGATGGCCAAGGCCAGGATCGGGCATTTCGTCGAGGCCCAGGTGCTGGAAGCGCTCGAGGTCGACTACATCGACGAGTCCGAGGTGCTTACGCCCGCCGATGAGAGCAATCACATCGACAAGTGGGCCTTCAAGGTGCCGTTCGTGTGCGGCGCCACCAACCTCGGCGAGGCGCTACGGCGGATCGGAGAGGGCGCCGCGATGATCCGCTCCAAGGGCGAGGCCGGCACGGGCGACATCGTGGAGGCGGTGCGCCACATGCGCGGCATCACCGGCGAGATCCGGCGCCTGGCGGCGCTGCAGGAGAGCGAGCTTGCGAGCGCCGCCAAGCAGCACGCGGCGCCGCTCGATCTGGTGCGCCAGGTTGCGCTGGCAGGGCGCCTGCCGGTTGTCCTCTTCTGTGCGGGTGGAATCGCCACACCCGCCGATGCGGCCTTGATGATGGCGCTCGGCGCCGAGGGGGTGTTCGTGGGCTCCGGCATCTTCAAGTCCGACGATCCTCCGGCGCGCGCCCGCGCGATCGTGGAGGCCACCACCCACTGGCAGGATCCCGAGCGGATCGCCGGCGCATCGCGCGGGCTGGGCCCGGCGATGGTCAGCCTCGAGAGCTCCAAGCTGGCCGACGAGCAGCTGCTCGCCCAGCGGGGTTGGTAGCGCCGGCCTTGGAAGGGCCCTCCGCGCAGGGCCAGCCGGCACCACCCACGTCGCTGTTGATGCCCGTATCGGTGCTGATCGGCGTGCTCGCCCTGCAGGGCGACTTCGAGGCCCATGGCAGGGTCCTGCGACGCCTCGG
>Ga0210396_10003084_pt1 | contig 16746 bp, 14 predicted proteins | sample IncBWH17OmetaG_FD_155466 | JGI IMG/M metagenome (GOLD analysis project Ga0210396, IMG submission 155466) | Forest soil microbial communities from Barre Woods Harvard Forest LTER site, Petersham, Massachusetts, United States - Inc-BW-H-17-O ... | reverse complement strand
GATGCATTCCGGCAAATTGCAGGAGGCTTTCGCGCGCCCTCCGGCGCTCTTCGGGAGTTCTTTTCGGCACCGGCCTGGGTCCATACTTCGCCATCCATTCGATCGCCAGCGTCTCCAGCGGAGTCCGCTCGCGCTCTGCGATTTTGCGGAGCGTCTCATATACTTCATCCTGCAACTCAATGGTGATCGTCTTGCTCACGAGACGCTCCTCAATGCCAGTCCCAATATTCTAGCATATTCCCCGCAGAACAATCCATTTGTCATGGGCGCGGACCGGCTACTCGATCCATTGCGGACGAATGATCGGCGCGCCCTCGGAATCGATCCGGCATAGCGTCGTCTTATAAACCCTCGTCAGTAGCTCGGGTGCCAGTACCTCATTGATGGAGCCGTCGCAGGCAACACAGCCTTCCTCCAGCAGAACCAGGCGGTCGGCCGCCATTCCCGCAAGATTCAGGTCGTGGGACGCCATCATCACGCCGAGCCGGCGTTCTTTGGCCAGCGCCTTGAGCAGGCGGAGCACCTCCACCTGATGGCGCAGATCGAGAAAGGTGTTGGGCTCGTCCAGGAGCAGGGCCGCCGGTTCCTGCACGAGGCAGCGGCCGACGAAGACTGACTGACGCTGTCCGCCGGACAGCTCGCCGATGGGCCGGCGCAGGAATTCATGTAGCCCCAACTGCTTTGCGACCTGGTCGACGACCGCAACGTCCCGCGCCGATTCCACCCCGAACGCGCCCCAATACGGGGCACGGCCGTTGCGCAAAACATCGAGCACCGTCTGGTCGGGCTCGGCGGTCGGGGACTGCGGAAGGTACGCCACGCGCCGCGCCAGCTCCCGCCGCGGCCACGCCCGCACGTTCCGCCCGTCCCACAGCACCTCGCCCGCGGTGGCATGCAACTGTCCCAGCAACACCCGCAGCAACGTGCTCTTCCCTGAGCCGTTCGGGCCAATGAGTGCAACCACCTCACCGGCGGCCAGCCGCACCGAAACGCCGCGCAGCACCGGGCGATCGCCGTACGAAAACTGGAGGTTGTCCGCGTCGAGCAGGTTCACGATGCTCCCGAATAGCGATGTCGCGATCGCCAGAGCAGCAGCAGGAAGAACGGCCCGCCGAGCAATCCCGTAAGCACACCGACCGGCAGTTGCGTATGCAGGAGGCTTTCGTGGGTGAGGTAGCGGGAGACCGCGTCCGCCGCGGCCAGCAGCGCCGCCGCCAGCGCCGTCGCCAGCGGCAACAACTTCCGCTGGTCGTAGCCGACGATCAGGCGTGCGACGTGCGGGCTCACCAGCCCGACAAACCCGATCGGCCCGCTGATGGCGACCACCGCCGCGGTGACGATCGACGCCACCCCCAGCCCGATCCAGCGGAGCCGCTGAATTCGCACGCCCAGCGCCTCGGCCTCGGCTTCGCTGAGCGATGCGACGTTCAATTGGCCGGCAATGTAAGCCAGGACAAGCCAGCCCGCACCGACGCAGCAAGCCGCCAGCCATTCCTGCTGCCGGGTCAACGTCGTCTGGATCCCGCCGACCAGGAACGTGAACGGCCCACCGCCGCGCGAAACGATTTCCGGATGCCGGAAATAGATCAGCAGGTAGATCGAGCCGTTGACGGCGTTGACGATGACGCCGACCAGGATCAGCGTGACCGGCTCGATCCTTCCGCGGCGGCTGGAGACCGCCAGCACGATCGCCACGCTCGCCAGCGCCCCCGCGAAGGCGAACGACTGTTGTCCGGCCGCCCCGGCCAATGTCGTGGAAAACGATTCGAGGGACCCCACATACCAGAGCAGTGAAAGCAACGACGCGCCGCTGCTCACGCCCAGCAAATACGGATCGGCCAGGGGATTGCGGAGGATGGCCTGGTAGACGACGCCCGCCGCCCCCAGTCCCGCGCCGACCAGCGACGCGACCAGAACGACTTCGATGCGATAAGCCCGGGCGAATCCGCTGCCCGGCCAGGCGATTTCACCGGTGGACCCCACGGCGACGCACGCCGCCGCCACCACCGCCCAGAGCAGCAGGGACCCGATGAGCACCGCGGCCATCCGCCCGGCGCTCCAGCGCGTCATGATGCGGGTTGAGTCTTCGAGCTTCGCGATGCCGGCTCCTTCTGGGGCGACGGGTGCAGCGGCGGATGGAGCGCTTGGGCGAATTTCGCCGCCGTCTCGGCCACGTGCGATCCCGGCTGTTCGATGGTGTTGTCCGTGAATATCCACACCCGATGCTCGCGAACCGCCGGCATCTCGGCAAGCCCCGCCCACGCCGCCCGCGCCTGCGCAACCGTCCTCTCGTCCGCCCCGGGCAGCAGTTGGAGGATCACCTCCGGCCGCAGCGCCGCCAGCGCTTCGCGATCGAGCGTGACGTAATTCGGCGCCGTCAACGCGTTTTCACCGCCGGCCGCTTCCAGCAGGTCGTTGAGAAACGTCTGGCGCCCGGCCAATCCCGCGCCGCTCTCGCCGCTCACGATGATCGCCCGCACGGGCTTTTGGCCGGCGACGCTCCGGCGGAGCTGCTCAATCCCGTCGCGAATCCGCTTCCCTTCCTCATCGGCTTTGGCCGGCTCGTGACATGCCTGGCCCAGCGTGACAATCGCCGCGAAAATATCCTCCAGGCGGTCGGGTTGCACATTCACGCGCTCGATGCCGAGCTCGCCCGTTTTCTCGAGGAACCCGGCCGGTGCATGCCCGGGCCCGTAGAAGCTGACCAGCACGTCGGGTTTGATTGCCGCCAGCTTCTCCCAATCGATCGTCTGATACCCCCCGGCTCGGGGCAGATTCGCCACCTGCTCCGCGTGGTCATAATCGCTGACCGCGACCAGATGATCGCCGGCGCCCATGGCGAGGATCAGGTCTGTCGCCGCAGGCACCAGGGATGCGACGGTCGGCGTTTTCGCCCCGGTCGCGGCCGTGGATGCGTTGCCGCGACCGCACCCCACAAAAAGTGAGCAGCCCAGCCCGATGAAGGCCGATCCCGCCGCCCAACGCCAGAAACGCCGCATCTGACGGAAATGCTAAGGTCGCAAAAATTCCTGTCAAACCCGCAAGTGCCGTCCGCGCAATGACCGATAACAATTGCCATGAGTCAGATAACACAAGGCTTTGAAATGGGCGAACAAAACAAATTCCTCTCACGCATCGGGAGCTGGTTCCGGCGGAACCCCGCCGTCCCCGGCGAGCAGCCGGTCAATGGCGAAGACTCCGCCTCCACCCTCATCGCCGAGCCGGAATCGGGCGGCAATGGCAATGGCGGTGGCAACAACAACGACAACCACGACGACCAGGACCAGGAACCCCGTCTCACCTTCCTCCGCCCCTGGGCCAAGCGCGATCAGGCGATCGACAACCTCAATCGCGGCATCGGCGCCCTCGGCGACCTGCTCACTTCCATCCGCGAAACCATGGAGAAGCAGTCGCTGCGACAGGAAGACCTGCTCGGCCAACTCAGTGGCCTTCCCGAGGCGCTCAAGGCGATCCCCGAAGCCGGCCGCGTGCAGACCGAAACCCTCAAGGCCATTCACCAACAGATCGAACGCCAATCGACCCAGCAATCCAAGCTCGGGGACGTGCTGGAGCGCATCAGCCAGGCCGACCTCCGCCAGGGCAGCGCCCTGGACGCCCTGCACCAGACCGTCAGCGCCATGAGCGAGCACGATCAGGCGATCTCCGGCAACCTCACCTCGCTGGGCATCGCCCTGGAATCGATCACGAGCAACTCGCAATCCAGCGCCCAGGTGCTCGAGCAGCTGCGCGACAACAGTTCCCGCCGCGACGGCGAGCTGGAACGCATCATCAAGCGCCAAAACACCCGCTTCACCACGCTGCTGTCGGTCGCCATCGTCCTGTCGATCGCCGCCCTGACCGCCGTCTCCGCCTTCGGCTACCTCGCGTACGATGCGCTGACGAAGCTGAAGCCCTGAAGACTCCATTCTTAGAACAAGAGGCCTTTGGCACGTGCCCGCATTCGGGCGGGGTGCTCTCCAAGCCGCGGCGCGCTATGATGTCGCGGATGTCCTTGCCAGCCAGCAAAGATAAAGTCCAGGCGAACGACGCCGTCGTTGTTTTATTGATCGACGATCAGCCGATTGTCGGTCATGCCGTCAAGGAGATGCTTCGCACCGAGCGTGACATCCAGTTTCACTTTTGTCAGGAGCCCCTCAAAGCCCTGGAGTTGGCAAAACAACTTGCCCCCACTGTCATCCTCCAGGATTTGATGATGCCCGACATCGACGGGTTGACGCTGCTGAAGTTTTTCCGCGCCAATTCACAGACGCGCGAAGTCCCGATGATCGTGCTCTCGAGCAAAGAGGAGCCGGTCGTCAAGGCCCAGGCGTTCGCACTGGGAGCCAGCGATTACCTCGTGAAATTGCCGGACAAGGTCGAACTCATCGCCCGCATCCGGCACCACTCCCGGGGCTACCTGGCGCAACTTCAGCGAAACGAAGCCTACCGCAAACTGGCCGAGAGCGAGCGGCAACTGGCCAGCGAGGTAGCCGAAGCAGCCAACTACGTACGATCGCTTCTGCCCGAACCCCTGAAGGATGGGCCGGTACCCATCGATTGGCGGTTTGTGCCGTCAACGCAACTGGGCGGGGATGCCTTTGGGTATCACTGGCTGGACGAGAAGCATCTTGCGGTCTATCTGCTCGATGTCAGCGGGCACGGCGTGGGTTCGTCGCTCCTGGCGGTAAGCGTCCTCAATATCCTCACGCACCGCACCCTGCCGGATACGGATTTCTATGATCCGTCGGCGGTCATGGCAGGCCTGAACCGCGTCTTCACAATGGACCGTCACGGCGGGCACTTTTTTACGATCTGGTATGGCGTCTTCGACGCCGACAAGCGAAAAGTGACGTTCAGCGGAGGCGGTCATCCCCCGGCCCTGCTGTTCGCCGGGAGCAATGCCGAAGCTGCCAGAGTTCAACCGCTTGAATGCGAGGGCCCGCCCATCGGAATCACCGATGTGCTTCCATTCGCAAATACGGCGATCGATCTGCCGGCTTTTTCCCGCCTGCTGCTTTACAGCGACGGCGCCGTCGAGGTGGGTGAGCCGGACGGGAAGGTGTACGCCCAGGAAGATTTCAACGCGTTCGCCGCGGAGATGGGTCCCGTCGATGCGATGCTGGATCGCACGCTGGAGCGCGCCCGTAAGTTGCGCGGAAGCGACGTCTTGAACGACGATTGCAGCGTGATGCGGATCGATTTCATCTGACTTCAGCCGGCCGGGGCGGGTTGTCGTCGATACAGGAACGCGCGACCCAGTTTCACCGCTTCGAGTTCGATGCCGGCATCTGGCAGGCTTTCCGCCGCTCCCAGCGCCAGCCAGCCGCCTTCCCGCAGCGCCGCGCGAAGCCCGCGGCAAACTTGCACGCGCGTCGGAGAGTCGAAATAGATCAGCACATTGCGGCAGAGGATCAAATCAAAGGCCCCAAGCTCCGCCACCGCACGCAAGAGGTTGAAGGTCCGAAACTGTACCAACCGGCGGAGCGGCTCATGGATCTGCCATCCTTCGCCATACCGCTGGAAAAAGCGGCGCAACCTCGGTTCCGACAGTCCACGATCGACCTCCTGCCGGGTGTACAGTCCGGTTTTAGCGGCATCGATCGCCTCGCCGGAAATGTCCAGGGCGATGATGGTGAAGTCCTTGTGGGTGTGTTCGTGCCGCCCGGAATCGATGAACTCGCACACCGCGATGGCAAGGCTGTAAGCCTCCTGGCCGGTCGAGGCGCCGGCCGAACAGATTCGGATTGGTCGGCTTGCACCATGTCCGCGTTTGTGCTGCCTGGCCAGGTCGGGAATGACCTGTTGCAGCAGCACGTCAAAGAGCCACGGGTCGCGGAAGAACGACGTTTCCTTGGTGGTGATCGCTTCAATCACTGCGTCCTGAATGCGCGTCGCGTCACCGGCCCCTAGCCGCAGGAGCAACTCGTCGTATCCCCCAAAACCACAGCTTCGAACGACGGGCGCGAGCCGGTGGCGAATCAGGTATTCCTTGTCGGGCCCGAGCGCCAGCCCCGTCCATTGCTGGATCAGCCGGATCAGCTTCTGGAGAGTCTGGGGCGACAATTGCATTGGCTACCTGGCGGACGCACGACTGATCACCGTTGCGACGGCGGCGGGAATCACGTTTAAGGGTTGTACTTCGTCCACCACGCCCGCCTCGACGGCGCTACGGGGCATTCCCCAGACGACACTGCTACTCTCATCCTGGGCGATGACGTGTCCACCGGCGCGGCGGATCGCGCCCAGCCCCGCGGTCCCGTCTTTTCCCATGCCGGTGAGAATCAGGGCGATCAACTCGCCGCCGAGCACAGCGGCGGCGGAACGAAACAGGACGTCGGCGGACGGCCGGCAGCCGTTCTCGGGCGGCTGCTCGTTGAGCGCGACAACGGGCAACGCGGCCGTCCCGCGTAGCAGAAGATGTTTTGCCCCGGGTGCGATATAGACGGTTGACAGCTCCAGCGGCATTCCGTCGGTCGCTTCAACCACCCGCCGCCCCGTCTGCCGCGCCAGCGATTCGGCCAGCGAGCGGGTGAAGCCTTCGGGCATGTGCTGAACGATCAGGATCGGAAGGCCGACGGCACGGCAGAGCGCCGGCAACATGTCGGAGAGCGCGCGGGGTCCGCCCGTCGAGGCACCGATCACCACCGCGCGCATGCATGTCCGCTTAACGGCGGGGGCCCGTGCCGCAGGTCCCGCAATGCCGCCCGCAGCCCCCGATCGGCGCCGCGACGCCGCGAACGCACGAATCTTGGCCAGCAACTCGTCGCGCAGCACCGCGAGATTGGTTTGGGCGGATCCTCCCGAGGGCTTAGCCACAAAATCAAACGCGCCCGCCTGAAGCGCATTGATGGTGACCTGCTCCCCGCGCCGCGTGAAGGCGCTCACCATGATCACACCCACCGGGGGCGACGTCGGGCGCGAATGATTGAAGGCCTTGATCTGCTCGAGCGTTTGCAACCCATCCATGCCGGGCATTTCGACGTCGAGCGTCACCAGATCCGGCGGCGTACTGCGGATGAATTCCATCGCCTTGGCGCCGCTGAAGACTGAACCGGCAACGGCAACGCCGCTCTGGCCACGCAGCGCGTCCTCCAGCGCCGTGCGGAAAAGCCGCGAATCGTCAACGATCAACAGGGTGATCCCGTTACTCATGAATGCGCAGCCGCCTGTTTGTCATCGATGCAAAACCGCGAGACGATCTGCTGAAGCTCGCTAGCCAGTTGATTCAGTTGCTTGGCCGCGTCATTCAGCCTGGCCGCGGAAGCCGTGCTCAGACGCGTGGCTTCGCTGACGCCCTGGATATTGGACGAGATCGTCTCGGCGGCCCTGGCCGCCTCGGAAGCGTTGCGCGAGACATCCGTGGCCGCCCCTGCCGCTTCGGACGTATTGCGCGACACGTCCGTCGCACCTTTGCCGACCTCGGAGATCGAACGGGCAATGCTCTCGACGCCCTGCCGCGCCTGGTCGACCGCGGATTCGATCTGCCCGGCCGACTGCGTTTGCCCGTCGACGGCCTCGGAAATCCGGCCGGCCGAAACGCTTACCTGCCCGACAAACTGCGCCACATTCTCGATCACTTTTACCGCCTCGCGCGTGCTCGACTGCACCATCTCGATCTTCCTGGCGATGTCCTCGGCGGATTGGGCGCTCTGGCTGGCCAGCTCCTTCACCTCGCTGGCGACGACCGCAAAGCCCTTCCCGGCCTCGCCGGCGCTGGTCGCCTCGATCGTCGCATTCAGCGCCAGCAGGTTTGTCTGCAACGCAATCGATTTAATGACCTCGGTGACTTTCGTGATTTCGCTGGCGGCCTGGTCGAGCTGCCGCATCGTCCCGGTGGCGGCGGCGGCCAGCTCCTGGGCCTGCTGCGTGATCTGCGACCCCCGCTTCGCGTCCCGCGCCACATCCTTTAGCGATGAGGTGATCCGGGCAATCGACTCGGCGACCGAACCGACGCTGCGGCTTGTGGCGTCGGCGCTCTGCACGATACTTCCCACGTTCACCGACACTTCCTCGCTGGCCGAACTGATCCCGGAGACGTTGACGCTCATCTGCTCCGCGGCGGCGGCCATCGTGGAAACGTTGGTCGACATCTGCTCCGTCCCCGCCGCCACCGATTCGGCCTGTGTCGTCATCTCGTGGCTCTGCGAAACCAGGTCGGTGGAGACTTTGGCCAGCTCACCGGCCGATGCCCCCAGCCGGCCGGCAACCGCGCGAATCTGCGTTACGATTCCGGACAGGGCGCTTGCCATCCGATCAGAAGCGGCGCTGAGCCTTCCGATCTCGTCGCGACGGTCCAGATTGAGCCGCCGGGTGAGATCGCCCCCGGCCATCGCCTCAAACACCTTGACACCCTCGCCAATCGGACGCGTGATCGAGCGGATGATCAGCACCGCCAGCACCAGCGAAATCAATCCGCCGGCCGCCCCGGTCGCGATGACGATTTCCCGCCCTGTGGACGCCACGGCCGCCACGTCGCGCGCCTCGTCCGCCACGCGCTGTTTCAAAGCTTTGCGCACCTCGTCAAACAGCGCCGTGCTGCGATTGCCGACGGCGATTCCCTGGGTAATGGACATGTTGCGGGCAAGGTTGTCGGAATTCGTCCGTGAGAGTTGCTGGACCACCGCAACTCGCGGCTTGATCCCCTCGATCGAGCTCAACACCGGGGAGATCTCAGATCGTTCGGATTCGTTCAACAAGGCGGAAAAACGCCGCGTGACATCCTGAAGCGCCGCCAGGGCCTGGCGAATCTCCCCGTCCAGGCGGGTCATCTCCTGGTCGTCGCTGGAATTAATGTGGAGTGTCAGCAGGTACATGAGCTCGTAGAGCCGATCGACGGCCTGCCGGCCCACCGTCTGGCGCGCCATTTCTGATTCGGTAGTAGTCGTCGCCGCACTCTTGTCGCCGGTGCGCGACAGTCCGGCCAGAAAGTCCTCCAGATCGCGCGATTGATGGTAAAACTCTTCGTTAACGATGCGTTCGGCCTCGACGTTCGATTTGAGCACGGCCAGACGCAGCAGGTCTTTGTCGTTCTTCTCGAAATCCTCATTGGCGCGGCTGAGTTCGGAGACCGCCCTGCTCTCGGGCGTCGACGCGTTAACGCCGATGACCGATTCCAGCTCGCTGGTTATTTCCTTGAGATGATTGACGGCTTGCCGGGCCTGATCGGCGAATTCCGCCGCCTGCGCCTTGTCGGGGATCAGGATCGCATTCTTCTCGCCGCGGACGGCGCTGAGAAGCTCGATCCGACCGTCACCGCTGAGCCAGAGCGCCTTGCTGGTCGTATTCGCCATCTGATCGAAACGCGCGTCCAGCCGCGCAAGCTCTACGACTCCCACGGTCGCAACGATCAGGATCGTGGCCAGGAGCACGGCGATGAGTATCGCGATCTTGACGGAAAGCTTCAGATTCTTCACCGGAGTTCATCTCCCATCGTTACGCTTTGCCCCGCGATTATTTCAGCAGCCTGGCGACGGTGCCCGCGAGCCGCGTCGCGTCGATGACCATCATCAGTTCCTTCTCGAGCTTGCACACACCCACGACCAGTGGCAGCAATTCGTCGCCGGCCGGCCCTTTGGACGCCGGTACGTTTTCGTCAATCGCTTCGATCCGATTCTGCGGGACCGCCAGGATGTCTCCGCCACGGTCGACGAGCAGGCCGGTCTCCTCCGCAACCGCCGGCTTAAAGACGATCAGACGGCTGTCTTCCGTGCACGCCACAGGCGCCAGTCCCAACAGCGGACGCAAGTCGAGCACCAGGAGAATTCGGCTTCGCAGGTTCGCCAGCCCGCGCACCGCTGGGGGCGCAGGCGGGACCGGAGTTATCGCCATGCTCGTGCTGATCTCGCGCAGGCTCGACACATCAATGCCGTAGAGCCGCTGGTCCGCATGAAAAGTGCAGAACGAGCGGGTAGACGAATCTCTTACCCTTGGCTCAGGCATGTTGCTTTGCCCCGGCAAGATCCGTTTTTCGGCGCGACTGCGCCAGCAGAGCGCTGACTACATTCAAAAGCGTGTGACGGTCCAGCTTCACTTCGTAAGCGTCAAACCCACTCTGCGTTGCCGCGGCGCGGCTGGCGGTCGTGTTCAGTGTCGTCAAGGCTATCAGCGGCGTGCCCGCAAGCTGCGGATCGGCACGCACCCCACGGGCGAACGCATGTCCATCCATCACCGGCATTTCGATGTCGCAGACGACCAGGTCAAATCGCTGATCGCGGAGCATCGCCAGGCCGGCGCTCCCATCATTCGCAACGGAAACGTCGTATCCCGCGCCGCGCAGATGTTCGCCGACCAGCTTCTGGAAAAAGAGCGTATCGTCTATGATGAGGATTCGCGCAACGGGTCCGCTCGGCAGCCCTCGACGGTCGGGCTGGTTCACTTGTTCCCATATCTGCCCGATCCGATCCAGATCGATGAACACCGCGATCTCGCCGCGAACCAGCATCGAACCCAGAACGCCGTCGGCTTTGTAAGCGCGCGAATCGATCTGAAGTTCGAGCGTCGGTGTGTCGACAATTTCCGAAACTAACAGCCCCAGCGGCGTCGCCCGGTTGCGGGGGAGCAGCAGGAACAGTCGAGCCGCGTCCGCGCAGGGAGAAAGGTTGAGCAATCGATCGAGCCGGACGACGTTCGTCGCGGCACCGTCCACATTGACCAACTCTCGGTCACCGATGCGCTCTAGGCGATCCGGGGTCACCGCCACCACGCGCCGGACCGATTCCATCCGCGCCGCCAATAGCTCGTTCGGCCCACAGCGGAACAGCAATACCGGCTCCTTCCGAACATCGCTTGCGGTACTCGGCAGCGCTTCGGACGCTTCCGCGACGGCGCGATCCAGAATCCCGCTGTGGCGGGCCACGCCTTCCCCGCTGAAAATCAGCGCCACGCGTCCGTCGCCCAGGATGGTGGTGGCGGCATAGATGCCCAGCGGCCGCAGGAGAGGATGTAGCGACTTGACCACAATGTTCTCGCTGCCGAGGACTTCGTCGAACACAATGACAAAGTGGCGCGATCCCAGGCGGATCACCGCCGCATATCCCTTGGAAACGCCGGCCTCATCGCGGTGGCAACGGTCGGCCACTTTCGCCAGCGCCGCACCGTCAAACGGCTGACGCCGCCCCAGCACCTCGCGGACACGAATCACCGGCAGCAGGCGCCCGCGCCAGCGGAGGACTTCACTGTCATGATTGCGTTCAACGCGGCGGCGCGAATGAGCATCGTCCAAAAGTAGCAGCTCCTCCACGTCGCGTTGCGGCACGCCATAGCATTGCCCGTCGCTTCCCAGCAGCAGGCAGGGCATGATCGCCAGCGTCAGCGGGAGCCGGAGCGTAAAGACGCTGCCGCGCCGCGGCGTCGAATCGATCTCCACCACCCCGCCGATCTGGTCTAGGTTGGTCTTGACGACGTCCATCCCCACCCCACGTCCCGACAGATCCGTCACCTGTTTCGCGGTCGAAAACCCGGAAAGCAGGATCAGCGAGAAGATCTGCCGATCGCCCATGTGTTCCAGCTCGTCGGCGCGCTTCACTCCCTGCTCGATCGCTTTTCGTTTGATGGCCTGCACGTCAATGCCCCGGCCGTCGTCGCGGATTTCGATTACGATCTGCCCGCGCTCCTGCCGGGCTGAAAGATCGATGCGTCCGCCCGGCGGTTTGCCGGCGCTGGTGCGCTGTTCCGGCGTCTCGATTCCATGGTCACAGCAGTTGCGAATCAGGTGCGTAAGTGGGTCGGCAAGCAGTTCCACGATCGTCTTGTCCAGCTCGACCTCGCCCCCGCTGATCCGGACGTCAATCTGTTTGCCCAGTTGCCGGGCCAGATCGCGCACGACGCGGGGAAATCGGTCGAACAACGTTCCCACCGGCTGCGCCCGCATCCGCAACGCCGCGTCCTGAAGCTCGTTGGTGATCGAATCCAGCCGGCGCAGCAGCCGCCGCTGCGGAGAATTCACAGGGTCGGCCGAGCGAAGCGCCTGGTTACGGACCAGGACCAACTCGCCCGTCAGCGCCATCATCCTGTCGACCAGCGGCACCGACACTCGCAGCGACGTCGGCGCCGGCGCCCGCAGCGGCTCCGCCGGAGGCGCCTTCTGCTTCTCCTGCGCCACTGACTTCTGGCTGAGCTGCACCACCATTGCGCACGGGATGTCCAGTTCCTTGACGAACGCCTCGAGGGCCTCGCGTGACGAGACAATAGCCAGGCACCAGAAAGGCGCCCCCGGCAATCCCTCGGCCAGCCGCGGACCGGAAATGAGCGTTCGCGAATCCAACAAACGGCCCGCGCGCTCCAGTCGTTCGGCTACTTCGAGCGGCGTCAAACCAAGCTGCCGCTCGCATTGCGACCAGTCGAGCTTGACCCCGTAAAGAAACGCATTGTCCGCCGGCCAGGCTTTTTGCAATCGCTCGGTAATCTCAAACTCGCGGGCGGTTGCCGTTGTCGTCAGCGCTGTGCCCGATCGAGCCAGCGGCCGCAGGCGCTCCAGCGGCTCGGAAATGTCCGCTTCATCACTGTGGTCCGGGTCGTCGACCAGGGCAGCGACCCGATCGATCACGGCCAAAAGCGTGTCGACCACTTCAGGACTCCGTTCAATCTGGCCGTCGCGAATGTTCTCGACGACTTCCTCGAACGCATGGGTGAGTCGTTCAATGTTGCGACGGCCGGTGAAGCCGGCGCCCCCTTTGATGCTGTGGGCGGCACGAAGGAGTTGCTCGATCTGCGGCTGCGGGCTGCCCTCGTTGCGCTCCAGCGCGATCATCGCGGCGGTCATGGCGCCGAGATGGTCGCGGGCCTCGGCCACGAATCGGTCACTGTAGCCGCTTTCCTTTGCCATGCGATACGCTCAGTCCCGCGCTCCAAGAAACTCGTCCAGCCCGGCGGCTCTGAGCACCGTCCGCGCCGGCGGACCGATGCGACGCAGCTCGATGGCCGGCGCCGGCTGTATCTGGGCCGCTTCACGCGCGAACGATGCCAGCAGCGCCAGCCCCCCGGCGTTCAGCTCTTCAACCCGGGCAAAATCGAGGACAATCCGGTCGGGAGTCAGGGCCAGAATGTCGACCAACTCCCGCCGAAGCGCCTCGCAGGCGTCGTCACTGAAGCTCGAAGGCAGTGCGACGCTTGGCTCCCCGGGCTGAATTGTGGCGGACACCAGTTTCGCCGCCGCCGGAGCCCGGGACGTGATGGTCGGCGTCGTTGCCGGTGGATCGCCGCTCATCAGCTTCGCGAGCCGACCGAGGATCTCGCCCAACGCCGTGTCGGTTACCGCCGACTCCGACAGGGGTGAGCAGATGCGCTGCAAGGCATCGACGCCGACCAGCAGCACGTCCACTGCGTCGCTGCTAAGGGTGATCCGATCTTCCTTGGCGGCGGTAAAACAGTCCTCCATCGCATGGGCAACGCGAACCGCCGGTTCAATCCCGACGATCCGCGCCGCACCCTTGATCGAGTGGGCGGCACGCATCATCCCCTCGATCTCTCGCGCACCTGCCTGCCCCTTTTCCAGCGCCAGCAGCCCTTCGCTAAGGACGGGGATATGCGTGTCCATCTCCGCCTGGAAAAGCTCCAGCATCGCCGGATCGATTTGTGAGGAATCGGCGTCCATCGATCAACTCCCGCCACATTGCATCAAATTCGCGGGCAAAATGATAGAACCGAGCAGCCCGCAGACGGTTGGTTCAATGTTCCCCGGCCCCGCAGGTAATCGCCCCGCACTTGGCAAACCACTCCGCCTGTTCCGGGGAATACGTCGCTCCCCGCAAATCGACCAGGTAAAAATCGACGCCGCCAACGTGCGCGCCGCGGAGGTCGGCGCGGATCAACTGCGAGCCGCTCAGATTGACCGCCGCCCATCCCGCGCTAACCAGGCGCGCGTCGCTCAGGTTCATCTTCCGCGGCCGCGGCGGTCGCCAGCCCGTAGTCGTAGCGTGCAGAAGGCTCGCCGCCATCGCGTGCACGTCCGGGTCATCGCCTTCCGCCATTTCCTCCAGCGCCTGCACCGCCGCCGGGCATCGCGCCACCAGGTTGCCGCATCGCTCGATCAACTCAACCGGCAGCTTCCCCTTCAATTCGTCCCACACCGTCCGATCGCGCAGCCCATCCGTAAGGCGTCGGGCCGCCAGCATCAATCGGACTGGCTCGTGGCGAACGATGCGCTCGATCCGCTCGTCCAGGGCAAAGCCCACCGTCGGCCGCGTGATTCCCCACGGCGCCAGGGAATACAGCGACGCCCGCTCCGCCGCGTCGCGGACGCGCACGTCGACCAGTTCCCGCGCCAGAAAGCAGATCAGCGCGGCATCCACGTCGGCCAGCCCGTCGTCCGCGGCCATCTCGTCCAGCACGATGCGCCACAATTCCGCCGCTCCCGCCAGCGCGGCCGCCCCGGGATCGTTCTTCACCTTCCCCATCACCGCCCGCACCCGGCCGGGGTGGGTCGCCAGCAGATACTCCGCCAGGTCCTCATCCGCCCAGGGCGACATCTCCAGCGTCCCCGCCGGCGGAGATTCGGCCGGCGCCGTCGATGTGTAAATCACCAGTTGCGACTGGCATTGGATGAAATTCGCCCCGGCAGGGTGGTCAAAGATCGCCAGCGGCCAATCCGGCTCGATTGTCGCCGCCAGGTGCTCCAGCGCCGTCGACTTCCCCGAGCCCGGCGGCCCGATCAGCCGCACCGCGCCGCGCACCTTGCTGGCCAACAGCGATCGGACCTGGCGCTCGATAGGCAGCGATGCCGTGCCCGGCATAATTCTCACCCGCGGCGGCACCGGCGCGCGCTTCGCCCGGATGCTTCCCACTCCGCGGCCGCCGCCCTCGTGCTTCCGTGACATCCGGACTCAACACCTCGGACGCCAACATAAAATTCCGCGAGCACCCATTCAATCAAAAAATTGATCTTACTCCGTCGCCAGATTCAGCCGGCACCATGATATTGCAACGTAAAGCACAATGATTTGACTTACCATGAATCCCCCCAGCAACATGCCGATCATCGAGAAACCGTACCCGTGGCTGGTGTCGACCAGCACCGGCCCGAACCACGCCAGCCCGACCACCAGGTTCCCGGTCACTCCCAGCAGGAGCAGCAGTTGCGTTGTCACGTGGCCGCGGAAACCGCGAAGCAGCACGACGCTCCACCCCATGACCACCACCCCGCCCAGCTCGCGCGCATCCCAGGCCCACCAGCGGCCCAGATGATCGTGTGCCCACCAGCTTCCCAGGACCACCCCGAGGGCGGTGGCGATCGCCGCCAAGAGCGCCAGCCGCGCGCCGGTGGCGCGAAGGGCGGCGTCGCGCGATGCGTCCCAGCCTCGCAGCGCCTGCCAGATCGTCGCCCAGAGTGAAAGAAAACCCACGGCAAATACCGCCGAGTACCCGGTCGTAACGGCAAAGACGTGGACGGCCAGCAGCAAATCGCCCCGGCGGTGCGGCAGCCGCAGCGCCAGCCACCCGGCCAGCGCCCCCACGACCACCAGCCCCCCGACCGCGCACCACGCCGCCAGCCACTTCGGGAATCGGGCCTTGTCAAACTCCGACGCCAATTGCTCGGGCGTACCCAGGCGTTTCATTGCTTCCTCCCATGCCTGCTCGGGCGCAAGGCCCTCGCGGGCGAGTTTCTCGAGGTCGTCGCGGAGATGGCCTTCCAGCTCGTCGATCGCATCGCCGCGTTTTCCCAGCGCGCCGCTCACCGTTGCCCGCCACGATTCAATCTGTTTTTCCATATCAAACATGGTCAGCTCCACAGCGTTGCCAGCGTGCCGTGCACCAAAAGCCACTGCGCCTGGTGCTCGGCCAGCGTTTTTTTCCCGGCCGGCTTGATCGCGTAATACTTGCGCTTTCTTCCGCTGGGCGCGGTCTTCCAGCGCGAGACGATGGCGCCCTGGGCTTCCAGGCGATGGAGGACGGGATAGAGCATGCCGTCGGTCCACTCGATCTGTCCGCCCGACAGCTCGCGGACGCGTTGGATGATGGCGTACCCGTACGATTCGCCGCCCCTCAGGATCGAGAGGATCAGCGGCGCCGCCGACGCCGCCACCAGGTCCTTGGAAAGTTGCATAATGATTCTATACATGACAGCTCTATGTATGTCAATGGGCCTCCCGCACACCCGCCTCAGAGTCGGGCAAACTCTGGGGTGCGAGGGATCCAAGATGATTGCCCGCTTTTGTGGCACGGGTTTTCAACCGGTTTTCAACCCGTGGACGAACCGGGCCGTTCAACTGACGCCGGTCTTGCTGTGGGAACACCAACCTTCCTTACCACAGGATCACAGGTTGTTCTCGGTTGAGTGCACCCCCCACGTCAATCGGCCAGCGCCGGCGCTTCGGCCATGCGGTTCTGGGCCGGCTCTTCGGGCCTGCGGGAGATGGTCAGCACCGCGGCCAGGATGATGGCGCCGCCGATCACGGTCACGCCCATCAGCGCTTCCGTCCGGAACGCCACGGAGAAGAGCGTGCCGAAGACCGGCTCCAGGCAATAGACCACCGCCGCCGTCGCCGGCGCGATCCGCGGCTGCCAGGCGTTCATCAACGTCAGCGCCAGCACGGAGCTAATCAACACCAGCCCCGCAAACGACCAGTCGAACGTGAAGTCGCGGCAAAGCGCAACGACAGTTGCGCCGCGGAACAGTGTCGCTCCGCCAAAGGCAACGCCGAACGCCGAACTGACGGCCGAGGCGGTCAGCAACATGACCGCCGTCAAGCGCGACGGATCGGCCTTTTGCCCAAATCGGTCCACCGCCAGGATCTGCGCCGTGAAGCACAT
>Ga0210396_10003083_pt1 | contig 16746 bp, 16 predicted proteins | sample IncBWH17OmetaG_FD_155466 | JGI IMG/M metagenome (GOLD analysis project Ga0210396, IMG submission 155466) | Forest soil microbial communities from Barre Woods Harvard Forest LTER site, Petersham, Massachusetts, United States - Inc-BW-H-17-O ... | reverse complement strand
GTCGAGCCACCCGTCGGAGCGGCTGTCGCGCCGCAGGTCGCGCCGCCTGCGCCGGCGGAAGCAGCGCAACCCGTCTCGGGGGAGCAGCCGCCCGTCAGCGCTACCTCCGCCGAACCGGCCACGCAACCCGTGGCGCCGATGGAACAACAGAACGCTACTTCGGAGCCACAACCGTATCCGGATGGTCGGCCACCCGTTTTGACCAGGGTGCTCGAGCACATACCCGGCGCCTACGGTGATTCAGCGCCGCAGCCTTAATCGTCCTTGCCGTGAACCGCGGTGAAAGACACCGTCACATCGTCGGCGACCTGCACCGATCCCATCAGTAACGAGTAGGGCTTGATGCCGTAGTCGGACTGGCGAACTGTGGATTCGGCAGACACTCGCCACGAGTCGCCGAGATCGTCTGTGCGCAGTTCGATTACGTGTTCTCGCGACCTTCCCCGGATCTGCAGCGTCCCGCTCAGGCGGTACCCGTCATCGGTCTTGTCGATAACGTTTGCGGTGAAGCGGATCTCGGAAAAGCGGCTGGCGCTCAGCGACCGCAGCGCGTTCGACTTCACCAGGGCTTTTTCGGGGCCGGATAATCCTTTGACCCCGCCCTCGCCGCGCAGCACCTCAAACGAATTGGTCTCGACGACAAGCTCTGCGGTGTCGGGTGCGGAACCGTCCCAGCTCACGGTGGCCTGCCACCGTGTCATCGCGATGCTCAGGCGATGACCCATTCGCGCGGCCCTGCCCGCAACGCCGGTCCGAACCAGCAACTCGCCGTCGGATGGATCGAGGGTCCAGACCGCGCTTTGTTCCTCGGTCACATGGTCAGGACGGTGCGGTAATGCGCCCGCCCCTGTTCCAGCGCCGCGTAGCCTTCCGCGGCTTGCGACAACGGCAGCTCTTCGATCCAGGCCCGCACGCCCGACAAGACCGCGAAATGCATTGTGTCTTCTACGTCTTTCGCCGTCCCGGAGGGATGGCCGACAATGCTGACCCCCGGCGTTATCAGCTGAATGGGACTGATCGGCAACGGTTCGGGCGTGACGCCGATGGTGACGAGCTCGCCCTGAGGCGAGATCCCACCGACCGTGGCGGCCATCGCCCCCGAGTTGCCCGCGGTAGCCAGCACCACCGCCGCGCCGCCCAGCGCCTTCAGCGCTTCGGCGGGGTCACCCGCGGTGGAGTCGATGTAGTGATGGGCGCCCAATTTCTTGGCGTCCTCGGCTTTGGCGCTGCCGCGGGCGATCGCGATGGTCTCGAAACCCATCGCCCGGGCGAACTGCACACCGAGGTGACCCAGCCCGCCGACGCCGAGGATCGCGACCCGGTCGCCGGGCAAGGCCTTCGTGTGACGCAGGGCGTTGTAGGTGGTGACGCCGGCGCAGCCCAACGGGGCGGCTTCCGCGTCGGAGAGCTCGGCCGGAATGCGGGCCAAGGCGCTGGCCGGCGCGGTCACCGACTCCGCGTATCCGCCGGGGTACTGGTAGCTCGGGATTTTCCCGTTCTCGCAGTGAATGAACTGGCCTTTACGGCACTGGTCGCAGTGGTGGCAGCACCCGCCGAACCACCCGACCGCGACGCGATCGCCGACCGCGAAACCCTCGACGCCGTCGCCCAGTTCGGCGATCGTTCCTGCGATTTCATGCCCGGGGGTCAACGGCCACGACATGCCCGGGAATCCGCCGGAGACGAAGTGGGCGTCGGTGCCACAGATCCCGCACGCCGAAACCGTCAGGCGCGCTTCGTCGCGACCCGGTGGCTTGGTTTCGACGTCTACCAGTTCTAACGCTGCGCCTGCGGAGGGTACGTGGACAGCTCGATGGGTCGCCATTGCTTGAATATAGGTCTTGCTTGAAGATATTTCCTAGTGCACGACAGGGCATTTCGCAGCCCCATCGCTGTGGTAGTCGACCCGCCAGTGCTTGATGCCGTTGAGCCAGCCAGACCGTAGCCGTTCGGGTCTGCCGACCGATTCCAGATCGGGCACGGCGTCGGCGATCGCGTTGAACATCAGGTCGATCGTCATCCGAGCCAGGTTGGCCCCGATGCAGTAATGCGCGCCGGTGCCGCCAAATCCCACGTGCGGGTTGGGGTCGCGCAGAATGTTGAAGGTGAACGGGTCGTCGAAGACTTCCTCGTCGAAGTTGGCTGAGCGGTAAACCATCACCACGCGCTGACCCTTCTTGATCTGCACACCCGACAGCTCATAGTCCTGAAGCGCGGTCCGCTGGAACGACGTGACCGGGGTGGCCCAGCGGACGATCTCGTCGGCCGCGGTGACGGGACGCTCCCTCTTGTACAGCTCCCACTGATCGGGGAAGTCGGTGAAGGCCATCATGCCCTGGGTGATGGAGTTGCGGGTGGTCTCGTTGCCGGCCACCGCCAACAGCATGACGAAGAAGCCGAACTCGTCGTCGGACAGCTTGTGGCCGTCGACATCGGCCTCGATCAGCTTGGTGACGATGTCATCCTGGGGATTATTCGCTCTCGCCGCAGCCATCTGCATGGCGTACGTGATCAGCTCAACCGAGGCACCCCTCGCGTCATTGCGGGCGAATTCGGGATCCTGGTCACCGACGAGTTCGTTGGACCAGTGGAACAGTCTTTTGCGGTCCTCGTGGGGCACACCCAGCAGGCCGGCGATGGCCTGCAGCGGCAGTTCGCACGAAACCTGTTCGACAAAGTCGCCGGAACCCTCCGCCGCCGCGGCCTCGACGATGAGCTGGGCACGCTCCCTGAGGTCATCGCGCAGGCGCTCGACGGCGCGGGGAGTGAAACCGCGGGAGATGATCTTGCGCAGCCGGGTGTGCTGCGGGGCGTCCATGTTGAGCAGGACGAACTTGCCCGTATCGATCTGCTCGCGGACCGTGCCCTCTTTGTAGCGTGGCAGGGCGGTCTTCTGCAGGCTGGAGAAGACATCGTTGCGTACCGAGACCTCCTTGACGTCCTTGTGCTTGGACACCACCCAGAAACCGCCGTCGTCGAACCCTCCCGTCCCGACGGGTTGTTCGTTCCACCAGATCGGCGCGGTTCGACGCATCTCGGCCATTTCTTCGACCGGCAGCCGCTCGGCGTAGATGTCCGGGTCGGTGAAATCGAAGCCGGCGGGCAGATTGGGGACCGGCTGCGTGGATTGCTCGGTGGTTGACAAGGCCCACTCCTCGATACGAAGTCTTCTAGTCGTCCTCTTCTGCCAAATAAACCATTGCTACACCATGGTTGGGAAGAACTAAGGCAAGATCGCCACCTGAACTGCAACGTGTTCACCCGCGATGAGTTTCCGGCGTCGCGCCGGTCTGCACGGCTGATCTGTTGAAACACGGAACAAGCGAAAGGGCATGACTGATGCGGATCGTTCTCAGCGACTTCATGAGTCTCGACGGGGTCGTCCAATCCCCGGGCGGCCAGGGAGAGGACACCGACGGCGGATTCGCTCATGGCGGCTGGTCGATGCCGTACTTTGAGCCCGAAACCATGGGACCGGCCGTCGCCGAGGTCATGGCCGGCACGGAGGCTCTGCTGTTTGGCCGGCGCACCTGGCAGACGATGGCCGCCGCCTGGCCCGGCCGCGCCGGTGACCCGTTCGCCGACCGAATGAACGAAATCCCCAAGTACGTGGCGTCCCGAACTCTTACCCAAGCCGACCTCACCTGGCCCGGTTCGACCCTGCTGCCCGCCGACGATGCGATCGGCGCGATCCGTGCGCTGCGAGCGCACGATGGCCAGGCGATACAAGTCATGGGCAGCGCCTCGCTGGCAGCACAGCTGATCGAGCATGACCTTGTCGACGAATATCGGCTGATGATCGAGCCGATCCTGCTGGGCGGCGGAAAGCGAGTGTTCCCCGACGACGGCCGGTCCCGGGCACTAGAGCTGGTTTCGACGGCGGTAACCGGAACCGGCGTCCTCATCTGCACCTACCGGCCGGCCTAGCTTCGAAAACGATCTTGTGGCTCCCGCCACAATGGTTATGCTTTGGTCCAGGTCACCGGCACTCCGGGGGCCGCGTGGCACGACACGGAGGGTGGAACATGATCCGCGAACTACTCACCGCCGCTGCGCTCGCGGGCGCGGCGATCGGCGTCGCGCCGGCGGCGGCCGCCTACGAGGGCGACGTGCCGGGCATGAGCTTTTCGGCTTCGCTGGGTGCGCCGTGCGACAACTACGAGCGCTTCATCTTCGGACGCGGCCCCAGCGGCCAGGCCGAAGCCTGCCATTTCCCGCCCCCCAACCAGTTCCCGGCTGCCACCATCGGGTACTGGGTCATCTCCTATCCGCTGTACGGGGTCCAGCAGAACGGTGCGCCGTGTCCGGGTCCGCAATCAGCGGCGCAGACTCCTGACGGACTTCCGATGCTCTGTCTGGGAGCCCAAGGATGGCAACCAGGGTGGTTCACCGGGGCAGGGTTCTTCCCACCCTCGGGATAATCTGGAGATATGCGCGCCGGTCAGCCCGCTAGTTCTCCAGTCCCACGCTGGCTGCGCTTGGTCTTGGCGTCTGACCGCGCCGGCTCGGCGTGGTACATCGGGACCGGTTTCTTCTTTGCTCCCGTGCTCGCCGTGCTGTCGCCGTGGCCGACGGTCACCGCCGTGCTGTGGGCGGTCATCGCGCTGGCCGGATTATTGCTCGGCCTGCTCGGAATTGCGATGGCCGTCGGGTTGGGACGAATACTGCGCTCCGGCAACGAGATACCGGAGGAGTACTGGCGCAGCTTGGTCAACTACCGGGTCTAGAGTCGTATCAAGCATCCGCCAACGAACAGGAGTCTCCGATGGCCTTCAATCCCAAAGATGCGGTCGACGCGGCGAAGGACATCGCGACCAACGCGGTCGAGAAAGCCTCCGACATCGTCGAGAACGCCAGCGACATCATCCGGGGAGACATCAAGGGTGGTGCGAGCGGCATCGTCCAGAACTCCATCGACATCGCGACCGACGCGGTCGACAGGGTGAAAGAAGTTTTCACCGGCAAGCACGAAGTCGACGAGTAGCCCGTCAGACGGCAGCGGCGGCGTTGAGTTCGTCCAGCCTCGTCGTCGCCTCCAGGTACTCCTGCACCCAGCGCTCGATGACGGTCGCCGCCTTTTCCACCTTGGTGAACTGCCCAACGACCTGACCGACCGGATTGAACGCCACGTCGACGGATTCGTTCGGGTACCTGTTCGTGGCCCGCACGGCCATGCCGGAAACCATGTATTGCAACGGCATACCGAGCGGCTTCGGGTTGTCCGGCCGCTCCCAGGCCTCGGTCCAGTCGTTGCGCAGCATCCGGGCCGGCTTGCCGGTGAATGAACGGCTGCGGACGGTGTCCCGGCTGGACGCCTTGACGTATGCCGCCTGCTGAACCGGGGTGTTCGAGGATTCCTCGACCATCAGCCACTGCGAACCGGTCCACGCGCCCTGGGCGCCCAAGGCCAGCGCCGCCGCGATCTGCTGGCCGCTGCCGATGCCACCCGCCGCCAGCACCGGAACCGGGGCGACCTCCTTGACGACCTGCGGCCACAACACGATTGAGCCCACCTCGCCGCAGTGACCGCCGGCCTCACCACCCTGTGCGATGACGATGTCGACGCCCGCCTCGGCGTGCTTGCGCGCCTGCGACGGCGACCCGCACAGCGCGGCAACCTTGCGACCGGCCTCGTGAATGTGCTTGATCATCTCCGCCGGCGGGGTGCCGAGCGCGTTGGCGATCATCGACACCTTCGGGTGCTTGAGCGCCACCTCGACCTGCGGGGTCGCCGTCGCCTCGGTCCACCCGAGCAGCTGCAGGCTGTCCTTGTCGCTGTCGTCGATCGGGACGCCGTGGTCGGCGAGGATCTTCTTGGCGAAATCCAGGTGCTCCTGCGGCACCATCGCCCGCAGCGACTTGGCAAGCTCCTCGGCCGACAGGTGGGAGTCCATGCCCTCGTACTTGTTCGGAATGACGATGTCGACGCCGTAGGGGTGGTCGCCGATGTTGTCGTCGATCCAATTGAGCTCGATCTCCAGTTGCTCAGGGGTGAAACCGACCGCCCCGAGCACGCCGAAACCCCCGGACTTGCTGACAGCGACGACGACATCGCGGCAGTGGGTGAAGGCGAAGATCGGAAACTCGATGCCGAGCTCATCGCAAATGGCGGTGTGCATGCCTACTCCTGGAAAGCTTGACCGATGCGAAAGGAACTGAAACGTGTTCTAGTTTAGTACGGACCCCATTGACGGGGCCAGCCAGGTCCAGCGCGTCGCAACTAAGACCCCTCGCACCGGTGCGTCAGATCATCAGGGTATGCATCACCCAAACGACCAGGAACGCCAGCATGCAACCGGCGCAGATGAGGTGATCCCGGTAGATGGATCGGGCCAACCGGGTCTGTTCGGGCGCGCTGTCGGTGCGCTTTCCGAGTCGAACCGCGTAGGGAACCGTGTGCGTCAGTGCCAGCACCACAGGGACTCCCGCCAGCCCGGCCGACGTGAGCAGGAGCCACCCGGGGTCGTGACCGTGGATCGCCTGAAATACCAACGCGCCCAATAGGATAACCATCGCAAGAACGATCAACCGGCTCATCGGGCGCGATGTGGTCGTCGCGCGATGGTAGTAGTTTGCGATCGACGCCAGCACCGGCTCGGGCAGTTGTTCACCCGCGCTTCGGTGCGCCAGGACCTGGACGTCGAAAATCAGGTCCATCCACAAGACGGCAAACAGGAATCCGCTGCAGGCCGTGAGTAGCGGGGCCACGACGCTCACCTCCGATCCTCAAACGCAGATTAGAACAGGTTCTAACGGCGCGAAACCCTCGGGTAGCGTGACCCGTCATGGGACGCGTGGATGCAAAAGTTGCACTGATCAGCGGCGCCGCCCGCGGCATGGGGGCATCTCATGCCCGACTGCTCGTCGCGGAAGGTGCCAAGGTAGTGCTCGGCGACATCCTCGATGCGGAAGGTAAGGCACTGGCCGACGAATTGGGCGCCGCCGCGCGCTATGTGCATCTCGATGTGACACAGCCCTCGGAATGGACGGCCGCGGCCGCCACGGCGGTGGACGAGTTCGGCAAGCTGAACGTCCTGGTCAACAACGCCGGGATCATCAACTACGGGCCACTCAAGACCTTCGACCTGGCCAAGTGGCAACAGATCCTCGACGTCAACGTCACCGGCACGCTGTTGGGCATTCAGGCCGTCGTCGATCCGATGATCGCGGCGGGCGGAGGCTCGATCGTCAACATCTCATCCATCGAGGGCCTGCGGGGTGCCGCGTGGGTGCACGGGTATGTGACCTCCAAGTGGGCGGTTCGCGGTCTGACCAAGTCCGCGGCGCTGGAATTGGCGCCAAACAACATACGGGTCAACTCAATTCACCCGGGTTTCATCCGCACCCAGATGACCGCCAAACTTCCCCAGGACATGCTCAACATCCCGCTCGGCCGGCCGGGTGAACCACAGGATGTGTCGTCGTTCGTGCTCTTTCTCGCCAGCGACGAATCGGGGTATGCGACGGCGGCCGAGTTCGTGGTGGATGGCGGGTTGGTGGCGGACGTTTCGCACAAGGCTCAGTAGGCTCTGGCGGCGGAATCACTTGTGCCACTTTGGTTTCAGTGGCTTCAGCCAGGGGATTTCTTGTCGGTAGGCCAGCGTAGTATTCGAACATGCTTTCGAGTAGTCGTGAGGAGGTCGTCGAGGTTTTCGACGCGCTCGACGCCGTCGTGGAGCGCGCGTGCGAGCTGTCGTTCGACGCGCTGACCACTCCGGAGCGGTTGAGGCTGTTGGACCGCTTGGAACGAGTGGCGCGGCGATTGCCGGTGCCCCAACATGCGTTGATCAATCAGCTCACAGAGCAGGCCGACGACACCGAACTGGGCGCCAGACTGCCCAGGGCCTTGGCCGATCGGTTACACATCACCCGCAGCGAAGCCAACCGGCGGGTGGCCGAGGCCGCCGATCTCGGTCAGCGGCGGGCGCTGACCGGCCAACCGCTGCCCCCACGGCTGAGCGCCACCGCCCAAGCCCAGCGCGCAGGACGCATCGGAGCCTCCCACGTGCAGGTGATCCGCACTTTTCTGCACCGGCTGCCCAGCTGTGTGGATTTCGAGACCCGCGAGAAAGCCGAAGAACACCTCGCGAAGTTGGCCACCCGGTTTCGCCCCGAGCAGGTCGCCAAACTGGCCGACCGGCTTACCGACTGCCTCAACCCCGACGGCGAGTTCTCCGATGAGGATCGAGCGCGCCGGCGCGGGCTGACGCTAACCACGCAGGACGTCGACGGGATGTCACGGCTGAGCGGCTGGGTCACTCCGGAGCTGCGGGCCGGACTCGAAGCCATCTGGGCCAAGCTGGCCGCCCCGGGCATGTGCAACCCCGACGACCAGAGCCCGGTCATCGACGCCGTGGCGGGCGAGGACGCGGTTCGGCGGGATGCCCGCAGCAACGCTCAACGCCATCATGACGGGCTCAATGCCGCGCTGCGCACGGTGCTGGCCAGCGGAAAGCTGGGTCAGCACAACGGCGTACCGGCCACCATCATCGTCTCCACCACGCTCAAAGAGCTGGAATCGGCGACCGGCAAGGCACTCACCGGTGGGGGCAGTGTGCTGCCCATGTCCGATGTGATCCGCCTGGCCCGCCACGCCCACCACTACCTGGCGATCCGACGGCGGCAAGGCCATCGGGCTCTATCACACCAAACGGCTAGCATCGGCGGGGCAGCGAATAGTCTTATACGCCAAGGACCGCGGCTGCACGCGCCCCGGCTGCGATGTGCCCGGGTATTGGTCCGAAGTCCACCACGTCGATGAGTGGGCGGCCACCCATTGCACCGACGTGAACAAGCTGACCCTGGCTTGCACACCGGATCACAAACTGCTCGAGAAGGGCTGGATCACCCGAAAACGCGCCAACGGCGACACCGAATGGATCCCACCACCACATCTTGACCACGGCCAACCACGAACCAACGGATACCACCACCCCGAAAAGCTCTTATGCGACGACGAAGAGGACCCATAGGCCAGACCGCTTGGGCCATCGTCAGAATTCGACTCGCAGCACTCGCGCAGGCCGGATCTTCCCATCCGGTGGCGGCGCTGTGGTGCCGCCGTCGGTGGTGACGTAGGCGACGCGGCCATAATCCGCCTGCCCGCGCCCCCAAGCGGCGCTGGACGGGCCGATCAGTTGCTCGGTGAAGGGCTCGCCGGCGACGATGATGCGCGCAGCGTTCGGCCGCAGTGGTACGCGGTCAATGGTGTTTTCCCGGTGGGTGGTGACATAGGCGACGCCGGCGTCCTCATCGATGCAGAAGTCGTCGGCCATGGTGCCGCCTGCGACGAATTCCGGATCACTCGCTGGTTCGTGGGTGACCGGATCGACCGCGACGCGCATGAACAACTTCCGTGTCGTCGAGGTGTAGTAGAGAAAGTTGGTCCTCGACGCGAAGCGGACGCCGTTGACCCCCGGTTGCGGGTTGAGCGGGTTGTCCGGATCCCACGCCATCGAGTCATGCTGCAGCCAAACCCGGGCGGTCGCCGCGAGGCCGTTGTCGCTGAGGTCGACACGCCAGATCAAACCGGCTACCGAATCGGCGATCAGGATGATGCGCGGGGCGATCAGGCAGCAACCATTAAGCACCGCGCCGGACTGATCGAAGGTCAGGACCCGGGTTGCGTCCACCGGCGCACCGGGCGTCCAGTGCCGCATGTCGATGCGCTCAAGCGTGGCTATTCCGGAGGTGCAGACATAAAAAATGTCGGGCTCGGTCTCGACGATTCCCATGGCAGTGTGGTCGAAGGTGCGCACGAGTATCGGTTCGACCGGCACGTCGGCGCCCGGCGCCGGGACGTACCAAAGTTGCTTGCGGTTCAGCACCGTCACCAAGATCGACCCGTCGCCCCGGACGGCGACGTTCTCCAAAAAGAACTGCTCCGGAAACTCGGCAACGGTAACGAGTTTCGCGCGTAGATCGGTTGTCATCGTGTTTCTCCCAATTAATCGTTGGCGTCTCGGACGATCGGTCCGGGCGCCGGGACGGCGAACATGGTGAGCGTGACGCACACCCCGTGGTATACCCCGACCAGTGAGGTCATATCGATCAAACCCACTGTGCCGAAAACGTTTTCGGCCTCGCTATACAGATCGTCATCGAGCCTGTGGTCGACGCAGAGTTGTCGGGCGACACGCTGGGCGAGTTGCTCCCGCTCAATGAGGTCGCCCGGAAGACCACCGCCGACCAGCGTGCGGATGGCCGACTCGGACAGGCCGGCCTGTCGGGCGACCGCGGCGTGCGCGTAGAGCTCATAGTCGGCGCCCCAGATCGCCCCGACGGTCAACACGATGACCTGACGGACCCGCTCGTCGAGTGAGGTATTCAGTTGCTCGGCGAACTGCAGCTCCAAGAACTTCGTCGCGGTCTGGGGGTTGAGCAGCGCCGGGTTGAACGGGCCGATGAATCGTCCGTCGGCTGTGGTGCTCTGGAACGGCACCTGATTGGCCCACGGAACCATTGTGTTCATCAGATCGAACAGGCCGCGCTGTGCGTCGGTCAGGCTGGCGGGATCGGCGAGTGGTAATCGCCCACCCAGAGCGTCGGTGTGCAAGGTCATGATGTGCTCCTGTCTACCTACTGATTCAGACCCACGGCGTTTGCCGGGACGTCGAAGGCGGCCAGGGTGAACGACACGGCGGTAAACCAGCCCAGCAACATCGTGAGATCAACGATGCCCGCGTCGCCCAATAGCTCCTTGGCGCGTCGGTACAGGCCCAGGGGCACCACCCGCGGGGTGATCAACGCCGCGGTGAGTTCATAGACAACTTGCTCGCGCGGATCGTCAAACGAAACCGGCAAACCGATGATCAACGCTTGCACCGTCTCCGGCGCCAGACCACCGGCCCACTGCCCGATCATCTCGTGCTCATAGTTGCCGTAGACGGAGCACCACTTGCCGTTGATCATGTTGGTCGCGATTTCGATCTCGGCTTTGGTCAGCGTGGACTCGCTCTGGAAATAGGCGCCGGTCGGCACGATCGTCTGCGACAGCCTCGGGTTTGCCAGCCAGATCTTGTGCGGACCGGGGAGGAAGCCGCGCAGCCGCGTCGTGAAGTCGTAGGCCGCCTTCATCTCCGGGGCCATCTGGTCGACAGGTGTCTCCTGGTATCTGCCGAATGTTCCGAAGTCGGGTGATTCACTCATGTGATCGAGTATTGGTCGATGACAGGGCTTTACCAACGTCAAACCGCAGCAGAGTTGGTGCACTCTGCACCACAACCGGCCTACGCTTCGACAATGGAACGGCAGCGTCCGCCCGAACGGATTTGTGACTTGTTACGCCAGGGCGCCACGACGATTCTCAACAGCCCGCAAGCGTGGTTGGACGAACTCGACGAGGCGATACTGTCGGCGGCCGACATGGCGGAGGTCGCCGGCGATCCCGTCCTTGCGGCAGGGATGCGCCGGGTCATTCGCTCTTATGTGCTGCACTGGGCCGCGGCCAACGTTCGCGATCCCGGCGCGACGGTGTCGCCCAACGTCAGCCCTGAGCCGCTGAGCCTTGCCCATGATCTGCTGCGGCGTGGGCTCACCCCATCGGCATTGCGCGCCTACCGCATCCTGCAAAGTGTCTTCTGGCAGCGCTGGATGTTGTTGGCTTTCCGGCTCACCTCCGATAACGACGAACTCCAACAGCTGTTGGCGGTCTCGGCGCGATCGCTGTTTTCGTTCATCGACGACACCAACGCCGCGATCGCCGAGCAAATGCGAAGGGACAGGCAGGAACTGACCCGTGGCACCCAGGCCGAGCGGCGCGAAACCGTCGAGCTGATCTTGGCCGGCGCCTCGATCGGGAAGCAGCGGGCGGCCAGCCGGCTGGGGTACAACCTCGACCAAACCCACATGGCGGCAATCGTTTGGAGCGATCTGCCGGATTCGGACTCGGCTCTGCTCAACCGCGCCACCGAAGCGCTCGCACAACACGTGCATACCGACCGCACACTGAGTGTCGTCGCCACGGTCGCGACCCGATGGGTGTGGATTGCCGGCGGCGCCCCGCCCGATCTTGACCGGTTGGAAAGGGCCATCGGCGACATGCGTGGCATCCGGATCGCGATCGGATCGACAGCACCGGGGATCGATGGCTTCCGCAGCAGCCATTTCGACGCCATCGCGACGCAACGCTTGCTGGCCCGGCTACACTCCCCACAGCGCGTTGCCGGTTTCGACACCGTTGAGCTGGTGTCTCTTGTGACTCAGGACGCAACTCGGGCAGACCAGTTCATCAAGCGCACACTCGGAAAGTTCGAATCGGCCAGCCCGGACTTGCAAACGGCGGTCCGTACTTTCGTCAACGAGCAGTGCAACGCCTCGCGCGCGGCGACGCGGCTCTATACGCACCGAAACACGCTGCTTCGCCAGCTCACCCGCGCCGATGAACTGCTGCCGCGGCCGCTCGGCGAGAACAGCGTCAACGTCGCGGTTGCCCTCGACGTCGTCCATTGGCGTGCCAGCGGCCACGAATACGGCTAACCAACGTGCGCGTCGACGAGCAGTTGCGGCAATCCGTGTTGGTCGCACAGCGCACGAACGGACCCAAGTTCGTTGCGGGCATCAATTGCCCGACCCGCGGCGCTCAATGTTTCGGCGACCAGCAGCTGCGCCCGCAAGGCTGCCAGGGGTCTTTGCTTAGGGTCAATTCCCGCGAGCAGACCGACCGCGCGTCTGCACGCAAGCTCTCGGTCGTCGGCATCATCACTCGAAGACAGCAGGCGGATCCCGGAATCCTCGTCGAGTTCGGCTGTCATGGTGGCGATTCCATCGCCGCTGCGCGCGATGTCGCGGGGGGACCGCAGCCGGTCGGCAACCGCCGCGTTGATCGGGATGCCCAGCCGGATCCGCTCGTTATTTATCGCGGCCGCCAAGCGCGGCAGTTGCAGCTGCGTAGCCGCCTGCATACCAGCAGCAAGACGATTGACCGCAGCGTCGCGATTTCCGTTGGCGGCGTTGATTCTGGCGCCGATCACGTATCGCGCCGACAGGTAATCTGTTCCGCCGCCCTCGGGTCCGAGTTGATAGCTTTCGTCGAGTAGGCTGGCGGCCTCACCGAAATCTCCGGTGTCGTATAACACTTCGCCGAGAAGAGCCCCGGCGAGTCGCGCCGCATGCGAGTGCTGTCCTACCCGAAGACCGATTTCGTAGGCCTCCCGGAAGCGCTTCAGCGCGCCGGGAATGTCCAGTTGGTATCGGGCGGCGGTGCCGCCGAAGCAGCGAGCGTACACGGTGGCGAACGGCCCAGCCCTTTCTTGATAGGGCGCCGCCCACTCCAGGAGCCGGTGTGCGGCATCGAAGTCGAAGCGGTAGATCGCCGCGAACGCCGCGAGGTTTGCGGCAGCCCCCGGGACAACCGGGCGTAGCGCGTCGGCTCTCGACATGGCTTCGCCGACCAGATCGTCAACGGACTCGATCCGATCGCCGAAGATCTCGGCGACAGCTTGGATCACGCGTGCCTCGGCTTGCAGATCTGACACCGCTGCATCGCCGGGGTCGGCATGAGCGAGCGCTGCCGTGAAGCGGGTCAACGCGGCGTCGGTGGCGGCGCGGCGTTGCAGCAGGATATCGGCCCACGCGATGTCGAGTTGCAGCCGTGGCCGCGAAATCACCAACTCGGGCGGTAACTTCTCGACGATCCCGAGAAACGTTGTCATCTTAGATTGTTCGCTCAGGTTCGTGCCGTCCATCTCGGCCAGGTCGACCGCGCGGGCGGGCTCGCCGCCGGCAAGGGCGTGATCGACGGCTTCTTTTAGGTAGCCGCGGTCGGCAAACCACTCCGACGCCGTGCGGTGGAGTCGCTCGAGGTTGTCGGGGCCGTCGAGCTCGAGTCGACGGCGCAGGAACTCAGCGAACATCTGGTGGTAGCGAAACCAATTCGGGTCGTCGTCGACGCGCTGCAGGAATAGCCCGCGTTGCTCGATGTCTTCGAGCGTGGCCTGCCCGCGGGTGACACCCGACAACGCCGACGCCAGGCCGCCACAGGTCCGCTCCGTGATCGACGTCGCGAGCATGAACTCGACCAGCTCTGGCTCCAGCGTGTCGAGGACATTCTCGGCGAGGAACTCGCCGATCACATCGCTTGCTCCAGACAGTCTGTTCAGCAGGCTGTGAGCGTCGCCGCCACCACGCAGGGAGAGTATCGCCAGCTGCAGGGCGGCCGCCCAGCCATCGGTCGAAGCGGTCAACGCGGCCACGTCGCGGGCAGACAGCGCCAGGCCCGCGATATCGTTCAGCAGCGACTGTGCCTCTTTAGTGTCGAAACGCAATGATGCACCATCGATTTCGGCCAGCTCATCACGAATTCGCAACTTGGCGACCGGCAGTCCGGTACTAGACCAACTGGTCACGATCAGCTGCAGGTGATGGCATCCGTGTTCGAGCAGAAAGCGGAGGGCCGCGCTTGCGGCGCTGTCCGAGACCCGTTGCCAGTCGTCGATCACCAGCGTGATGAGCTCGGCGTTGGCGTGGATTTCGTCGATGAGGGTGGTCAAAACGTAACGCACCCCGTCTTGGCCACGCTCTTCGAGCACCTGTCCGAGGGAGGTGGCGAGGCCCGGAGAGACTCGTCTGAACAAGTCAAGCAGATGAGCCACGAACCACACAGCGTTGTTGTCATCTTCATCAACGGTTAGCCAGCCAACCGCGACGCCCGCGCGGACGAGTTCCTCGCGCCACTGTGCCGCCAACGTGCTCTTGCCGTACCCCGAGGGCGCATGAATGAGGATCAGCCGTCTACGTCCACTCCCTCGAAGAATGTCCATCAATCGCTCGCGGGCGACCAACGTCGTGTTGGAAGTCGGGGGACGGTATTTCGTCGCCGGGGTCGCCGGGGTCATAGTGGTGTGTCGTCGATCCGATGACCGAACCACGGGCGAGTTGCTTTGCGCCACACCCAGTTCGACGGGGCGGGCCATCTCGTCCACCGAGACACCGCTGTGGCGCTGGAGTTCGCGGAGCGCCTCACCGAACGCCGCTGCGCTCGTCGGTCGATCAGCCGGATCACGCGCCATGGCGCGTTCAACGACCGCGGCGACATCCGCAGGCAATCCGCGCTCGCGCAGGTCGGGGATAGGTTGTGAGGTAATCCGCACGAACTGGGCTATCACCTGCTCTCCGCTGTGGCGCTCGAACGCCGCGTGGCCGGTCATGGTGGAAAACAGTGTCGCCCCAAGTGAATACACGTCCGATGCCGGTGTCGGCGTCGCGCCGGCAAGAACTTCGGGCGCGGTGTATGCCGGCGAACCGGTGATCAGTCCGGTCCCGGTCTGGAAGCCTCCGGCCATCCTGGCGATGCCGAAGTCCGTCAGCTGGGGCTCGCCGTAATCGCTCAGCAGGATGTTCGCCGGTTTGACGTCGCGATGCAAAATGTCGGCGCGATGCGCGGCTTCCAGCCCGCCGGCCAGCTTCACTCCGATGCGCAGCGTGTCAGACCAATCCAAGGGGCCGTTGCGGCCGATCAGATCCTCGAGTGAACCATTGCCCAGGTAAGGCATCACGATGAACGGCCGACTGTTGGCGGTGGTACCGACCTGCAGGATGTGCACGATGTGCGGGTGCCCGGAGAGCCGCCCCATCGCGCGCTGCTCGCGCAGGAAGCGGTCGAGGTTGTCGGCCTGGAGGTCGGCGCTCAGTACCTTGACGGCAACCTTTCGATCCAGCAGCGGTTGTTGGCAGCGGAATACCAGTCCGAAGCCGCCGCGGCCGATTTCTTCGACGTCATCGAACCCGACGTCGCGCAGTTGCGCGGCGATGCCGAGGACCTGCTCCTGCTGCATTCCGTGCGCATCCGCCTCGGCCATTGCGGGTCACTGTCCTCGGCGTGAAGGCCCCTCACCTCCACTGGTAAGGCCACCATATCCCCGTTGCCAGCCACCGACCATCACATCGGCGCATCGGATCACGCAGAGGTCAGCGTGCTCTGATCCTCCTCGGCACCCCCGGCTTTGTCGTCGCTGGGAAGGTACGGCACCCGGGTGGCGCGCACGTACACGGTGTCACCCTCCCGCAAGGCCAGCGCCTCGGCGTCGCCCCGGGTGATCTGGGCGGTGAAACTGCCTCCGGTGGCCGCGTTGGTCAACTCGACGCGCACCTCGAAGCCGAGCACCACGACGCGGTCGACGGTAGCGCGGAGGACGCCGGTGGACTCCGCCGTGCCGTCAGTGGAGGCGATCGCCATGTTGGGAGTCCGGCCGACCCGGATGTCGTGCGGGCGGACCAGGGCGCCGTTCAATGTGGAAACCGCGCCCAGGAACGACATCACGAACGCGTTCGCCGGAGCGTCGTACACCTCGGTCGGGGATCCGACCTGCTCGATTCGGCCCTTGTTGAGCACCGCGATCCGATCAGCCACATCCAGCGCCTCGGCCTGATCGTGGGTGACCAGCACCGTGGTGACGTGCACCTCATCATGCAGGCGACGCAACCAGGCCCGCAGATCCTCGCGGACCCTGGCGTCCAGCGCGCCGAACGGCTCGTCGAGCAACAACACTTGCGGGTCGACGGCCAACGCCCTTGCCAGCGCCATGCGCTGACGTTGACCGCCGGACAGCTGGTTGGGATAGCGGGTCTGAAATCCGCTCAGGCCGACCACCTCGAGCAGGTTGTCGACCTTCGCCTTGATCTCGGCCTTGGGCCGCTTGCGGATCTTCAACCCGTAGGCCACGTTCTCGCGAACGGTCAGGTGTTTGAACGCGGCGTAGTGCTGGAACACGAACCCGATGCCGCGGCCTTGCGGCGGCACCCGGGTGA
>Ga0210396_10003081_pt1 | contig 16750 bp, 16 predicted proteins | sample IncBWH17OmetaG_FD_155466 | JGI IMG/M metagenome (GOLD analysis project Ga0210396, IMG submission 155466) | Forest soil microbial communities from Barre Woods Harvard Forest LTER site, Petersham, Massachusetts, United States - Inc-BW-H-17-O ... | reverse complement strand
AGTCGCCGAAATGCCGGCGACGATCCGCGCCGACGAAATCGTCGGCAAATGGGGTCTTGCCTCGTTCCAGAATCCCAACGACCGCGCGCGCACCGAGGTCGCAGCGAAGGCGCAGTGCAAGCAACCCTATGTCATCGGTCAAGGTGGCAATGGCGGCGTGATCATGCATCTGGCCGACCAGGCGACGCCGCAGGAATTGCGCCTCAAGGGCAGCCCGAGCGGCAAGAATTATATTGGTCCTCCTGGGCCCGCCGGCAGCGAACAGGACCGCGAGATCGTCTCCTTCGATGGACGGGTCCTGATCACACGCTTCATCGACAAGGATGCGGCGACCCGCTACGGCAACATGGTTTACGTCCGCTGCGCGCCGCGCGCGTGATACGGCGTGTCGGCTCGCAATGAGGTTCTAAAACAGAAACGCCGGCTTTGCGCCGGCGCTTTTTTAATTCTAATCGGATCATGGTCTAGTCGAACAGGGCGTCGATATCGTCCTGCGACGCGTGGCCGACGTCGCCTTCGGTCTTTGGACCGTTCAACAGCCTCGCGTCGCCGTCGCGGGTGTCGGCGAGCACAGGTGCGTGCGCCTTGATGGCGTCGACCCCACCCCAGATATCCATCATGATGGTGATGTGATTTTCGATGAACTTCATCGTCGTCATCACCTTCTTGATGCGCTGGCCGGTCAGGTCCTGGAAATTGCAGGCCTCGAAGATCGAGACGACGCGTTCCTGGATTTCCTCGCTCAAGAGTTTCTGCTGATCCGCCGAGGTCACGCTGCTCAGCGCGGTCGCTGCGTTGTCGATCGATTCGGCGGCTTCCAGAATCTGCTGGGTGGCTTCTTCGGTGCCGCCGACTACGGCGCCGAGTTCGCCGTTGACCTTTGCCATCTCCTCGCCGTTGAAGCTCTTGCCGTGGAGCACCGCGATTTCACGCTTGGTGCGGCTGATGGCGTCGTAAATCAGGTCAAGCTCGACCTTGAGCTTCGCGCATTGCTCGATCTGGGCGCGGTAGGTATCAAGCAGCGCCTGCGCTTCGGCGACTTCGTGCACGACCGAGTTTTCCGTTACATTGGCAGCCCCGTTGGAGCGAACGGAGGCCATCTGGGCGCGGATGGCGCGCAGCTCGGTCATGATCTCGCGGTGCAAGGGACCGATCTCGCCGTCAACGCCCGGCGGCATTGCAATGTCGCCAGCGATGGCCTCTTCGATACGAAAACGTCTGCGATGAACCGGCATGCGATTTGTCCCTTTCACTCCGCAGCGTTTTAAAGCAGACCCGATTTAACATGAAGTTCACGCCGGGAACCCATGACCAAGTGCGTGTCGAGTAGCGCACACCAACGATTAACCATGCGCTTGCTGCGTTCACCGAAAATAAACGCTACCCGAGAAAACTGCGCGCTTTTGATGACGTGGTGAATCGAAACGTCGATTCCGTTTACCAAACTGATGAGGTTTTCGATCTTAGCTGTTGGCGTGCAAAGGGCGCCGCTTTCGGCGCTGCCACGACGAAATAGTGTGAGTACGTCGATGTCGAACCGAATTTATCTTGCGCTGCTTGCCGGCGTCTCCCTCCTCAGCTCCGGCCTCCAGCCGACGGCCGCGAATGAAGCCGGGTTTGTTACCGAACCTACGGTGCTCCACCCCGATCAAACCGCTGCAAGGCCGCTCGCCTTACCGGTGCGAACGGCTTCGGCGGAATCCAATATGGGAGGCGGCTTCATCGAGTTCCTGTTCGGTGATGGACAAAATCAAGGCGATCGCTATCGGCAGCAAGGAGCCTATCAGCAGCAGCCTTACTACCAGCGTCCGCTGTTGCCGCAAATGGATCCGCAAGCCATGCGCCAGCAGGATATGAGCGAGCCGGCGCGTCCTGCGTTCGATCCGAGATTCGAGAAACAGACCGTCGACTATTCCGGCAAGGAAAGCCCCGGCACCATCGTCGTCGATACGCCCAACAAGTTCCTCTACCTGGTGCAGGGCAACGGCAAGGCGATGCGCTACGGCATCGGCGTTGGCCGCCCCGGTTTCACCTGGTCGGGCATCAAGCAGATTTCCGCCAAGAAGGAATGGCCGGACTGGACGCCGCCGGCGGAGATGCTGGTGCGGCGGCCGGACCTGCCGCGGCATATGGAGGGCGGTCCGCAAAATCCGCTCGGCGCCCGCGCGATGTATCTGGGCTCGTCGCTCTATCGCATTCACGGTTCCAATGAACCCTGGACAATCGGCACCAACGTGTCGTCAGGTTGCATCCGGATGCGCAATGAGGACGTGATCGACCTCTACGGCCGCGTCAATGTCGGCACCAGGGTTGTCGTGATCTGATCGATAACCAAGACGCGAATCAAAAACGGCCGTCGGTTTCGGGCGGCCGTTTTCTTTCTACAGAACCATCTGTCAGGCGAGGTCGCTGTCTCCGTCCCCGCCGAAGTCGTCCGAATCCATATCCATGTCGTCGTGTTCGTCATCGTTCGAGGCGGAATCGAAAAATCCGGCGCGCGAACTGTCGTCACTCCGGCCGCCGGACGAGCCGATATCGTTGATCCCGGCGTCGCGCGCGAGGCTGCTGTTGGATTGATCGGCCCCGGGATTCGCCGCAGCCCTTTCGGTCATCGCGCTTGCATCACCGAAACCGTGGCGGCTTCCACCCATCATCGAACGGATGCTGTTGAGCAACAGTGAGCCGCCGACCACCCCGGCCGCGGCGGCTGCCGCGGTTCCCAGAAACGAGCCGCCTCCGCCCATCGCCGGCTGAGGTCCGCCGTAAGATTGCCCATAGGCCGATTGCTGCCCATAGGCGCCCTGGTCATACTGTCCCGGATATTGCTGTCCCGGATATTGCGTCTGCTGCAACACCTGGCCGCTGTTCCAGACCGGACGGCTGCCGACTTCGGGCGGCCGCACATTCGGAACCGAGCCGCGCGGCTGATTTTGTCCGAATATCGTGTCGCGCATTGAATCGAGGAAGCCGCCGCCGCCCTGATCTTGCTGGGGCGCGTTCGCCGTCTCCAGTTCCTGGATGCGGCTGTTGGCGCGTTTGAGCGCCTCGTCCTGGACCAGTACCGTTTGCACCAGGGCGTAAATTGCGTTTGGCGCCACGCGCAGGCCTTGCGCGATTGCGGCAACGGCGTCCGGATCGCGCGGCGCGCTTTCCGTTTTTGAAAGCCGGTCGAAAAGGTCGTCAACCATCTGGCGTTCTTGCGGTGTCATCGAGCTTCTCCCTCGCTTCGCGGGCGCGCGGCGCAGATGTAGGTGTCCTTTGTGTCGCCAGTAGTGTGGCCGCGCATTAAATTTAGGTAGGCGGCAAGGCCTCCAGTCGCAGAAGGCCAATCCGCAAAGGAACACCCAAACGGTTGATTGTAAGCCGGAAAAAGAAGAAAAGTCCGTTGACCCCCGGGCCGTTAGCCCAACGTAACTTTGTTCGCCGCCAGCATAGGCGGGAAATCCTCGCTGCCGAGAAAGGCGTATTCGCGTTCGCGCTGGTCCGTCAGCGGATCGAGGCTGACAAGAATTTCGTCCACAAACCCGGGATGACACATGACGACACCGGCTTCGGGCAGCCCATCGAGGAATCCTTGCATCAGCGCGCCGAAATCAGCTTGTCCGGAAAAATCGTAGGCCCCGGCGAAGTCTGGGTTGAACGCAACATTGGCGCGGAAGGCGCGGCGGCGTAACTGCGCGCTCAAGATGTCGAGCGCCAATGCCTTTGGCGAGCCGAGCCGCTTCCCCAAAGGTCGCTTGCGGCCGCATTGGCGAACCCAGGCGTCTGGCGCAGCTTGCTTCACCGCCGCGAGAAAAGCGTCGCGCACACCCGGAAACAGGTGGGCATGCTGGTGGCCATCGACAAAGTCCGGTGCGCGGTCGAACAATTCGTGGAAGCTTGAAAACTGCACCATCAATTCGGTGTGGATGAGTTCAGGGTCCAGCCTTCCCATCAGGCTTTTGCGCAGCAGTCTCGCAAGTGGCAAGAACATGCCGCCGTCGACAGGACGAAAGTGCATGGTCAAAGGCCGAAACGGCGCCGTGAGGGTAACGTGGAGGCCGATGGCGCAACGCGGATTTTTGCCGGCCGCGGCCTTGAGCGCGCCCACTTCGTCGCGGCCGATGGCGGGGCCGACAACCATGACAGAGGTTGCATTGAGGCGGCCGCGCTCCACCAGATCGCGGATCGCGCGGTTGACGCCCGGACTGATGCCGTAGTCGTCTGCGCACAACCAAATGCGACGCGCCAGCGGAGCCGATATGACGTTGGCTACCGCGCCATCGTTCATTCGGCCGCGGTCCTCTCGCCGGCGCCGGTGTCCAATCGCGCGTCGGCGCGCTTCTCGGAATGTTCGGCGACGAAGTAGATCGGACGGGCTTTCAGCTCCGAAAGGATCTTGCCGATATATTCGCCGACGATGCCGATCATGATGAGCTGCACGCCGCCGATGGTCATCAGGCCGACCACCAGCGAGGGATAGCCCGGAACTGATTTTCCATCGACCAGGGTCTCCCAGAGGATCGAAAGGCCGAACAGAAAGGCACCGGAGGCAAGCAGGACTCCGAGCAGGCTGGCAAAACGCAGCGGCGCGACCGAAAACGAGGTCAGGCCTTCGATCGAAAGCCCGACCAGCCGGCCGGCGCTGAACGTGGTCATGCCGTGTGCGCGGGGGCCGGGTTCGTAGTCGACGCGGATCTGGCGGAAGCCGATCCAGCTCGCAAGCCCCTTGAAAAAGCGATTGCGTTCGGGGAGCTGCCGCAAGGCTGCCGCGGCGCGCGGCGACAGCAGGCGAAAATCGCCGGCATCTTCGGGGATTTTTTGCCGCGCGCCCCAATTGATCAGCGCGTAGAAGCCGCGCACCGCAAGCCGCCGCAGCGCCGGTTCGTTGTCGCGATGCGCCTTCGCCGTATAGACCACGTCGTAACCGTCGTCGATCCAGTGACCGACCAGCTTTTCCACCAGATCAGGTGGGTGCTGGCCGTCGCCGTCCATGAACAGCACGGCGCCGCGCTTGGCATGGTCCAGTCCCGCCATCAGGGCGGCTTCCTTGCCGAAGTTGCGCGACAGGGACACGACCTGAACGTCGAGCCAGTCGGCGGCAAGTCCGCGCGCGATGGAAAGCGTCGCGTCGGCGCTGCCGTCATCGACATAGACCACCTCGCAAGCCAGCCGATAGCGCTCGTGCAGCGTCTTCGCCAATCCGCAAAGCCGCTGGTGCAAAAGCGCGAGCCCGGCCGCCTCGTTGTAAAGGGGCACCACGATCGACAGCCCTTGCGCCGCAGCCGTCGCCGCGGTCGTTGAAAGGCCTGAGACGTCCGTTCCCAGCATCATCGATCAGTTTCCACCATCCGGATACCCAACATATGGCAAATGGGATGGATTGTCGCCACGGGCCTGGGCCGCGGCTTTTGGTCTTATCGCCGCAGGAAAGCCTCGAGCCTGGCGAACAGCGGGTTGTCGCGGTCGAGCACATAGTCGAGGGACGCCACCGAAACCGTTTCCGCGCCGTGGGCGCGCAGGAAGCTGGCGAGCGCATAGAGCTGCGCCGGCGGACAGTGCAGCGTCACCATCCCCGACGACGTCGGCCCGCCGAACGGCGACACCACGCCGAAGCGGTTGTGCGCCTCGGCCAATAGCGCCGCGTCGCATCCAGCGAAGCGGGTGCGGACTTCCCGGTATTTGCTGGCGCGCGCTCGCGCGGCGATATGATCGAGGATGACGCGCGCAGTCTCGCGCGCCTCGTTCGACCATTCGGCGTCGCGCGATGCCACAAGATTGGCCTGGCTGCGCAGGATCACGCCATCGTCGAGCACCTTCAGGCCGTTGGCGGCAAGGGTCGCACCCGTCGTTGTGATATCGACGATCATCTCGGCGGTGCCGACGGCCGGCGCGCCTTCGGTGGCGCCTGCGCTCTCGACGATGCGGTAATCGACGATGCCATGCGCGGCAAAGAACGCGCGCGTGAGGTTGATATATTTGGTCGCCACCCGCATGCGCCGGTTATGCTGGGCGCGGAAGCCGGTGGTGACATCGTCGAGGTCGGCCATGGTGCGGACGTCGATCCAGGCCTGCGGCACCGCGACCACGACGTTGGCGCTGCCAAAGCCGAGGCTGTCGATCAGCAGCACGCGGTTGTCGGCATCGGCAATGCTTTCGCGCACCAGATCCTCACCGGTGACGCCGAGATGCACCGCGCCGCGCGCGAGCTGGGCAGCGATCTCGCTTGCGGAGAGATAGGCGATCTCGACATTGTCGAGCCCGTTGATGGCGCCGCGATAGTCGCGCGCGCCACGCGGCTTGGCCAGCGCAAGTCCGGCGCGGGTGAAGAACGCCTCGGCGTTTTCCTGCAGACGGCCCTTGGAGGGAACCGCGAGAACGAATGGCGCCGCCATCATGCGCTCCCGCCGGTGGGAGGCTTGCTGCCAAGCTGCGTCAAGGTCTCGACCCAGATCGAAAAACCGACCGCGGGGATCGGGGTTTTGGAGCCGAGCTGGGTCATCAACCCGTCATAGCGCCCGCCCGCCACCAGCGGTTCGACGCCGTCGCCCTTGGCGTGCAGCTCGAACTCGAAGCCGGTGTAATAGTCCAGCCCGCGGCCGAACGAGGTGGAAAAGCGCGTCGCACCGGTATCGATGCCGCGCGCGGCCATGAAGCCGACGCGGCTCTCGAACGCATCGATGGCGGCGTTGATGTCGAGTTTGGCGTCGGCGGCAAGCGCGCGTAACCGAGCGATCGAATCGTTTGCCTCGCCGGCGATGGCCATGAACCGCTTGATGAGGCCAAGCGCGTCGCGCGGCAGCGCGCCCCCCTTCAGGGTCGACTGTTCGAGGAAGCGGTCGGCGATTTCGGCAACCGTGCGACCGCCGACATTGGTCGTGCCGGCGATCGACATCAGATCGGTGACCAGGGCCAAAGCGGCCTTGCGATCGGAGCCGGCAAGCGCCGCCAGCACGCCCTCATATTCGTTGCGGCCGGGCGCGGTCGCCAGCGTCAGCCGTTCGATGTCCTGTGCAAGGTTGATCTTGCGGTTGAAATCCTTGATCAGCCGCCGCCGCCAGACCGGATAAAGATCGAGCGCGTCGATCAGCGCCGTGAACAGCGCGACGTCGCCGGTGCGAATCTCGACCTCGGTCAGGCCGAACGCACTCGTGGCCTCGAGCGCCAGTGCCAGCATTTCCGCATCCGCTGCGGAGCGATCCTGCCTGCCGAAGGATTCGATGCCGGCCTGCAGGAATTCGCTGGGCCGGCCGCCGCGAAAACGGAACACCGGGCCGAGATAGCTGAAGCCCGCCGGCTGTCCGGCCTTGGCGGATGCAAGATAATCCCGCGCAACCGGAATGGTCAGATCGGGACGCAGGCACAATTCCTCGCCACCCGCGTCGGTGGTGAGATAGAGGCTCTTGCGGATGTCCTCGCCCGAGAGATCGAGAAAGGGTTCGGCCGGCTGCAGGATCGCGGGCTCGGCGAAGGTGTAGCCGGCCTGGGCGAACGACAATAGCAGCGCATCCGCCCACGCGGCGGATCCGGTCGCACGAGGGGCGGCGGTCACACTCATCTCGAAGTCCAAATCCCCCAAAAACGGGTCTGCGATCGGGAATACACTTAACTAATTGATTTTTAAAGCTTTATCTCGCTTGGCATGGATTCCACGCCAGCCACAAGGCTTTCCCGCGAGCCCCTTAGCATGGCGCGGGCGGGGTTTCGACCAAGATCGGCCAAGTGGCTTAACAAGCGTCAAGAGGGACTGGTTAAGGGCGCATCTATCCGGGCCGCGCCGCCCGCGGTCCAGTCGCCGAGCGCCGCCTGGACCAGGGCCAGCGCAGCCACGCCAGCCGTGTCGGCGCGCAGAATCCGCGGCCCCAGCGAAAGCCGCAAAATGCGCGGCTGCCGCAACAGCAGGTCACGCTCTTCGTCGGCAAATCCGCCTTCAGGACCGATCAGGATATCGATCCCGGTGGCGGCTCCTTCGCTCCGCAAAGCCCGCGACGGATTTGCGACGTCCGCGGCCTCGTCACAGAAGACAAGGAGACGCTGGGTGTTGCGTCCGTTCAAATAGCGATCGAGCGGCAAGGGCTCCGCGACGTCGGCAATGCTGAGGATGCCGCATTGCTCGGCTGCCTCGACGACATTGGCCCGCATCCGCTCGCCGTTCACCCGCGAGACCTGGGTGAAACGCGTCAAAACCGGCTGCAGCAAGCAAGCGCCCAATTCGACCGCCTTCTGCACCATGTAATCGAGCCGGGCATGTTTCAGCGGTGCGAAGACGTAAGCAATGTCGGGCAACCGGTCTTGCGGCCGGGTCTGAGTAATGATGGTGAGACTATCGGGCCGTTTGCGCCCCGAGATCGATGCCTGCCACTCGCCGTCGCGTCCGTTGAACGTAAGAATCGTTTGGCCTGCAGAAAGCCGCAGCACGTTGCCGAGATAATTGCTCTGGGTGCGCGCGAGCGTGACGGTGGCGCCCGGCGTGAGAGCGGCGTCGACAAACAGCCGGGGTTGGCGAAAATCGAGCTGGGGCATCGTCAATGATCCAATCCGCGGGCCTTTTAGCCCAAAGGATGAGAAAATGGGCGATTATCGGCCCTTGGGCGCGGCGCAACGCCGCGCTGTTGCCCGATTCCACGGGTTGTTAAGGTCTGGGAGCAATCGTAAAATAGCCTACCGGAGTCGCTCTCCTATCGGGAAGACGCCAGGGGGCCGTTGGACCTTTGCCTGAGGGAATAGCTTTGATGATCCGTCGCCTGATCGGGCCACTTGCGGTGGCCATCGTTACGCTCCATGCCGGCCAGGTCTTCGCGCAAGGCGGCTTTCCGGCGCCGCTGCCCGGCCAATCCGGTGCTGCCAATAATTCGGCGTTTCCTCCGGTGAACGGGGCCGGCCCCGCGCCGCCCTTTGGCGCCGCGCCCTCGCCCAGTGGGTTTCCGGGAGCCGGTGGGACGCCGTTCGGAAACGCACCCTTCGCGGCGCCCCCGACCCAGGCCGGTCCCAGTGACGATTGCATGAAGGGGTTCCTGCCTCTGCGCGAGGAAGCGGAGAAGCGCGGCAAGTTGATCAAGGCGGCGAGCGATCGGCATGCTCCCCCGACTGAGGCCTGCAAGCTGATCGAAAACTTCGCCCAGGTCGAAATCAAGATGATTAAATACGTCGAGGTCCACACGGCGAGTTGCGGGATTCCGGCGCAAATCCTGGATCAGCTCAAGCATGGCCACAAGAACACCGAAGGGATGCAGCAGAAGGTCTGCTCCGTGGCCCAGCAAATGCAAAAGCAGGGGCCCGCAGGTCCGAGCCTGAGCGACGTTCTTGGTTCTGCGACGGCTCTCCCGGAGGCCGCGGCTGCGAAGAAGAGCGGCGGCGGCACCTTCGACACGCTGAGCGGCAACGTGCTGGCGCGATGATCGGGGCTTCCGCTCTGAACGAATTTCCTGGACAGGACGCCAGGCCCCGATGAAGGAGGCCGCGGCCCGCGTGGCGGACGCGACCGGCAACTGGGTCGACACGCTAGCACCGTCATGGTCACGGCCCTATTTGCGGCTTGCCCGCCTCGACCGGCCGATCGGATCCTGGCTGTTGTTGTTGCCGTGCTGGTGGTCGGCCGCGCTCGCCGCAGGCCTCACCCATAATCTGAGCCGGCTATCCCTCGTCCTTGCACTGTTCTTCCTGGGCGCCTTCGCCATGCGCGGCGCCGGCTGCACCTGGAACGACATCACCGATCGCGATCTCGATGCCAAGGTAGAACGCACGAAATCGCGGCCGATCCCGGCGGGGCAAGTCAGCGTGCCGCAAGCGCTTGCCTTTCTGGTCGCGCAGGCCTTGATCGGTCTTGCGGTGCTACTGCAATTCAACCGCTTCGCAGTGGCAACCGGCATCGCTTCGCTCGCCATCGTCGCGATCTATCCGTTCATGAAGCGCATCACCTGGTGGCCGCAGGTCGTGCTGGGCCTCGCCTTCTCGTGGGGCGCGCTGATGGGATTTGCGGTCATCCTCGGGCGGATCGACGCGACGGCGCTTTTTCTTTACGCCGGATCGATCGCGTGGGTGATCGGGTACGACACCATCTACGCGCATCAGGATGCCGAAGACGATGCGCTGATCGGAGTGCGCTCGACCGCACGCCTGTTCGGCGCGCATACCAAGCCGGCGCTGGTTGTGTTCTACGCCCTGGCTGTGGTTTTGATCGGCGCTGCGATCTATCTCGCCGGCGCGGGCTTTGCGGCGGGAATCGGACTTGCGGTGTTTGCCGCGCACCTTGGCTGGCAAATCGCGCGGCTCAAAATCGGCGATCCCGCACTCTGCCTGCGCATCTTCAAGTCCAACCGCGATGCGGGGCTATTGTTGTTTGCGGGGCTGCTTGCGGATGCGGTGATGCGAGCAACTCAGGCTGGCGCGTAGGGTGGGCAAAGCGAAAGCGTGCCCACCAATTTTCTCGCGCAAACAAGGCGGGCACGGCGCAATAGCGCCTTGCCCACCCCACGATTGCCATTCAATTTCGCGCGATGATCTCGTGCTCGCCGCGATGCACGTTGGCAGCATCGAGCGGTCCACCGCCGCGCCGCCGCACCAGGAATTTCGGACGTCGGGCCCGGATCGCATTGCGCCGCCGCCGCCGCGCCGCCGGCTCGCGGGCCTGGTCTTCCGGCAATTGCGGCAGGGCAAAAATATCGCTCCACATTTGCCAGGCCGCCGCGATCTCTTCGCGGTCGGAACTCACGCACAAGGGAATCGTCAGTGACGGATCACGGTGAACGAGCACGAGCATCTGGGCGTCGTCGATGCCGCGCAGTGCGACGCCGCGGAAATCGCTCACGCGAACGTTGATGGCCATCCGCATGCCGTGGATGGCGCGCCTCAGCACAACACGTTCGCGGTGGAGTTCGACCCTGCGCACGCCGCCATCGGCGCGAACATCATGCGCGTCGAAACTTATGGGCAAAGAGAGAGGGTCGAGCCGCAATGCGCGGCTCGACCCGGCGGGATTGATCCCGCTTGTTGATGTTTGACGCCTCACGGCTTTATTCTCCCCGCCGGGATTATGTTCCCGGTCGTTACGTGAGAGGCTAGCCGAGCCGCATCCGATTTCGCTTAAAAAGGCTGGTTAATCGGACGTCACTTGCCCTGCATTCGCCCGCATGATTGACAAGAGCTTGGTTCGCATGATTGACGATCCCTTGCGGCAGCCTCGAAAATCTTTGGTTTCGGTCGCGTGAAAATGCTTGAAATCCCTGTGAATCAGGCACATCTGGTATATCGACTTATCTGCCAGCGTCTCCCCTCCAATCCTTGTTGAATCCTCGGGATTTTGTTCGTGATCTCTTCACCATCGACCGCATCGCCCGTTGCACCTGACGCGGCTGCCTCGGATCTGTTCGATCAATCGCCTTTGAGCACGCTGGCCCAGCGTTTGGTCGAGGCCGCCAGGCGCGCCGGCGCGGATGCCGCCGACGCGGTAGCGGTGCGCGGCGTTTCGCAAGGGGTCGAGGTCCGCGACGGGCGTGTCGAGGAATCGGAGCGTTCGGAAGGCGACGACGTCGGCCTGCGCGTCCTGGTGGGACAGCGCCAGGCGGTGGTGTCGACCAACGATGTCAGCGGCGACGGGGTTGCGCGGCTCGCCGAGCGTGCGGTCGCAATGGCGCGCGTCGCGCCGGACGACAAATATGTCGGTCTCGCCGATCCGTCGCTGCTGGCGCGCGAATTTCCCGATCTCGATCTGCTCGACCCGCATGTTCCGACGACGGCCGAATTGGAACGCCGCGCCTGCGAAGCCGAAGCCGCCGCGCTCGCCGTCAAAGGCGTGACCAAATCGGGCGGCGCATCGGCATCGACCGGAATTGGCGGCATGGTGCTGGTGACCTCTACCGGCTTTCACGGTTCCTATTTGCGCTCGAGCCAGGGCATCTCGGTGACCGCGATATCGGGCGAGGGCACCGCCATGGAGCGCGACTACGACTTCACGGCTGCGCCGCACGCCGCCGACCTGGCCTCGCCCGAAAGCGTCGGCCGCACCGCGGGCGAGCGCACGGTCGCGCGTGCCAATCCGCGCAAGGTCGAAACCTGCAAAGTGCCGGTCGTGTTCGACCCGCGCGTCGCCGGTTCGATCGTCGGCCATCTGGTGGGAGCGATCAACGGCGCCTCGATCGCGCGCAAGACCTCCTTCCTGAAGGATCGCCTTGGCGAGCAGTTGTTTGCAAAGAATATCCGCATCATCGACGATCCGTTGCGGGTTCGGGGCTTGCGTTCGCAACCGTTCGATGCCGAGGGCGTCAAGGTCAAACAGCTCGCGATCATCGACCAGGGCGTTCTGACATCATGGCTATTGGATTGCGCGACCGCACGCGAACTCGGGCTGGTGACCACCGGTCACGCGCATCGCGGCGTATCGTCCTCGCCGTCGCCGGGATCGTATAATCTCCATCTCGAGGCCGGCGAGCCTAGCCCGGCCGAGCTGATGTCCGACATTCGTCAGGGATTCTACGTCACCGACCTGATCGGCTCCGGCGTCAACGGCGTGACCGGTGACTATAGCCGCGGGGCTTCGGGCTTCTGGATCGAGAACGGCAAGATCACTTACCCCGTGAGCGAGGTGACGATCGCCGGTCATCTTCCGGAGATTTTCAAATCGCTGGTGCCGGCCAACGATCTGACCTTTCGCTACGGCGTCAATGCGCCAACGCTGCGGATCGAGGGATTGACGCTTGGCGGACGCTAGCCGCGACGGCGGGCACGCGAAGACTTTGCTGCGCGATGAGGTGGGGCGCGATGCGGTCTTGCTGGCGGATACGGTGCGTGAAGCCGGCGCGCTGGCGCTGTCGTTGTTCCGGACCGAACTGAAGAACTGGACCAAGGGTGCTTCATCGCCGGTGTCGGAGGCCGACATCGCTGTCAACGACTTGATCTCGGGCAAGTTGCGATCCGCTACGCCGGACTACGGCTGGCTGTCGGAGGAGAGCGCCGACGACGAGGATCGTCTCGGCAAGCAACTCGTCTGGATCGTCGATCCGATCGACGGCACCCGCGGTTATCTCGCCGGTCGCGACGATTGGTGCGTCAGCGTGGCCCTGGTCGAGGGCACGCGGCCTTTGCTCGCCGCCGTGTTTGCGCCCGCCAGTGACGAATTCTTCTTCGCGGAGCGCGGCCGCGGCGCGCTGCTCAACGGCGCGCCGGTACACGCGACGTCCGGCACCGAACTCGATTTTTCCCGTGTCGCCGGTCCGAAACCGCTGGTCGAACGGCTCAATCGCTCTTCCGGTGAAATTTCTCTGCACCCCCGAATCGGATCGCTCGCGCTGCGGCTGTGCCGAGTCGCTCAGGGAAGGCTGGACGTCGCCTTCGCGGGCGGTCAGAGCCACGACTGGGACCTTGCTGCGGCCAATTTGATCGTGCAGGAAGCGAATGGTAATATGACCGCACTTTCGGGGGATGACATCCTGTATAATTGCCGCGAGGTGACTCACGGGGTGCTGGTGGCAGCGGGGCGCGATCGTCATGCACGCATCGTCGAGCATTTTCGAAGCCGCCTTCTGCCCTGAGCGCTCCGATGTGTCTCAAAAATTGTGCTCAACGCCATCGCGTTAGGAAGAACGATCATGCCGGATAGCACGCCCCAGCAACTGCTCCATCTGGTCCTCGGAGGCGAACTGACGGATCTTGATCACACGACGTTCAAGGATCTCTCCCAGGTGGAAATCGTCGGGTTGTTCCCCAATTACGCCACGGCTTACACGGCTTGGAAGGCGAAGGCGCAGCAGACCGTGGACAACGCCCACATGCGATATTTCATCGTTCATCTCCACCGGCTGCTCGATCCAGATCAAGACGCGAAGCCCGCCCGTTGAAAAAACTACTCCGCAATGTGCTGCGCAGCAGCTGGTTTCAGCGCGTGGTGGGATCGCTCACGGCCGCGCTGCTGCGGCTGGTCTGGCTGACCAACAGGTTCACTTTCGATCCGCCCGATTGCTATGAGATCGTGGAGCCGCAGATGCCGGCGATCTTTGCATTCTGGCACGGCCAGCATTTCCTCACTCCGTTCATCAAGACCAAGGAAACCCATCGCACCAAGGTACTGATCTCGATGCATCGCGATGGCGAATACAATGCGGTAGCCGCCGAACGGCTGGGGATCGGCACCATCCGCGGCTCCGGGGATCACGGCTCGGCGTTTCACCGCAAGGGCGGGGTCGGCGCGTTCAGGGAGATGGTGCGGGCCCTTGAAGAGGGTTATAACGTTGCGCTGACCGCCGACGTGCCGAAACGTTCGCGGATAGTGGGCCTCGGCATCATCATGCTGGCGCGCGAATCCGGACGGCCGATCATGCCGTTTGCCATGGCGACCAGCCGTTTTTGGCGCCTGAAGAACTGGGACCGAACCACGGTCAATCTGCCGTTCGGGCGAGGGGCATTGGTGGGAGGCGACATTATCATGGTTCCACCCGACGCCGACGCCGAAACGATGGAAGAGCTGCGCGCCCGGCTGGAAGCGACCCTGAACGGCGCGACCGATCGCGCCTATGCGCAAGTGGGCCGTCCGCAAGAGGCGAGGCATGGCTAACTCCTTGCCGATGACCTTGCGCGTCTATCAGCGATTATCCGCTGCGGCCGCGCCGCTGGCGCCTGCGCTGATCAAGCGGCGGCTGAAGCAGGGCAAGGAGGACCCCGCGCGGGTCGGCGAGCGCCGCGGCATGAGCGGGGACGCCCGGCCGAACGGACCGTTGGTCTGGATTCACGGTGCGAGCGTCGGCGAAGTGCTGGCAGCGGCGGCCCTGATCGAGAAATTGCGTGCGCTGAATATTCGCATCCTGCTCACCTCCGGCACGGTGACTTCGGCGGCCATCGTCGCCAAGCGGTTTCCCGCCGATATCATCCATCAATACGTGCCTTACGATTCACCGCGCTATGTCGCGCGCTTTCTGGATCACTGGCGGCCGAGCCTTGCGCTGTTCATCGAGTCCGATCTGTGGCCGAATCTGATCCTGTCGAGCGCGGCGCGGCGCCTGCCGATGGTCTTGATCAACGGGCGAATGTCGCAACGCTCGTTTCCGCGCTGGCGCAGGGTAAGCCATACGATTTCGGCGCTGCTCGGCCGGTTCGACGTTTGCCTCGCGCAGTCGGGTGTCGATGCGGAGCGTTTCACCGCGCTCGGCAGCCGCAACGTCGTCGTCACCGGCAATCTGAAACTGGATGTTCCGGCGCCACCGGCCGACTTCGCCAAGCTCGAGCGCTTGATGTCGGTGACGCGCGGCCGTCCGATCGTCGTGGCTGCCTCGACCCATCCGGGCGAGGAAGAAATCCTGATCGAGACACACCGTACGCTTGCCGGCTTTTTTCCATCGCTGTTGACCGTGATCGTGCCGCGCCATCCCGGACGCGGCGAAGCGATCGCGCGCATGATCGCCGCCTCCGGCGTGCATGTGAGCGTGCGGTCGCGCGAAGAGCTGCCGACCGCGACCACCGCGATCTATATCGCCGACACCATGGGTGAACTGGGGCTGTTCTATCGGCTGTCGCCGGTCGTGTTCATGGGAGGATCGCTGGTCGAACATGGTGGGCAGAATCCGGTCGAGGCGATCAAGCTGGGCGCCTCGATCGTTCACGGACCTCACGTCTTCAACTTCTCCGATGTTTACGAGACGCTTGACAGTGCCGGCGGCGCCAAGCAGGCCGACACGCAGGAAGCGCTGGTAAAGCAGCTCGGCCAGTTGCTGGCCGATCCGGCCGCGCGCAATCTGTCGGTTGCGGCAGCCGAGCGGGTGGTGTCGCAGCTCGGCGGCGCGCTCGAGCGAACCATGGCGGCTCTCGAACCCTATTTGTTGCAACTGCGCCTCGAAATGGGGGCGGCGGATGCATGAGCCGGCCTTTTGGTACCGGCCGCCGTCATGGATGTCGCGATCGTTGATGCCGCTCGCCGCCGTCTATGGTGCGGTTGCCGGCCATCGCTTGCAGCGCGAAGGATTTGATGCCGGCGTTCCCGTGCTCTGCGTCGGCAACTATCACGTCGGCGGCGCCGGCAAGACCCCGGCGGTGCTCGCCCTGGTCAAGCTGCTGCGTGATCTCGGCGAGATGCCGGTCGTGCTCAGCCGCGGTTACGGTGGACGATTGCGCGTGCCGGTGATCGTCGATCCCGGCCGCCACGCGGCAAGTGACGTCGGTGATGAACCGCTGATGCTGGCGCGGACGGTCCCGGTGGTGGTCGCGCGTGAACGCATCGACGGGCTCGCCTTGGCGCGGTCGAAGGGAGCGTCCGTGATCGTGATGGACGACGGATTCCAGAATCCGGCGATCGCCAAGGATGCTTCGCTGATCGTGATCGACGCCCGCCGCGGCCTCGGCAATGCCTGCGTGTTTCCCGCAGGACCCCTGCGTGCGCCGTTATTGCCGCAAATCGCCCGGACCGATGCGTTAATTGTGGTCGGCGAGGGAAGTGCGGCCGACGCCGTCGCTGCTGCCGTGACGGCGCAGGACAAGCCGGTCTTGACCGCGTATTTAAAGGCTGACGATTCCTCGCTGGCGTCGCTGCGCGGCAAGCGCGTGTCGGCCTTTGCCGGCATCGGCGATCCCGAAAGGTTCTTCCGGACGCTGCGCGCCAACGGCATCGAAGTTGTCCGCCAGCGCGCCTTCGCCGACCACCATCCGTTCTCGCAAAGCGAGATCGAAACGTTGATCGCGCAAGCCAGGCGTGATGCGCTGACGCCGGTGACGACGGAAAAAGATCTGGCGCGGCTGCGTTCCGCCGGCGAGCTTCCGCCTTGGGCGCAAGAAATTTCGCCCTTCATGGTGA
>Ga0210396_10003080_pt1 | contig 16754 bp, 8 predicted proteins | sample IncBWH17OmetaG_FD_155466 | JGI IMG/M metagenome (GOLD analysis project Ga0210396, IMG submission 155466) | Forest soil microbial communities from Barre Woods Harvard Forest LTER site, Petersham, Massachusetts, United States - Inc-BW-H-17-O ... | reverse complement strand
AACGCCTATTTTGAGGCAGTGACCGAAGCCGACGCCATTCTTACCTTCGCTCAGGTCGAGCGGCAAAACGTCATGAAACTGTACAACGTACGCAGCAAGATTGGCGTTGTTCCTCATGCGCCGTTTCTCGTGGAAGAGGTAGAGCGCGATTTCGGCGATGCCCCGATAGATCTTGATCGAAACCCGTATTTTAAAAAATTTGGACGATATGTTCTCTACCCAGCGGTTAATTGGCCACACAAGAACCACTACCGCTTGATAGAGGCATTTCGCTTTCTTTGCCAAGAATTAGCGGTCGCCGATGTGAAACTAGTGCTCACAGGGGCTTCCTGTGTCGAGCAACGCGAACATTTCTACAAGGGGTTGTTGGAACAGTCTTGGGCCGAGGGTCGGGTTATCAATCTCGGGTTCGTCTCGAACCTGCAGCTGTTCATGTTAATAAAGGGTGCCGAAGCACTTGCCTTCCCCTCAATGTACGAAGGCTTTGGCATTCCGGTCCTGGAGGCGATGCGGATTGGGACCCCAGTGATCGCCTCGGATCTTGCGGTTATGCGGGAGTGGTTTGGCGAGTCCTACGAACCGTTTCGCAACATCCGCGATTCTTGGGCGATGGCGGAAGATCTGGGCCGCCTTCTATCCAGTTCGCGGCGGCGTCATGAGCTCAGCGAGATTGGGCTTGCGCGCAGCATGGAGTTTTCCTCGAAGCGTACGGCGCAGGAGACATTTCAGTTTCTCTCGAAGGTTGTCGACGCGTCCGATCGCCCAAAGCGGCATAGGGGCCGGCCATACCGCGACATGGCTGAGCTCGCGCGCAAGAGTTGCCGGGTGTTATTTCACGTATTCATCGACACCTTTGATCCGGAACGCGTCCGTCGCGCCGCAGCAGCCGCGCAAGCCCTAGCTGCTGATCCGATCGCCGATATCCGCTTTCTTTTCGCGGCTCCCTACAGCACGAAAAGCGGCGCTCGCGACAGCGTGTCGACCAAGGTCAAGCCTACTCGCGGGCGACTGCGCAAAACCCACGGGACGACTGAGCTTGATATTTGGCTTCGGGGGCGTGACAGGAGTGACCGAGCGCCGGTTGAAGAGCTGTGCTCGGGTTTGGGCGAGGTTGTCTATTTCGATGATAGGGACGGCGCCGCCGGTCGATCTCGTGCGATCCGGTTCTACGCGGCGACCCAGATCGATGCGTCTTTCCACTGCTTCATAAAAGCCTCTGTCCTCGCCGAACTCGACCCGACGTCAGGAATAGCGGACCGCTATCGCGATGCCGCGCTCCGCCAAGATCGTGAAATCGACGGGTTTTACTTGGGCGAAACCTCCTGGGCTGCGCTCCGCGGTCAAATCTTGAAGGTCGTCCATGCCACTCCGAGGCGTCTCGATGAGACCCTCTCGGACGAGGCGATGATGGCGATCCATAATTTCGTTCTGACGAATGAGTTCGTGCTGAACAGCGATCTCGCCCGTCAGTCACCGCCCGACTGGTTCGGCAACGCGTTGCTCGCAGATCTTGCTATCCACGCACGGATTGCGGAGCCCCGTCCTCGTTTTGCCTACGTCGAGACCGAGCTGAGGCATCGTGTCGGGCATCACTTCACGCTCGTTGAGGGGCTCTGTGAAGCGGCCGAGGCAGCGGGTTTGGATCCGATTGTGGGCGCAAACCGGGATGCAAGGCTCGACGGCGGCACGGGGCTCGAAATCGATGCCTGTTTCTCCGGCTATTCCCAGGCGCCTGAACCATATGTGACGCCGACCCATTTTGCCGACGAATTGCTGGCGTTCTTGCGCCGACACCATCTGGGTCCACGCGACTACGTATATCTTCACATGCCGTACCCGACCCTGATTGGCGGTGTGCTCCAGCTGGTCGCAACGAGTCGGTTCGAGGAGCTACCGGTATTTTTAATACGCATCTGCTCGGGAGACGAGTCATTCCGCTGGCATGACATCCGTGAGACGAAGCTGTTGCGAGCGATTGGAGAGCTCGGGGCAGCACGGCGCAAACGTATCCGCATGTTCGTTGAGTCCATTCCCTTGCAACGTTATTTCGAACGTTTGACGGGTGATCGCTTACCGGTGCTGCTGAACCCTGTTGGCCGAACGCTGGCACTCAGCGCTCTGACCGCGGCAGATCTGCGTCAGCAGCGGCGCAGACGCGGAACCGTGGTCTTCGGCTATTTCGGCGAGGCGCGCCGCGAGAAGGGCTTCCACCTATTGCCTGAAATTGTCGAGAAGCTGATCAGTATTTATGGCGCCAAACGGGTTCAGTTTGCCATTCAGGTCTCAGCTGCTCCCGACAACGACACCGACGAGGTCCGGGCAGCTCGGGCCCGCCTAGAGCGGCTTGCCGAAATTCACAAGGCGCATGCCGCCATCCGCCTCTATCACGAATTGCCGGATATGACCGGCTATTATACAGCGCTCGCAGGATGCGATGCTTTGTTGATGCCGTACGATGCCAGGGCCTATCAGGTCCGCGGATCAGGTGTGGCTCTCGAGGGGCTCGCGCTCGGCATCCCGATCGTGGTGGTTGCCGGGACGGATATGTCAGTGACTTTCGCAGGCGAAGGCTGCATCGTCGCTGTCGATCATACCGCCGACGCCTTCACGCAAGCCTGCACATTTGTCGTCGACGACTTGGCTGCGATATCGGCGGGGGTACAGGACTATTTGGCACGCTCGCCGCTGGTGCGGAGCGAGAGCGAATACATCCGCACCCTGATCGGGTATGTGCCGTCGGTACCGGCGAGCGTGCCTGAAGAGCGACCAGTCGCAATTTGGGTCGGCAACGATGTGTTGTCACAAGGGTGCAGCGCTGTCTACGACGCCCAGCGTGATTTCCTGCGGCGCCACGGCTTCGAGATCTACAACGTCTACGTACCATTCCCGGATCTTAGCGGTTATCGCCACAGCGACGAAGCGCTGGAAAAGTATCTAATGGCCAACGCACTGGGTTGGGGACCCAACGGTTATGATTTTGGATGCTACTCGTGGATCTTGAACCAGGCAGACGACGGTTCCCGGGCCAACCTCCTCGGGGAGATCTCCGAGCACGGCGGCAGCACTCGGCGCCTCCTGAGCTTGAGCGCCTATAGCGCATTTCCTCCCAGTCTGCTGCGACTGGTAGAGTCGCGCCAGGTTGCGCTGGTCTGCCTCAACTATGTGCATCTTCTCCCGGTAGTCGAGAAGCTCGGTCTGCTCGGCCGCGAGAGCACCCGGGTCGTGCTCGAGACCCACGACATTCAGGCTTGCCAGCACGCCATTCGCAGTCAACGAGAGGTCGATGAGCTGGACAAGGAGCTCGAATTGCGCACGCTCTCCGATGTGGATGCGGTCGTCGCGATCAGCCACGCGGAATATGAAGAAATTTGCGAGCGCAATCCTTGGGCCAAAGTCCAATTCGTGCTGCCGACTATTCGAATCCGCGACGAGATCTCGCGCGAATGGCATCCCGGCGCGTCACAGCTTAGCGCGCATTGGCTCGAAGTATGGCACAATCGTGAGGAATTACAAAAAATATTTGATTTACGCACGGCGTATTCTCTTAATGCGTTCCTGACCTGGATATTTCTCTTTGGCCGCCGCGAATACCCGATGCTTGAAGTCGGGCCTGATCTCGCCGCAATTGCCAACGCGCCACACCCGGATTTTCCCAGCGGTGCCGGGGGAACAAGGATTACCACTGTCGTCGGTTCGGCATGGGGCTCGCGAGCCGACCTTCGCGCATTTTATCCAGCTGCGAGGGAGCCTGGCCACTTTGACCGGCAAGGTCTGCTGAATTGGCTGACGGACGAAGGGGCCCAGGAATATGGTCTCGATCCCGGCGGAGGTTTGGCGCCGTCGGGTTCGGATCGCAGGGGCTTGCCGCCCGTATCGCCCGCACTGCTCGAAGCCTTTGTTCTGGCGCGGCCGCAACACCTCGCGACCGCGGAATACCGTCATCGCTTGCTCGATTGGTTGAGCGCCTCCGGCCGGGTGGACGTCATCTTGGTCGGCAGCGATCACCCGGCAAACGTCGCGAGCATACGCCGGTTCATCCATCAGGTGCACGCTGCCCATCTGGCGCCGCATGGCGTCAACCTCCTCCTCGTCGGGCGCTCCGGCATGGCTCTCGAACAGGGCGACATGGTCCCGGGCCTTTTTGCTGTGGGCGAGGTCGAAGCTCTCGACCCGCTCTACCGGATCGCCACGGTCGTGGCGGTGCCTACCTCGGTCGGCACCGGCACGCCGATCAAGGTGCTCGATGCTTTCGCGAGGGGCCTTTGCGTCAGCGTGTCGGATTTTGTCGATCGGTCGCTCGATCTTGGTGCGTACGGCTTTCCGATGTGCGCCGGGCCGCACGAATTCGCCGCCGATATTCGCAAGCTGCTGTCGTCGCAGGAAGCGAGGCGCGAGCGCATCGCTCTCGCCCGGGAATTCGCCGCCGACCAGCTCGGCCCCGAAACCTACGATGCCAAATGGCGCGCGCTCGCCGGGCTGGCGGCCGAGCGGGGTGTCGTTGAGGAAACCCCTGCGCCCGGCACGGCGCTGGTGGTCTTCGAGCCCGCCGTGGTCGAGGCTTGAGCCCAGAGCATAGTCAGGCCATAGCGTTGTCAGAGGAAGGAACCGGAATGCCGATACGCGTGGAGAAGACCGGCGCGGAGAGCATGGTCAAGCAGCTCTACCGTGATCTTTTCGGACGTGAGCCGGAACGCGAGGTGCTTCGCGGCCTGGTAACGTATTTGGGGGAAGGCCGGCTCTCCGCCCGCACCCAGCTGCTGCGGATGCTGAAATCCGACGAATTTTACGACAAGCGGCTGCGCAACAAGACACCCGAAGAAATGGCGCGCGAACTCTACCGCTACATTCTCGGCCGCCCCCCGGAATCGGCCGAAGCCCTGAAAGGCGCCGCCGACGAGCTGGGCCTTCTCGGATGGCGGGTGCAGATCGACGTAATGATCAACTGCGAGGAATATCTCGGCCGCTTCGGCGACGACCAAGTACCGACCGCAAAAGAGCGAGCATAGTACTGTAGGCCAATACTGTGCGACCCACAAGGGAAAGTATGACCAGAGGTCGTCTGAGAGCTGCGTTGCTGCGGCGACGCTATGTTTATGCAGTTTTCGGATTGATGGTTGTCACGCTTCCCCTGACCGCCAAAGGCGAGTCACTCTATGACTTCGATGAAGCCGTTGGTCGGGGGGTTGTGGACATCAACTTTAACCCTAGGTTCGAAAGACCACTGAATGCGGTGATCGACCATTTGGCAGAACTCGACCCCGGGATCGTTAACCGCTTTGGTTTCCACTTCGGAGGGCCAGACAGGGAGTTCCTGGAGCGACAAGCCGCTCTCCTGGGTCAGATCCGATCCCGGTTACCACGTTCCCTTATGGGCGCGGTCTTCCCGCAGGACGTATCTAAAGACTATCACGTCACACTGCCCTGTGGCCCGCAAACTGGCAGAGAGTATACCGCCGCTTCGATGAAAGCTGAATCGGTGCTGCCCTCGCCCCTGCAGCGTTTTGTCATGCTCGATATGAGTAAAGCCGAGGCCCAGGATTACGAGATTTGTTTGGGGCAGATATATGTTCAGCAGGGCTTCAGCTTTTTACAGTTTGAGGGAATGGCAGGGATAATCCCTCACTCCGGCTCGCCCGCGGCAGCCCTCGCGGGGTATGAGCGGATACGAAATGCGGTGAAGGACTACGCCGAGACCATGGGCACCCGAATCTATTTCTCCGGGGATTGGCAGTTTGCTCGCGAGCTTCGCCTAAACGCCACTTACGATCCCGCGCGATTTTTTCACACCACGATACCAGAGCTAGCCCGCTATCAGAATCGCATTTCGCAGCCTGCAGTAGGAAACGGCTATACTTACGTCCTTTCGCCGAGGATCATCGCCGAGAGGGTCGCTTCGGTTCCGTCCTATACGAAGGTTATGTTTTATGTGGATAACTGGGATCCGGAACAGGATGATTTACGGCGACTAATGGAACTAGGAAGCGCGAACCGCCGCACTCTAATCGTCAGAAGTGCAGAGAACGCCGCCGCCGGAGGCGCTTACTTTATTCCTGCACTCTATCACTGCGAAGGATGCGGGCCGAAGGCCGAAGTCATCGGGGATCCATGCGAAATTCTTCCGAACGGCAAGACTCAATACGATGCCTACGTCTGCGGTGATTGGCCGACAATTCGTCAAGCTCTGGTGATAGAGTCGAGTGGGTGGAGGAAGCAGTAACAGTTCTCCCGTTCGTAAACAAGTGTAAAGAAGGAGCGCATTTGATGAAAGAAATTCTACTTATTGGGGGGTCGCCCAGAAGTGGAACCACCTTCATTGGGTCAACTCTAAACTCTCACCCCCAAATTAGCCTCTTTTCTGAATTTAGCGTTACGGATATCTTCCTCTCCCTAGATAATATGTTCCGCACAGCGGCGAACGAGAAGAGGGACGCGATCACTCCTTCTGGCCCGTACCCTTTTCTTCGCCCCACACGGCAAGACTACCACGAGATTTTTCAATCCATCTTTCGGAGCATTTACCCGAAGAAATCCGCATCGATTTTCGGCGCGAAAATGCCGGCAATAGCAACCAACGAAAACATCGATTACCTGCTCGCACACAGACCGAAACCAAAATTCATCTATGTCCTTAGAGACTGCAGGTGCACCATTGCCTCGTCGATGAAAAGGTATGAGGCCACAATTCAGGGGAAGGATAACTGGCTGTATGAAAGCGAGGCACAGGCGCTTGATGAATGGGTTTACAGCCTACTCATGGGCAAGTATATAGCAAAACGCGCGTCTGTACTATTTGTAAAATACGAAGATATCCTAATCGATCAGCAGAAACAAACAGCGAGGATAAGCGAATTTCTTGGCATCGAGCCCTTCAATTTCAATGTCAGCATGTCGACTTACGATGCTAAAGCCATACCGACCAGTCTTGCTGCCTATCCCGGCGAGCTACGCGCGCTTGTCGAAAACTGGGCTGATCTATCCGTTGAGCAAATAACGCAACACTCGTTAAATACTGTCCAAGATCATGTTTGTAGTTACTGGCAGAGTATGGGGATAGCCCAGTGCGACATCGGTACGCATATCAACTTCAATAAACCGGAGCCGTGGGGAGCATGGTCGAAGGCCGGATTTTTCGGACTCAAGCCTCGTTTTATGCGAGCGAATGCCGTCCTGTCAGGTTTGGAGCTGGAATTTGTTGCAAAGCAGAAGCAAATTGAGCATGTCGACCTGACCGCGTTCTGCGGGTCTAGGCGCTTGTCAGTAACAATCGCCGACGAATCGGAAAGCACCACAACGGTAAAGATCACCATCCCGCCATCAACGCCGGTCAGAGAAGGTCGGCCAGTAATCTCAGTGTTCTTTCGGCGATGGGTGCATTCCGATCGGGATCCCCGACAGCTGGGGTTGCCCTTGAGACGGTATCGACTCGCCTGGAATGAGAGCGAGAGCTGAAGCGATGGAATAGGGCTGCACACTCTGGTTTTCCGGCACAGTAATTGGGATATACTCGCAGGTATGTCGTGCCCGGTTGAGCCGCCACGGGGTTACTAAAGAACCCGAAAGCACCAAATATTTGTATCCGGTTCTCATTAGGTAGCGAGCAGAATGCGAGTGCTCTATAAAGACGACAATATAGAGATCACACACCAACCGGGAAATAACAGCGTTGCAATAATCTCCTTTTCTGGGATTGGAATGGGACTTGGGGGTATTCAGATCGAGGAATTCCGAAAGTCCCTAGTCGGAACATCGAATAACATTTACTTTGTTAAGGATAAAACCCGTCACTGGTATAATTCTTCGTTTGATGAAATATGCTGCGTTCTCAATGAAAATTTATCCTGCCGGGGCGTCGATCACGCTATTACGTTGGGTAACTCAATGGGGGGATTTGGGGCAATAATCTTCGCCGGCCAGCTTCGCGGATGCCGCTCTGCAATTGCGTTCTCGGCTCAGTCAGCCGTCGATCCAGCCATCGTGCCATGGGAGCAGCGTTATAAGCAATATACGGACACGGTGTCCCACTGGACGGGACTAGACGCCACGAAGTTGCTGCATCCAGGCATCAATTATACATTATTCTTTGGCAATAACGACCCGTTCGATATTCGCCACGCTACACGGATGGCAACCGCTGAATATCCAAACATCAACGTTTATATATTTACAAGTGGTGGACACGATTTGGCTGATTACCTCAAGAGAAAAGGTGTACTACGTCCTCTTATCGAGGTACTCGTACGGGAGGAGTATCATTGCCTTGATTTCGCTACCGTCCTGCGGGACGTGGAGTATCACGCCCTGAAACTGGCACCGGACTACCGCTAGTTTTAGGGAGTAGCTCAGGTACCACGACGATCTTAAGCAGACGTACCGTCAATTATATAAGTGGCTGGTATAAATGGAACCAAAATATATTATAGCTGATCGACGAGATCTTTTTGGCGGCCGGTTGATTCCGATGCTCAACGGTATTCGTATCGCTAGATCCACCGGGGCTAAATTCTTGATGACTTGGTATTCAGATGACAACCCATTTCACACGCTAGTCGCGGAAGTACAGGATATTTTTTCTGGGGAGCTCGTTGAGCCGTTTGATCCGCGGACCGGGAACGGCACGATCATCGATGTGACCGACCCACTCCTTACGGCTGGCCCCGGTAGCGTGAGTATCCTCGCGTGCGAGCACTCGAACGTTGCAGGTATCACCGATCTGCTGGTCAAGCCGGAGTTTTCGAATACGTCAGCTTCGGCGTATATCCTCAATCGGCGATTCTCCCTGTACTCGCTGTCCGAGCTTGACACTGTGCAGAGCATCATCACCGATCTGGCACATATTTTTCACGGTCTCCCAAAGACCACAGCGATCACCGAGGCGTTCGCACGTATCGATGGGGCCATGGGTGACCACCGCTTTGCCGGCGTCCACGTACGAAGATTGCATCTGTTGGCTGATACCGGCATGCAACTGAACCGGTTTGATTCCTATTGTGATACCTCGTTTTGCTCTAATCTTGTTAATAGGCTGATAGACGATGGTTACGACGCGGTTTTAATCGCCTCCGACTGCCGTCCAATCGTCGAGAGTCTGAAAGCCGTGCACGCTAAAACTGTGCTATGTGCCGAAGATATCATCGATTTAAGTCAATATAGCGGCTTACAGCGTGCGGTCATTGACATGTATTTTTTGTCTAAGGCGAACTCGATCTTTGGACCACTGAGCGCATATGGGGTTGCGGCGGCGATAATTGGCTGCGGTAGCTTTCACGAGATACTCAGGCATGTAGCGAGATCAGGTATTTTAGGTAATGATGTGACCGGCGCTGTCGATTTTTTGAGTAAGACTAATGACGAACGGAGGTCGTTGACGCAAACTCGGATGAGCGGCCACAATGCCGCACTTTTGATGCGAACGGCCTCGGCATTTCTTTTGGAGCGAGAGCCGTCGAGCGAATGTCTAACGATAGCGCTCCGGGCGCTTGCTCTGAGGTTGTCGGGATACCGCCATCAAAGTTTCTTCGGAGACTGGGAGAACTTTGTGAATACCGCGTACACGGCTGCGATACGGTTGGGCCAACCCGATATGGCTGCGGTAATTGAAAATTTGAGATGCGCGCTCACCGAAAGATCGATGGACCGGTTCCGGCTTCCGTTCCGCTGTTTTATTGAGGCGGCAGCCGGAGATGAAGCGTGTCGACTGCTTGCGCTCGTCTGGTGCATTGTCGCCGGCGATATGAAACAAATTGGCGCCATCGATTACTTTGGAATGGCTGCGACTCTCGCTGGGAGCCTAGGACTCGAAACTCGAGGAATTCTGCTTCGGGCCGCAGCCCGTTACTCACTTCCTGGGCAGCAGGCTGAGGAGATCCAAGCACTCGAGGCCGCGGTTCAGGCTGATCCACTTTATGCCGACTCACGTCACGCCCTGGCGGGCGCACTGGATCGAGTGGGTAGGGTGGATGAGGCGAAGGAGCAGCATCGTTTGGCAACTGAGTTGGAACCGGCAAGCGGCTCATTCTGGCATCAGCGCGGCAAATTCCTTATACAACATGGAGTTAAAGAGGACGGCCTCAACTGCCTGCGCCAGGCTGCCGATTGTGAGCCGCAGAACATGCTATTTGCAACTACGCTTCAGCAAGCAACGGATTCGCTTTACTGAGGCAGAGCGGGGGTGTGAGCCGAGGTACACTCGCGGATAACGCGGTGCACCGCCAATACGGTCTCCTCGAGATCCATCTCGGTCCGAAGCTGGCGCAGTTGAACCAGTTTACTCGGCGGCGCCCGCGCCCACGGGCATGAGCGCTGATAGCGATGCTGCGGACCCGGCGGTCGTCGCGGTCGCGACCGACGCTCTTCAAACCGCCCAGCTGGACTCTGATGTCACCCAACCTTCCCGTACATAAGTTCCGTGTAGCTCGCCTTCGTCGACTCATAGACAACCGCTAGACCAACGCGCATGCCGGCGGCCCGAAAGAAATCACGAGAGTGATATTGAAGTTGTGCTACATGTATAGGCTGGAAATAGGTGCCGGCGCTATAAGATGCTACGCTCTCCAAAAAAGGAGTCTCCAGGTAGTAGTTGTCACAATTTTGGAAGTTTACAAAAAACCGCCCGCCTACCTTGAGCTTTTTTCCTATTTCCACTAGGTACAACATTATGTCGTATACGTGAAGGTGACAGAACACTGCCATAGAAAACGCGCAATCCACGCTCCCACTTGGAATTTCGTCCATCATGGGAAAGAATTGTTTTATTATCCGCTTTACGTTCGTGCAGTGGCCGCAATATTTTCCGAAATATTCAGAGAATCCGTTGGAAACATCGACTGTATAAATAAATTTGCAAATTTCTGAAAAATACTTGGTTTGAATTCCAAGACCGGTTCCAATTTCCAATATCGTTTCTGAGCCAATAACCTTCAATTTTTCCTGGAGTGTATCAGCGATCCTAAGTTTGGCATTAAACAGCTTGTCAAGATCACCATCGGTATGAAAGCTATTGCTCCCGATTTGCAGCATAGTTTCACATGGCGGCAAATGTCCCCAGGCCTTGTCTGCGGAAATGACGGCTGGACTTCGCATCGAGCACCTCATTACACGGATCTGTTGGTTTTCTCAGACGATCTGCGCCGACATTTTCCTGGAGGCGCACCCGGCCAAACTCCTGCCACGAGAGCCCCTCTTTCTTCGAGGCTGTCAACCTGACAATGGAGAGCATCACCTGGACACCCGGGCGGACGGGATAAGACCAGGCGAAATGCTAGACCTTCTTGGTAAACATAATCTTAACTCAGCTTTACGGAGCACGCCTCCAATGGCGATTGGCGACCTCGATCTGGTTCGTGAAAGGGTATTTGTTGAATTGACAAAATTCGGGTGTCGTGATATCAACAATGGATATGCGGATCCTACACAACGCTGATGAAACCCTTTCCAGTGGCTAGGACCATCCTTACGATTCTTGGTCATTCCAGAATAACAGCAAAAGAACAGCCAGAAACCTGGCTGTTCTTTGCTCGTCAAACCGGTGGCAGCCAAGGATTTTTGCGGAGAACGAGATCTCACTGGCTGATAATTTGCTGCAAAAAACAGCAAAAACAGCGAGAACGCCATGCCCGCATGGCGTCCTAGTGGATATAACCAGACGGATGGCACCCGCGGGATGTTAAGGCTTTCGCCGATTTACCACCCCTGCGGAGGGCATCAAATGTTTAGAAGCGCACCACTAGACTGCGCTTTGCGCATCTTATGAATGCGTCTGAGCGCCGATTATGTCGGATCCTATCAAAATCTCTGATAGAAGGCAGCCGCGACGATGTTCACGCCCGGATACGCCGGGGTCGGCTCCGTTGCATACGGTGGTCGCCACCGCGTGATCTCAGGGCGGAACGACGCGCCGGGGTGGGCTGCTTCGGGATGGCTGCGATCGGCGGGTGGAGGGGATAGTGCGGCATGGCAGGCACGCAGTGCACCTCGATGGTGAAGCCGCCGGCAAAGGCGCGCAGAAAGCGCCCGGGAAGCCGTCCCATACCGGTGGTCCAGCGGCGCGCGCCTTCTTCGTCTTCATGAAAGCCTTCGCAGAGCGCAGGATGGGAGTGCGATATCTCGACCCGCAGGTGCTCATCGCGCAAGACGAGCTGCTGGACGCAGACGCCGAGGCAGCGCCGATCGCTCGACAGCGGTTCCAACTCGGCCGGGACGCCGCTGCGTGAGGCGAGCCATACCTCATCCGCCACCCCATCGAGCCGGAAGATGTGGCGGCCATCGGCGACCGATTGCGGCGCCACGGCGGTGCCATCGACGACCAGGTGGAGGTCAGGGTCGACGCTGGTCGAATGGCCGAGCGCCGCAGCCCGGTCGAATAGCCGGGCGCGGATCGCGGCGAGCTCTGCCATCCCGGCCTCCAACCGCGGCCGGCAATAGCCGAACGGAGCCCGCGCATCTTCCGGGTAGAGTGCGGCGAACTCATGGGCGTTGTGAAAGCCCCGGCGGTTGTCGCACTCGACATAGCTTTCGGCCGGCGCGCCCTCGGCCAGGATCACCTCGTGCGTTTCGAATTCGAGATGGAAATAGTCAACCCGGTCGACCGCGCCTGTCTTTACGATAGTCAGTGAATTGACGAGGTGCTCGGCCGGGACCAGGGATCCGTCGAGAAGCAGCGCATGTCCCGGCGACAGCCACAGATCGCGCACCGGGGTCTCCGGCGCCAGCGCACCGGCGCGCACGACGATCGGCAACACCGCCGGGTTACCGGCAATGAATCGCCCGGCATAGCTGCGCCGGCCGATCCACTTGATCGGCTTTGCCTCGCCCGAGAACGTCACTACGGCGTCACCGATAGCGAGGTCCTCGACCCTGACCTCGCCGCGCTCCGCCAGGATCAACGTCCCACGACAGTAACAGGGCGGGTCGCCATGCTGATGGTGGTGGTCGTCATGGTCATGGTCATGGTGATGGCGATGCTCTTGCTCTCCGCGACCCCGATCATCTCCAGACCGGCCCTCTTCACGGTCCTCTCCGCGCCCTTTGTCCTCGGTCGCAGCCATCGCATCACCTCTGAAAAATTTATTACCCAGTGTGTCTCCTCAATTCCTAACCCCGGATTAATGGCGCAGCCGGATTAATGGTGCCGCCGGCGTTCATGCCGTCTTGGCGATCGCCGCGAAGCGGTCGAGGTAGCGCGCGCCAACGAGATGAGGGTCGTAGAGCTCGCGGATGCGGGCTCCTCCGGCACGGCCGAGCCGCTCGGCGAGAGAGCGGTCGCCGGCAATTCTGCGCATTGCGGCGGCGGCCTCGCCGATATCGGGTTCGGCCCATACCTGGCCGTCCGCTCCGGGATATTCATCCTTGCCCACGGGAACCAGCTCACCGCCGACGAGGAGCGCGGTCTCGGCGGTGGCGAAGTCGCGGGTGCCGGAATAGTCGGTCGTGATGACCGGTTTTCCGAGCAGCATCGCCTCGGCGGGGCCGCGGCCGAAGCCCTCGGAGCGGTGCAAGGATACGAAGCAATCCGCCAACGCCACCAGCGCGATCGCACAGGGTCTGGCGAGCTCCCGATCGATGACCAGGATCCGGGGGTCGCCGCGAACCGTCTCGTTCAGCGCATCGCGTTCCTCGGCCTTCCAGGCGGAGCCGATCGTCTTCAGTACCAGGCAAACCGGAACATCGCCGTGCGGAAAAGCGCGGCGAAACGCGGCGATGGTGGCGAGCGGGTTCTTGCGGCTGGCATAGGAGCGGAAATCGAAGCCGAAATAGAAGATGAACTTGTCGTCGGGCAGGCCGAAATCGGCGCGCTTCAGGCCGGCTTCGGGCGCCGGAATCGCCACCGCCGGCGGCATCAGAAAGACCGGCTTTGTCGTGACCGGCGCGATCGCATCATAGGCGAACCGGCTCGCGGCCCAGACCTCCTGGACGAAGGCGAAGGAGGATCGCCACTCCTCGGGGAATTTGGCCAGTTCCCAGGCCCAATAGCCGATCGTATAGCCCCGTTCGATACCGCATTCCCGCAAAAACAGGTAATCGAAGAATGCGGTGTCGGCATTCAGGTGCACGAGGTTCATGCCGGGCGGCTCGGCGAACGCGGCGGCCGGCCGGCTGTCCTCCGTAGTGATCGCTCCGGACAGGCGATCGAGCACCGCCCATGGCCGCGAGTGCCGTCCCAGCGCGAGCGCGCTCATGCGCAGATCTTCGGCGCGCCCGGAGACGAGGCCGGCATATCCGACCAGGCAAAGATCGCGTGTGATTGCCCGATCTGCGGACGGTTTTGGCATGCGCTCCGGGACGCAGTCATCGAGTTCGAATTCCTCGATCCCCTCGCCGACCCGCCACTCGAGCAGAGCCGATCGGCCTTCATGGGTGCGCAGATCGCAGCGCGCCTGCAATTCAGGCCGCAGCTCCCACAGCCCCATGGCGAGATTGTCGAGCCGCACGAAGGCGTCCGCCGCCTCCGGCGCGATCCGCGACAACCATTCCAACGGGCGGCGGACAAAGCTGAGGGGCCAACCGTAGCGCCTGCGCATAACGCCACATGCCCACACCGCCACGCAGAACCGAGCTTGCCGGGTATGCGGGAATTGCCGGGCGATATCGGGAAATGTTCCGTCATAGAGCGGCGCCATGATCCGCAGCAGCCGGGTTGCCGGCAGCTCCGGGTCGGGCGTATCGAGGAACGGCGCCAATGCCGGCTCGATCAGCTCGACCGCGACGCATCCGTCCCGGACACCCTGCGTCAGAGACCAGCCGATGTAATCGCGAATTTCCGCCGCGGTTCGATTGGCGAAGTGCAGGCGAACGTCCTGCCTCAGTTCCCAGAGCAGCGCCAATGACCGCGGCAATGGAATGCCCGCGGGCTCGGCGATGGTCTGCGCCAGCCAATCATCGACCGTCCCGTGAAGGGGCGAGCGGGTCTGCGACGCCTGCGCCGGCCAGAGCGGCGCCGGACGAAGCAGAGAGGTGCCGCGCCGCAGGAGAGCCAAGGCAGCCGCGATCGAGGGCTGGCCCAGACCGAGCGACTTGCCTTCCCGGCCGAGCCACAGCGCGAAATCGCGGCGATGTATCGGATCTGCCAGATCGAACCGTGCCCGCAGCTGCCGATCCGCCCGCCACAGCTCGACCATCAGCCGGGTGACGGCCGGAGGCCCAAAAATCGCGAGACATGGCTCGGGTTCGTCCAGAGCCCCTCTCCGCCCTTCAGGGGGGAGAGGAAGGGACCCAACCCGCAGGGTTGGGAGGGTGAGGTGGGCGAGGCCGCGGACCGGCACGTTGGCCCCCCTCACCCTGCCCTCTCCCCTCGGCCGGCGGGGGGAGAGGATAAAATAAGCGTCGTTCGAGGCAGATTTCGATGGCGAACCATTGGCTCTTGGTCGAGTTGGCGCCGGCGCGACCTCAGTCTGCGTTGCATTCCTTCATTCATCATTAAGGCGAGCGGTCGAGCCTGACGCGGGTCCTCAGGCCTCGTGCCGCTAGGGATGCGCGGATCAAGCCCCCGCAAGACGCACGCCGTGCCATAGCCTCTCTCCCGTACTGCGGGAGAAGGCGCCAACCCCCGGACGCAGGTCCGGGGGCGGCAGGCGAGGGTCTTCAGGCCGCGACCAGCGCGGGGCGGCGGCCGCGGAACGGGGTGGCTTTCTCGAACGCGTCGGCAACGCGAAACAGCGTCGCTTCCTGGAACGGCTTGCCGACCAGCTGGATTGCTACCGGCAGGCCGCCTTCACCGAACCCGGCGCATACCGAGATCGCGGGGTAGCCGGCGACGTTGAACGGCATCGTGAAATTGGGTGGCCCGAACAGATCCCATTTCGGAACCGCATCGATCTTTGCCGCTTCGGCGGGTTGCGTTGCGGTCAGCACGACATCGAGGCCCCGCATCGCGGCCTGCAATTCGGCGCGAAGCTCGCGCCGCCGCCGCACCGCCTGGATATAGTCGACCCCCGTGACAAAGGCGCCGAGCATCAGCCGGCTGCGCAGCCGCTCGCTGAAATCGCCGAGCCGGGTGCGCGCCCATTCCTCATAGGCCGCCGCCCGCTCGGTGATCGAAATCAGCGAGCCGCAGGCCAGCCAGTCCTGCAACGGCGATAACTGGACTTCACGGATCTCCGCGCCGAGATTGCGGAAGGTGCCGATCGCTGCGGTGATGCCGCGCTGCGTGCCGTCGCCGACCTTGTGATCGGTTTCGTGGAAATGGTGAATGACGCCGATCCTGAGCCCCTTGATGCCGCTGCCGAGCCCGGCGGTATAGTTCGAGATCTCGCGTGATGCGCTCGCCGGGTCGCGCGGGTCGTGACCGGCGAGGGCCTGCAGCATCAGCGCGCAGTCCTCGGCCGTCCACGCCATCGGCCCGATATGGTCGAGGCTGAACGCAGCCGGCGCGACCCCGGCGCGGCTGACGAGACCGTAGGTCGGCTTGATGCCGGCAATGCCGCACAGCGCCGCCGGACCGCGGATCGAGCCGCCCGTGTCCGTGCCGATCCCGCCGAGGATCAGTCCCGCCGCCACGCCGGCGCCGGTGCCGCTGCTGCTGCCCGCGGTGAAGTGCTCGGTATTCCAGGGGTTGCGCGCCGGCGGCTTGGGCAAGTCGAAAGACGGGCCGCCATCGGCGAATTCATGGGTTGTCGTTTTGCCGATCAGCACCGTGCCCGCGGCAGCCAGCTTCTCGGCGCAAGTGGCGTCGGCGTCCGGGATGTTGTCCTGCAGCAGCTTCGACTGGCAGGTCGTCGGTATGCCCTTGGTGTCGACGATGTCCTTGAGGCCGATGGGGA
>Ga0210396_10003079_pt1 | contig 16755 bp, 17 predicted proteins | sample IncBWH17OmetaG_FD_155466 | JGI IMG/M metagenome (GOLD analysis project Ga0210396, IMG submission 155466) | Forest soil microbial communities from Barre Woods Harvard Forest LTER site, Petersham, Massachusetts, United States - Inc-BW-H-17-O ... | reverse complement strand
CGTGCTGCTGAAGTCGCGGCTCGTGCGGGTGCGCGGCGAGGCGCAGCGCCGGATCTACAGCCTCGATCCGCGCGGCCTGGATGAGGCCAGCGGGTGGATCGACGAATGCCGCCGGGTCTGGACACGTCGCCTCGACGACCTTGGCCGACACCTCGACGCCGTGGCCGCCACCGACAAGGAGCAAAGTCCATGAGCCCGACCGGCATATCGGCGCGCCAGACTCGCTCGACGCCCTACCGCGAGGCGAATGACCTCCGACTGGGCGGCTTCATCGACCATCGGACATTTCGGTTCGTGCGCGAGTATCCGCATCCTCCCAAGAGGGTCTGGTCGGCGCTGACCGAGCCCAGCCAACTGGGCGTCTGGCTCTGGCCTTGCGAGAAGTTCGAAGCGCGGCTGGGCGGTGTCGGCGTCTTCAACCCTGGCAAGCGGGTCACTCTTCAAGTCACCGAGTTCGATCCGCCAAGGCGGCTGAGCCTGAGCGAGCTCATCGCCTTCACCGTGGAGGCCACGCCCGGCGGTTCGCGCCTCACCGTGGACCTGTCGCGTCCGCCGGACGGCTGGAGCCCCATGGGCCTCGCCGGTTACCACGGCTGGCTCGGCAGGTTGTCTCGCCTGTTGGCGGGTCGTCCCCAGGACGAGACGGAAACTTGGGCGTCCGGGATCTGGAACGCGGTCCTCGCCCATTGCGAATGGGAAGTGAGCCGGTTCGTCGCCGGTGGCGAACGGGCCCTCTGGCGGATCCATTTTCAGGAGAACGAGTCCGCAGTCACGACCGAAGCCGCAGGTGGGCTCGATCAACTTGCTGCGCTGTTATGTGAGCGGAACCTCAGCGCCACGATCGACGGCTTCGGCGACGATCCCTGCGACATGCAGGAGAGCCTGGCGCTCTGTGACGACCGCATCAAAGCCGTGATTGCACACCTGCAGGCGCGCGGACTGTCACGCGACCGGATCAACGTCGGCTTCGTTCTCGGGAACTATCACTACCTGGCGGAGCGCGAGAGCGCGGCCGGCCGCGCCTTCAACCGCCGCATCGAAGTGCGGCCGGTCTACTGACCGATTCTAGCGTCCGCGGTCGCGCAGGCGGGCCATCTCGGCCTGCACTGCGCGCTCGTGGGCGTCCGTCATGGAGCCAAGCACCGCCCAGGCGTGTGCGGCGAGACCTATGCCCCAGCCGAAGACCGACCAGATGAACCAGAGGTAGTGCGGGGAGGTGGCGAGGTTCAGCGCCACCAACCCCAGATTGACCGCAAGATACACGACGGCGTGGACCATCAGGCCATGGCGCGCGCGAACGCGCCGCTCGGCCAGTCGCCTGATGTCCTCGTCCGGCGTCGGACTGGCAAGGTTCACGCAGGTCTCCAGTTTCCGTGGAAGCCGAACGGCACCCGCCGGGGGATGCGGGCGCTGGCGATCGGCCCCGCGGCGACGTCCTGTGCGTCGAGGACGACGAAGTCACTCTGGTCATCGCTCCCGCGATAGACCAGGGCCACAAGCCACCCGTCGCCTTCTGCCGCGCCAGCCTTGCGCGGCACGAACACGGGTTCGCCGGTGAAATCGCCGGATGGAAGCTCCCACGCCTTCCGCGTCCCGCTGGCGAGATCGATGTGGGCGAGCGAATCGAAGCCCATCGACCCCGGATTGCGCGTGGCGGCGAACCAGCCGTGTCGATAGGCAAGGCCGGCATGACGCTCGTCGAAACGGGGGAACTCCCCGGCCAGGTCGTCGATGGGCTCGCGCCGGAAGCTGTCCGACGAATCCGACAGATCGAAGGTCCAGCGCGTCAGGCGAGCGTGCGGGCGCTCCGTCGGGCTGCGGCCGTCCGCGAGGGGGAACAGCGGCGCCACCGGATATTCCATCACGTCGGCCACGATCCTGGAGCCTTCCTCCCAGGCGTTCATCGGATGGAAGACGTAGCACGGATCGGTCTGGAACCAGCGGATCGAGTCCACCGACGCGTCCCGCTTCATCACGCCCACGAACGAGCCCTTTTCGGGCTCCCAGGCGAACGCCGGGCCTCCGCGCATGGCCCGCTCCAGGCTGCCTGTCAGGGGCAGTATGGGAAACAGCACGTGGCTGCGCGTGACCAGGAAGTCGTGGACCATGCTCGAATAGGGCGCCTGGAAGTCGTCGCGGCGCGTGACCGTCCCGTCTGCGGCCGTGACGCCGTAGGACATGCCGGTGGAGAAGGGCATGCTCCCGACCGAGTAGCCAAACCAGACCATCTCGCCGGTCTCGGGATCCATCTTCGGGTGCGCCGTCGTGCGGCCGCGATAGGCGTCGACATAGCCCCGCGTCTCGAGGGTCAGGGGATCCAGCTCAAGGGGCGCATGCCCCTCCTCCAGCGCCAGCAGCTTTCCGCCGTGCCAGACGATGTTCGTATTGGCGACGCCGCCGTCGAGCCCAGCCGCCTCTGGATCTGTCTCGCGCGGATCGATGCTGAAGAGGGCGCGCCCGGCGCGATGCTCCGCGACCCACTTCGGGGTGCGGGCATAACGATTGCGATAGTGCGCCTTGCCGTCCTCGACGAAGACGGCGTGGACCATCCCGTCGCCGAAGAACCAGTGGTGCTGGCCTCTGGGCGGAAACTGCGGATTGGGCCCGTTCCGATAGAAGGCGCCGGCAAGGCCCGCCGGGATTTCCCCCTGGACCTTCAGCTCGAACTCCGACTCGTCGGCGACTGGAGCGAAGTTGCCCGACAGATAGGGATTCTGAGTCTGGGTTCCGTCCATGGCGTCCTCCCGTGGCGCAATCACTTACGTTGTAAATTTATGCCGTAAGTTATAACTCATGGCAAGAGACGTTTTTCACCATTCGCCGCGAGTCGCGTTTTGCCCAGAACCCTGTCCCAGACCGACATCGAGGACTTCCGCGAGCGACTCTGCGACGCCGCCGAGCACCTTTTCGCCGAGCGCGGAGCCGAGGGCGTGACGATCCGCGAACTCGCCGCGGCTGTGGGCGTGAGCGCGATGACCCCCTACCGCTATTTCAAGGACAAGGACGCGATCCTCGCCGCCGTACGGGCGCGGGCGTTCGACCGACATGCCGAGGCGCTGGAAGCGGCCTACGCCGCCGCCGGCTCCGACCCCGCCGCTCGCCCCGGCGCCCTAGCGGACGCCTATGTCAGGTTCGCAGAGGAGAACCCCGAGGCGTACAAGCTGATGTTCGATGTCCGCCAGCCGAGCGCCGGCGACTATCCCGAGCTCGTGCGCGCCGGCTCCCGCTCCTACCGCACCATGACCCTGCAGCTCTCCGAAAAGGCGGCCGAGGGCGCCCTGCCCGGCGATCCGGAGAAGATCGGCCAGATGTACTGGGCCGCGCTGCATGGTCCGTTGATGCTGCAGATGTCCGGCCTGCTCGACCGCGAGACCGCCCGGACGCTGATCCACGACCTGCTGGCGACACTCGACAAGGGCCTGTGGGGAGAGGCGCGGCCGGGGCTGTAGGGGCGTTTTTCCTTTGCGATCGGCGGCTTCGCGAGGGCAAGGAAAGGGTTAAGCGGGGCCCGCCCGCCGAGGGGTGGAAGCAGCCGATGACGAGTGTGGTGGCCGAGTCGGCCCGGACTACCCTGGCGGGCGCGCGGCTGAAGGCGATCATCGGCGGATCGCTGGGGAACTTCGTCGAGTGGTACGACTGGTTCGCCTACGCCAGCTTCTCGCTCTACTTCGGCAAGACCTTCTTCCCAAACGGTGGGGAGCTCGACCGTCGCCTGGAGACGGCGGCGGTGTTCGCAGTCGGCTTCTTCGCGCGGCCCATCGGCGCCTGGCTGATGGGCGTCTACGCCGACCATCGGGGTCGCAAGGCGGCGCTCGTGTTGTCGGTGAGCCTGATGTGCGCCGGCTCGCTGATCATCGCCCTTGCTCCGGGCTACGCGCAGGTCGGCCCGCTCGCGCCCGTCATCCTGATCGCCGCCCGCCTGGTGCAAGGCCTGAGTCTGGGCGGCGAGTACGGAGCGAGCGCGGTCTATGTCGCCGAGATGGCCGGCCGCGCGAGGCGAGGCTTCCACTCGTCGTTCCTGTTCGTGACCCTGATGGTAGGGCAGCTCGCAGCGCTGGGCGTGCTCATCGTCCTTCAGGCGCTGCTCACCCCGGCGCAGATCTCGGCCTTCGGCTGGCGGATCGCCTTCTTCATCGGCGCGGCGCTCGCCCTCGTGGTCTGGTTCATCCAGGCGGGTCTGGAGGAGACCAGCCTGTTCCGCGCGGAGGACGCGACCGCCCGGCGCGCTTCGACGGTCGGCGCTCTGCTGAGGCGCCAGCCGAAGGAGGCGGCGATGGTGTTCGTTCTCTCGGGCGCCGGCGCGCTAACCTTCTACAGCTTCACCACCTACATGCCGAAATTCCTCACCGGCACGGCGCACTTCTCGCGCCCCGCGGCGACCGAGATCTCCGCCGCTTCCCTCATGGTCCTGATGGTCGTGCAGCCGTTTTTCGGGTGGCTCGGAGACACCATCGGCCGCAAGCGCCTGCTGATCTTCGCCTTCGCCGCCGGCGCGCTGACGACCTGGCCGATCCTGACGACCCTGGCCGCCACGCGCGATCCGCTGGCCGCCCTGGCCCTCATCAGCGCCGCGCTCATCTGCCTCGCCGCCTACACGGCGGTGAACGGCCTGGTGAAGTCCGAGCTCTTCCCCACTGAACTGCGCGGCCTTGGCGTCGCCCTGCCCTACGCCCTTGCCAACGCCATCTTCGGCGGCACCGCCGAACTGGTCGCCGAAGCCTTCAAGAAGGTCGGAACCGAGCGGGGCTTCTTCGTCTACGTCAGCGTGATCGCCGCGGCCGCCTGCCTGGTGGCGGTCAGGATGCGGGACACGCAGAAGACGAGCTTGATCGCAGACTGAGTTTCCCCGCTCCTCCTCCATCATCGCGGTCGGGTGGATGGATCCTCCTCCATGAAGCGCAGCGGAATGGGGGAGGGGGACCGCGAAGCGGTGGAGGGGGCGGGGCTCTCGACCAACTTCCGCTGCGATCGTTCCGCTAGCGCGCCTCAGACATCCGAGCCGCGGCGGCCCCCTCCGCCACTTCGTGGTCCCCCTCCCCCGCTTCGCGGAGGAGGATCCGCAGAACTACCCCAATCCCAACTCCCGCCGCTGCGCGCGCGTGAGCTTTGCCGCCACCAAGGCGTGGGCCTGGGCCAGCCAGTCAGTGGTCTCCGCAGCGTCCATCTCGTCCAGGTCGTCGAAGCGGACCCATTTCGCCCGCGCGAGGTAGGGGGCCGGGCGGGCGCGGCCGGACTCGGTCAGGGCTTCGAAGGCGATGTCGCTGACCTTGAAGGAAACCCCACTGCTGCTGGCGACCGCAAATATGCGGCCGCCCACCTTGTAGACATTGTCCGCGCCCCACTGGACGACGGTCGTGACCGCCGGCAGGGCGCGGCAGGCGGCGTCAAAGGCCTCCGGGCTCAGGCCTCGACTCCAAGGCCGATGGGGCAGACGACACCCGTTCCGCCGACGCCGCAGTAACCATCCGGATTCTTCGCCAGGTACTGCTGGTGATAGTCCTCGGCGAAATAGAACTCGCCGGCAGGACGGATCTCGGTGGTGATCGACCCCGTGCGCGCCGCGTCGAGCGCTTTCTGGTAGGCGATCTTCGAGCGTTCGGCCGCCTCGGCCTGGGCGGGACTGTGGGTGTAGATGGCCGACCTGTACTGCGTGCCCACGTCGTTGCCCTGGCGCATGCCCTGGGTCGGGTCATGCCCCTCCCAGAACAGCTTCAACAGGTCCTGGTAGGTCACCTGGCGGGGATCGAAGACGACGCGCACCGCTTCGGCGTGGCCGGTCATGCCGGTGCACACCTCCTGATAGGTCGGATTGGGCGTGTGGCCGCCCATATAGCCCACCGCCGTCACCCAGACGCCTGGGACCTGCCAGAACTTCCGTTCCTCGCCCCAGAAGCAGCCCATCGCGAAATCGGCGATCTCCAATCCCTCCGGATAGGGTCCCTTCAGCGGACGCTGATTGACGAAGGAGATATCGGAGGTCGGGATCGGCGCGCCCCGCCCCGGGAGGGCGCGGTCGGCCGAAACGATCTCTGCGGACTTCCGGAACAGCGGCATGGCGGCCCTCCTGAGCTATCGCTTGCCCCTACTTAAGCGCCCACGCTCTTCTCGGTAAGGCGACTCGCGATCCGGGCCCGCTCGCCGAATGAATCATGGCTCGTTGAGGGCGCTCCGGCAAAATTGTGTACGTTTGGTTAAGCTTTGTCACTGTGAGCGGAAAAACGGCACGCCCGGCGTCCGAATAGGTTAACGACAGTCCAGCTTGAAATCCGGGAGACTGGACCGTGAGCCGGTACACCCTTGCGTTTCTGGACGACCACGGCGAGGCGTTGCGCTCGGAACTGCTCGACTGCGCGACCGAGGCCGAGGCCATCAACGCCCTGCACGACCGCGCCGGTCTGCATCGCGTCCAGCTGTGGCTCGAAGATCAGACGATCCTCGAGCTGCCCGGAAATCCGCGGCCCCGCCAGCGCCATGCTCGCCGAACGTCCTTTCCGTCCACGCACGCCGGCGGCGCGACGACCCAGATCTGAAAGCCCTGCACCCTTCATGGGCGCCGCGAGGGGGCGTAGAGGCCGAACTTCCGCGTCTAATCCGAAATTTGTGTCACAGGGCTGCCTTTGAGGAGACCAGCTTGGCCCCTATCTGGGGTCCGGCGACGCCCCGGCCGGGCGCCTGCCGCGGCAGTCCGGGCGCATGACCAACATCCTTGCCATCGAAGACGACGAGGCGACCGCACGCGAGATCGTGTCGGAGCTGACCTCGCACGGCTTTCATGTCGAGTGGGTGGCCGATGGGCGAGAAGGCCTGATCCGCGCCACCAGCGAGCGGTTCGACGCGATCACCCTCGATCGCATGCTGCCGGGAATCGACGGCCTGACCATCGTGACCATCCTTCGGAACGCCAACATCCACACGCCGGTGCTGATGATCAGCGCCCTGACCGAGGTCGACGAGCGGGTGCGCGGCCTGCGCGCAGGGGGCGACGACTACCTTACCAAGCCCTTCGCCTCGGAAGAGATGGCCGCGCGGCTGGAAGTGCTGCTCCGTCGGCAAGGCGGACCCGCGCGCGAGACGGTGTTGCGTGTTGGCGGCCTGGAACTGGATCTCGTGTCGCGCGAGGCGCGGTTCGGCGGCAGCGAGGCCCGGCTGCTCCCCACCGAATTCAAGCTGCTCGAATTCCTGATGCGCAACGCAGGCCAGCTCCTGACGCGAACCATGATCTTCGAGTCGGTGTGGGGCTATTATTTCGATCCGGGAACGAACCTGGTGGACGTCCATCTCGGGCGCTTGCGCAAGAAGCTCGAGACCCTTGGGACCCCGCCCCTGATCCAGACTGTACGCGGCGCAGGGTATACGTTGCGTGCGCCCGCCTGATCTCTGGCGGACGACGACCTTCCGCCTCACGGTCCTTCTGGGAGGCGTGTTCGCGGCCGGAATCGTCGCCCTGCTCGGCCTCATCTACTGGAGCACCGCGAGCTATCTGGTCGTGGTGATGGACGAGATCGTGATCGGCCAGGCTCGGGGCCTGGAAGGGGTCTCGCCCGAGAACCTGCCCGCCATCATCAAGGCGGAAGAGGCCCAGGACGTCCGAAACGTCTACTACTACGGCCTGTTCGGGATCGACGGCGCCTGGGTCGCCGGCAATGTCCGGCGCCTGCCCCCAAGCATGATCGTAGACGGACGGCCCCGCGAGCTGAGGGAGAAGGGGTTTCAGCCCGGCGCCCGGGCTCTGGCCGAGCGGCTGCCCTGGGGCGAGACCCTGTTCGTCGGCTTCGACGCCAAGACCCTGACCGAAGTGCGCCGGATCCTAGAGAAATCGTTGATCGTGAGCGGCGCCTTGATCTTCGTCCTGGGACTGGCGGTCAGCGCGGCCGTCAGCCTCGATCCGCTGCGGCGCGTGCGTGAGATTCAGAAGTCGAGCGAACCGATCCTCGCGGGGGACGTCAGCGCCCGTTTGCCGATCTCCTCGCGGCAAGACGAGCTGGACATGCTGGCGAGCATCTCCAACCGCATGATGGACGAGGTCGAAAGGCTCCTCTGGCAGGTCAAAAGCGTGGGAGATCATGTCGCCCATGACCTTCGGACTCCGCTCAACCGTCTGCGCGCCCTGCTCTACCGGATGCGTCAGGAGCGCCCCGAACTCGATCCGGAAGCAGGCCCGCTGGATCAGGCCCTGCAGGAGACGGACACCCTTCTCGCCCGGTTCAGGGCCATCCAGCGGATCGGAGAGATCGACCGGCGCGAGCGCCGGGCCGGCTTCGGCGCCGTGCGCCTGGACGAACTGATCGATGAACTGGGCTCGTTCTACGAGCCGATCGCCGAAGATCGCGGCGTCGAGCTTCGACTGCAGGTCGAGGAAACCCGCGAGATCCTCGCGGACCGCGAACTGCTGTTCGAAGCCGTCGCCAACCTCGTCGGCAACGCCATCAAGTTCACTCCGTCGGGAGGATCGATCCAGCTCGCCTTGACGTGCGCAGGCCACGGCCCGGCGATCGAGGTGATCGATAACGGACCCGGCGTGCCGGAAGATGAGCGCCAAGCCGTGTTCGAGCGGTTCTATCGCGGCCGGGGAGCGCTGGGGACTCCAGGTTCCGGCCTGGGCCTCAGTATCGTCTGCGCCATCGCGCGCCTGCACGATTTCCGGCTGCGCCTGGCCGACGCCAGGCCTGGACTTCGGGCGACCCTCGAGTGCTGGCCGGCAAACAGCTAGGCCATGCGCATCCTCTATGTCAGCGAAGCGCGGCCGGACGCCTATCTCGTGGCCGCGCTGCGCGAGGCCGGGCACCTGGTGGAGGCCGCCGCCGATCCTGCCGACGGTCCGGTCATGGCCGGAGAGTTCCGCTTCGACGCGGCGATCCTGGACTGGTCGCGACCGTCAGAGACGTGGGCGCGAAACTTCGTCGGCCTGGCCTCGATCGTCGTGGTGATCTGCGCGCGGGGGGTGGCGCGTGAGCGGATTGACGCGCTGCGCGCCGGCGCCGATGTCTGCTTCGTGCGCCCGTTCGCCTTCGCCGAACTCGAGGCCAGGCTGCAGGCGCTTCGCCGCCGCACCCCTCGCGGGGTCAAGAAATCCCTCGACTTCCAGCTCGCGGCCGCCCACCGGACCATCGCCCGTGAGGGGGCGGAGATCGTGCTTTCGGCCGTGGAGTTCCGGATGCTCCAGCACCTGGCCGACCACGCCGGCGAGGTCGTCGCGATCGCGACCCTCAGAAGCGTGGCCTGGGGGGACGGCGTCGAGCCCGCCGCCGAACCGGTGCATCGCTGCGCCGCGAGGCTCCGCCGCAAGCTCGTCTCGCTGGGGGTTCGCGCTTCGATCGAGGCCTCACCCGGCCACGGCTACGCCCTGCGCGCCTCGTCAGCGATCCCTCCGGTCTGAACACCTTGTCCCTCCCCTTTCGGGGAGGGTGGTCGAGCGAAGCGAGACCGGGTGGGGAGGTCTGGATCATCCCGCACGCCCGGTGTCCTTCCCCAGGGTTCCCCACCCACTCTTCTGGGACCGCCGGCGTCCCGCCGGCTCTTTCCCTGCAGCTTTGTGTACGTCGTCCGAAACGAGCACGGGACGCAAAGCAAGAAGAGCAGGCGAGACGCCGGCGGTCCGAAGAACAGGTTTTGTGGACACGATACCAAACCCCACCGAGCCGTCGTAAGGCATGGCTATTCCCAATTCCGAGTCCGCAGTCTGCGGACCTTTCGGCGCTGCGCTCAAGTCAACTGAAGTGGCAACCTCTCGCACGGAACAGGCGGGCCCCGCCCCTTTTGGAAAAATGCGCATGACGCCGGAAACACACTCTCCCCTCAGTGACGCTCACGTCGTGCTGGTCGGGGGAAGCTCGGGCATCGGCCTCGCGGCGGCCGCGGCCGTCAAGGCCAGGGGCGCCGAGGTCACGCTCATCGGGCGCACCCGCACGAAACTCGAGGCTGCGGCCCAATCGATCGGCGGAGCGCATACGGCGGTCGCCGACGTCCTCGACCGGCGATCGGTTGAGGCGGCGTTCCGCACGATGACCCGGGTCGACCATCTGGTGTTCACAGCCGGCAGCTTCGTCACCGGCAAGCTGGCCGAGGCGGACCCCGAGCAACTGCTCGTCACGGTGCGTGAGCGCATCGCCGGGCCGCTCTACGCCATCAAGGCCGCCTTGCCGGTGATGCCGCCGACCGCATCGATCGTCCTGACCAGCGGGTCGCTCGCCGATCGCCCGACCGGGGAAGGCACGTCGGTTATCGCCGCCGCTGTGTGCGGCGTCGAAGCGCTCGCCCGGGATCTCGCGCTCGAACTCAAACCGATCCGCGTCAACGTCATATCGCCGGGACTCGTGGACACGCCGCTGCTCGACGTGCTCGGTCCGGAGATGCGCGCGGCCTTCCTCGCACAGATGGCAGACAACCTGCCTGGCGGCCGGATCGGACGCCCCGAGGAGATCGGCGAGGCGATCGCCTTTTTGTTGGGTAACGGCTTCGCGAACGCTGAAGTCCTGCATCTCGACGGCGCAGGACGCTTCGTCTGACGCGAAGCGCGCGCGCCATCGAGGCGTATGGCAGGTCAGCGACGCTCAGGTCCGCCTCACCAGCACATCGGAACGCTTGACCATGCGCGATCTCAACGACCTGACCCTCTTCGCGGCGGTTGTGTCGAACGGCGGCATCTCCGCCGCCTCGAGAGCGCTGCACACGCCCAAATCGCGTGTCAGCCGGCGAGTCGCCGCCCTGGAGGCGCAACTCGGCGTCCGACTGGTCGAGCGCTCGACACGTCACTTCAAGGTGACGGAGGTCGGACAGGACGTCTATCGCCACGCCAGGGCCGCGCTCTCCGAAGCCGATGCGATCGACGAGGCGATCCTGCGCCTCCGGTCGGAGCCCCAGGGTATGGTCAAGGTTTCCTGCGCTGCGGGCGTCGATCGGGTGCTGGCCGCGGCCCTTCCGGGGTTCCTCGCGCGCTATCCCAAGATCCGCGTGCAGGTGATCGTCAGCAACCAGCGGGTCGACCTGATCGAGGACGGCGTGGACGTTGCAATCCGAGGGAAGGAGAGGCTCGACGGCGATCTGGAATTCCCCATTCGCACCATCGGCTCGGTCCGGTCGGTCCTGGTGGCGAGCCCAGACTTCGTCGCCCGCAATGGCGCGCCAAAGACGCCGCGCGACATCTCGCGGTTCCCGACGATCAGTCACACCGACTTCACGAATCCCGAGCTGTGGCGCCTGGTCAGCACCGCCGGCGAGGAGGCTGAGATCGCCCATGAACCGCGGCTGTCGGCCAGCACCTATCCGGTGATCCAGCAAGCGGCGATCGAGGGCGTGGGCGTCGCGTTCCTTCCCGATCTCGCTTTGAGCGAGCCGACGAAGGACGGTCGACTCGTCCGCATCCTGCCCGACTGGGCCTCCCCGGAGCGACGGCTGCACATGGTGTTCACGTCGAGGCGCGGTCTCCTGCCGAGCGTGCGCGCTTTCATCGACTTTGCTGCTGAGGCGCTGAATCCAAAGCTGCCCGGCTGGGCGGCGATGATCTAAGGGACTCTGCCGAAGTCCCCTCCCCGCGGCAAGCCTGCGGGGAGGGGTTTCGGCGCGCGCGGACTAGGGGGGCGGGACCGCGCGTCGCCTTGGCGCGCGCGGACTAGGGGGGATGCGACCGCGCGTCGCCAAATTGGTTTTTCTGACGGTTGAGGCGGCTCAGGCCGCCACGCGCACCTGCGCCAACTCCTGAAGAATCGCGTTCTCCTGGACCTTCTCGGCCAGGCGCGCCTTGAGCAGGTCGCCGATGCTGACCACGCCTACGACCGTGTCGCCATCCAGGACCGGAACGTGCCGTGCGCGCCGCTCAGTCATGGTGCGCATGACATGGAGTACGGGGTCGTTCGGCCGAGCGCTCGGCCCCCCCACGCTCATCAGTTCGGCGACGCGCCGCCGGAATAGGGTCGGGCCATCCGCAGCGATGCCCAGCATCAGGTCGCGCTCTGACACCATGCCCAACAGACGACCGACGTCGTCGAGGACCAGGACCGCGCCGACATGCTCCGCCTTCATCAGGGCGGCGGCGTCTATCGCCGTAGCGGTCGGCGGCAAGGCGATCAGGCGAAAAGGCTTTTCCCGAAGGATCTCGAACAGGCGCATCGTGCACTTTCCTGGCTAGAGGGGTTTCCCGGCCCATTTCATGGCGTGGAGTCCGACCGAGAGGACGGTGAGCGCCAGCAGTATCCCGCTCTGCCGAAGCCAGGCGGCCGCCGCGGGGGACGTCAGGGGAAGACGGACAGCTTGGCTCTTCATGGATTCCACCTTGGCTTCGGCAGGCTGAACGGTAGGTAGAGCCGGGACCGCCCGGGGATTAGCCCGGCCGCGTGAGACAGAGCGTTGCGCTGACGGAACAGCCGGGCGGGCGTGATTCCGCCGCTCCCAAGTCGCAACCGGCTGGCTTTGCCGGGCGTTTAAAGAAATCCGTGTCTCATCACGGCCTTTGGGGCCCCCAACGAAAGCCAGTCCAATGACCAAATTGGCGACCAGGAATTCCATTGCAGCCATCATGGTCGGCGGGCTCATGCTCGGCGGCTGCGCCACCGTTGACTCGGTGCATCACGCCCAGGCGACCGCTGACCAGGCGAACAGCGCGGCCGCAGCCGCCAACGCCGCCGCGCAGCACGCCCAGGCCACGGCCGACGCCGCCAACAGCGCCGCCGCGTCCGCGAACAGCGCGGCGCAGGCGGCCGCCGCTGCGGCCCAGAGGGCGCAGACCACGGCCGACAGCGCCGCGGCCACGGCCCAGCAGGCGATGGCCACCTCTACGGGCGTCAGTCAGCGGATGGATGCCGCAGAAGCGAAGATGGCCGCGCATATGCGCCGCCACCACGGCCGCAAGCACTGGCGGCACCACCGCCGTCGCAGGGCGTCCGCCCCGGCGACGGCTCCCGCCGCGCCGGGCAGCTGATCGGCCGCTAAGGGGTCAACTGGGAACGCCGGCGCCTCGCCGGCGTCGCTCCGCGGCTGCTTGTTTTGACCTAACTCAGGAACAGCTCGGCGCAGGCCTCGACGATGGCGTCTGCGTCCAGGCGGTAGTGGCCGTAGAGGTCCGGGAGGTCGCCGACCTGGCCGAAGGCGTCGACGCCGAGTGAGCTTACGCGCATGCCGCGCACTCCGCCTAGCCACGACAGCGTCGCCGGTGAGCCGTCGATGACGGTGACGAGGCCTGCGCCTGGAGCGAGGCGGGCGAGAAGACGCTCGGCGTGGCTCTCCTGAGCGCCGCGATCCTGCCAGCGGGCGCGGCGCGCGCCCATCCAGTCGCGGTGCAGGAGACCGGGGGAGACCACGTTGAGGACGCCCAGGCCTGGAATGTCCTCGGCGAGCTGCACAGCGGCCTCCAACACCTCCGGGGCGATGGCGCCACAGAAGACGATGGCGGCACGGGCGCCCTCGGCCGGCGGGTTCAGCCAGTAGGCGCCGCGCAGGGCGTCGGCGACCCAGGCGTCGTCCGAGCGCGCGGGCTGGGCGATGGAGCGGGTCGTGAGGCGCAGATAGACCGAGCCGCCGTCGCTCGCCTGCATGTGGTCGAATGACCAGCGCATCACCTCGGCCAGTTCGTCGACGAATGCCGGTTCGAAATACGTCAGGCCAGGCTGACCCATGCCGATCAGGGGCGTGTAGATCGACTGGTGCGCCCCGCCTTCCGGACCCAGGGTCAGGCCCGAGGGCGTGGCCACCAGCATGAAACGGGCGTCCTGGTAGCAGGCGTAATTCAGCGAATCGAGGCCACGGGAAATGAACGGGTCGTAGACAGTGCCGATGGGGAGCAGGCGGCGCCCGAAGTGGGGCGCGGCGAGGCCCAGCGCCGCCAGGTTCAGGAACAGGTTGTGCTCGGCGATCCCCAGCTCGATGTGCTGGCCGGCCCGGCCGCCGGCCCAGCGCTGGGGCGAGGGTATGCGCGCGTCGCGGAACACGTCGGCGGAGTCGCGTTTGCGGAAGAGGCCCCGCTGATTGACGAAACCGCCGAGGTTCGTCGAGACCGTGACGTCCGGCGAGGTGGTGACGATCCGGTCGGCGATCGGCTCGCCGCTGCGCGCGAGGTCCAGGAGGATGCGCCCGAATGCGGCCTGGGTGGATTGCTCGGCTCCCTCCGGTCGAGGGAAGGACGCGCGCGGCGGCACGGGGACGGGCTCGGCGGTCAGGCGACGGTGTGAAGGCGGCGCCAAGGGAGTCGAGCCGATGAAGGCGGCGAGCTCCTCCGCCTCGGCCGGATCGAGCCCCGCGAAAGGCGACCACTCTTCGCCCTGCGGCACGCCCATCGCCTGGCGAAGGGTCTCGACCTGGGCTGAGGTCATCAGGCCGGCGTGGTTGTCCTTGTGGCCCTGGAGGGGCAGGCCGAAGCCCTTGACCGTATAGGCGATGAAGAGGGTGGGCGTGTCGTCGCGAGAGGCCGCGTCGAAGGCTTCGATCAGGGTCTCCACGCAGTGTCCGCCCAGGCCAACCATGAGCTCGTGCAGGGCCTGGTCGTCATAGCCCTCCAGGAGAGCGCGCACGTGCGGGCGACGGCCGATGTCGCGCATCAGTCGTTCGCGCCAGGCGGCTCCGCCCTGGTAGGTGAGGGCGGCGTATTCGGCGTTGGAGCAGGCCTCGATCCAGGCGCGTAGCTCGGCGCCGCCGGGCAGGGCGAAGGCGCGCTGCTGCTTCTTGCCCCACTTCAAGGTGATCACCCGCCAGCCGGCGGTCTCGAAGATGTCGTCGAACCGGTCGAACATCCGGTCGGCCGTCGTCGCATCGAGGCTCTGGCGGTTGTAGTCGACGATCCACCAGACGTTGCGGATGTCGTGCTTGTAGGCCTCAATCAGGCACTCGTAGATGTTGCCCTCGTCGAGTTCCGCGTCGCCAAGGGTGGCCACCATCCGGCCGCGCCGGTCTGGCTCGAGCCAGCCGTGGGCGTCCAGATAGTCCTGGGCCAGGGCCGAGAAGGCCGTGATCGCGACGCCGAGGCCCACCGAGCCGGTGGAGAAATCGACGTCGTCCTTGTCCTTGGTGCGCGAGGGGTAGGACTGCGCACCGCCGAAGGCGCGGAACCCTTCGAGCTGTTCGCGGCTCTGGCGGCCCATCAGGTACTGGACGGCGTGGAAAACCGGGCTCGCGTGGGGCTTGACCGCGACGCGGTCCTGCGGGCGCAGGGTGTGGAAATAGAGCGCGGTCATGATCGTGGTCATCGACGCGCAGGACGCCTGGTGGCCGCCGACCTTCAGGCCGTCGCGGCTCTCGCGCAAATGGTTGGCGTTGTGGATCGTCCAGGTGGAGAGCCAGCGGAGCCGCTCGTCGATGCGCTCCAACTGGCGCAGGCGCAGCCCCGGCGCTTCGTTGTGGGAGAGGGCAGGGGTCGTACTTTCACTCATCGGCATTCCTGGGAGCGGATTTGCGCAGACTAGCAGGATCACAAGGCGCCTTCGCAGAAATCCGCGGCGGCGAGTTCAACCACCAGGACACCAAGGACACCAAGGTCAACGGCGCGCCTTCCAGGCGCTTCCCTCTCCTAAAGCGCTCCAGCGAGAGCCGTTTTGGCGAGGGCGGACGCGACACAGAGGAAGACGATGGCGAGGGGCGGGAGACGGAAGAGGAGGAGGAAGGTTGCGGCGACGATGGCGAGGTCGCCGGGCGTGACGATGGCGGTGGTGAGGACCGGACGCCACAGGGCCGCGGCGAGCACGCCGACAACAGCGGCGTTGATCCCGATCAGCGCGGCCCGGGCGGGGGCGTGTCGCGAGAGCCAGTTCCAGAGGGGAAGGGCGCCCAGCGCCAGGAGCAGGCCGGGCAGGAAGATCGCGACCAGGGCGAGGGCCGACCAGGCTGCGCGCAGGGCGATCGAGGATCCGGCCGGCGCGGCGGCCGCGCCGATATAGGCTGCGAAGGTGAAGAGCGGGCCGGGAACGGCCTGGGCGGCTCCGTAGCCGGCAAGGAACCGGCTCTGGTCCAGCCAGCCGGACCTGACCAGGGCGCCCTGCAGCAGGGGCAGAACTACATGGCCGCCGCCGAACACCAGGGCGCCGGCGCGATAGATAAGGGTCGCCAGGGCCAGAGGCGTTCGCGACCGCTCGACGCCGGGCCAGAGGGAGGCAAGCAACAGGATCGCGGCCAGCCCGGCCGCGATAAGGCCTGCGCGGGCGCCCGCAACTGATCCGGGCGCCGCGTTCACCTGGGGCTGGCGGCGCAGCAGGAGGATTCCCCCGACGGCGCCTGCGGCGAGGGCGACGAGCTGGGCGAGCGGGCCCGCCAGGACCAGGGCGATCGCTCCGCCCAGGACGCCGAGTGCGGCGCGCGGGAGGTCTGGGCAGAGGCGCCTCTCCATGCTCCCCACCGCCTGGGCCACGACGGCGGCGGCCGTGAGCTGAAGCCCGTGCAGGACCGCCGCGCTCCAGCGTCCCGTCAGGTTGGGCGCCGCCAGGGCGAAGGCGAACAGCAGCAGGGCCGAGGGCAGGGTGAATCCCAGCCAGGCGGCGAGGGCGCCTGCCAGGCCTGCGCGGCGCAGGCCGACCAGGAATCCGACCTGACTGCTCGCCGGTCCCGGAAGCGTCTGGCAGAGGGCGACGATACCTGCAAACGCCTCGGCCGAAAGCCATCCGCGGCGACGCACATAGGCGCGCTCGAAATAACCGATGTGCGCCACTGGCCCGCCGAACGAGGTGAGGCCAAGGCCCAGCGCCACGGCGAAGACCTCCGCCGCGGCGCGCCAGCCGCGACGGGGAGGTTGTTCCGCGCCAAGCGTCAGAACGTCCATTGGAATGCGAGGTAGTAGGTGAA
>Ga0210396_10003078_pt1 | contig 16760 bp, 15 predicted proteins | sample IncBWH17OmetaG_FD_155466 | JGI IMG/M metagenome (GOLD analysis project Ga0210396, IMG submission 155466) | Forest soil microbial communities from Barre Woods Harvard Forest LTER site, Petersham, Massachusetts, United States - Inc-BW-H-17-O ... | reverse complement strand
AAACGCTTTGCTATTTCTTTATCATTCTTATCCAACTTAGCAGGCAAGGCTTTAAAGAAATCGTACGCGTCCCATACTGACATCAGCACCAGGTCAGAAATTGACATGCTGTGTATCTTCACATAGTTGGCATCTTTCCTTAAACGTGTACCATGGCAATCAGGGCAAAGTGTTTTACCACGGAAGCGCGATAACATTACACGGTACTGTATCTTATAACTCTCTTGCTCTAAGTGTTTGAAGAACTTATGCAGCCCGTCAAAATCTTTGTTTCCATCCCACAACAAATTTTTTTCTTTTTCAGTCAGATCCATGTATGGCCTGTGCACCGGGAAGTTCGCCTTACGTGCATGTGCAATAACCTGGTCTTTCCACCAGCTCATCTTCTCGCCTTTCCAGCACACTATAGCATCTTCATATAACGAAAGGCTCTTATCGGGAATCACAAGATCCTCATCAATATCAATAACACTGCCAAATCCCTCACAGCGCTTGCAGGCGCCTACCGGATTATTAAAACTAAAGAAGTGTGCAGAAGGTTCTTCAAACTTCATTCCATCAGCCTCAAAGCGGTCAGAGAAATTATACTTGATAGTTTTCTCACCGGTCTTTTTGCCCGTTGCAGGTTCAGTTACATCTATCTCGCAAAGGCCATTGCCTTCATAGAAAGATGTCTGCACTGAGTCAGCTATGCGGCTCTTCAGGTCATCGGCTTCTTCTTTGTTTATTTCAATGCGGTCAATGACCAGTTTCATATTCTCAGCTTTGAGCTTATGCTCCTTGCCTTCCATTATATCATCAATGCGGTAAATGGTACCCTTATGTTCAATGCGTGAAAAGCCCTGTTGTTGTAATAAAAAGAAGTGTTCATGTAATGTTCTGCCCTCTTTTAAATGTAATGGAGAAAGCACCATTACCACAGAGCCTTCTTTGAGTGAGAAAACAAAATCAACTACATCACTAATAGTATCACGCCTTACAGCTTTACCTGATATAGGTGAATATGTTTTACCAATACGTGCAAAAAGCAATTTCAGGTAATCATATATCTCGGTAGATGTACCAACTGTTGAGCGTGACGTGCGTGTAACCACCTTTTGCTCTATAGCAATGGCGGGGGCTACACCCTTTATGTAATCTACATCGGGCTTATTTATTTTACCCAAGAACTGTCGTGCATATGCCGATAACGATTCTACATAGCGCCTCTGGCCCTCGGCATATAAGGTATCGAAAGCCAGGGAAGACTTGCCCGAGCCTGATACACCTGTTACAACCACAAAGCGGTTGCGGGGTATCACCACATCAATGTTCTTAAGGTTATGCATGCGCGCACCCTTAATAACAATAAAGTGCTTGGCATCAATTTTCTCTAAGTCTTCTATAGCAGTTTTCATCTTCCAAATTCAAAGCGCAAAATTAGGAATAAAACCATGAGTAATTAGTAGTTAGTATAGAGTATTGGGTATTAAATACAATGAATGTATTAAATTGAGTTTTCAACAAGTCAATCCATCCCTCAACCTTAACATAAACCTCAGCCTGTTCATTGAAAATTAACAATAAAATACAATAGAAAAATTACCCATAAAAACGGCAAACAAATGGCTATCAATCTGTTACTAAAAAGCTAAAATCTTTAGCAATTTCAAGATGTTTCGGGGTAGAAATAGAGTTATTAACAGGTCGTTAATTTCAGAATTCATTTTTACTCTAACTATTGATTTTAAATTCTTCACCACTATTCTCTTATTTTTGAAAAATAAATCAAACACAATGAAGAAGATACTTCACCTCTTTCTTTTACTTCTTTTTTCAAATACCTTAAGTGCACAGCAGTCCGCACTAACCGACTCAGCAGTAATTAACAGGCATATAAATACGCCTTACGGCTATGCAAAACAATCGGCAGCAAAAGAAGCATTGACCATAAGAAGCGAGATATTAAAAGGTGGAAAAAAGTTATATAGATTAGGAACGAATGGTAAAAGCGCACCGCCAAATGTTGCACAGTTTTGGTCGGCCGAAGACCCAAGGACAGATTCAGCCGATTATGCCCGTAAGTATGGAATTCCACTGGAGAATGTGATACACGCCGATTATATTGTTGAAGGTTTCGTAAAGGATACTACCCAGTTTATAACCCGGGAATCTCCTCCGGCACCCGGTCAAACTACATCAACGGGTGGTATAGAGGTAGTTGTTCCTCCCGGTGGTGTTACAGTTGTCAATACCACTAATCTAAAGAAGAAAGACCAATAACATATGGACTTCTACAAAACAATAGACCGCATCAAACAAACGCTTACAGATAATCATCATGAGACTATTGCAGATGAAATAACTTCTCGTGTACAACAAGGTAGTACGGGGAGTGAAATATTGATGATGGTGGGGTTTTATTTGAAAGGATTAAAAGAAAGCGCCCCTCAAGCTTATAATTTAATTAAAAAAGATGTTGAGGAATTTATTTCAGAATGTAATAAAATAGGCTTGTTTCCGGGCTGATTACATTGTAATAAACAGGGCAATCGCAGCCACAGTCATAAGTATTAAGGTAACCCAACCCAGAAAATTGGAGAGAGGATTATTGATGAATTCGCCCATTATTTTTTTGTTATTACAAATGTGCAGTATAATTGCAATAAGCACAGGCGCGGTAACCCCATATACTATTGCTGTAAATATCAAAGCCTTTATCGGGTTAATGCCAATGAGATTAATTATAAACCCTACTATAATTGAAACTGCCAGTATTAAATAGAATCCTTTTGCCTCATGCCATTTTTTGTTGAGCCCTTCCTCCCATCCAAATGTTTCTGATATCATATATGAAACAGAACCAGCAAGCACAGGTATAGCCAGGAAACCCGTACCAATAACGCCAACAGCAAACAACACATAAGCAGATTCACCTGCCAAAGGCTTTAAGGCTGATGCCGCATCCTGCACAGTATTTATATTGGTTATGCCACCACGAAACAAAACAGAGCCTGTTGCCAGAATGATAAAATACATAACCAGGTTAGAAAAAAACATACCCAGGTTAACATCAAATCGCATATCGCTAATATCTTCCTTACCGACAATTACAGATTTCTTTTTGTTAGCACGCTCTTCTTTTTCCATAGATGCCTGCCAGAAGAACAGATAGGGCGAAATGGTAGTACCCAATATAGCTACAAGTATAGATATGTAGCTTTTATCCCATTTAATTTGTGGCAGAAAGGTCGATTTAATAATAGCACCTATATCTTGCTTAACCAGGAACGGAACAACAATATACAATAGCAGGGTAAGGCAAAGCCATTTGAGCACATTGGCGATTTTTTGGTAGGGAAAGTAAATAAGGCAAACCACCAAAAGCACTACAAATAGAAAAGAGAATATGATACTGTGAACTGAAGGAAAGAGCATGTTTGCAACAGCCCCCATTCCGGCAATATCTGAACCAATATTGAGTATAATAGCAGGAAAAGAAATAAATACGAACGCATACATCAATGCTTTTGAGTAATGGGTCTTAAGCACTTTTGTCAGGCCGCTTGCTGTAACAATTCCAATACGGGCGCACATGCCCTGTATAGCGGCCATCAAAGGAAATGTAATGATAGCACTCCATAAGGTGGTTAAGCCAAATGCGGCACCTGCCTGCGAATAGGTTGCAATTCCCGATGGGTCATCATCACTTGCGCCCGTAATAAGCCCCGGCCCTAAAGACTTCCATAATTTCGTCTTCCTGCTGGGTACTTTAATTTTTAATTCCCGTGAATCTCCTCCTGTCATACATACGAATATAACCTATTTTAAACGTCTTTCGGCAAATAAGATTCAAGGCAGATAAAGTAAGGCTACTTTGTTGAAATAGTGTAAACTACCGAAAAAGAAAAATACCCTATGGGTGAATTAGGTATGTTAGATGGCTTGTAAAGCGGATCGGTATAATTAAAAGCTGGTTCAAAATCAAACTTACCAACTGCAAGGTCTATGGTTAGTATAAGGTTATAATCTAAAGTACCGAAAGTTGAGTTGCTGTTCGATGCAACTTTTTTCTCGCCCTGTGTACCTTTTTTCGCCGCACTATCGGCAGCATATTTAGCATTAGCATACTGTGTATAAAAATTACGGGTACCAATATCAATATTGGCTTCAGGTTTAATTTTCAGCGCAGTCTTCTCACCCAGTTTCCATTTCAATTTATAAACCAGGTCGGGTGTAAAAATAAAGTCATTAGGAGAGTTTGATCTTTTTCCCATTTGCTTGTATATATCATAATCAATGGTAAGTTTTGCCTTCAGGTGGTCACCTATCCATTGGCTCACATAGGTCTCCAGCGAATTACCCAATGTGGATCTTACCAAGTTTGAACTGTTAGGATTGAAAAAATAACGGGTGTAATTAAAATTCAGATTTGTATTGTCGCTTAAATCAATATTCCAACCGGGATTAATGCAAAATGCATCGAAGCCTGCTATCTTTTTTGGTAAAACGTATTGGTCACTCAATTCAATATAAAACCCTTTGGGTGCAGTATAGGTGAAGCTAGGCTCCAGGTATGGTATTTTAATATCGTTATGTAAACCATGTTGTGCCTGGTCGCTGGCATATTCCACACCAAAAGCAAAATCACGGTTTTTATCATCATCGGTACTATCTGTAGCGGTAGTATCCTTAGGGACATGGTTTGTGTCGGGCAAATAAGTTCTGTATGGCTTTGCAGCAAACAGATTTGTTGTTGCAAGAAACAATAGGGGAATAGATATAAATACAAATCTCCTCATAGCTAAGTAACTGATAATGCGACACTAAAATACAAAAGAAACTTATTGAGATAAGAAAAAGCCCCTGACTATCTATCAGGGGCTTTCCAGCGAAAGAGCTAAAAATTATTTCTTAGCAGCTTCTTTGTCTTTCTTAATCTCCTTGTTGTCGTGTTGAACTTTCTTCTCGTCCTTCACGGCTTGTTTAGGATGACCGTTCTTTTCAGCACGGTTCCTCTTAGCTACATCAGCAGCTTTCTTATCTTCTGCTTTCTTAACGCCATCTTGCGCGTTTACGGTTGTTGCGAAAGCTACTGCAATTAAAATTGCGCCTGTTGCGATTACATTTGTGAGTTTCATGACAGTTAAAGTTTATTGTTATTTTATGATACAAACTTACTACCTGAAAATGAAGAAATAATGAAGCGATAGGTTAAAGCAAATATTATTTCATCGATGACCAATGCAGGTTGCGCAGCTTCCATCCATTGGCAGTTTTCTCGGCAGTACCGGTAAAGTAGCCGTCTGCCTTAATAACTTTATTATCCTTATCAATAAGGTCTTCGTGGTAGTTAGCTGAAATAACTGCTACTGTTGGAGAAACAGAATCTATATACATATTACTCCATTGCAATTTTACCTTCATTATACTTTTAGCCAATACCTCTTTTATAAAATGTGTTGCTGAATCATTATTAGGGAAAACACGCCTTCCATCAACAGCCATGAAAAAATTTGGACTCTGTTCAAAGTAATTGAGCCATTGTACCGGCCCGCCTACTCCAATATCGTTGGCTATATCATTAGCCATTTTAAGAACATCAGCATCAAAGCCGCCACCTGTTACTACATTACTGGCAGGTTGTTTAGTGTCTTTATTGCTTTGACAGGAAACCAAACAGATAATAACAAATGCACTTGCAATTAATTTCATTTTATTTAAACTTTAGAATGTAAAGCTAAGCACTATATGGTGAAATAAAAATCCCCCGGCAGTTCACCGAGGGATTCCTACTAATCTATTGGACGAGTTATTTTCTTTTACCCATGATACTAAGTAAAGAAATGAACAGGTTAATGAAATCGAGGTAAAGGCTTAATGCGCCAAATACCGCCATTTTACCCATGGTAGCATCTCCGGTTGAACCAACCTGTGCGCCAATGTTCTTTAATTTCTGCACATCATAAGCAGTAAGACCGGTAAATATAGCTACGCAGGCGAAGCTTATAATATAGTTTAGCCCGGCGCTATGCGTAAAGATGTTTACTACACTTGCAATGATCACTCCAAAAAGCAGCATTATTAATAATGAGCCAAATTTGGTGAGGTCGGTATTAGTGGTATAACCCAAAAAGGCCATTAAGCCAAACATTCCTGCAGTTATAAAAAACACCTGGTAAATAGATGAAGCAGTGTAAACAAAGAATATTACACTTAAGCTCATACCTGTTAATAGTGAGTATGCAATAAAAGCTATTGCCATGGCACCGTATGAAAGGCGGTTAAAGCCAGCCCCCATTAAAAGCACAAGGCCTATTGGGGCAAACATAGCTATATAGCCCATAGTGGTCATACTAACGCCACCGGTAAGCCTTGGAACATACATTATAGAGGTTAAGCTTGCATCGGTTGCAAACAGGTATGATGTGAGGCCGGTAATTATTAAACCTAAGAACATCCAGGAAAATACCCTGGCTATAAATGTTTTAGATGCTACACCGCTGCTAACCGATTGTACATCTAACGGATCTTGAAAACCTGAATTTTGATTATTCATAATTATTGATTGAATTGTTAAAAATCACTACGCAAATATACGTTATTTTAAACTGGGGCATTTGTTAAAAAACCTTAAGGCTTTTATTCTTATATATATGGAAAACAGACGCATAGCAGCCCGAATTACTTTAGGCTGCCTTATAACATGTTCATAAGATTGGGGGCTAAATATTTGGAAATGAGGAAAATCTTTCCTATGTTTAATTAATCAAATCTCCCTACAATGAAAAAAACTATCTTTTTCGCAACCGCTTTATTATCGGTTTCTTTCCTCAATGCACAGGAAACCATACATAATGCTGACGGTTCAACCTTTAAACAGTGTACCAGCTTCTCAATCTCGAGGCCATTGAGTGAACTGGCCGCCGAAAACCCAGCGCCAAAACCTGATGGAAAGGTCCGTATATCAGGGGATAACGAAGAGCATGAAAAGTTTCGTGAAAGAATGAAGATAGATCCTAATGCGGCCCCGGTTGTTGACCCTGTTATACAAAGTGTATCGGGCACAATTGGCACACATGCGCCTATACAAAATTTCGACGGGCAGGTAAGTTCGCAGGGATATGAGCCTTTGGATGACAACGGAATGGTTGGCCCTACTGACTTTGTTCAGACTGTTAATTCAGATTACCAGGTTTTCAGTAAAACAGGGAAAGCACTAACCAGTTCTGCTGCACTTTCTGTATTATTTCCGGGCTCTGGTGACCAAGGCGATCCTGTAACCATTTACGATAAGTTTGCTGACCGCTGGATAATTGAAGAATTTGACGGAAGTTGTTATTGTAATATGATGTTTGCCGTTTCGGAAACAAATGACCCTACCGGTAAATACTACATATTTAAGTTTACACCTGATGCAAGCGATTTTGCCGATTATCCTAAATATACTGTTTGGGCTGATGGTTATTACCAAACCTGTAACTGCCAGAACGACAAAGTTGTGGTTTATGACAGAACTAAGATGCTTGCAGGAGATCAAACCGCTGGCTTCATTTCAATTCCATGGACAAATCCTAACACACAGGGTGGCTTTTTCTGCCCAATGGTATTAAATGCTGACGGCACATTACCTCCATATGGTTCACCAAACTATTTATTCTATTATACCAGTTCAAGCTGGGGCGCCAGTTATAAAGACCAGATAGTAATAGACCAGATTAGTGTTAACTGGACTTCTAAGACCGGAAGCTATACTGCATACCAAACATTAACCACAACACCTGTTAATGACGTATTCAATAACAAGCTTGACCAGCCTGGAGCTACCGCTAGTCTTGATCCGTTAGATGGCTTCTTTTCTTATCGCATTCCTTACCAAAGATGGGGTAAGTATAACTCTGCTGTAATGGTTAGCGCCGTTAATACCAGCACCACTGCTTCTGTTGCAGGTCTCAGGTGGTATGAACTCCGCCAGGATACAACCAGCAAACAATGGAGCATCTACCAGCAATCTACTTACGCACCTGCCGACGGGTTAAGCCGTTGGAACGGTTCTATAGCTATGAATAACAATGGAGATATAGCAATGTGCTTCACAGGCGGAAGCTCAACGGTATATACCAGTGCACGCTATACTGGAAGAAGGGCTTGCGATGCTTTAAACACAATGACTGTTGCTGAGCAGACCGCATTCCAGGGCACTTCAGCCGACATGTCGGGTTCAGGCCGTTGGGGTGATTATTCAAACACTTCTATCGATCCTTCAGACGGTATTACTTTCTGGTCTACCAATATGTATGTTAAATCAGGAGCATTGGCTACCCGCATTTTCTCTTACCAGGTACCAACCTGCGCAACAGGCTTAGCTGATGTTACCGAGAATAATATGACCGTTACTGCACATCAGAATGGAAGTGAGCTGAATATTATAGCCACCATGCTTCCTGATAATGATAATATGACCGTATCTATTTATGACATACAAGGAAAGGCTCTTGCAACTAAAGAGGTTAAAGCTTCTTCAAATATGATAAACACAAGCTTTAGTGTATCAACACTTGCAAGGGCAATTTACTTTGTTCGTGTAGGTACCGATAGCTACCAAAGGGTTATTAAAGTGGCTATTCAGTAAGCCATTTTAAGTTTGATAATAAAAAGCCCCTAACGATACTGTCAGGGGCTTTTTATTTTTATGCAACCTGCAAAAGGTTACTTTTACAAAAATGAAAACCAAGATTGCGATAATAGGAAGTGGCCCTGCGGCATTAATGCTTGCAGCCCGGCTCGATGAAACTAAATTCGAGGTAAATATTTACGAGAAGAATACTGCACCTGCCCGCAAATTTTTGGTTGCCGGGCATGGCGGCCTTAACTTAACTCATTCGGAACCACTGGAAGATTTCATAAAGCGCTACACCCCTACTTCATTTATAGAACCTATACTTCGTGCATTCTCAAACACCGACCTACAAGCATGGCTTGCATCAATTAATGTTCCTACATTTATTGGAACAAGTAAAAGAGTTTTCCCGCAAAAAGGTATTAAGCCCATTGAAGTACTCAACGCAATAATTAAAACTGTAACCGATAAAGGCGTAAAGCTTAATACCGGCTATAACTGGCAGGGAGAAAAAATGAAGGCCCACGTAATAGTATTTGCAATGGGCGGCTCAAGCTGGAAGGTAACAGGTTCTGACGGAAGCTGGGCTGCTTTTTTTCAGGATAAAGAAATTGATGTTGTTCCCTTTCAGCCATCGAACTGTGCATTTAAAATAGACTGGCCCAAGAACCTGGTTAAACTGGCGGCAGGCTTGCCTTTAAAGAACATTGCCCTGACCATTGATGGCATTACCCGTAAAGGTGAAGTAGTAATAACTGAGTTTGGTATTGAAGGAAGCGGCATTTATCCGCTTAGCCCGCAAATACGCAAACAGCTTAACGAACAACAAAAAGCAATTGTTTACATAGACCTGAAGCCATCATTAAACATAGATAATTTGGTTCAGTTATTAAAAAACAAGCCCGGTAATTATACCATGACCAAATACCTCGATGGTACTTTGAGTTTTTCCAAATCGCAATTGGCGCTTCTTAAGAACCTTACCACACAGGAAGATTTCTTAAACCCTGAAGTACTTGCTGCAAAAATAAAAGAACTGCCTCTGCATATAATTGGCCTTGGCCTGATAGATGAGGCTATATCTACTACAGGAGGAATATCGCTTAATGAAATAGATGAGAATTTTCAACTTAAGAAAATACCGAAGCATTATGTAATTGGCGAAATGCTCGACTGGGATGCACCTACCGGTGGTTACTTGTTGCAAGCATGCTTCAGCATGGGATATAAATTGGCAGAACATTTAAATAAATCATATTAAATGAACATCTCTACTTCAATCCATCTAAGGTTAAAACACCAGCACGAGGCCATAAAGGAAATAATTGAAGACAAAAGCAAAGAGCGTATTAACCACCATCCTGCTCCCGGCAAGTGGAGTATATATGACAACATTACGCACTTAGCCAAATACCAACCTGTTTTTATAGCAAGGATAAACTCTGTTTTAAATGAAAACGCCCCGGTATTTACCCGCTATAAGGCTGAGGATGACCCTGAGTTTGAAGTATGGCGCGCCTGGAGCACCGATAAACTTATTGAACGTATAGCTATTGACCGGGAAAGAATACTTGAATTGATTGGCAAATTAAGCCCGGAACAATTGAAAAGGATTGGTGTACATAAAAAATTCAGTAACCTTACCATTACCATGTGGCTCGAATTCTTTTTATTGCATGAAGCACATCATATGTACACCATATTTCAACTGGCAAATGATGTGGAGATAAAACTATAATTGCTTCTTTGTCCTGCTTTCCCAATACTCAGGACCATAATCAATAAATATCTCCTGTCCAGCTTTAATATCTTTATATGCATAATAAATAAAACGATTGCGCTTTACGCTGGTAAGCCAGTCGGCATTTGGGTTAGGCGATGAGTTATAAATGGCTCCGGTGCCAAACACCAGTGCAGCCCTCGAATCTTTATCTTCCATATCTTTCGTCCAGCCGAAGATATATTCCTGCACAAGTCTTGGAAGCTTATGCCAGTCGCCTTTTATGAAAATGAACGGGTCTTCTTCCAGCACTTCATTTTCTTTAATACTTTTTTTTGCAAATACACCAACTCCGTGTAAGTTAGATTTTCGTACTTCTAATTTTGGGTTGCGATAATAAACTTTAGGATTGTAACCGTCGGGGTAAAATAGTTTTCTTGCCATAAATAATTATTGGTTCTGTTCCACCCAGCTTTTAGCTTTAGCCAAGGCATTGTTTATTCCTCCTACATTGGTACCTCCAGCTGTAGCATAAAATGCCTGTCCTCCGCCTCCGCCCTGTATCTCCTTACTGAATTCACGTATCAATGCTGATGCGTTCCAGTTCTTTTCTTTGGTCAGGTTATCAGACATAGCCAGGAACAAATTGGCTTTACCGTTGATCTCAGCACCTAATACAAGGAACAGATTTGATACTTCTCCTTTTAGTTGAAAGCAAAGATCTTTTGCCACATCGGCAGAAAGTATGTCTACCTTTTGGCCAATGAACGTGGTTTTGCCTATATCTTGTTTAAGTGTCAGCAATTCTGCTTTTAATTGTTTGCCTTGCTCACGCGAAAGTTTTTCAACTTGCTTAACAAGTTCAGCAGACTGTAATTGCAGGTCTTGTATTCCTTTTACCACATTCTTTGGGTTCTTTAAAGCCTCCGATGCCTGCCTTAAGGTTTCAATCTGTGCATTGATGTAATTCTGAGCACCGATAGCTGTTACTGCTTCAATACGCCTTATACCTGCAGATACTGCACTTTCAGTCAATATTTTAAAGAAGCCAATTTGGCCGGTTGCTTTTACGTGCGTACCACCACATAGCTCTATTGAATAGTTCTTGTCGATTGTAACTACACGAACGCTATCGCCATACTTTTCACCAAACAGAGCCATTGCGCCCAATTTCTTAGCATCATCAATACCCATTATTTCTGTTTGACACACAATGTTCTCACGTATCTTTTGGTTCACTAATGATTCAATATCCCGTATTTCTTCATCAGTAACTTTCGAGAAATGTGAAAAGTCGAAACGTAAATGATCAGGGTGAACCAATGAACCACGTTGTTCCACATGCTTGCCTAATATTTTGCGCAATGCTGCATGTAGTAAATGTGTTGCAGAATGGTTATCGGCAGTATATACACGCCTGTCGGTATCAATAATGGCCTTGATATTGCCATTCAGATCTTCCGGTAACGACTCTGTAATATGTATGTTCAGATTGTTTTCCTTTTGGGTATCCAACACCGAAATACGTTTTGCACCCAATTCCAAAAATCCTGTATCACCCACTTGCCCGCCGCTTTCAGCATAAAAAGGAGTTTTGTCTAACACCACCTGGTATTGATCTTTTCCTTTAGCTTTTATCTTTCGGTAACGCACAATTTTAGCTGATTCCTCAAACCTGTCGTACCCGGTAAACTGCGCATTCTTGGTATCGTTAACGGTTATCCAGTCTTCTTTATCTACTGTTGTTGCGGCACGCGAACGGTCACGTTGTTTCTCCAGTGCAACACTGAATCCTTTTTCATCAATGTTCATGTTATACCCTTTTGCAATAAGTGCAGTAAGGTCGACAGGGAAGCCATAGGTATCATACAATTCAAATACCTGCTCACCTTCCAGTTCGGTCTTTTTGTTCTTTTGGGTCTCCAGGCAGAGCGCGTCAATACGCTTAAGGCCTTGTTCAAGAGTACGCATAAAGGCTTGCTCCTCCTCCAGTATTACACGCTTAACAAGCTTTTCCTGCTTTACTATCTCCGGGAACTGGCTACCCATTTGCTCAACCAAAATATCTACCAGGTTATGCAGGAATGGTTCTTTCAGATCTAATGATTGGTAGCCATAACGCACTGCTCTGCGCAAAATACGGCGTATAACATAACCCGCACCGGTGTTCGATGGTATTTGTCCATCAGCAATGGTGAAGGATATAGCACGTATATGGTCGGCAATTACTCGCATTGCAATATTCAATGGCTCTTGCTTGGCGCCATTGTCGTTAGATATGTACTTTTTGCCCGATACCTTTTCAATCTCTTTAATTATGGGTTGGAACACATCTGTATCGTAGCTCGATTTTACGCCTTGCAATACCATACTCAAGCGCTCAAAACCCATACCGGTATCAACATGCTGGGCAGGCAGTTTTTCCAAAGAGCCATCTGCCTTACGATTGAACTCCATAAATACCAGGTTCCATATTTCTATAACCTGCGGGTGGCTGGCATTAACCAGTGACTTACCTGCTACTTTCTTGCGATCTTCATCACTGCGCAAGTCCACATGTATCTCTGAACATGGCCCACATGGCCCTGTATCGCCCATCTCCCAGAAGTTATCCTTCTTGTTACCGTTAATTATCTTCTCAGCAGGCACATAGTTGAGCCAATACTTCTTAGCATCCTCATCAAAGGCAATGTTCTCTTTTTTATCGCCTTCAAAAACTGTAACGTACAGCCTGTCCTTATCTATCTTATATACTTCGGTCAGTAATTCCCAAGCCCATGCAATGGCATCCTTTTTAAAATAGTCACCAAACGACCAGTTACCCAACATTTCGAACATAGTATGGTGATAGGTATCTACACCTACCTCTTCCAGGTCGTTATGCTTACCCGATACCCTGAGGCATTTTTGGGTATCTGCTATACGCGGAGCCTTAGCTTTGCCATGCCCTAAAAAGGCATCTTTAAACTGGTTCATACCCGCATTGGTGAACATCAAGGTCGGGTCGTCCTTAACCACTATAGGTGCCGATGGCACAATAAGGTGTTGTTTTGATTCAAAAAAATCGAGGAATTTCTTACGTACTTCCGATGAATTCATATTTATGTTTTACTTTATACTAACCCAACTAATAATCTGATAAACAATACAGTATAAATCTGTTTATATCTTAAGGTCTTTAAGTTTTCTTTTTACGGTTAATTTTTCTAGCTTTGCACAGTTAATTTTTAAAAGGTCCCCCAAAAGTAAATCAATTTTAGAGAGGCGTGTCAAATATTAAGTACATATTTAATACAAAAACGCTCACCTACGAAAAGGTGCACCATCGCTTCCGCGATAAGGCACTTAAAATCCTTTCGTATGTGTTCACCAGTCTTTTCTTTTCCTTTATTGTATTGGTTATTGGTTTTACCGTTATTGACTCACCTAAAGAGAAGCAACTAAAGCGTGAGATAGCCCAGATGCAATTGCAATATGATCTATTAAATAACCGCCTTGCACAAGCTAATGATGTGTTAAAGAACATAGAATCGCGTGACAATGACATTTACCGTGCCGTTTTGAATGCCGACCCTATACCTTCGAGTGTTAGGCAAGCTGGTTTTGGTGGCGCCGACCGCTATAAAGACATGCAAGGTTACACCAATTCAGAACTGATGACCGAGACCGCTAAAAAGATGGACTTACTTATAAGAGGTATTTATGTTCAGTCAAGGTCGTATGATGAAATCGAGAAAATGGCCAAGAATAAAACATTGATGCTGGCTTGTATACCTGCCATTCAGCCTTTGAACTCTAAAACATCGAAAGGTATAATATCAGGTTTTGGTTGGAGAATACACCCTATTTTGAAGACAGAACGTTTCCATACCGGTATTGATTTTGCTGCCAGCGAGGGCACCCCTATTTATGCTACCGGCGACGGTGTGATTGAAAAAGCAGATGCCCTGGAAGAGGGCTACGGTAACCACGTAGTAATAAACCATGGCTTTGGCTATGAAACCCTTTATGGCCACATGAGCCGCATTGCTGTTACCGTAGGACAAAAAGTAAAACGTGGCCAGGTAATTGGCTATGTGGGTTGCACCGGTATGTGTTCGGGTGACCACGTGCATTATGAAGTTATTAAGAATGGTGAAAAAATAAACCCGGTTGATTATTTCTACAACGACCTTTCACCTACCGAATACAAGGCTATTACCACTGCTGCAGCTCAGCCTAACCAGTCGCTCGACTAAGCTGTTCAGAATACCTGGTAAAAAGTCCCAATCCTTAACATGTATTTCATTTTTTTGTACTAACCTTGTAATGCCTCATACCTTCCATTTTATGAAACCCCTTTAGTATTGATGGCTGTCACCTAACAAAATAGCTGGCAGCCATTGGTCTTTATATTACTGAATTCCCTGTCAATTTATTTTGGTAGCTTTGAATGGTGGATAAGCACCTCTATATAGCCGACCTTGATGGCACCCTTTTAAGGGGCGATAAAAGGCTTTCCACCTATTCGCGGGATAGGTTGAAATACCTGATGAGCGAGAAGAAAATGCACTTTACTATTGCCACTGCTCGCAGTTACACCTACGCCAAGCAAGTACTCGATGGGCTTGATATAAAAGTACCCATGATATTAAAGAATGGTGCTGTAACTACTGACTTTTCAAGCGCCCGCAATATCAATATCAATTTTATTGAAGATGAATTTTGGCGCGAACTGGTAGATGATATGGGTGAATATATGCTATCGCCTTTCATGTCTACACTCAATGGTGCCGATGAATGTTATTACTACGACCACATTGTAGGTGATGGTATGCAATGGTATGTAAATGAAATGCAAGCAGGCAAGGATAAAAGATTACAAAGACTACCTACTCTTCACATGGTTGAACAGCATGAGAAGGTTTTGTCGGTATCAGTTATCAACCGGTTTGATGTAATACAAAAGGTACGTGAAGAATTACAATTGCGATACAAGAATATATTACACTGCCACTTTTACGAAGAGCTTTATCACCGTGGCTGGTATTGGGCCGTGTTCACCAATAAACTTGCAACCAAAGATCAGGCACTGAAAAGCATGTTCGAGCAATATGGCTACGACGTGAACGAAACTACGGCCTTTGGCGACAGCCACAGCGATAAGAGCATGCTGCAACTGGTAAAGCACAAAATTGCCGTTGCCAATGCCGATAAACGCCTGATTGAGATTGCGACCGAAGTTATTGGCAGCAATGAAGAAGACAGCGTAGTTAAATATATGGAGAAAAGAATGGGGCTGCTTTAATATTGCCACATATCGTGCTCCAGGTTAAAAATGCCATTCTTTATATCCTCAGCTGCCAGTAAAGCATCCATTGGGTCTTTCACATAATCAGCAATACGGCGGTTGTAAACATTGCTTTCTTCTACGATATAACTCGAGAACATATGCTTAATGAAAATATCATCGTATGATAAGAACTGGGTATTGTTATGCGTATTGAACACCAACGATCTTTCAAATATGGGTCGCATTTCAGGGAAATAAAGCCAGAACATCATATTCTTCCCGCCCGGCACCTCATCTCCATTCTGGTCAAATTGTTTTTTAAACGGGCATATGCCCAATATTCTAACATCCATTACCGATCGCTGCTTATCAAAGAACCAATCTTCTTTAAGCATATACTGTATTATATCCGGCGATTCAAGATGTTCTCCTTTTAAAAACGTATTGCCTCCTGTATCTACTAATGTGAGTATCTTCATTACGGCACTATCGGCCTCGGTACGGGTAAGCGGCATTGCGAACGATTTATCGTAATCGAAAGGTGAAACATCATAGACAGTTATCTCATGGGTTTTAACTGCGCAGTATATCACATCCCACAGGCTTTTTCGGTTTTCGTTCGGAGTTATGGGATAATAGAACGGCAGATTGATCTTTTCCCTCAAGTCTAGTACCCTCCATATCCTCTTCGACCAGATAACATCAGCCTCGCGAACAAAAGGATAAGGAACAACCCGGCCCGGAACAATTGGTGGCGGCACACCGGGAGAAGGATTTAAAATAGAAGTCTGTACATCGCATTGTGCTTGCAGCATTGAAGAACTCAATGCAAGCACCAGGAGTGTGTGGTATTTCATAACTCAGGAATTATGGTGTTACGAAAAGCGCCAGACCCAATACCTCCCAAGGTACATATATATAAACGTAAGTGTACCTCCGATTATTGTATTCTCAATTTAATAGTTTCATTACTTTTGCGGCCTTATGTCAATAACCAAGGTGCGCATAGCTTCACTTTTAATTGCAATTGCAATTTTGTTCTCTTCTATTACAAAGGGGCAAGATTCACTGCGAGATCCTCGCGCCCATCAGCATCACCAGCTTCCACTTCCCATTGCACCAATGTTTCCGGGCGGGAGAGATTCATTGAAGGCATACCTGGATAAGAA
>Ga0210396_10003077_pt1 | contig 16761 bp, 14 predicted proteins | sample IncBWH17OmetaG_FD_155466 | JGI IMG/M metagenome (GOLD analysis project Ga0210396, IMG submission 155466) | Forest soil microbial communities from Barre Woods Harvard Forest LTER site, Petersham, Massachusetts, United States - Inc-BW-H-17-O ... | reverse complement strand
AGCCGGCGTGTGATGTGTTCCGCTCAGAGATCGAGGCGTTCCTTGGCGCGGACACGCAGCCCAGTCCCCCGATCGGTGCCGGCCACCTCAGCGGGCGCGAGCTCGAGGTGCTCCAGCTCGTGTCAGAGGGCCTGACGAACGAGGCGATCGCCGACCGCTTGTATCTGAGCGTCCGGACTGTCGAGCGGCACCTGACGAACATCTACGCGAAGCTGCACGTCTCCGGCAAAGCGGGCCGTGCCGCGGCGGCCGCATTGTTCGTCCAGTTGCACCAGCCGCCGCGGTTCTCCGCCCGCTAGCCGCCTCGAGCTGCGTGCAGGCCGCCACCGGCAGCGCGGAAGTTACGTGCAGACGCCGATGTCGTCGCGGCCGCATGATCGTAGCGTCCCTGTCATGCACAACACCAGCACAGGGAGATACGAAATGGACCGCGATCCGGCACTGGACCCGATGTCGCCCCCGATTCCGGCTGCAACGCACGAGATCCTCGGCGGCGGCGGGCTCAAGCTCCACGCGCGAGAGTGGGGCAACCCGCGGGGACCCGCCCTGCTGTTCATCCACGGCTGGTCGCAGAGCGATCTGTGCTGGCTGAACCAGGTACGCGGCGATCTCGCCGGCACGTTCCGCATCGTCACGTTCGACCTTCGCGGGCACGGCTTGTCGGAAAAGCCCCCCAGCCCGGAGCACTATGCCGACGGGCAACTGTGGGCCGATGACGTGGCTGCGGTTATCGACCAGACAGGTCTCGAGCAGCCCACCCTCGTCGCCTGGTCCTACGGCGGCTACATCGTCGCGGACTACCTCCGCGCCTACGGAGACGCCCGGATCGGCGGCATCAACCTGGCCGGTGCGGCAATGATCTGCAGGCCTCCGGCATTCGACCACATCGGTCCGGGAATGCTCCAGAACGCACCAGGAATGTGTGCTCCCGACCTGTTCGCGAACATCACCGCGACCCGGCGCTTCCTACGCGCCTGCACCTCCACGCCGCTCAACGACGATGAGCTGGCCGCCGCCCTGGCCTGGAACATGGTCGTGCCACCCTCCGTCCGCGGTGCGCTGCTCTCACGCGAGCTCGACGGCAGCGACGCCCTCGCGAGCACCTCGGTTCCCGTACTCGTGACACACGGGCAAGGCGACACGATCGTGCTGCCGTCAATGGCCGAACACGCGCTCACCGTCTGCCCGGCCGCGACCGCGTCGTGGTACCACGGTGTCGGCCACATGCCATTCTGGGAGGCGCCCGATCGCTTCGACCGCGAACTCGCCGACCTCGCGCACGGCGCGAGATCACGACGACCCGTGCCCCTATAACCCGGCCGCCGACGCACGAAACGGCATTTCCGGCTCGAAGGTCCCTCGCACTTTCGCTGGGTTAATAGGCCGTGTGGCGACGCGACACACGCAATCAGGTCCCATGTTCCCGGCCCTGCCGCGGCTGGAACATGGGACCGAGTCGCCGCGATGCACCCGGCCCAATCTCGTGATCTGCTCCCGCCGCCGGCCAGCGGCGACGGGTAGTTCGCGACGACGGCGACCTGATCAAGGACCCCGAGGCCATCCAGCCCGGCGAGGCGCTCAGCTTCACGCTGCTGCAGAGCAACCGCACTCGGTGCTCGGCACCCCGTCCGAAGGGGAGGCCGGCGTGGTGTCCCTGCGGTTCAGCCTGACCGACGGCCAGCCCAAGACGCTGGACGAGATCGGCAAGGTCGACGGGGTCACCCGGGAGCTGATCCGCCAGATCGAGTCCAACACCACACCCAGGCTGCGCCATCCGTCCCGGTCCAAGCCCCTCCGGGACTACCTCGACTGACCTGACCGACGACCGTCAGCCCCAGGATGTAACCAGCCATCGCGCCCGGCTCGGGGACGCACAGAATGCCCAGATCCGGACGGCCAGCATCGTGACCGGCATCGAGCCGTACTCCGCGCAGATTGGGCGGGACTGTATGCGTTCTCCGTGGCTCCAGGGGTCACTCAGCGTAATGTCGACCGTCGGCCTCAACGCCTATCGATCCGGCCTTAACTGCCCTGTAGCCCCAAGACAGAAGCTCCTGACTGCAGGGTCCCGCACTGCCCGACATGGATTTCCGCAACACGGCCAGTTCTAACATTTCGCTAACATCGTGTCAGAAACTGGGAGCACGGGCTTCGTAGAAGACCTGGTCAGGCTACAGGCCGAGGCTCCGGGCGATGACTTCCTTCTGGATCTCGGTGGTGCCGCCGAAGATGGACGGCATCACCGGCACTATTTGGGCCAGCCAGACTATGCTGCCCCTCGGGCCCCACGACCGCTCAACCTCGCCAAACCGTGAGCGTGGACCGACGATAGTCGGCATCAGTAGCGTTGGCTGATCCACACCGATATGTGGGCGGGCTCTAGGGCCTGGTGCACGACACTGGCCAGGTCATCTTGGACGGCATCCAGGTCGATAGCTTCTTTGAGCCGGGCTGCGAATGCTGCCACGGTCTTGTCCGCGTCATACCGGGTCCGGTTGAACCGGCGGTGCACTGCCCGCTGGACCCGTTTGCGCAGCGGGTTGAACAGCGCGGCCGCAGCCAGCGTCGAGCCAGACCGCTACCGGCGTGGTAGGCGACATGACGTGGGTGGCCAGGAACACGAGCCCTGCATAGACACCCACCAGCAGGCCGATGACGATCGCGTACGCCAGGGTGCGGCTTATCATCCCGTCGATGTCATACAGCCGGTACTTCAAGATCCCCACCCCGATGCTCACCGGCACCGCGACCAGGCCGAAGCCGAGAACGGTCGACACGACCTGCCCGGTCCCGGCGGCGCTGTCGGCTGCGGCGCTCAGCGCGACTGAGATGACGCTGAAGGCGCCGCCGGGCGGCAGGTCACATCATCCCACCGCGGCTTAAATTAGCGGCCCCCGTAGGTCACTGCCGTCCCTCCCTCCTGATGGCCAGCCGCGACCTAACCCGAGTGCTCAATGACAGGTATGGCTGCGTCAACCCCAACAGGTATCTCAGCGAGCATGCTGTCAAGGCCTACGTCGACCAGCTCACCTCGTTAGGGCCGGCGGGCTTGATCAGTTCCTCCAGACGCTGCCTAGCGATGTCGCGCAAGTTCCGCGGCCCCGGACCCACAGCTGCGCATGATGCGGTGAGATGGTTTCCTCACGCCAGCTCGACCTAGGTTGCACTGGAACTGCATTCGGACCCTTGTCATCCATCTTCGGAATCGTATCTGAATTCGATTCCCTCGCCTGACTAGTATCTCCCGTGGCTCCGCTTGAGCACGGCCACCAAGGCATCCTCCGCGCTGGCCTGAGTGGCCGGGTTGGGGTCAATGACCGGACCTGCCCAGAGCAGGCCGAACTGGTGGTGCCGGTTGGTGTCGTGGGCCTCGATGGACCGCGCCTGCTTTCGGAAGAACAAGGAGAACTGACTGGTTCTGGCAGTGACAGCCAGCACCTTGAGGTCCTGCACGAAGATTCCCTTGTACGACTCACGGGCGCCGCCGGTGCTGTTGCCGCATCCGGTCCCCCTGCATCGCTCGTGCAGCACCCCGCTGATCGTAAGATGGCTGATCGCCGCCTTGGCGATGCGCTGGGCGGTACGCAAAAGCCCGGAGTCCTTGGTCGCCCGGTAGAGCTGGGCCAGGCCTGCCAGGATCACGCCCTGGTTGTAGGTCCAGGTGGTTTCGTGGTTACTGGCGCAGCGTGAGTTGAGGCCGTCGTTGATCAGGTCGCTCTTGTTGATCATCCCGCTGCCCTTGAACCACGACCATTCGGCTTTGGCCCACCTCAGGTACTTAGTGTCACCGCGGATGGTGTTGTGCAGCCATGCGGTCAGCTCAAGGAAGATCTCGTTGGTGATCGCATTCTTATAGGCCTTGGCAGTCGTCCAATACACCCCGCCGCGGCATGTGCCGTCCCAGGACCGGTGCATGTAGTTGGCGTCGGTTTCCGCCATAGCCAGGTACCGTCTGGACCGGGTGATGTCGTAGGCCTGCAGCCAGGCCAGTCCCCACCAGCCGGTGTCGTCGTTGTAGGAATTCTCGAAGTTGCCCCGCTTGTGGTCCTTGAACGCAGTGCGGATTGCCTTGCTGTAGCCAGTGTCTCCGGTCGCTTGCTGGTAGGTCTCCAAGGTCGACAATGCGACGGCAGCTTGCCACCAGACATTGCCGACAAGTCCGGTATGCGGGTTATACGACTTCATCAGCTCGGCCATGCCAGCCTTCTGCGGGCTCGTGGCCCTAACAGATGCCGAAGCGGCGCCGCCGCTCATCGCGGTCGGGGCGACGGCGATGACCGCAACTGTGAGCGCAGAGACCAAGATCCCAAACGGCGACCGGCGACCAGATCGGACCGCGCTCGAGCTTCCGAGGGTTTTCGCCCGGCACCGGCCAGCCTCGATGACCTCGCCGTCCAGGATCCGGTACGCCGCGCCCCTGGCCCGGGCGAACTCCAGCGCGACGTCAAACACGGCACGACAGGAGACCACGCGGAGCCTCTCCCAGTAGATGGGCGATCTTTGACGAGACCTTTCTACCGGGAGCTCACCGTCTATCAGGGGATATCCGCTTATGTCCGCTTATGTCCGCGTGTCTGTGCCAATGCCCGTTAGATTCGCATGGCCGCTCCTTTAGGGAGAAACCTCAATGTACGGCTAGGTCATTTTGTCGCGCTCTGGCGATTCAGTCGGCGACCTGGCATGGGGGAGGCGCCTGGATGGCCGCAGCACATCAGGTTGACAAAGCCGCCTGGAGGGCAATCGTCTAACTAGAGGGGAAGGCCAGCCGTCTGTCGGCGGCTCCGGTGCTTACCGATGTCGCGGTCACCAGCACCAGGCGCCTGCTGCAGCGCCGGCACCACCGGCTTCTGGTCGCGTCGCTCCTGCGGCGGCAGCTAGTCTCTGCCGCTCGGGAATTCCCCCGCTCAGGCCGGACACCGTGAGGGACCGGATCCCGACATGCCGGACCTGACGGTTTGTGCTGGCGACCCACCGGCCTGAGGCCCGAAGATACAGCCACACCCAGCTGTGACACCAGCGGGGACGATGAGCTCTATACAGGCGGTACGCGACTTCCTCCGCGGCGGCGGCCTGCGCCGCGGAGCACTCGCTGACGCCGGGCAGGTTCGCGACGTCAATCCAGGCGTCCAGGTACGCCGCATATGCCGCTTGCACCGCAGGGTGAGCGTTCGGACCGGCCGGGGTCCGCTCACTACCCGCGGTCACTGCCCGGCCTCCGTCAGCGGGCCCCGCATTGGTGCTGTGGCCGTTCATGCACGTGCCTCCATCTCGGGTTCGGGTTCCGGGATACGTCCATGGGTCAGCACCGGCAGCCACCACTGCCGGAACTCGGCGTTCGCCTGATCGATCTCTTCGGGGTCATACGGTGATCAACTAAGGTTCTCCGCGGCCTCCTCCCATTCGTAGATATGTCATTTCACCTCACTGGCGAGGATGTAATCTTCATCTTCACTAGGAGGTTGCCAATACCTCAGATAATTATCCAACATTTCTCGGCTAATCTTAAACGAGTCTTTCGTGAGAAAATTGTTTCTTCCCGCAACTCTTTCCCGTATCGTTTCTATCGGCGTCTCAATATAGTACATTACCGCTTTAGCGCCAATTGCACCCGTTCTTCTTCTCATCTCATCTCGTAGTTCTCTTTCCCAAAATCCCTCATCAATAATGACATCAATACCTTTCTCGGCAAGCTGGAATGCGACATCCCTTGATAGCCCGCAGATCTTATGATCCCATTCCTTATATCCATCGATTGTAGGATCGTTTCCAATTAGACGAATTGACCACTCATCCTTCGTGATTCTCACTGCACCAGTTTTTCCCTCTAGCTTCTTTGCGAAAGTAGTTTTACCGGCACCGATAAATCCACAAATTAGATAAACGATAGGTTGTCTCCTCATAAAAGTATCATACCAGGTTCTAAATAGAATTAAGAAACCTACACAGATGTTGGTGCTGATGGAAGCTAAAAATATATGCTCCCCGTCACGGAGGAGATCCACCTGGGTCCGACCCTTTGGGCATTCCAAATCTTGGAGCTTCCATAAAAGAGGATTATACCATTACGAGAAAACTGCACGTAGATTTATTTGTCAAGTGTCGATCTATTACCAGATATTAGGATTGAGCCTTGAATTTAGGTTTTGTCGAAAACTGCGTTTCTGACCGGTTCGCTGCCAACTCCACTTCGCGTAGCTATTGAGATGGCCTCGGCTTCGGTGAGGACCGGTAAGTGTTGCTCGTTTCTCAGGCCGACCTTCAAGAAACCGGTCGTGGAGCTCCTGCGAAGTTACAAGGTCATTGGAGCGCTGCGCTAACGTGCTCCACTACCTCTGTCTGGCATAAGGCCAGGTCAGTGGGCGCAGGAGGGTTCGAACCTCCGGCTTCTCGCTTGTAAGGCGAAAACAGCTCACAAAAAGGTCCAGCTCACAGAGTCGGCTTCATGCGCTTGACCTGCGGAAACCATGCCCTGAGATGCCCCGGGATGCCTGGGAAAGTCTGCACGGTGGTTCCCGCAAGTGGTTCCCGGAGCAACGTCCAAGATCACCAGAGTCCGGCACAGAGCAAAGGCTCCTGGCTCCTCTGCCTATCACCGGCACTTCCGCGCCGACAAGCCTGAAGCACCAGGTCCGGACCGCTGCAAGGCCATCAATGCCGAAGCCGGGCCAGGACTCCCACCAGCGCCATCGGCCGAACAGCGACCGTCACGAAGAGTGGACGCCCCGCTCGGTTGACAAACGGGTGCTCGCGCATAACGCCGAATACGCGCTCATCCACCCGGTGCCATCTGGGGCGGACGTCGCGCGCAGATTATCTGTTACGGCACAATCTCAGTGATCTATGTCGCGAGTGTCCTGAAGGTAGCGGCCGTAACTTCCTGGACTTGGTTGTTAAACCTCGGCTGCCGTCCTGATCGTGTCGTGGAAGCCATTTGAGGGGCGGTCGCTACACTGCGGCGGTTGCGTGAGGCGGGGCTGCCGCTGGCTTTGGTCACCAACACGGTCTCCCGTACCCGGGCCTCGATCGCGGCGGCGCTGTCCGGGGCGGGCTTTGCGTCACTGCCGCTGAGGTTTGACTGCTCCGGTCATCGCGGCCGCCTATCTGGCCGCGCATTATCCGGGTGCCCGGTGCCTGCTGCTCAACAGCGGGGATGAGTGAGGCCAAAACTGAGCCCAGAGCCCGGAAGCCGTGTCAGGTGAGATGCTCGACTTCGGCGGTGAGCTCGCCGCCCGCGTCGCCGGTGTTGACGACGCTGGTCGGCTCGAACAGGAGCAGCGCGGTTTCGGTGTCGGCGCGCGGACAATGCTCGACCCCTTGTGGTACGACGAAGAGCTCCCATGGAGCCAGCACGACATCGCGATCCCGCATCTGGATGGTGAGCTGTCCGCTGAGCACCAGGAAGAACTCGTCCGTGTCAGGGTGCTGGTGCCAGGTGAATTCGCCCTGGACCTTGACAATCCTGACGTCGTAATCGTTGACCTGGGCAATCTTCTTGGGCGACCAGTGCTCAGCGAATCGCGCCAGCATCGCGTCGAGGTTCACCTGTTGCATGTCATCATCCTTTCCTCTTGTCTTGGCTACAAGGATGGGCGGCGGGACGACTGCTGTGTCTGGGCACGTTGCCGCAAGGCCAAGGGCCGACCCGCCCGCCCGGGCCTGCGCCAGTTAGCCCCGGTCCCTGGCGCAGGCCCCGCCCGGTTCACTCCAGGGGTTGCCTGGCTATGACCTGCGGCTGCCGGCCGGCCAGCAGCCAGCCGCCGACGGCCGCCACCAGCGGCAGGCCGGCCAGGACGGCGAGCAGGTCCAGCACCGGGAAGTCGCCGAAGGTGACGGTCAGGCTGCTGCGGGCCCAGGCGACGCCGGCGGCGGTGGCGCCGGCCGCGCCCAGGATCGCCCCGAGCAGGCCGATCGCGCCGGCCGTGGCGCTGGTGATCGACCGGCGGATCCGGCTGCTGGCGCCGGTCGCGGCGAGCGTGCGCAGGTCGCCTGAGGTCTCGCTGCGGACCAGGCCGACGGACATGACCAGCACGCCGAGCGCGATGACCAGGCCGAGCACGGTGGCGCCGTCGCTGATCTGATTGAGCCCCAGCTCACCGGACTTGGTCTCGACGGTCACCCCAGCGTTGGCCGCGATCTGCCTGGCCGAGCTGATCTGGGCAGAGGTGAGCGGCTGCGGCGCCTGGATGAACCAGCCGTCCAGCGAGGTCTGCAGCTTGTACCGCTGGATCGCGTGAGGGGTGATGACCGTGTTGGGCGCCGACGTACCGGACGGCAGCGCGGCGAGCTGCTGGATCTTCGGGTTGTCCGCAGCGCTCGGGGTGGCCTGCGGGTTACCCAGGTCGCCGTAGATGAGCTGCATGTCCGGGACGCTGCCCAGGCCGGGGCGCATGGACACGATGTCGGCGCCGGGGTCGACCTGGCTGGGCCTGATGCCGAAGTCCGCCAGCAGCGCCGGGGTGGCCACGTACAGCGTGCCGGAGAAGTTGTTGTTCTGCCGGCCTTGCTGCTGCAGCGTGGCGTTCACCGTGTCCAGCGGCAGCACGTACTGCGCGTGCAAGGAGGCAGCGAAGCTATCCACCTTTGCTTGCAGCGCTGCGGTCTGGCCCGGGGTCAGGCCGCCGCCGCCGGGACCGGCGTTCGGGCCCTGGTCCTGGGTGTACATGATGAGCTGGTCGCTGGTCAGGTTCTGCCCGGTGTAGTCCAGCACGTTGGAGAACCTGACGCTGGCCACGATGCCGATGAGCATGGCCAGGAACACCGCGAAGCTCACCGCGGCCACGGCCGCCCCCGAGCGGGCCCGCTGGCGCACCAGGTCACGCAGCGCGATCCGGACGGCGACCGGCACCCGGGGCCCGGCCCCGGCGGTCAGCACCGTGACGCAGGCCGGCGCGAGCAGGAAGATTCCGGCGCTGATGCCCACCAGGCCGCCGAGGACGAGCAGCGCGTCGCTGCCGCTGCTCCCGCCCCAGCCGCCGGAGAACAACAGGCAGACCACGCCCGCGATGACCAGGGCCACGCCCGGCAGGGCGGAGCGTCGCACGCCCTTAGGCGCGGCCGGGCGCCCGGACAGGGCCGCCAGCACCGGGACCCGGGCCATGGCACGGGCGGGCCGCCGGGCTGCGAGCACCGAGGTCACCACGGCCAGCGCCATCCCCGCCACGATCGCCCACCACGGCAGGTTCAGCGGGTCGATCCGGTGCGCGGTATCGGCCTCCAGGGACGGGACGTAGGCGAACCAGGCGCCGAACCCCGCCGCCACGCCGACCACCGTGGCGGTCAGCCCGACCGCGGCGCCGTTGGCCGTCATCACCAGCCGGACGTTGCGCTCGGTCGCGCCGAGCGCGGCGAGCATGCCCAGCGCCCGCAGCCGCCGCTGGGCCATCACGGTGAACCCGGCCACCGACACCAGCCCGATGAACACCAGCCCGAGGACGGCCACCACCAGCACGATCGTCGCCGGGCTGATGATGCCCGTGTGGCCGGACTGGCCGGCCAGCGAGACGTTCGCGTCCGCGGGCAGGCCGGCGAACACGGGCGGCGGCGGGCCCGCAGTGACCTGGTCCTGGTTCTGGCCGGCCCCTTGCGGAGCGTTGACCAGGATGGTCACCTGGGTCGGCGTGGTGACTTTCCCGGGCGCGACCAGCGCGAACTCGTCGTTGAGGTCGGCCGGGTTTTCCACGATGCCGGTGACCAGCCAGGATCGGCCGTCCGCGTGCCAGGTGCCGCCCGCCTTCACGTCATAAAGGGACGCGACCTGGCTGGTCAGCGCGACCTGGCCGGGTCCGGCCGGGTAGTGCCCGGAGTCCAGGGCGAGCAGCGGGCGGCCGAACCGGCCCGCCGGGTTCTGCGCGCGCAGCTCGACGGACTGCGTCGAGCCGGTGCTAAGGACCTGGTTCTCGATCACGTCGATCGGGCCGTAGTTCCTGCCGATCTGTGCGATCTCGGCGGCCAGGTGCGGGTCGGTGCCCGGCAGGCTGATCGCGGCGGTGGCGGTGCCGAAGGTCGCGGTGGCAGGCGGCGGGGTGTTGGTGGCCACGCCTATGCCCCAGATCGTCGCGGCCACCGCGACGGTGAGCAGGCCGAGCACCAGCAGCTGCTGGCGCCACTGGCGGCGGAACAGCCGCCAGGCCCAGCGGATGACGGCCCGCCGGGCCGGGACGCCCCCGTTGCCGGTCCCGGCCCGGTCGGGCCTGCTGGTTATCGTCGCGGTGCTCACCGGACTTGTCCCAGCAGCGGCTCGGGACCGGCCGGCGCCGCGGTCTGGTCGGTCACCCGGCCGTCCCGCAGGAACACCACCCGGTCCGCCCAGGAGGCCAGCTGCGCGTCGTGGGTCGTCACGACCGCGGCCATCCCGCGCTGGCACGCGGCGTGGATGAGCCGCATGACCGCCTCCCCGTTGGCCGAATCGAGCGCGCCCGAGGGCTCGTCGGCCAGCAGCAGCCGGTGCTCGCCGACCACGGCGCGGGCGATCGCCACCCGCTGCCGCTCGCCGCCGGACAGCTCGTCGGGGAAGTGCGACGCCCGGCCGGCCAGGCCCAGGGACTCCAGGGCGCCCAGGCCCACCTGGCGGGCCCGGCGGGCCGGCACGCCGTCGAGCTCGAGCGGCAGCGCGACGTTCTCGGCCGCGGTCAGCCCGGGCAGCAGGTTGAAATCCTGGAACACGAAGCCGATCGACCGGCGCCGCAGCCGCGCCTTCCCGTTGCGGGACAGCTTGGCCAGGTCCTCCCCGCAGACGACCACCTCGCCGCTGGTCGGGTCCTCCAGGCTGCCCGCGATGGTCAGCAGCGTGGACTTGCCCGACCCGCTCGGCCCCATCACCGCCACCATCGACCCGGCGTCGACCGACAGGTCAATGCCGGCCAGCGCGTGCACCTCGGCGGCTCCCTGGCCGTAGGCCCGGGACACCTGCCGCATGTCGAGGACGCTCACCGCGGTCCCCCCCGTTCTGTGTCGTAGTTCATGGTTGGCTCCGTTTCTTGTCGTGACAGCGGGCTAGCAGGGTCCGGGCCGACAGTCCGTTTGATGCGGCCGCCGGCGGGCCGGAAGCGTCATGTGCCACCAGCAGCAGCTGGCCTGCGCCCAAGTGCTCGCTCACCGCGCCCGCAGGAGCGATCTGGTCGCCGAGCACGCCATAGACGCTCGCGGCGGTGCCGATGAACTGGATGAACATCTGGGCTTCTCACGCTTGGCGGAACGCCGCCCGCAGCGGCGCGACGAGGATCAGGGCTTGGATCGCGTGGGTTCGCCTCCAGGGCGAACCGTTCTGGCCGCGGTCACCGGGCGGTGGCCGCAAGGCCCCGCCGGGCCGCGTTGCCGTGCTGCCCGGCGGAAGTCCTCCTCGCGCTGGCGAACGATCTCTTGCAGCAGGTACCAGTGCATTGATGTAGGCCCCTCACCTGGTGATCCATGCAGTCCCGTCAGCCCGCCGCCTGGGCGGGCCCGGGGGAAGGTGACGGCCTGGATGTTCTTCCGGCGACGCGATCACCGGCACGGGCGAGCGCCTTGGCCCGGACCACATCGGGGTCCCGCGGGTCGGGCGGCAGGACCTCGGGCCAGCGATGCTCGCGCCGGGCCCTCGGCCGGTGGATACGGATCTGCTGCACTGTGTCTCATCTCCTCGGCCGGCCACCCCATACCGCGGGAGGCCGGTGGCGGACAGCCCGGCCCTGGTGGCCCGGCTCTTCGGGAAACCGTACGGATTCCCGCCTGCGCAGGGCATCACCCGAAGGTGCCTGCCAGGTGGAATCTTCCGCGGCGGGCATTGGCACGAAGGTGCTGCCAGGTCGGCTGGGGTGCGGTGCCACGGAATCAGGCCGAGCTGCCGGGCCCGCGCGGCGGCCTCGGTGCGGTTAGCGGCGCCGAGCTTGCCCAGGAGGTGGGTCACATGCTTTTGACCGTGTCGAGCGCTACCACCAGGTCGTGGGCGATGCCCTGATTTGACCTGCCCGCGGCGATGAGCCGCAGCATCTCCAGCTCGCGATCGGTCAGCGGCTCGGCCAGGCCCGGCGGCGCGGCTCGCCCCGGCGGCGGCACCGCGCCTGCCCGGCCGCAGGCGCGCAGGAGCGCGGCCAGGCAGCCAGGGCCGATGCGGCCAGCCGCATGCTCCCGGCCCGCCCGGGCCCGGGACAGCTGGGATGATCGCTGTGTCTTGGTGATCGTCCAGTGGTGCCCTGCACGAGCATGCCGGCGGCCAGGCCCATGAACACCGGAATTGTTCCGGGTCGCTGCTGGCTTGCCGCTGGTAGCGGCAGGCGTGCGGGCCGCTAGTCCGGGATGATCGCGTCCACCTCGAACTCCACCAGCCATTGCGGATCCACGAAGCGTGATACCTCGATGAAGGTGGTGGCGGGCCGGACCTGGGCGAACCGCTCCGCGTGGGCGCGGGCGGCCTGCCTCCATTGCCGGATGTCGGTGAGCATCACCCGAGTGCGGACCACGTCGGCCAGCGCGGCGCCCGCCTCGTGGAGCGCTTGTTCGGCGATGTCGAGGCAGCGGACCGACTGGGCGTAGACGTCGCCGGGGGCTGCGGTGCCGCCGCCTGGCGCGATCGGCGCGGTGCCGGCCACGCAGACGTACGGGCATGCGCGCACGGCGCGGGAGAAGCCGATTTCTGGTTCAAGAGGCGAGCCCGAGGTCACCAGGCGGCGGGATGAAGGCATAGCCGCAGAATGCCAGATCCTGGCTACAGATCAATACCGCTGCGCGAGCCCGAGCATGACGCCCGCGGCAGGCCGAGGCGCTGGCAGACGGCGGACCGGTGCACGCGGAGCTCGGCGAGCAGCGCCGCGGCAGGGGCGCTGCCGGGCCGGCGGGGGGTGGTGTCAGGGGATCAAGCCGGGACACCGCCGGGCCAAGACGATCACCAACTGCGTGACCAACCGCCGGGGTGATGGCCCGGACACCCCGGCTGAGGCCCGGGAGTGCGTGGCCCGGGCCAGCGACCCGTCGCTGCAAGACCTGCTCACCCGTGTCGATGACGAGACGATCGCCACGGCTATCCGGGGCGTGCGGGACCTGGAGCGACACTGGCCGGCGGTACCGACTGGCGGCAAGCTCACGCTGGTCTGGCCGCTGGCACGTGATTTCTTCGCCGGGGCGACAGGAGACCCGCGGTCGGCCAGTGACTAGGACCAGCCCGACACCGAACATCCCGTTATGGGCCCGATATGGCAGCAGAACCGGTAGCGGCATAGGCGACCATAACGGCAGGGAGGATGGAGAGCAGAGCTTCCGACACGTACCTTGCTTCACAGGTTTTGCTGTGGTGCGGGCGTAGTGTCGGGGTCTGGGACCCGGCCTGACCCCCGATTCGGCCGACGCCGTTTCAGGTTGTCCTGTCACCGGCTTGTCGGCCGGGTCCCAGTCCTGGCATCCACCGGCGCTGCCGGTCTGATCTGCCCGGTCTTGGCAGAGGCCGGGGTTCACGGGTCCGACGGCCAGCGGGTGCGTGCCATCCCTCAACCATGAAAGGGACGGCTATGACCATCGTAGAAGACAGACGCACGATCACCGGCGGCGTGGACACGCATGCCGATGTGCACGTGGCCGCCGCGCTGGATCCCATCGGCGGGCTGCTGGGCGTGCAGGAGTTCCCGGCCACCGCAGCCGGATACGCTGACCTGCTGGAATGGCTGGGCGAGTTCGGGACTGTCGCCCTGGTCGGCGTCGAGGGCACCGGTAGTTACGGCGCGGGCCTGGCCCGGTACATGGCCGGTGCCGGCGTCCGGGTCGTGGAGGTGGACCGCGCCGACCGGCAGGACCGGCACCGGCAGGGCAAGTCCGACCCGCTGGATGCGGTCAGCGCCGCGCGGGCCGCCCAGTCCGGCCGGGCATCGGGCGCGCCGAAAGGCCGCGACGGGGCGGTGGAGGCGATCCGGACGCTGATGGTCGCCAAGCGCAGCGCCCGCCACGAGCGGACCCAGGCGATCAACCAGGCCCGGGCGCTGATCGTGACCGGCCCCGATGAGCTGCGGACCCGGTTCACCGGGCACGGCACGGCCGCGCTGGCCGCCGCGATCGCGGCGCTGCGCCCCCGCCCGGGGGACGTGCCCGGCTACGCGACCCGGGTCGCGCTGCGCGAGCTGGGCCGCCGCGTCCAGTTCCTGGACGCCCAGCTCGGGCGCCTCGATGAGCTCATCATCCCCCTGGTGACCGCCCGCGCGCCGGGCCTGCTCAGCCTGCACGGCGTCGGCCCCGATACCGCCGCGCTGCTGCTGGTCGCCGCCGGGGACCATCCGGAGCGGCTGCGCAGCGAAAGCTCGTGGGCGCACCTGTGCGGCGTCGCCCCGATCCCGGCCTCCTCAGGGAAGACCAGCCGGCACCGGCTCAACCGCGGCGGGAACCGCGAAGCCAACAGCGCGCTGTGGCGGATCGTGATCACCCGGCTGAAATCTCACCCAGCCACCCTCGCCTACGCCGAGCGGCGCGGCAAAGAAGGACTGTCAAAGAGGGAGATCATCCGCTGCCTGAAGCGGTACGTCGCCCGCGAGGTCTACCACCGGCTCCGCGACGGCGCCTGACGCGCGCAGCTTCCCGGGACGGCCGGGCCCTCATAACGGCTGCCGCACCCCCGCTGCTGGCCTTGATCCGATCTGCCGGCCGCCCCGGGACCCCTCTCCGCCCTGCTGCTGACCTCACTGGCCTGATAACAGCCCGCCTTCCACCGCGGGCGAGCCGCCGCCGGACTCACCCGCGGCCCCCCCTTTTCTCCCGGGAGGCATCACCATGAACGCCACCGCCATCCCCGTCCACCTGCGCACCGTCCTCGGCTCTCTCGACACCCGCAACATCACCCTGGTCGCCACCGCCATCACCACCGCCAACGGCTAAGCCCCCGCAGCCTCCCGGGGCGGCCTGGCCCTCATATCGGCTGCCGCACCCGCTGCTGGCCTTGAACCGATCTGCCGGCTGCCCCGGGACCCCTCTCCAACCTGCTGACCTCGTGACCTGATAAGAGCCTGCCCTCCACCGCGAGCGGCCCATCCCTGTCGTGTCCGCACCTCAGCAAAACCCAGGAAACACCGACTCCCAGACGACCAAGAAGAACGCCTTGACAAACATAGGAGTCGTCCGTGTCGCGCGGCGACGCCCTGAAGCGTGAAAATCGGGTGGGGTGCCCGCCGAAGCCGGTGATGCTTGGTGCCGTTGAGCCCGCATAGGAGTCTGGCGCTGGGAGCCTGCCCCAGGGGTCCTGCATTGTTGCCTCGAGCACGCGATTCCGCCTCTGAACCCCCTGCTGGCTCCCGCGGGCAGCCCGCCTGGAAACTGCTCGCAGGAAGGATCATGGTCATGGACGAGATCACAGAAGAACCGGGCGCGCTGGTGGAACGGGTCGCGGCGCTGGACATCGGGAAGGCGACGCTGACCGTGTGCATCCGGGTGCCGGATGAGGGCAAGCCCGGGGCGCGCCGCCAGGAGGTCCGCACCTACGCCACGCTGACCCCGGCGTTGCTGGAACTGCGGGACTGGCTGATCTGCCAGGGCGTGACCCTGGTGGTGATGGAGGCCACCTCGGCGTACTGGAAGCCGCCGTTCTACCTGCTCGAAGACGACATCGAATGCTGGGTGGTCAACGCCCGCGACGTCAAGAACGTCCCCGGCCGGGCCAAAACGGACAAGCTCGACTCGGTCTGGCTGGCCAAGCTCGCCGAGCGCGGCATGCTCCGGGCCTCGTTCATCCCGTCCCGCCCGCAGCGCCAGCTGCGGGACCTGACCCGCTACCGGCGCACCTTGACCCAGGAACGGACCCGGGAAAAGCAGCGCGCGGAGAAACTGCTGGAAGACGCCCAGATCAAGCTGTCGGTGGTGATCAGCGACATCTTCGGCAAGTCCGGCCGGGCCATGCTGGACGCCCTCATCGCCGGGCAGCGCAACCCGCACGAGCTGGCCGGCCTGGCCCGCCGGAACATCCGCGCCCAGACGAGCGTCTTGCAGGAGGCGCTCACCGGCCACTTCACCGATCACCACGCGTTCATGCTGGGCATGATGCTGGCCCGGATCGACGCGCTCACCACCCAGATCACTACCCTCACCACCCGGATCGAGCAGGCCACCGCCCCGCTGTCCGCCCAGATCGCCCAGCTCGACGAGATCCCCGGCATCGGCATCACCGCCGCCCAGGACCTGCTCGCCGAGTTCGGCACCGACATGTCCCGCTTCCCCACCCCCGGCCACCTGGTGTCCTGGGCCAAGTTCGCGCCCAAGGCCCGCCAGTCCGCCGGCCGCAACAAGGCAGCCTCCACCGGCAAGGGCAATCCCTGGCTCGGCGGCACCCTCGGCGAGTCCGCAGCCGGCGCCGCCCGGACCAAGACCTTCCTGGCCTCCCGCTACAAGCGGATCGTCCGGCGCCGCGGCAAGCAACGCGCCCTGGTCGCCGTCGGCAACTCCATCCTCACCATCGCCTGGCACCTGCTCTCTGACCCCGCCGCCCACTTCACCGACCTCGGCCCCGACTGGCACGACCGCCTGACCCCGCTACGCCGCAAGCATCACCTCATCGCCGAACTCGAACGGCTATCAGGCAAGAAAGTCACCCTCCACGACGCCAGCTGACTTAACCCCGCCACCCGGCAACGCCCGCACCCAAGAACCCGGCTCCGCTGACGCTCCGCCGGGTGCTGCCGCCTGCCCGCTGACCGACCGATTTTCGATTCAGCATCGATCTGGCTCTATGCGTCCCTCAAAAGATTATGTAGCAATTGCCGCAGCCACATAAAGGCACCGGCTGAATCATGGAAGATTATGCATGCCTGTGCATAAACT
>Ga0210396_10003076_pt1 | contig 16764 bp, 16 predicted proteins | sample IncBWH17OmetaG_FD_155466 | JGI IMG/M metagenome (GOLD analysis project Ga0210396, IMG submission 155466) | Forest soil microbial communities from Barre Woods Harvard Forest LTER site, Petersham, Massachusetts, United States - Inc-BW-H-17-O ... | reverse complement strand
CGTCCTGGCGGCGCTCGACGGCTACCGGCGCTTCGCCGGCGACCACGAGGAATTCATCGCCTACAACCGCGCCTTTCACGCCGCGCTGGCGCATGCCTCGGGCAACCGCCGCATGGCGCAAGCGTTGTGCGACCTGATCGGGCAGGCCGATCGCCTGGTGCGGGTCAGCGTCGCCAATGTCAGGGATCACGATCCGACCCAATTGGTGGCCGAGCACGTCAGCCTGATCGAGGCGATGCAGCGGCGCGATGCGCGCAGTGCCGCGCGGATCATCAAGGCCCATATCAGCCAGACCGAAAAGCGCGTGCTGCCGGCGCTCAAGCGCAACGCTGTCATAGTCGAAGGAAGAGACGCATGAATATTCCCACAAAACCAACGACAAGCGATGTCGAAATCCACGGCAACTTCGTCGACGGCCGCGAGATCGAAGCCGGCGCCGGCGAGATGCTCGATGTCCGCAATCCCGCCACCGGCGAGGTGATCGCGCGGATCCCGAACTCGACCGCTGATGACGTCGACCGCGCGATGAAGAGCGCGCGCGCGGCCTTCGAAGGCCGCGCCTGGGGCGGCATGGATATTCGTGCGCGCGCCCGGCTGGTCAACCGGCTGGCCGATGCCTTCGAGGCCAATCTGGAACAACTGTACCGGCTGGAGACGCTGAACAACGGCCGGCCGCTCAACGAGACCCGCGCGCAGTTATCAAGGCTGCCGGACTTCTTCCGCTACTTCGCTGGATTGGCGCTGGCGCGGCGCGACGCGGTGATCCCGGTCGAAGGCTCCTACCTGAACTATACGCTGCGCACGCCGATCGGCATCGTCGCCAACTGCACGCCGTTCAACCATCCCTTGATGATCATGTGCAAATCGCTGGCCGCGGTGCTGGCGAGCGGATGCGTCACGGTGGTCAAACCGTCGGAATATACCCCGCTGACGACGCTGAAACTGGCGCAGATCTTCACCGAGGCCGGCCTGCCGCCCGGCGTGTTCAACGTCGTGCTCGGCCTCGGCCAGACCACCGGCAAATTGCTTGCCGAGCACGGCGACATCAACAAGCTGGTGCTGACCGGCGGTACCGAGGCCGGCCGCATTGCCGGCGCCGCGGCGGCGAAGGTGTTCGCGCATCAGACCATGGAGCTTGGCGGCAAGACGCCGGTCATGGTGTTCGACGACTTCGACGTCGACCAGGCGGTGAACTACGCGGCGTTCGGCGCCTTCATCGGCGCGGGCCAGACCTGCGTCTGCGCCTCGCGCCATCTCGTGCAGGCCTCGATCTATGACGAGTTCGTCGAAAAGCTGAAGGTCAAGACGCAAAGCATTCGCATCGGCGATCCCTTCGACCCCGCAACCCAGCTCGGGCCGGTGATCTCGGCCCGGCAGCGCGACCGCGTTTTGGCCTATTGCCAGTTCGGCCGTGACGACGGCGCGCGGCTGGTGACCGGCGGGGGACCTGCCAGGGTGCCCGGCCATGACAACGGCTACTTCGTGCAGCCGACGGTGTTTGCCGATGTCAAATCCGACATGCGCATTTTCCAGCAGGAAGTGTTCGGGCCCTTCACCTCGGTGACGCCGTTCAAGGACGAGGCGGATGCGTTGCGGCTTGCCAATGATTCGCCGTTCGGGCTGGCCGCGGCGATCCGCACCCGCGACGTCGGCCGCGCCCATCGCGTCGCGGCAGGCGTCAAGGCCGGCATCGTCTGGATCAACGACCATCACCGGCTCGATCCGGCCTCGCCATGGGGCGGCGTCGACGATTCCGGGGTGGGGCGCGAATTCGGCACCGAGAGTTTTGACGACCACTTCAACACCAAGAGCGTGATGGTCGCGACCCATGACCAGCCGTTCGACTGGTACCGCGACACGGCGGCCCAGCGGCGGTTGAACTAGAACGAACGGTCATACTGCGTCATGGCCGGCGCTATCCCCTCATCCCCGGATGAGCGCATTTGCGCTCACTCGGGAGGAGCTTGCGCGAGCAAGCGTCTCGAAGGATGAGGTCACCACCACGGCCTCATGGTTCTCCGAGCGATGCGAAACATCGTCCGGAAACGGCGGCGCAGCCAACGCAGGCTGCGTACACTTGCCTGCGTGCGCCTCTTCACCATCAGGGTTTGGTGACGCGGTTCTACGAGAACAAACTAGAAAACGAGAAGAGATAAAAACGAACAACGGGGGGAATCTCACATGGGTCACGCAGTCAACGCCGGCGCACGTCTCGACCGGCTGCCGATCTCGTCGTTTCACTACCGGATTTTCTGGCTGGTCGGCGCCGGCATGTTTTTCGACGGCTACGATCTCTATATCGCCGGCGGCGTGCTGGCGTCGGCGATCCAGACCAAGTTCTCGACCGCTCCGCAAAACCTGCAATTCATTTCGCTGACCTTTGTCGGCATGACGCTGGGCGCGCTGATCACCGGATTCGTCGGCGACAAATACGGGCGGCGGTTCACCTACCAGATCAATCTTTTGATCTTCGGGCTGGCGTCGCTGGCGGCGGCGTTCGCGCAGGACATGAACCAGCTGATCGCCTGCCGTTTCGTGCAGGGCCTCGGCCTCGGCGCCGAAATCGTCGTCGGCTATTCGACGCTGACCGAATTCGTTCCGCCGAAGACGCGCGGGCGCTGGCTGTCGATGATGGCGTTCCTGGTGGTGGCCGGGTTCCCGGTGACCGCCCTGCTCGGCTATCTGATCATCCCGGCCTTCGGATGGCGTCCGGTGTTCATCATCGCCGGCGTCGGCTCGCTGATCATCTGGTATCTGCGCAAGAACCTGCCGGAATCGCCGCGCTGGCTGGAATCGCAAGGCCGCACCGCGGAAGCCGAATCCCTGATGCAGGCCATCGAAAAGGAATCCGCCGCCGGCGCCACGCTGCCGCCGGTGGTGGTGCCCCCTCCGGTCGCACAGGTCGCCGCATCCGACCTGCTGAGGCCGCCGCTGCTGCAACGCCTGTTCGTCGGCTCCTGGGTCCTGATCACGATCAATACATTGATCTTCGGCTTCGTGATCTTCCTGCCGCAGTTCTTCCTGCGCCAGGGGCTGACCATCACCAATTCGCTGGCCTATACCCTTGTGTTGTCTGCAGCTTCGCTGGTCGGCTGCGCGCTCGGCGCCTATTTGTCCGACGCCATCGGACGGCGGGCGAGCATCATCGGTGCGTCGGTCGTCACCATCGTCGCCGGCTACATCTATGCCCGCTTCGACGCGGCGTCCGATCCGGCGATCGTGCTCGGAATCGGATTCGTGCTGATCGTCGCGATCTATGTGCAGACGGCGATCCTGTTCGGTGTCTATACGCCGGAACTGTTCCCGACCGAGATCAGGTTGCGTGCCAACGGCATCTGCAACACCTTCGGACGGGGCGCAACCATGGTCTCGCCCTTCATCGTAGGTAGCCTGATGGCCTCCTACCAGCTGCCGGGCGTGGTCTGGCTGATGATCGGCCTGGTGGTGGTTCAGATCGTGGTGGTGTGGGCCTGGGGCGTCGAGCCGCGCAATCGCGGGCTGGAGGATGTCGCCGCGACGAAGGCGTGATCGCGGCGCAAGCCGTGAGACGGACTTCGGATAGCCGCTACTTCAAGCACTGCTTTGCTTGTTCAATCCGGAGTTCTGACACGCCATGGCTACGCGCCCATTGCTCCGCAAAGGCTTCACCGTAAAGCTTGACGGCCTCGCGGACTGCAGGACACGCCACGCGGCTGACCAATGCAACCCGATGATTCCTGGGGGTAGCTTCTTCGCCAAAGGCGGGCGTGCATAGCATCAAGGCTATGCCAATGATCTTTGTTTTCATGAGGCTGCCAAACGATCCCGATCGCGCGGCGATCCGGATCAAACCTGAGAGGAGAGGTGGAGCGGAGAAAGAAAGCGGTTCCGCACAGCGATATATCCCGCCAATAGTCTCCGCCGCAATTGCCGCGTCTTTATGTCATCTAGACGACACTATTGCGGGATGTTTTCCAAACCATCGCGCCTTGCGGTTCCAATACCGGAACACTGGCCGGCCGGCGGGGCCGAACGAAGCCACGCGGGGTGGTTCAGATCGTGGTGGTGTGGTCCTGGGGCGTCGAGCCGCGCAATCGCGGGCTGGAGGATGTCGCGAAGGGCGAAGGCCTAGTTTTCCGTCATTGCGAGGAGCCAACGGGTCGCGCGGATGCGCGCCCGATGACAGGCTCCGCGACGAAGCAATCCAGTCTTGCTGCGGCTCCATGGATTGCTTCGCTTCGCTCGCAATGACGATTGGGAGAGGCCGCAGTCCCGTCTCAGCTGGCAACTGTGGTCATGGGTCCCTGCTTTCGCAGGGACGACGATAACCACCGACAACGCCTCACGCGTTCTTCAGCGCCACCCGGAAATCGGCTTCGGTCTTCGACTTCACCTCGTCGAGCGTGACGCCGTCGGCGAGCTCGATCAGCGCCATGCCGTCCTTGCCGTGCTTGTCGATGGTGAAGACGGCCAGATCCGTCACCACCATGTCGACCACCTTCTCGCCGGTCAGCGGCAGATTGCACTTCTTGAGGAGTTTGGGGCCGTCCTTGGCGGAATGTTCCATCACCACCACGACGCGCTTGACGCCGGCGACCAGGTCCATCGCGCCGCCCATGCCCTTGACCATCTTGCCGGGGATCATCCAGTTGGCGAGATCGCCGTTCTGCGCCACCTGCATCGCGCCTAATATAGAGAGATCGATGTGGCCGCCGCGGACCATGCCGAAGGATTCGGCCGAGGAGAAATAGCTGGTCGACGGCAACTCGCTCACCGTCTGCTTGCCGGCGTTGATGAGGTCGGCGTCTTCCTCGCCCTCATAGGGAAACGGCCCCATCCCGAGCATGCCGTTCTCGCTCTGGAGATTGACGTCGATGCCGTCGGGAATGTAGTTCGAGACCAGCGTCGGGATGCCGATGCCGAGATTGACGTAATAGCCGTCACGCAGTTCCTTGGCGGCGCGCGCCGCCATCTGTTCTCGGGTCCATGCCATGGGGTTCTCCTGCTTGCGGCGTGTGTTATGCCGCCGGGCGCGGGCGGGTGTTGCGGAACTCGATGCGCTTGTTGCCGACGCCGACCTCGACGATGCGCTGGACGAAAATGCCGGGCGTGTGGATGTGGTCGGGTTCGATCTCGCCGGCCGGCACCAGGTGCTCGACCTCGGCGACCGTGATCTTCGCGGCCGTTGCCATCATCGGATTAAAGTTCCGCGCGGTCTTGCGGTAAACCAGGTTGCCTGATGTATCGCCCTTCCAGGCGTGGACGATGGCGAGGTCCGCGAACAGCCCGCGCTCCATGATGTACTTCTCGCCGTCGAAAACCTTTTCTTCCTTGCCTTCGGCGATCAGCGTGCCGACGCCGGTCTTGGTGTAGAAGGCCGGAATCCCGGCGCCGCCGGCGCGGATGCGCTCGGCCAGCGTCCCCTGCGGATTGAATTCGAGTTCCAGCTCGCCGGCGAGGTATTGCTGCGCGAACAGTTTGTTCTCGCCGACATAGGACGAGATCATCTTTTTGATCTGGTGGGTCTCGAGCAGGCGGGACAGCCCGATGCCATCGACGCCGGCATTGTTGGAAACCACCGTCAGGTTCTTCACGCCGCTATCACGGATCGCATCCGACAGCGTCTCGGCGATGCCGCAAAGGCCGAAGCCGCCGGACATGATCATCATGCCGTCCTTGAGGATGCCTGCGAGGGCCGATTTGGCGTCGGGATAGACCTTGTTCATGGAAATGCGACCTGATGGAGGGAGGCGCAAGCCGGTGCAAGCCGGCACGCTTTCAAGGGATTATTAGGCGAATTCTTCGCAATGCGTCAATGACGGGCCCGGGATGCCTACCCTCCCCTGGAGGGCAGCGGAGGGTAAGTGGCGCCCGCCCCCCAACGGCCTTGAAAGCGTCAAGAAAACCCATCAAGTTGCCGCGGTTGGCATCGGATTTCGTGCCCTGCCTGCCTTTTCGGCAGAGACCCCTGCCATCGAGCCGACGTAGGTTCAACCAGACTCGGATATCTCATTGACGATGGCCCAAGGAATTAAGCGCCTGGGGATGCCGGTTGCGGCGTTGCTCGGCGTGGTGCTGATCGGTCTGGTCGCGACCTCCTGGTTCCTCAACCGGGATGCGCTGCGCCAGGCGGTGGAGGCGCAGATCCGCGCCGTCACCGGGCTCGATCTGGTGGTCACCGGCGGCACTGAAATTTCGGTGTTCCCGGCGAGCTATGTCAGCTTTCACGACGTCGGCCTGAAAGGCGGGGCGGCCGCCGACCCGGCGCTCGCCGTCGACGTCCTGACCGCGAATCTGCGGCTGTTGCCGCTGCTGTTGCAGCGGTTCGAGATATCGGACGTCATGATGCTGCGGCCTCATATTCACGTGATCCGCGATGCCAAGGGCGACAGCAACTGGACGCCTTTCATCTCCACGATCGCGCGCACCATGAAGCCCGGCGCCGAAAACCAGCTGTCGTTCTCCGAGATCAGGATCCAGGACGGCACGCTCTCTTATGAGGATGCCGGCCATGAACTGACCGAGCAGCTCGCCAATATCGACCTGTCGCTGGCCTGGCCGTCGATCTCGCGTTCCTTTGCCGCCACCGGCCAATTCGACTGGCGCGGCGAACGCGTCGACGGCTCGATCAGCATCAGCGACTTCATCGCGGCATTGTCGGGCGACCGCTCCGGGTTGAAGGCGCGGGTATCAAGCGCGCCGTTGAAATTCGCCTTCGACGGCACCGTGGCCAACCGCACCAGCATGATGATGGAAGGCACGCTGACGGTGGATTCGGCGTCGTTGCGCAACGCGTTCCGCTGGACCGGGCAGGCGCCGCCGGGCTCGGGCGGCTTCGGCCGCTTCGCGCTGAAGGCGCGCGCCAACGTGGTCGGTCCCTCGATTGCGCTGACCAATGTCAACGTCGAGCTCGACGGCAATGTCGCCGAAGGCGTGATGACCTATGCCAATAACGGCCGCCAGTCGCTGCAGGCGACGCTGGCCGCCGATGCCCTCGACTTCACGCCCTATATCTCGACCTTCCGCCTGCTCGCCTCCGGCGCGCATGACTGGAACCGGCAGTTGTTCGACCTGAATTCGCTGTCGACCACCGATCTCGACATGCGCCTGTCGGCCGCGCGGGTCACGGTCGGCCCGACCAGACTGGGGCGCACCGCGTTCGGCGCCAATTTGCGCGGCGGCGCGCTGGCCTTGAGCGTGGGCGAGGCGCAGGTCTTTGGCGGCATCGCGCGGGGCTCGTTCGGCATCGCGCGCGTCGACACCATGGCCGACGTCAAGGCCCAGTTCCAGCTCACCGACGTCGACCTGCAGGCCTGCGCATCCGAATTGTTCGGCATCAACAAGCTGAGCGGCCGCGGCAATCTCGGCGTCTCGCTGGTGGCCTCGGGCTCATCGCCCTTCGGTCTGGCGTCATCGCTCGACGGCACCGCGACCCTGACCGGCCATGACGGCGCGATAAGCGGCTTCAATGCCGAGCAATTGCTGAAACGGCTGGAGCGCCGGCCGCTGTCCGGCGGCGGCAACTTCCGCTCCGGCTCGACGCCTTACGACACCCTGACCGTCGCGGTGAAATTCAGTGAAGGCACCGCCTCCGCCGAGGATGTCCGCGTCGAGGGCCCCGCGGCGCGCATGACCCTGACCGGAACGGCGTCGGTGCCGGCGCGCGAATTCGATCTCAAGGGCGTCGCCAGCCTGACCACAGCTGCGAATGCCGCGCCCGGCTTCGACCTGCCGTTCGTGGTGCAGGGCCCGTGGGAGGATCCCCTGATCTTCCCCGATCCCGAAAGCCTGATCCGCCGCTCGCCGGCCTCCGCGCCGCTGCTCGACGCGGTGAAGGACCGCAGGACGCGCGATGCGGTGAAATCGGTGCTGGAGCGGTTTACCGGCGGCGGCAAGATCGTGGCGCCGGAGGCGGCGGCACCGGCGAGCGCGCCGGCGGCTACGGATGCAGCGAAGGCGAATTGAGGGTTGGTTTGCTGAAGCCCAAATGGGGAAACGAAGACGCTGACCCGCGATTCCAGATATTCAGGTTTCAGGCATCACGCGAGAGTGCACTCGTTTCGGATCTTCACCGTGATCCTGGCCTGGCTGTTTATCGCCGCTGCCTTTTACCAATGGCCGGAGCTACTCACAGGACTTCAACGCGCGATACAGCGGGGCATGGAATTCGTCGGCGACAGCATTCCGGCTCCATGGGGGCCGCGAATCGAATTCGTCTTCCGGGAGATCGGCGGCTTCATCTGGCTCCAGATTACCTTGATCGTCGTTTTTCTGCGCATCATCTTGTCCGGCATTGCCGGCGTCTGGCGTTTGCTGAGCGACCGCAGGGTGGATTAGTGGAGCCAGCGGATTAGCGGTGCGTAATCCGGGATTTTCATAACTTGAACCCCGCATATCGCCACGCTCATGCGGGCTACTTGCTACTGCGCTACGCCGAGGCAACCGGCAGCCGGTTTCACGTGCGGCTGTCGGCGGTGTGAGGCGTCGTTCGGGGTGCGCCAAACCCACGACGTCATTGCCTGCGACAAACGCGAAGCGTTTGCGCAAGGGAGCGACGCGACGAAGCAATCCAGTCTTTCTTTTCGTGGCGCAATGGATTGCTTCGCGGAGCCTGTCATCGGGCGCGCATTCGCGCGACCCGTTGGCTCGCAATGACGAGGAGGCGCCTACGCCGCCAGCACGGCCCTTCTGACAGCTTGCGGCAGCGCGATCGAACGGAAGAAGGCCTTCGGATAGAGATAATCCTCGCCGGATTCATCGACGATCCGCAGCATATTGTGCTTCTCGGCGGCCGCATCGCGCAGCGCCACGTAGATTTTGCGTTTCTCGAGCGAGACCGCATAACCATCGTTGTCCACGCAGACGACCAGTTGTTTTGCTTGTGTCTTTGTCATGGTCTCAAAGCAGGTGCTTGATCGAAGAGCGCGAAGTCTCAGCTACGTTTCCGCTTTGTCAGCATGGCCTCGTACTGAGCCTTGACGATCGGCTCATCGGTATTGCCCAGAACCTCGTTGAGTTCGGCGTCCTGCGCGCTTCCATCCAAGCCTGGCGCCTCCACGATCGCCGTAGCGAGGTGCTCATGTGAGTTGGGATCGCGCATAAACGGCTTCAGGTAGGCGTCGAGATGGCCCGTGGGAGGGTTTTCGATTTCCCCGGTGAGCGCGTCGAGATAGGCGTCTTTCTTCGTAGCCGACCAGTCGATGCTGAAGCCCGCGCGCTGCGCGAGCACGGAATGCACGGTCATGATGGTGCGGCCGTTGCCGTCGAGGAACGGATGCCCATAGGCGAGATAGCCCATGATCTCGCCGGGCCGGGCTTTCATGTAGTCCTTGTCTTGTCCCTTGCGTAAGGCGAACTCGACCGCAGCGGCGATCTCCGCTGCATTCGCAAATATGACCGAGCCCTTCTTGATGGTCAGTTTCGGCGCAGTTTGGGTGCGATCCTGTCCGGCCCAGGGATATACGGCGCCAAACAGAATGCCGTGAGTCTTGAGCACGTCATCGTAGGTGAGCGACTTGGAACCGGCGAGATACGCAAAAGCTTCGTCGAGCCCCGTCATGAACGACGCGTTCTCCGCCCGCTTGACGATCGCGAGGTCTTTCTCTTTCTCAAAGTTGCGCAGATAGCCTTCGGTCGCGAAATCGCCGAACGGATCGAAGGTCACGGCTTGGCTTCGCGCAGGTATTTCACTTGAAGATGCACGAGCTGCCGGCGGCTGAGATGGCCGGCGCGATTTAACGCAAAAAGGATGTATTCGATCTCGTCGGGCTGGATCGTATCATCCGCGAGCCGCGTCATGTCCAAAGCAAGCCTGTCAGAAAGAGTCTGGGTATAGGTGACATGATGCTGCGCTGCGAGCCCACGGATGTAGGCGGCGGTGGAGTTCTGCGTCAATGATTCAGGGCCTGCGGTCATGGCGTGTCCTCATGAGAAATATAACATTCTTTGGCTTGAAAATCCATTAAATCGCGCGCCTTGTCGGCGGAAGTGGCCTGACAAATCCTTGTTTTTAAAGGGCCATCCGTTGACCGCGTGGCGTTCCTTCAGCGGCGATTTGCAGAGCATAATCCGCCCGCTCGACGTCATTGCGAGGAGCGACGCGACGAAGCAATCCAGTCTTTCTTTTCGTGGCGCAATGGATTGCTTCGCTTCGCTCGCAATGACGTACGGACGGGCCCGCCTAACTCGTCCTACGCGCCATGAATATGCTTGGTGAATATGCGAACAACGTAGCCTTTGAAACGCGGGGCTTTATCGTACAAGTTGGAGGCCATTTGCTCGATCGCATTGCGATGGGTCACAAACTGGGCTTGCCTCGCAATGCTTGGCGTGCCCTTTGCCCCTGCCAGCTCATCCATCGCGGCATCGCTGATCTGGCATTGCACCGTTTCGCCGTCGTTCATCATCGTAAATGCGAACGCTAACCGCTCGCCATCGTGCCCTACAATTTGGCCACGCGTCAGCGGCATGGAAATCCCCATCCGTTTGAAACCATAACGCGTCGTCCAGTCATTTCTGTTGATCAACCGAGCGCGCAGAGCGGGTTAGCGGAGCGCAATCCGCCGCTCAATGAAGTTGGAAACGGCGGGTTACGGCGGAGACCGTCATCGGGCCGCGCCTCGCGCGGACCCGTTGGGCTAACCCACCTGCAGCCCTGCGCGCAACGGCTAATTTCCTGAACCGGATCAGGCTGATGCTACCTGTCCAGTCGTGTCTGCAAAAATATAATCCCTTCTCCCTTGCCCCAAATCACATCCATATTTCGCGCCATCCCGTCCCACTCAGAGGGGCGTTTCGCGATCGTCACGGACGTTGGCACGGGATGCGGTGGACGCGGCGGCGGCGCAAGACGAGCGGCGCTGATCCGTCTTCCCAAAAACTTCGGCGGGACCGGTACCAGGGCCGCCGAGTGCTTTTGCGGAAGGCTTTCGCGGACGGCGAAGTCGTGTGGTCCTGACACCCCGACGCTGGTGTCAAGTTTTGCGGGAAGCAATTCCCGCGAGATGACGGGGGCAAAAAAGCCCGGTCCCCGGGGAGAGCGCGAAGGAAACCGTTAAAACCATCCGCGTGCGGGAATGCCGGGTGATCCCGGTGCGACCGTGGTGACTAACGCGCGTGCTTTCTACACTACACGCGCGGCCGCGGGTGCAACGGGCACCCGGCATTCCCCACGCCCTCTTTCGGGGCGGAAAGATGATGCATGACCCGGGCGCGTTGCGCCGCGGGAGTGCGGAAGTATGCCCACGAAATTTCCGTCGTCGTCGCCCGCCACCGGGTCTCGCCTTTGGCGAGCCCGATGACAGGCTCCAGCGGGCGATCCAGTATTCCAGAGACGCCAGTGATGGAATCGAGAGGCCGCGGCGTACTGGATACCCCGCATGCGCGGGGTATGACACGTCTGGGGTCGAGCGATCCGCCATCCTGCTTCGCACCCTCGGCCCGCGACAACATCCCGCTAGATCACGCCGCCGCACTGCGCTAGGCTTTCACCCAACCGGTTAAAAAAGCTGGGTCAATCAGGGAGAATGACGTGCAATTCAAGGCAATGAGGGCGCTTTCATTGGCGATGGTGGCTGGCGGGCTGTTTTATGCCGCGGCCCCCGCGATGGCTCAGGAAAAGATCACGGTCTGGTGGAGCAAGGGCTTCTACAAGTCCGAGGACGACGCGCTGATCGCGGCGATCAAGAAGTTCGAGGCGAAAACCAATATCAAGGTCGAGCTGTCGCAATACGCCATCCAGGACATGATTCCAAAAACCGTGGCGGCGCTGGATTCCGGCAACGTGCCGGACGTCGCCTTTTCCGACTCCTACGACGTGCAGGCGGCCGGCAAATGGGCGTTCGAGGGCAAGCTCGAGGATCTCTCCGACATTCTCTTGCCTATGAAATCGGCGTTCGCGCCGAACACGCTGGAGACCGCGTTTCTCTATAACGACGTCGCCAAGAAGCGGGCCTATTACGGCTTCCCGATGAAGCAGCAGAGCATGCATGTGCAGATCTGGGGCGACCTGCTGCAACAGGCCGGCTTCAAGCAGGCCGACATTCCGACCAAGTGGGAAGATTACTGGTCGTTCTGGTGCGACAAGGTGCAGCCGGCGATCCGCAAGGCGACGGGGCAGCGCATCTACGGCATCGGCCAGCCGATGGGCGTGGAATCCACCGACAGTTTCCAGTCGTTCTACACCTTCATGGACGCCTACAACGTCAAGCTGGTCGACAACGACGGCAAGCTTCTGGTCGACGATCCCAAGGTGCGCGACGGCCTGATCCATGCGCTGAAGGATTACACCGACACCTACATCAAGGGCTGCACGCCGCCCTCCTCCACCACCTGGAAGGACCCCGACAACAACGTCGCGTTCCACAACCGCACCACCGTGATGACGCACAATTTCACGATCTCGATCGCGGCGAAGTGGTTCGAGGATTCCACCAATCCGGCGCTGACCGACGAGCAGCGCGCCGCCGGCAAGAAGGCCTATGAGGAGACCATCATCACCGCCTCCTTCCCCAACAAGCCGGACGGGTCGCCGATCAAGTACCGCTCCGACGTCAAGACCGGCGCGATCTTCACCGCGGCGAAGAACAAGGCGGTGGCCAAGCAGTTCATCACCTTCATGATGCAGGAGGAGAACTTGAGGCCCTATGTCGAGGGCGCGCTCGGCCGCTGGTTCCCGGTTACGACCGCGAGCCAGGCGAGCCCGTTCTGGCAGGCCGACCGCCACCGCAAGGCGGTCTGGACCCAGTTCGCCGGCGGCACGCAGCCGTTCGACTTTACCAAGAACTGGAAGTTCACCATCCTGAACAACGAGAACGTCTGGGCCAAGGCGATGAACCGCGTGGTCAGCGAGAAGGTTCCGGTCGACAAGGCCGTCGACGAACTGATCGCGCGGATCAAGGAAATCGCGGGGTAGCGGTCATGATGCTGGATGTCGCTGCAACATTTTCCTGTCGTCCCCGCGAAAGCGGGGACCCATAACCACAGGGATTTGTTGTTGTGCGAAAGCCGTCGAACAGCATCTCTCAATATAACCGCCGCGGCGTATGGGTCCCCGCTTTCGCGGGGACGACGGCTAAAGAGACGGCTAACGAGTAGCAACATGGCGATCACGCTCTCAGCCTCCGACATGCCCTCGGCCCCGCTCGCGGCGCGGCTGACGACGGCGCAGGTCTGGGGCATCGTGATGGTGACGCCGTATCTGCTGGTGTTCCTGGCGTTCGTGGTCTACCCGGTCGGCTACGGGCTGTGGCTGGCGCGCGCGCCGTCGAACTATGTCGCGCTCTACCATGACCCGATCTTCGCCCGCGCCGCGGTCAATACGCTGATCTTCCTCGTCATCGGCATCAACATCAAGATGCTGATCGCGCTGTTTCTGTCCGGCTTCTTCGTGCAACAGCGCGCCTGGATCAAATGGCTGTCGGTGCTGTTCATCCTGCCCTGGGCGGTGCCGTCGATCCCGACCATCCTGTCGGTGCGCTTCATGCTCAATCCGGAATGGGGCATGGTCAACCAGCTGATCTTCCGCTTCACCGGCGAGGACGGGCCGAACTGGCTGAACGATCCGGCGGTGGCGCTGACGATGGCGATCGGCGTGCACATCTGGAAATCGCTGCCGTTCTGGACCTTGATCCTGATGACCGGGCGGCTGGCAATCTCGCAGGACCTGTTCGAGGCCGCCGAGGTCGACGGCGCCAACTGGTGGCAGAAATTCCGCTTCATCACCTGGCCGTCGATGCAGACGCTCTATATCACCTGCACGCTGCTCTCGATGATCTGGACGCTCGGCGACTTCAACAGCGTCTATTTGTTGACCGGCGGCGGGCCCGCCGATCTCACCCATGTGCTGGCGACGCTCGGCATCCGGTATCTGCGGCTCGACCAGTTGAGTCTGGCGATGGCCTCGATCGTCTGCGCGCTGCCGCTGGTGGCGCCGCTGATCTATTTCATGATGAAACGGTTGTCGCGATGAAGTTCGCTTCGTTACGGGACATCACCTTGCGCGACGTCGCCACCGAGGCGCGGCTGCTCCTGATCGGCATCCCCGTCTTCATCTGGACCATGATTCCGATCTACCACATGTTCGTGTTCGCGATCTCGCCGAAGGAAGACGCCTTCTCCGGCAAACTGTGGCCGACCCATCCGACCCTGCACAATTTCCATATCGTGTTTTACCAGCAGCATTATTTCCTGCGGGATTTCTGGATCCAGTTCTGGAATTCGCTCGTGATCGCGGTCGCGGTCGGCGCGCTGACGCTATTGATCGCGACCTTCGCCGCGTTCTCGATCTCGCGGCTGCGCGTTCCCGGCGGCCGCTGGGTGATGAATCTGGCGCTGTTCACCTACTTCATCCCGGCGGCGTTCCTCGCGGTGCCGATGTACCGGACCATGGGCAATTACGGCCTGCTCAACAACCACTGGGCGCTGATCCTGGCGATGGTGACCATCGCCTCGCCCTACGCGATCTGGGTCTTGAAGCAGGCCTCCGACAAGCTGCCGGTCGAGCTCGACGAGGCCGCGGTGATGGACGGCGCCAGCGCCTTGCAGATTTTCCGGCTGGTCTACATTCCGCTGATGATGCCCTCGCTGGTGGCGATCGGCACCTATGCCGTGCTGCTGGCGTGGAACGAATATCTCTATGCGTTCCTGCTCTTGTCGAACGACAAGGAGATCACGCTGCCGGTGGCGCTCGGCAACTTCCTTTCCGCCGACGATTCGCCGTGGGAACTCTTGATGACCACCGGCTTCATCTACGCGCTGCCGCCGGCCGCGATCTACTACGCCTTCAAGCGCTACATGGTCGGCGGGCTGACCGCCGGCGCGGTAAAGTCGTGATGTGGGTGACCGCATACACCGCCGTCATTGCGAGGAGCGTAAGCGACGAAGCAATCCATTCTTTCCGTACGCGCCGAGATGGATTGCTTCGCTCCGCTTGCAATGACGGGCCTACAACGGCGCAGCACTCTCGCCGCGCGCATTCGACAGCTTCGCCGCCAGCGAGGCGCCCACGATGACGACCGCGATCACTGCGATGATCAGCGTGCAGATGGCGTTGATCTCGGGCTTCACGCCGAGCCGCACCTCCGAATAGATCCGGATCGGCAGCGTCGACGAGCCGGGGCCGGTAGTGAAGCTGGCGATCACGAGATCGTCCAGCGACAGCGTGAACGCCAGCATCCAGCCCGCCGCGATCGAGGGCAGGATCAAGGGCAGCGTCGCCGCCAGGAACGCGCGCAAGGGATCGCAGCCGAGATCCATCGCCGCCTCCTCGAGGGTCGGATCGAGCGCGCCAAGGCGCGACTGCACCACGACAGCGACAAAGCACATGGTCAGCGTGGTGTGGGCGATGGTGACGGTCCAGAAGCCGCGCTCGGCGTTGAGCGCCACGAACAGAAGCAGCAGCGACAGCCCGGTGATGACCTCAGGCATCACCAAAGGCGCATAGAGCATGCCGGAAAACAGCGCGCGCCCCCGAAAGTTAGCAGCCCGCGACAGCGCCACCGCGGCCAGCGTGCCGAGCAGCGTCGCCAGGGTGGCCGAGCTCGCCGCCACGCGCAAACTCATCCAGGCGGCATCCAGCATCGCGCGGTCGTCGAAGAATTCAAAGTACCAGCGCAGCGACCAGCCGCCCCACACCGTCACCAGCCTTGAGGCATTGAACGAGTAGATCACGAGGATCACGATCGGCAGATACAGAAACACCAGCCCCAGCGCGAGCGCTGTGATGTTGAAGCGGGAGAGCTTTGTCGAGGCGCCCGCCATCACCGCGCCGCCTCGAGCTGGCGGCGCTGCAGGCGGTCGTAGAACAATAGCGGCGCCAGCAGCAACAGCAGCAGCACGACTGCGGCCGCGGACGCGACCGGCCAGTCCTTGTTGGTGAAGAATTCCAGCCAAAGCGTCTGGCCGATCATCAGGGAGTCCGAACCCGCCAGCAGATCGGGAATCACGAATTCGCCGACGATGGGAATGAAACAGAGCAGCGCGCCCGCAGCCACGCCCGGCAGCGACAGCGGGAACGTCACCAGCCAGAATGCCTGACGCGGCGAGCTGCCGAGATCGCCGGCCGCTTCCAGCAGCGCCGGGTCCAGTTTGGCCAGCGTCGCGTAAAGCGGAAGGATCATGAACGGCAGATAGGAGTAGACGATGCCGAGATACATCGCGCTGTCGGTGGAGAGCCACACCACCGGCGCTGCGACCAGATGCAGCGCCAGCAGCACCTGATTGAGCAGGCCGTCATGCTGCAGGATGTTGATCCAGGCATAGATGCGGATCAAAAACGAGGTCCAGAACGGCACGATCACCAGCATCATCGCCACGCTTTGCCAGCTGCGCGGCAGCCGCGCCATGCCATAGGCGATCGGGTAGCCGATCAGCAGCAGGATCGAGGTCGAGACCATGGCGACGACAAGGCTGCGCAGATAGGACAGGACATAGAGGTCGTCGGTGACCAGGAGCCTGAAATTATCGGCCGAGAGCGCGGCGAACGCCGCCTTGATCGCCTCCCACCCTGCCGTCAGATCGAACACCGGCGTGTAGGGCGGCTGCGCGATCGCGGTTTGCGACAGGCTGATCTTGAGGACAAAGGCGAACGGCACCAGGAAGAACAGCGCCATCCACAGAAAAGGCGCGATGGCGGCGAGCCGCGCCGGGCGCGTGAAGACCGATGGTGCGCTCATTGCTCGAGCACCACGCAATCGTCGGGCGTGAACCACGCCACCACGCGCTGGCTTGCGCCATAGGCGTCGATGTCGAGCCGCGCGGTATTGGCCATCGACGAACGCAGCACGG
>Ga0210396_10003074_pt1 | contig 16767 bp, 14 predicted proteins | sample IncBWH17OmetaG_FD_155466 | JGI IMG/M metagenome (GOLD analysis project Ga0210396, IMG submission 155466) | Forest soil microbial communities from Barre Woods Harvard Forest LTER site, Petersham, Massachusetts, United States - Inc-BW-H-17-O ... | reverse complement strand
TCTATATATCGCGGACTGAAAGAGGCCCACGCTGCTGCCAGCGAGGCACTGAGCAACATCATTCCAACTGCGTCGGTCGTGATATTTGAGAAGGGTCTTGGTGTGTTTACCGGATCAAATCCGACCATTGTTTTGATTTCCGTCCGTCATTGATCCATGCCGGGTTACGTACCGGCCCCAGGTACCACCCCGGACGCTGCGCTTACCGTGGAGACGGCGCGGCGGAGATCAAAATGCGGCTTCTTAGCTGAAAAGATTTGAATTTCTAGAGCGACGGCCTTCGCAGGACGAAATCCAAGGCCGCTCCGATTGGGCGGACGGGCCACGGCAGCCTTGCAAATCGAGCACGCTCTATGGCCCGAACTTCATCTCTGATGAGAGCGTCTCTCTCTGCGAACCGACGTAGACGCTCCCGCTGAATCTGCCGTTTGAAATCGTCTTCTTTCGCGGTTCCTTGCCCACTTGGCCCTTGAGGCATGGACACAGTTTCGGTGCCACGAGCCCTGAAAGAGAATACCCCTCACGTTGTAGGGCGATTCATGCGCGAACGATGTGTCCGGACCACGAGAATGCGGTCGAGACATATGCACCGTTCAGTGAGTAGTCGTAGTGCATTGATCCTTGTAGCGGGTGCAAGCGGGAACCGTCTGCAGGTATTTCAGTGCGTCTTCCAAGTTGCGTCTCCCGCTGGGACCAATCGCCATCCCGGCATCCTCAAAATACCTAATACCACCGGCAACTCCTGAGTTGGTGAGAAATGAAAGCAGGATTGCATGAGCCGCATTATTCTTTTCCAACTGCGATCCCGCATCCGACTCAACGACGATGAGCAATGGAAGTCGCGCTTCGTTTCCCACGTGGGCCAAGGCTGTTACTGAGGGGTATTCATTGCCCTCGATACGTGGGTGAAGTAGGATGCCTTCTTTCTCTCCCGGCGCATCTTCGCGACGATAGGTCAGATAGCTTATCAACAATGGAATATCTAGCGTCGAGTGCAATTCTGCTAACAAGTCTATCGAAGCGGAGATACACGGCTGATCGCCTTTGCTAATGTCAGTAAGCGAGCGGGCTGTTAGTGTTTTCAAGGCGTCATCTTCCGTCTTGACACTCGCGCACTCGCCACTTGCGATGCGAGAGATTGGAAGACTAAGCAGCACAAAGCATTGCAACAGAAGTAGCCATATTTTCATGCATCACCATTTCTACTGTAAGTTATCACTAAGGGAGTGGTCCCCATCCCAATCTGATTGTCGTTCGCATATGTCGTGTCAAAAACCACGGAAATGGGCAAAGCGTTGCGACAAGGTACCCTTGCAAAAAAGTTCAAGAATCGGTTCCAGACTTCTGGGCCGTTGATCGTTACTGCGAGCACCTATCGCGGGAATTGGTTAGCCAGCGGATGCCTCCGGCAAGTTAGGACCTCTTACACCGGTTCCGGCCAAGCCCTCGCGTGCCTTCAGCGCTTAGGTCCCGCAGAACGTCCACCGAACGCTTTCCTCGGGACCTGCGGGCGTAGAGTACCGCTCGAGTCCAGGCCTTTCCTCGTGGGGGCGGGACACGACGTCCAACAACTTTTCGAATGGCTGGAAATCCTGACGCTCGACCGCGGCACTGAGCGCCGCCTCGACGAGATGGTTGCGCGGGATAAATGCTGGATTCACCTTCCCCATGGCCGCAGCCCGCTCCTGCGCTGAGACCGGCTCCTCGTCCAGCCGCTGGCGCCATGCAACAGCCCACATGTCATAGGCTGCGGGATCAGCGAACAGCGTGCGCACTCCCGCATCGCCTTCCGTTCCGGCTGCGGCCTCGCAAAGCCGGCGGAATGTCAGGGTGAAGTCGGCGCGGTTGACGGCCATGCGCTCCAATAGGTCCTGCGCCAATGCCAGATCGCCGTTGTGCCCGGTGAACAGGCCGAGCTTGCTACGCAGGCCAGCAATGTGCACGGCGTCATATTTCGAAGCAAATGCGGTGAGTGCCTCTTGCGCGGAAGCCACCGCCGCCTCTTCGCTTCCTTCTTCCTGCTCAAGGAGTGGCAGCAATGACTCTGCCAGCCGCGTCAGGTTCCAGAGCGCGATGCGTGGCTGATTGCCGTAGGCATAGCGTCCCTGGCTGTCGATCGAGCTGAACACAGTGCCCGGGTCATAGGCTTCCAAGAACGCGCACGGGCCGTAGTCGATGGTCTCGCCCGAGACGGATGTGTTGTCGGTGTTCATCACGCCATGAATGAAGCCGAAGAGCATCCATTGGGCGACCAGGTGTGCCTGCCTGCCGATCACGGAGTCCAGGAAAGAACGGTATGGGTGCGTCCCATGAGCGACCTCGGGATAATGTCGAGCGATCGCGTAGTCGGCGAGCGTGCGCGTTCCTTCCGAGTCGCGCCATGCGGCGAAATACTCGAACGTGCCCACGCGGATGTGGCTGGCCGCCACCCGGGTCAGCACCGCTCCCGGTAAGGCCGTTTCGCGGAATACTTGCTCCCCGGTGGTCACCGCAGCCAGGGCCCGGGTGGTCGGAATGCCGAGCGCCGCCATGGCCTCACTCACGATGTACTCACGCAAGACCGGACCAAGGGCTGCCCTACCATCACCGCCACGCGAGAAAGGAGTGGGGCCTGAGCCTTTGAGCTGGACGTCGTAACGCCCACCATTCCGCCCGATCACTTCGCCCAGCAAGTTAGCTCGACCATCACCGAGCTGCGGCACAAACACGCCGAACTGGTGCCCGGCATATGCGATCGCCAGCGGTTCGGACCCTGTGGCGACGCGATTGCCGGCCAAAATCTCTACACCTTCCGGGCTCGCCAGCATGTCTGGATCGAGGCCCAGGTTTCGCGCAAGATCGGTATTCAGTTTGATCAGGCGTGGCGCCGCCACGGGCGTCGGGTTCAGTCGAGCGTAAAAGCGCTCCGGCAGCCGCGCATACGTATTTTCGAAGCAAAAGCGGACAGGCTGGTGATCAGTGCTGGACGTTGCAGGTGACGCACTTGAAGACTCTTCTGGGGAACTCATCATCCATTCGATGTCGCCGGGTTGATTTGGTCTCGCCGGTGGCAATTCAGTTCACCAACCTGAGACAACGCCCGGAAGGGAACGGTTGTGATGAGGCCGTTGGGTAGCAGATAGTCGTGATTATCGGAATTCACGCCGGGCTCGCGTTATGCCAGCCGCGCCATCCGTTCCCGGCATCGAATTCCTCGGGCTCCCCAATTCTGGAGTAGTTCGCTGCGCCCGAAATGGCCTGCGAGAAAGCTACCTCGACCTTTGCGGTCAGCTCATCATCGATCGGCTCCGCTGACTTTCTTCTTTGCGCGGCTCGATGTAGAGCACGAATCGGCTGTTGTCTTCTCTGTGCATTGACCGCCTCTAAGGAGGAAAGTAAGGGCCGCCTGCGCGGCCCGGGTTGGTTTACTTCCTTGCGTCCAGGATCGGAGAGCTGTTGGTGCCGTTCAGAATGAACGTGCAGGGCGTTGGGTGACCGTCTTTTTGCGGACCGCACACGGCCTGCTGCATGTGAATTGTTTCGAGCTGGATGAACTGTTACGGACTCAGCCCCAGCGCGTTGCGGTAAGCGTTGTCGGCATCAGCACGGCTCTGTTCCGCAGCCTTGCGAGCGTCCTCAGCCAGTTTGGTCTGCCCTTCTGTGAGCACCCGCTGTTCCTGCTGCGCCGTCTCGATACGCTGGTGCTTGATGGCATCCGGAGGCAGGGCGCGGCCCACGGTCACATTGATGAGAGTCACCGGCAAATGGTCACCTGCGTAATTTCAGACACGCATGAGCTGGAGTCGGAGCTCACGATTCCGCCGTGTGACCTTTTGGTCTCATGTGGGGACTGGAGCTTCTTTGGTCGGGACGAAAAAAGCGATGGACCGCTTCCTCCCGCGTCACGTTCGGATAAAGTGCCGGAGTTGGAGACAATATCTTGTTACGTTGAGCGCAGAGGAAGACACAAATAGGCCTACTGAGTAGGCTTCCTGGCGCTATACTCCGTATCGGTCCCGGTAGGGGGCACTATGGCCCGAGTCCTTTCTCAAATTGAGCACATTGTTGTCGTGATGCTAGAAAACCGTTCCTTTGACAATATGTGCGGCTGGCTGTATCGGGACGCGCCTCCTCCGTCTCACTTTCTGCCCGCGTCCACTTCTTCCCGACCGTTTCAGGGGCTCCAGACGGGCTTCTACAACCCAGTCAACGAGGATTACTTCACCACCGGTACTGGAGATACATATCCGATTTTTGAGAGGGCTAGTGATACGACGGTGCCAAACCCAGATCCAGAGGAGGGGTTCGACGATGTCAACTACCAGCTCTTTGGACCAGAGGGCCCTACGCAGACGCCAAGATGGCCGAACCTCGGATTCGTAATCGATTATGCGAAGACAACGGGCTCGAATATTCCGGTTCAGATCATGCAGCCCTTCAGCCCCGATCAAGTTCCAGTCTTATCGTCTCTTGCCCGAAATTTCGCCATCTGCGATGAATGGTTTTGCTCCGTGCCAAGTGAGACGTGGCCGAACCGCAGTTTCTTTCATTCCGGTACGTCAAACGGTCACGTTGTCAACGGAGAGCATCCGAATCCACTTCTGTGGAATGTTCCAACCATTTTCAATGTCCTCCAGGACGTTGGTACGAGTTGGAGGGTGTACAGTGCCGCGAAGCTTATTCCTGCCCTGACGCTACTGATGTCGCCACAGCTCTTGCCGTTCTCGTTAAGTCACTTCAGCCATTTCGATGATTTCGTGCAGGATTGTGCTAACGGTTCGCTTCCCCGGTACAGTTTTCTGGAGCCGAGCTTTGTTGAAGACCCCAACGATGAGCATCCGCCGCACGATGTCGTAGCCGGGGAGCAGTTTCTATGGCAGATTTGGCAAGCAGTAAGCCGGTCTCCTGCATGGCCGAAAACTCTATTGCTCATCACATATGACGAGCACGGCGGAACCCATGATCACTTCATGCCGCCGTGGGGTGCGGAAACGCCGGACGGCAACAGCGATCCAGGTGAGGAAGGGTTTAAGTTCGACCGCTTTGGAGTCCGAGTGCCAATGATCGCGGTGTCTCCCTGGATTGAGGCAGGAACCGTCTTCCGGTCCGATTTACCCTCGGGCATTCCATACGACCATACGTCTGTGCTCGCGACGCTCCGAGACTGGCTCGAAATACCATCGGAGAAGATGCTGACAAGCAAGCGTGTCGCTGCAGCTCCAAATCTCTCCCAAATTCTCACCTTGAATACGGCGAGGTCGGCCTTACCAGAAATCGCTTCTCCTCCAAGCGAGATCAAGCAAACTTCGATGTCCTTACCGCCAAATAAGCTCCAAAAAAGTTTAGTGTCGGCAGAGGCTGTGAGGCGTGGGCATGATCCTGCTGCTGTCGTCGCCGGTACAAAGACGAGAGCCCAAGCCCGGTCCTTTCTCATGTCCCCGTGACGAGAGAAATCGGAGTAAACCAAGCAAGCCACTCCCGGTCCTCTTGGTTCGATTTAGGCTTGATCAAAACCTAGTGTTTAGATGGGCCAATCTGTATCACTGTCCCCTTCATCACCTTGCAATCAGACAGGCTGTATAGCCACGGTTCAGACGTTGCCGGACTGACAACTACATCCATCGGTGTAGTCGAACCTGCTGACACGACCGCGCCTGAAGATCAACGAATACACGATGTGACACGGTCCGGAGATGCTCAGCAGCCGCGATGGTTGCTGGCGAAACGGTAGAGAGCACTTTAAATGTAACGATGGCTCAAAGCAGAAATCTATGGCCCCTTTTATCAGAGATGAAAGCGCAACACATAGATAGTCACCGCCTTTCGAAGTTCGATGCCGTCGGGACGCTATGATTAACAGTGACGCAGAGGCCCTCTTTCACAAACTCGACTCGCACCCCAAGTATCGTAAGGCCGACTACGATCCTTCTCAGATCGTCCAAATTGCGGGCCAGGCGGTCCATGCTGTGACAAATCACCACATCCCCCTTGCGAACGTGTTTCAGCATCGCTTCAAGCGCAGGCCTCTGAGCTGTAGTCTTTCCGCTTGCCTTGTCCTCGAAAACTTGATCTAGTTGCACGCCGCCGAGCTGGCGCACTGTGTTCTGATCCGCTGTCGATACTCGCTTGTACCCGATCCGCTGTCCGTTCACTGTGTCATCTCCTCTGAAGCGTCAGTTTTGACTCCTAGGGGAAAGTTGCACCGTGTCAGAAAGGGTGGTTTGTAACTCTAATCCGATGTTTTGGGCACTCTGTTCTGACGTCAGTTTTGGGTACGCTCTAGCCTGACTGCAATCTGCTTCCCGGCGGGGTCGCGCCAGTGACGCGGCACACAATCCGCACCCTTTCCGGTTGAGGTCCGAACGGAAAAGCCGCGCCAAATTTGGCATGGCTCAGCCACGGCCATTGATTCAGCAAATCAGTGGCGTCTCGGAATTGTAGATGCCCGGATCAATTTGTGCCATGGTGCCGTAACCCCACATGCCGAGAGGGCCGACATCATTGAAGAAAATGCCCCCGGCCGCACATCGCGATCTGCAACACCGGCAGCGCTCCCACCAGCACATGGGACCCAGGCGGCTCATTCACCACTGCGGATGAAAGTCGTGGTCCGGGGCAAATCGCTGCAGCGCTCCACCAGATGCGGACCGTTTCCGAGATTGGGGCCTCCGCCAACGACGACGCGCGTCGGCTCCGCCGTGGGCGATTCAACCAAATGAATCTCCCCAAACAGGTCGCGACCCCATGCCATGATCGCTTGGGTGTTTTGCTTCCCTTCATCTTACGATCCACTAAACTTCGGATCGGGGTGGAAATATGGACGCTCGCGAATTTCAGGAAATTGGACATCAGGTCGTCGATTTGTTGGCAGACTACCTAGACCACATCGAAGAAAAGCCCGTTTTCCCGCGGATTGACCCGCAGGCTCTCAGAAATCTCTTCGATGAGCCCCTGCCGGAATCACCCTCCTCTGCCAACGCCGTGCTCGCCGAAATCCAGACAAAACTCCTTCCCTATTGCACGCACGTGGGTCATCCGGGCTATATGGGCCTCATCACGCCCTCGCCGAACCCGATGGGTGTGATCGGAGACTTCCTCTGTTCTGCCCTCAACCAGAACCTCGGCGCCTACTCCATTGGCCCCGCCGCTGTCACCATCGAACGCCGCACTGTCCGCTGGCTCACCGACCTTGTTGGCTATGGTCCGGCCGCCGGTGGCAATCTCACCAGCGGCGGCATGATGGCGAATTTCATCGGCCTCAAGCTGGCGCGCGACTGGGCATCGGGTGATCGCGCGCAGCACGATGGCATTCACGAACGTTGGGCGGTCTACGTTTCGGAAGAGCGGCACGTGTCCGTCGATAAGGCCGTCGATGCCATCGGCATCGGCCGAGCATCGCTCCGAGCGCTTCCCACCGATTCCGAATTTCAGATTCGTCTCGATGCCCTTGAATCCGCCATCGAGCAGGATCGCAAACGCGGCATTCGCCCCGTGTGCCTTATCGGCATCTTCGGCACCACCAACACCGGCGCCATCGACCCTATCCGCGACCTGCGCACGATTGCCGACCGCGAAGGAATGTGGCTCCATGCGGACGCTGCTTATGGCGGCGGCATGTTGCTTTCCTCCGAATCGCCCATGCGCGACGGCGGCCTCGAGCTGGCGGACTCCGTCACCATCGATCCGCACAAGTGGTTCTACGCTCCGCTCGACGCCGGCGCCATCCTCGTAAAGGACGAGCGACGCCTCACCGCGTCCTTCGGCATGAAGCCCTCCTACCTCACCGATGAACTGGATCCGGCCGGAGAACGGTATCAATATTATGTGCACGGCTTCGAGCAGTCCCGCCGCTTTCGGAGTCTCAAAGTCTGGATGAGCTTCAAGCGCTACGGCAGCCGCCAGATTGGCGACTGGATCGACAATAACGTCCGCCATGCGGCGCATCTTTATGCGCTCGTTTCGCAACATCCGGACTTCGAAGCCGCCAGCCGGCCGCCCATGTCTGCCGTCTGCATCCGCTTTCGCGCCGCCGCGCTGAGCGAAAAAGATGCGAAGCAGCTGCACGCCACTGTGGTCGAGCGAGTCGAGAAGAGCGGCAAATTCTGGATTTCGACGACGGAACTCAAAGGCAAGACTTGGTTCCGCATCAATCCCGTGAACTTTCGAACCCGCACTCAGCACATGGAGCAGCTGCTCGCCCTGCTTGAGAAGGAGTGCCGCGCAGCGCTGGGAATGATTCTCCAGGCAGACCGCAGGTAAGATCAAGAACCGCCGTTGCAGGTGAGACGATTCGGCGGGCGCAAGCCAACGGTCGTAATCCTTCGGCTCAAGGATGAGCGGACGGCGATTGTGACACGGCTCAAGGACCTCGTTCGGGGCCACAATGATGATTGCGAAACTTTCCAGTAAGTTGCCGCTTGCTCTGTCCTTCCACCTATCCCAGATGCCGCTGTCTCTAACGAGATCTCCGCTACATAATTCAGATCATCGGTCAAATAACCCGTCAGGTCAGCTTTTACGCGTTCGAGGGCCTGTAAGCTCGGTACCGAGGGTTGTTAGGATGATCGAGCCGTCGAACCGTTCAACTGCTTTACGTTTGATCCCCCGAAATATTGCCACAGCATTCATCTGTTTGGGACTGATGCTCCCAGCGTTTGGCCAGCAACCCTTCCAGACCCTGCTCGTTGGTGTCGACCATCGCACCGTCACCAGCCTCAACGGAGACTGGCATTACCTCGTTGACCAATCTCCCGCCCACGCTCTCTACACTCGCAATGGCGCGATCAATGACAAGTCCTACGCCATGAACGATCACCCAAATATCGTCGGCAAGCACAACGAAGAGTACGATTTCTCCAACGCTCCCACCCTCAAGGTCCCTGGCGACTGGAACACTCAGGTCCCCCAACTCTTCAATTACGAGGGCGTCCTCTGGTACCAGCGAGACTTCGACGCACAGCCCAAAGCTGGTACCCGCACCTTCCTGCACATCGGTGCAGCCAACTACCGTTCTCACGTTTGGGTCAACCAGAAGCGGGTCTGCGATCACGAAGGCGGCTACTCGCCGTTCGATTGCGAAGTCACAGCCGTTCTCCATGCCGGATCCAACTTCGTCGTCATCGCCGTGGATGCCGCTCGGCTTATCGATGGTATTCCCTCCGTCGGTATCGACTGGTTCAATTACAGCGGCATCACCCGTGACGTCTCCCTCGTCACTGTCCCCGAGGCTTTCATCGACGATTACGACATACATCTGGCCCACGGTCTCAGGTTCGAGCCCGGCAACACGGAACTCACCGGGTACGTTCATGTGCTTGACGCACCAGCGGGAACGTCCGTTACAGTTGACATTCCCGAGGCAGGTGCCAAGGCTACCGTCAAGACCAACGCCGAAGGCAACGCGCCCTTCAGCGTCAAGGCCACTAAGCTCATCCTCTGGTCACCTGAATCCCCAAAGCTCTACAAGGTGAGCCTCGCGTCCGGCGATGACAAGCTCACCGATGACATAGGCTTCCGCGACATCCGCGTCGACGGCACCCGCATCCTGCTCAATGGGAAGGCAATCTTCCTCCAGGGCGCCAATATGCACGCAGAAGCCCCCATTCGCGGTGGCCGTGCCAACACCGATCAGGACGTTGCTACGATCTTCAGCTATCTCAAGGACCTCAATGCCAACTTCGTGCGTCTCTGCCACTACCCCCACGACGAGCGCATGACCCGCACCGCCGACCGCGACGGCATCATGGTCTGGTCCGAGATTCCCAACTGGCAGGGCATCTCTTTCGACAAGCCTGAGGTTTACGCAAAAGACGTCGTCATGCTCAACGAGATGATCCGCCGCGACCGCAACAAGGCCTCCGTCATCCTCTGGTCCGTCTCGAACGAGACCCCCAACAACCCCACGCGCACCAAATTCCTTATCAACCTCGCCAACGAGGCTCGCAGGCTCGACTCCACCCGCCCCATTACCTCCGCCCTCAACTCGGCGCATATCGAAGGCAGCACCGCCACCCTGAACGATCCCTTCGCCGATGCCCTCGACGTCATCGGCATCAACGAGTACATCGGGTGGTACAGCGGCGCGCCCGAAGATGCCGACACGATGCAATGGACTCTCCCACAAAAGCCCATCTTGATGAGCGAGTTCGGCGCCGAGGCCAAGTACGGCAACCACGGCGCAACCGACCAGCGCTGGACCGAAGAGCAGCAGGTGTACGTCCTCCAGCACCAGCTCGCCATGCTCAACAAGATCCCTCAGGTCCGCGGCACCATTCCGTGGATCCTCATGGACTTCCGTTCACCCACTCGCAACATCCCCAAACTTCAGGACGGCTACAACCGCAAAGGCCTCATCTCCGAAGACGGTAAGAAAAAGCAGGCCTTCGAGCTTTTCCAGAAAGTCTACAAAGAGCATTCGGTGGGAAAGGCTGAATAGATTGAGCTTAGGTTCAACGGCGTGCTGCGCAGCGCGTCTCAGCAAAGCGATCTGTAAGCACAGAAATCCAGGATGTAAGGATACCTTTCGTACGGAGTTCTTCAACGTGTGGAACCACGCCCAGTACCAGAATCCTGGAACGGCTGTGGGAACATCGAGCTTCGGTGTGATCAATCAGTCTTCGGTTGCACGGCGTCTCATCCAGTTTGCACTGAAGTATCAGTTCTAAGACGATGTGAATATGGTTTGGCCAATTCGTCTTCGATTGGATTGGGCAAAGCCGCGTTCATAAAAGAAAAAGCTCAGGAGAATTATGCGAAAACTCGGTTGGATAGCAGGCTTGGCAGCGGGTGTGTCTCTCAACGCGTTGGCGCAGCAGACTTACACGGTGAACGCAACGTCGAAGACCGTTTCGTGGGGATTTTACGGAAGTATGCATCCGGCCCTGACCGTTCACAGTGGCGATACAGTCGCAATGCAAACACTGTCGACTTGCGGTCCGACCGACCGGCTCATCTCTCGCGGAGTCAAAGCGGAAGACATTCCTTCATACAACGACGAGATCTACAAGAACTATCCGGCAGACGACAAGGGACCGGGTGGGCACATCCTTACTGGGCCTGTGGCAATCGCAGAGGCTGAGCCTGGCGATGTTCTGGAAGTGCAGATATTGAAGGTCACAATCGATGCTCCCTTCGCCTGCAATGGATTTGGCTTGCACCGCGGTTTTCTGCCGATGGAGTTTCCGTACAGCCGCAATCGAATCATTCCACTCGATCGGGAAAAGATGATCGGTCACTTTGCCCCTGGCATTGAGATCCCGCTTCGCCCATTCTTCGGAAGCATGGGCGTGGCCGGCGAAGCAGAGAAGATTGGAAGTACGGAACCGTTCGCCCACGCGGGCAACATGGATAACAAAGAACTCGTTGCTGGTACGACTCTATATATTCCTGTAGCTGCAAAAGGTGCGATGTTCGAAGCCGGTGACGGCCATGCCGGCCAGGGAAACGGCGAGGTCGACATCACAGCAATGGAGACGTTTCTCACCGGGACTTTCAAATTTATCGTTCACAAGAAACATCCGATGAGCTGGCCACGCGCAGAAACACCGACGCATTACATCACAATGGGTTTCAGCCCGGACCTGAAAGAAGCGACCGAGCATGCGTTGCGTGACATGATTGACTTTCTCGTCGAAACAAAGCACATGACACGCGACGACGCGTACATGCTTTCGAGTGTGGCCGTGGATCTTGACATTACCGAACTGGTAGATGGAAACGTAGGAGTTCACGCCATGTGTCCTAAAAGCATCTTTACCAACTCACAAACCAGATAAACGCTGCAGGGTTGGAAAGATGTCGGCACATCGGCATGGTGTAGAGGCTACCAAAGGAAGCATCCCAGGGCGTTTTCAGTGATGAAGCAGGAAGCTACGGTGCGTCGCCCTGCCAAACCCTCGGTCAAAACTTCGATCCGTAGCAAGTCTCGCTTGCTCACTGTCAACACCCCCAAACATCCCTCCAAGGTCGTTTCCATAACATTGGAGGGCGACATTTTTACTTTGCAGAGGGGTGACATTTCAGCTTTGCGCGTACAAACATACCTTGACGATACAGAAGACCGCTTATCAGGCGTAATGATAATGAGAACGCGTTGAGAATTATAATTCTGGTAGCAGCCAAGGACAGCGTTGTGATTTTCATAAGTGGATGAGAATGACCAGAAGTTGTGAGAATGCACAGTGGGCTAGGAAGTTTTTGCATCCTTGCAGTGGTTTCCCACTGAGATACGGGCTTCAGCGTCGTAGAGGCGCAATTATTGTTTGTGGATGTGTGTGTGTGTGTGTGTGTGTAGTGGTTGTTGTGATGTTCGCTATTTCTCGACGGTCAAAAAGCGGTCGCGCAGGCGCTGCTGGCCAGCCTTGTCTATTCCAAGACCCTTCTCGAAATACCCTTCGATACCTCCATCTTGGGTCTGTATCTTGTCGAATGAAGCCTTGAGATACTCAGCTTTCAGGTTGTTGCTCGGAAGGTCGGCCGCAGCACTTCTTCCGTGAAGCACCTCTGCAGCAGACGAGGAATCCGAACCAAGGAACTCAGATGCGATCTGTTTTCAATCAACAGCCTGGCCGCGGCGATGCATGTGAGGAAGGCGGAGATTGTTGTTTGGATCGATCAGGGTTGGCTAGAAACGACGAAGGAAGGGCAGGGGAGAACCGTTGCCTACTTGATCTCCTGAGGCCCTGCAGCGCTGTTTGCGTGAGCACTTGCAGGATTTACAGAAACGTAACATCCGCAGTTCGACCATTCTGGCAGTCTTCAATCAGTTCTGCTACGTGCCAAAGCACACTGTCGGAGAACAACTCCTCCAGGTGCGCGAGGTGAAGCGGAGCAGGCCGCGTACGACTCTGCAGTCTTTTCCGACCGCTGAAAGGGAAGACGCCTCTGCATCAATTGCTTCTAGGTACGCCTCAGGGAATTGGTGGCACTTTTTGGTCGCGCGCTGGGAAGATTTCGGTCAAATGTCGCGAGCGGCGAGGACTTCTTGATGGAGGAGTGCATCGAACTGTTTCTATACCGCGCCTCGTGCTCATGGAGCACGAAATCAATGCGTTCGCCTTGGCCACGCACATTCCGCCATTCACCGCAGCACAGCTAGGCATAGAAATCACATGAGTATTCGGAGAACAATGGCTAACGGAAGGAAGCCCGTGTCAATGTCGCTACAGCGAGGCGATAATCTGCTCATACGTCCAGGCCCGTGCGTGGTGAAGACGGCGGCTGCCACAGAATCAGCGCCGCGCCACGAAATATGACCCGATCACCAGGACGCCTGCGATGGCCTGGGCTATCAATGTCTGCATTGTGGGAAACACCGAGAACCACAATCCCATCCAGCCTGGAACCACATTCGCGAGCCATGGAATCTGTGTCGTTGGCAGCCAATGCGCCAGTTGCATCTCTTGCGCCTGCTCGCCGACCATAACCAGCAAGACAGCTCCGAGCATGATGCCCGTAAGCACCAAGCCCGGTGATTGGGTCGTTCAAAATGCGGGGAATTCCGGCGTTGGTCGGTCTTTGAGCGCCATTGCGAAGTTGCGTGGCATTCGAACGATCAGCCTCGTGCGGCGGCTCGAACTGATCGACGAACTCAAGGCTGCAGGAGCAGACGTGGTGCTCATGGACGAAGCGGCAGCAATCGAGGAGGCGGTGCGCATTATCGGCAAAGGGTCGGTTCGGTTGGCGGTGGATTCAGTGGGCGGTGATGCGACGGCAACGCTCGTTCAATTGCTGTCCGACCATGGCGTGCTCGTCTCCTACTCAGCGGCGACCGGACGGCCGATGGCGGTCAAGGCCCTTTTCCTCATAGGCAAACACCTGACAGTCAAAGGCTTCTTCCTGGGCGATTTCGATCATGTGTCGAAGGTCCTGCCAGCGCAGATCGAAGCCGCTCCTCTCGTTGCCTCCGGTGCGCTGCGCGTCCCCGTCGCCGCGGTTTATCCGATGCCAAAAATCAAGGAAGCCGTCACTCATCTGCTAAAGGGCGGTAAGATCCTGATCGACATTGCGGGCAGGCGCGAGAGCACATCCTGAAAAGTCAGGAACCTCTCCTGAATAGGCTTTGCACGGCGCTGCAGCTCAGCGAAGCTCCGAGCGAATGAAGTTCAATCGAAGAGAGGCGACTGCAGCTGTTCCAGGTCTCGAAAGTTGCTCAAGCCGACGCCGACCAGGCGAAAACGCTGCGTTGATCCGAGATTGATGCGGTCTCGCAGCGAGAGAGCAATCGCCGTGAGTTCCTCGCAGGACTCGGGGGGAACTCCAGGCGTGTGGCTGCGCGTGAGGATGTTGAATTCGCTCGTCTTCAGTTTGAGAACGACAGTCCGCGCAACACGCCCATCCTTGCGGGAAGCCAGCCACACCTTTTCTGCAAGACGCCGGATCAAGGCCTCAGTCTCCAAGAGCGGGATGTCCCGCTCAAACGTATCTTCGGCAGAGATCGACTTGGTCGGCCTGTCGGGAATCACCTTGTTGTGGTCGATACCGCGAGCCAACTCGTAGAGGCGCGTTCCGTAGCGCCCGAACTGCGCTTCGAGTGCCGCCAACTCCAGAGCCTTTAGGTCACCGACTGTTGAGATGCCCATCTGCTTCAATCGGGTTTCGGTGACTTTCCCTACGCTCGGAATGCGTCCGACGGGGAGCGGCGGAAGAAACAACTGTATGTCTTCCGGCCGAATGACGAAGAGACCATCCGGCTTGCGCCAGTCGGAGGCGATCTTGGCCAGGAATTTGTTCGGCGCTACGCCCGCGGATGCGGTCAGTTGCAATTCGTCTCGAATCTGCTGACGAATCGCTTTCGCAACCCGCGTTGCTGTCGGCAAGCCCGTCTTGTTCTCGGTGACATCCAGGTAGGCTTCGTCCAGCGAGAGAGGCTCGATCAGATCCGTGTGTCGTTGAAAGATCTCTCGTGTCGCATGGGAGACGGCCCGGTAGCGAATGAAGTCAGGAGGAATGAAGATTGCTTCTGGACACAGACGCTCGGCTCGGATTGCCGGCATCGCAGAGCGGACCCCGAAACGCCTTGCTTCATACGAGGCAGCACAGACGACCGACCGGTTGCCCTTCCACGCCACCACAACTGGTTTCCCACGCAGCTTAGGATCGTCGCGCTGCTCCACCGAGGCATAGAACGCGTCCATATCCACGTGAACGATCTTGCGAACCATGGTGTGCCATCATGATAGGCCCCGATCCACGGGGAAGTTGAGCAGTAATCCTGTGGATCATCATTTGCAGGCGACGAACAAAGTGCTCATGATAGCTGGACAGGTGCCTCCAACTCACCAATGAATCGATACCCACGCCGAGGGATCGTCTCGATGAAGCGTGGCTTTTCTGCAACATCTCCTAATGCTGCACGAATCTGGTTGATCGAAAAATTGATGCCGCGCTCGAAATCGACAAAGGTGTCTGTTCCCCAGATGTGACGATGAATTTCGTCACGGGAGACGAGTTGCCCCGCTCGCCGGGCGAGCATCAGCAGCACCGCGAACTGCTGCGGCCGGAGCTTTACAGCGATGCCGCGATTCCGCAGTTCGCAATTGGCAGCATCAAGCTCAAATGGGCCGAAGCGAATTACGCCTGACTGGGCTCCCGGCGAGGCCATAGGAATACCGCCTTGCAGCCATGTGGCAGCATGTTACGCCATTCCTGTTCATTCCAAATAGATGTTTTCGCGGCACCAACATTCTACTAAGACAAAACTAAGAGCCCGGTCATTGTCGCTTCAAGGCGGAGGAGTCTACGTTTCCCGCACTCGATCACGGAGTCGAGGGAAATCGGAGGCTTCTATGCCGTTATCGAATGCCACCAAGCTGCTATCGATGGTTCTCCTCGCCTTCTTTAAAGTCGCCCTGGTGTCGGCAGTGACTCCGAATTCACGCCTTCTCTCGCTTGTTCCTCCGTCGGCGCAGGTTGTTGCCGGAATGAGCGCTTCATCGAGCGGCAGCCAACCGGGTAGCTTTCTGCTGATTACACACAACAATTCTGTCGATCTTGATGATTTCATTGCCCTGACCGGAGGTGACCCTGCTCGCGTGATCCAACAGGTGATCATGGTCGCGGCCGACGGTGGTCCTGGGACGCTCACCGAACATAGTCTGCTGGCAATCGGACATTTCGATCCGACCCTCACCCATAGACCCACAGCCGGCGCGAGCGCCAGCCGCTATCGCGACATTCCGGTCCTTGTAGTGCAACCGTTCGCCCGGGAGCGAGCCGATTTGAACGATGTGCGCTGGCTCGCAATGATTGACTCGGACGTAACGCTGTTTGGAACCATCGCTATGGTCAAACAGGAACTCGACCGCTACCTGAACCGAAGCGCAGCGGATCCTTTTTTTGTGCAGAAGCTGGCGGAGCTACGCCGCGACGATGACACCTGGTGTGTTCTTGCCCGACCTGTCTACAGCGAAATGATGCGGTCTGTGCTGGAACTTCTGGACGCGAAACTCGCTGATTCTCTTCAGGACGGAGACACGTTCCAGTTTGGAATCCACTACGGCCGACGGGTGGAGTTCGAGTATGAATTCCATACGCCCACGAGCACGGGTGCCGAAGCCGTCTCGCGATCTCTCATGCAGTCTTTGTCTGGCCCGGAGGCAACGGAATCTTCCCGCTTGCCCGCCTCGACGACGAGCGGAACTGACGGCGTTGTCCGTGGTGCTGTGAAGGTTTCGCGAGCGCGGTATGACGCTTGGCTTACAGAGGTTATGGCGCGTGCCAAGCACAGAGTGGCCGCAGCAGCGCTTCGCGATCCGACGACCTATGGAAACTGAACATTGTTTGGATCTC
>Ga0210396_10003072_pt1 | contig 16773 bp, 13 predicted proteins | sample IncBWH17OmetaG_FD_155466 | JGI IMG/M metagenome (GOLD analysis project Ga0210396, IMG submission 155466) | Forest soil microbial communities from Barre Woods Harvard Forest LTER site, Petersham, Massachusetts, United States - Inc-BW-H-17-O ... | reverse complement strand
GGCGGCGATTGCGGCCGTCGTGTCGTTGATGGTCAGTCTCGTCTATTACCGCGGCTTTCACTGGTCCGAGACCTTATGGGTGGTGGCTGATGCGCTGAAAAGCGCGGGCGCAATCATGCTGATCGTCGCCACCGCTTTGGCGTTCGGCCACTGGATGACGGCCTCGGGCGTTCCGGCCGAACTCGTCAAATGGGTGTTGGCGCAGAACATGGCGCCGTGGCAGTTCCTGCTCGCGATCAATGTCCTTCTGCTCGTACTCGGCTGCTTCCTCGAGGTGATCGCGACGCTGTTATTGGTGCTGCCGATTCTCGCGCCGGTGCTGCCGGCGCTCGGTGTCGATCCCGTACACTTCTCGATCATCTTCACGCACAACATGGAGATCGCGCTGGTTCACCCGCCGGTCGGGCTGAATCTTTTCGTGCTGTCGACGATTTCGCGGGCGCCGATCGGCGAAGTCGTGCGCGGCGTGTTGCCGTTCCTCATTTTGCTGCTGATGGTCCTGATGATCATCACCTACGTGCCCGCGCTCACGATGTGGCTGCCGCATGCGGTCTACGGCAATTGAGCGGGAGGTGCGTGGACGGCCTTAGCCGAGGGTTTGGTCCGGCCTCGGGCCGCGGCTGCGGTTGAGCAGCAGATAAAGCGCACGCGGGTTTGTCGTGAAGTAACGCCAGAACAGCCGTCGCGGCTCGAGCCAGATTCGCCAGGCCCACTCGAGGCCTGCGTCCTGCATCCAGCGCGGCGCGCGCTGACGGCTGCCGGAGAGGAAATTGAACAATCCGCCTGAGGTCTTGATGACGCCGACTTTGGTCAGCCGCGAGGTGAATTCGGCGACAAAGGCCTGCTCGTAGGGGACGCCAAGCGCCACCCACAAATAATCCGGCGCCAACTCGTTGATTTCATCGACCTTGGCGCGCAACGCATCGCCGCGGAGGTAGCCGTGAGAATGTCCGATGATCCGCAGGTTGGGGTACATCCTGCTGACGCTGGCGACCGCGGCGGCGTTCTCCGTCTCGTCGGCGCCGAACATATAGAAGGTGAGGCCGGCGGCTTCCGCCTTGCGGGCCACGGCATGAAACAGGTCCGTGGTCGCAACCCGCTCCGGCAGTCGCACCGGCGAGGTCAGCCGCGACACCGTAACCAGCGGCTGGCCGTCGGCGTTGATGAGGTCGGCGGTCCGAAACAGCCGGTCGGTCATCGGTTCGGTGGAGCAGCGCGCCAGCACCTCGCCGTTGGCCGAGGTCAGATACAGCGGCCGAGCAAGCTGGCGCTGCGGGAACACGAGGTTGATCATGAAATCGGCGGTCTGCTCGAGGTCGAGCACGGCGATGCGAAGCCCCCCCAGCGTGATCCGGGTGATGTCCGCCGTGGCGGCCCGGCCGATCGGATTTGCGCGCCGCTCAAGCATATTGCGCGCTCCGAACCGGCTGGGCGAGGGCCGAATGAAGCTCGTTGATGATCACGCCGATCAGCTTGCGCTCGGCGCCGCCGAGCGCTGCAATGATATCATCCATGCAGCTGTTGATATCGAGACTGGCCGGCAGCACCGCGGCGAACCCGTCGGCGACATCGATCAGCTTGCGGTCTTCCGCGCCAAAGGGCATCGCGGGCCCGTCGACAATCACGAGATCATAGTCGCCGCCGGCACGTGCCTGCGCGATCGCCTTTCGGATGGTATCGGCCGCGCCGGACCCGATCGAAGGCAGCACCTCGATGCCGTTGTTGGTCTTGATCGCGCGCGAAGCGGCCTTGGTTCCGATTTTGGCTCCGATGCTGAGCCAACCGAGACGCTTCGCCTCCGGTTTGCGGGGGCCGGCGAGCTTGTTCGAGAGAATTCGGTTTTCGTGATCAGCGTCGATCACCAGCACCCTGGCGCCGTCGCGGGCAGCCGCGAGCGCGACGTTCAGAGTAACGATGCTTCGATCGCGGCTGGCGCCCTGGCCGATCATCGCGAGCACCGGTGCGACATTGGCGGCGGATCGGCGTGTAAGCGCCTCGCGCATCTCGCGCATGGCGTTGAGGAAGGTCGTCAACGGGGAAGTGGCCCGCAGCGTTGGCCAGCCGAGCCGCGTCAGGTCGGGGGTGCCGCCGGTTGCGAAAATGCCGCCGAGCGTTCGTATCACGTCGGCTTCTTGAAACCGGGCGATGCCCGGCTTCTCCACGACAGGCGGCGTGGGACGGTTCTCCGGCGGCTTTGCGGGCGGCACGGGAGCTATCGGGTCGGGCGCGGTTCGCTCGGCCTGGCCCGCCGTGGGGTCGAGGGACAACAGTTCCACGGCGGCAAACCAGCTCGAGGCGGCGAGCGCGCCAAGCACCAGCCCGATCGCGGCGATCAGGCTCATGCCCGGAGGGAAAGAGCGCCGTTGCGGCGCCGTGGCTTCGCCGATGATGCGCACGTTCGAGGTGTTCAGGCTCTCCTGTTCCTCGGTCTCGCGCGATCGCTTGAGGAAGGACTGGTAGACGTCGCGGCTGGCCTCGACGTCGCGTTCGAGTTCGCGAAGCCGCACCGAGGCCTGGCTCAGTTGCACGCTCTGACGCTTCTGCGACTCCAGCGCGCGGGTGAGCGAAGTTTCGTAATCGCGGGCGCGGGCAAGGTCGTTTTTCGCCGATTGGGCGAAGCGATCGGTTTCCTCATTCACCGTGCGGCGCAGATCCTCGACCTGCTTTTCCATCTGGCGCAACGACGGATGCAAGGGGCCGAGCTCGCTGGTCATCTCGGCCAGACGCCGGCGCGTCTCGGCATATTGCGCGCGCAAGTTTCCGAGCGTCGGCGACTGCAGCGCTTCGGGAATAGCGCCCGCGTCGCCTGCGGCGCGACGGCTCGCTTCTATCTGGTCGTATTTCGCCTGCGCGTCGAGGGTGGCGGCGTGCGCGGCCGCGAGCCGCTGATTGCTCGCCAGCAGTTGCTGATCCGTGATCAGGGTATCCTGCGTGCCGACGAAATTGTTTTGCGCCTTGTAAACTGCAAGCGTGTTCTCGGCGGTGCGCAACCGCTCCTGCAATTCCTTCAGCCGGCCCGACAGATCGCTGGTGGCGCGCCGCGCGGCGATCGATTGCGAATTCTTGGCTTCCGCCAGATAGGCATTGGAAATCGCGTTGGCGAGCATTGCTGCCTTGGCCGGGTCATTCGACCAGACGTCGATGTCGACGATGAAGGTGCGATCGGTCTTCTTGACGTTGATGTGGCGGTTAAGGGCATCGAGCGCCGCGGTCTGCCCAAGCGCCAACGTTCCGGTTTGCCGCAGTTCAAGTCCGAACAGGCCGAACAGGTTGGCCATCAGGCCGCTCGAGCCGCCGCCGAATTCCGGATCCTTGTCGAGGTGGGCGTCCTGGATCACCTGCATCAGGACACTGTTGGATGTGATCAGCCGCGCCTGGCTTTCCACCACCATCGCCAGCCCGGAAATATCCTGCGAGCGCGGAGTCAGTTCGCGGTCGACCAGTTGCAGCTCGCGCGGATCGACATAGAGCTGGGCCGTCGCCAGATATTTCGGCGTCAGGCTTTTACCGACCGCGACCGTCAGGCAGGCGCCGATCAGGGCCGCGACCACAATCGCGGTCTTGCGCCGCCACAGCAACTGCACAAGCTGCGACACGCTCAAGCTGGCCGATGTCGGCGCGGGCTTTGGCCCGGCGTCCGGCTTGGAGCGCGTGATGGGTTGGTCATACGCCAGCATGAACCCCGGATTCCATTCGAACCGCCGAACGCGTCGGCTGAGCGGTCACTTCTCGGGTCACGTCGGGCAGGATACGAACGCAACAGGAAAAATTAACCATACTCAGTGAGGGACTATTCACCGAATTAGCAAAAAAAGCGTTTAAGCGTCCGCTCGCGGGACGCGTTTCGCGCGAAGCGCCAAGGTCGGGAATTAACGATTTGTTATTCATCGGTCCCGGCCTCCGAAGATCGATCCGTAAACGGACGCGGCGGAAAAAGCATAGAGCCCGAGATAAACGACATTGAGCCATACGCCCCATTGCGTGATGTCGTTGAACTCGATGAGCAACCAGGCAAGCGCTGCAGCTTTCAATCCGACCAGCGCCGTTGCAAGGATCGCGCGGACGGTCATGTGCTGGTACACGAAGAAAAGTTCGGAGTGGTACTCCAGCAGATTCTTGAAAGCTGGTACCGCCAGCAGCACGCCGAACAACTGGGTTGCGACGGCGACGTTACGGCCAAGCAACTCCGGCCAGATCGAAAGCGCCACGATCAGCGCGGCCAGGCCCGCGGTCGAGACCAGCGCGATCAGCAGTTCGACGCCGAGGCTGCGGCCGATCGGGTTGCGCTGGCGGCCCTCGATGATCAGCTTTCGCGAATACAGCACGTAGAAGCTGCGGATCGGCACTGAAGTAAAATCGATGATACGCGTCGAGATCGCATAAATGCCGACGGTGCGTTGATCCGCCAACGCCAGCATCACAAGCTTGTCGATTTCATTTTGCGCGATCGAGGCGCAATAGGCGACCGAGAACAACAGCGCATCGCGCATGCGCCCGAAGAAGATAGGTCTGCACCAGCGCAATTTGATTCGCGGCTGATACATGCCGATGGCAAGGGCCATCGCCGCCAGGTTGGACGCGAAATAGATGACTGACCATGTTTCGACGTCGTGCTGGCCGGAAGCTGCGAAAACAACCGCGCCTGTTGTCCTTAACGCGGATCCAAGCGAAATGACGAGCGATGCAGAAGCATAGCGTCCGAGGCCGTTATTGACCTGGTGAATCATTTCCACAATGCGCCAGAGGCCGGTTTCGACCAGAATGATCAGGAGGAACGCGATGAGTGACAGTGACGGGGTAAACAGCAAATAGAATACCGGCAGCGAGGCGGCGAGGCATAGCGGCAGCGCCATCAGCCAGCTCGCGTAGAAGACGGCCAGATAGCCGCCAAGCGTGCGCCGTTTGCCGGCGGAAGCCCTGAAGGCAAGGGAAGCGAAACCGAACCCCGAAAAGCAGCCGATCATGATTCCGGTCGAAGAGGCCGAGGCAAATACGCCCATGTCGCGCAGCGACAACGTGTTGGCCAGGATAAAGAAGTAAACCGCCTGAAGACCGAGGCGCACGCCGGTGCCGGCAAAAACCTGAAGATAGTTGGTAAATTGCGCGCGGAATGTACGCATCAGCATCTCGAGCAGCCGCGATGCCCGCGAGACAACTGGCGTATCCAGCTCAAGCGCGTTTAAGGGTTCAGACGTCATCATGTGTGTAGACAGCAAGATTGGTGCCGATGCATCCGCCATGTTGGCCACGCTTTCGAGTCTGGTTAACGCGTGGCCCACGGTAACCATCACACGCGCTTGAGGCTGCAATGCGCTGCGTTGGACTGGATATTGCACTGGTGCTTGAGAGTGTTCGCGAAGGCTTGGGAACGGCTCGGAAAGAGCAGACCCCAAAGGGTGAAAATAATGGCGATAGAGGCGCAATCCCGGCGTGGTTTTCTCGCCGGCACAGCATCGGCCGCGGCACTGACCGTTTTCGGCACAGGTCAGTTGTCCGGCGTGTCCGCTTTTGCGACACCATCCACGCCGTTGGCCGGCGCAGAGAATTTGATCCCATATGGCGCGGCGGTTCGGTCTGACGTATTGGCCTCCGATCTGCCCTATCGCAATGCGGTCATCGCGAACTGCCAGATGGTCGTGCCGGAAAGCGAGCTCAAATGGCTTGAACTGCGGCCGACGCCGAACGAATACCGGTTTGAAAAGGCGGATGCGATCATCGATTTTGCTCGCCAGAACGCGATCGAAGTTCGCGGCCATACGCTTGCCTGGTACGGCGCACTGCCGCCGTGGACCGAGGCGATCGCGACCCACGCGGAAGCCGAGCGCGAACTGACCGATCATATCGAGACGGTGGTGTCGCGTTATCGCGGCGCAATCCCGTCCTGGGATGTGATCAATGAACCGTTAGTAGACTGGCCGGAGAATGCGTCCTCGCTTCGCCCCTCGATCTGGGCAAGGCGGATAGGACCGGATTACCTGAGGCTTGCCCTGGAAGCAGCTGCGGCGGCCGATCCCGATGCGCGGCTCGTCCTGAACGAGTACGATATCGAGTTCACCGGACCACGTTTTGCGGCGCGGCGAAAAGCGCTGATTCAATTGCTGCGCTCGTTGCGCGATCGTGGCGTGCCGCTGCACGCGGTTGGATTGCAGGCGCATCTGTTTGCGGACCGGACGATCGACCGCGACGGCTTGCAGGCGCTGCTTGCCGAAATCAAAGCGCTCAAGCTCGAGGTTTGGGTCACCGAACTCGACGTGATCGACTACGAGCTTCCGGGCAAAATCGGCGAGCGCGATACCATGGTGGCGGGGGTTGCGAGCCGGTTCCTGGACGCGGTCTGCGAGGTGGTGCGCCCCAAGGCCATCCTGACCTGGGGGCTGAGCGATCGGTACACCTGGGTGCCAATCTATTTTAAACGCCGCGATGGTATGCCTAACCGGCCGCTGCCGCTCGATGCCGAGCTCAAGCGCAAACCGTTATTCGACGTGATCGATGATTTCCGGCGTAAGGCCTAGACGTCAGCCCCAACCGGTAAATGCCACAACTTGCAGAATGATCCCATGATGAGTCAGACAACGACCGAGTTTCAGCCCGCCACGCTTCCCGTTATCGCGCCGCGGCCTGCCTTGAGGCGGCAATTGCTCGACGCCGCAATCGCGCGGCTGCGCGCGGTGCCGTTGCTTCGATCGATCAAACGCCGGCTGGTGGAGTTTGCTCGCGGATCCGAGGAGATCGTCTATCGCCAGTCCGAGGTCGCCCAGAAGAATCTGATCGCCTCCTGGAAGCAGTTGCAGGCGTCCGGCGTGATCCTGCTGCTCGATCAGGTTGGGTTCAGCCGATTTTCCGAATTCGAGGAAGATGGTCATCTGTTGTATCTGTTGACGCTTGCAGGATCAAAATCCCGCACCGTAGTCGAGATATCCTCGCAGGACGGCCGCGTCTGCATGGCGACCAATCTTCTGGTGCATCATCGCTGGCGCGGCTTTCTGTTCGACGGCGATCCGGTCTTCGTTCGGGAAGGCCAGCGTTTCTTCGCGAGCCATTCCGCGACGCGCAGCGCGCCACCAGTCATGAAGGCGGAGTGGTTCACGCGCGAGAACGTCAATCAGACGCTGGCTGCCGCGGGCGTACCGGACGAGGTCGATGTGCTGTCGCTCGATATCGATGGCAACGATCTCTATCTGTGGAGCGCCATGAAAATGCGCCCACGAATCCTGATCTGTGAATTCAACAACGCCGTGCCGAGCGATCTCGCCGTCACTATTCCCTATAAGTCCGATTTCTCGTTCTCCAACTTGCCGGCCGATCAGGCGATGTTCCGCTCCGCCAGTCTGGCCGCTTACATCGCGGTTGGCCGGCGCAAGGGCTATCGTTTCGTTGGCATGAATGCGCTCGGGTTCAACGCGATCTTTCTGCGCGACGACGTCCTCGAAGCGGAAATGCCGGAAATTCCCGCTTCCATCCTGGATTCCAATCCGGCTGCCGAGGAAGTGCGTCGCCAATGGTGGCCGCGCCTTTCGCAGTTGCCCTGGAGAGAGGTGCCTCCAGATGGAAAACTCTGAGCTCGCGTGGGGCGCGCCCCGCGCCATCGCAACGATATCGCCTTCGTTCGATCCGACGATCGGGATCGTGGTTTGTATTCCCTGCTTTCGTCGTCCTGATCACCTGCGGCGAACGCTTCAGTCGCTCGTCGACCAGCGCACGGATCGCCGCTTCGCTATTGTGATGATCGAAAACGACGCATCGACCTGCGGCAGTGTGCCGGTCGCCAGCGAATTCCTCCGGAACGGAAAACTGTCCGGTCTTTGCGCCGTCGAGCCGCGCCAGGGAAATTGCCAGGCGATCAACGCGGCATTTGAAACGGCGCTGGCCATGTTCCCCGATGCGGCCAATTTTCTGATGATTGACGACGACGAGATCGCTTCACCGGATTGGCTGGAGCGGATGGTCCGCGCAGCCGAGGCAACCGGCGCCGATGTCGTCGGTGGCCCGGTGCTGCAACTTTTTGCCGACGAAGCCAAGCGCGGACTGCAACGCCATCCCGCGTTTCGCCCAGCCTATGATGCGAGCGGACCGGTGCCGATCATCTATGGCTGCGGAAACTGCCTGATCCGGCGACCGGTGTTCGAGAAGCTCGGCAGTCCCGCGTTCGACCCGCGCTTCAATTTTCTCGGAGGCGGGGATGTCGACTTTTTCACCCGGTGCCGGCGGATCGGTACGAAGTTTCTCTGGCTCACGGAGGCGGTCATTGTCGAGACCGTACCGGACGCCCGGACGAGTCCATTGTGGCTCGCGTTGCGCGGGCTTCGTATCGGCGCGATCAACTATCACGTCCAGCGCAAGGTGGCCCGGACACCCTGGCTGCGCGTCAGGCTTGCCCTCAAGATCCTGGCATTATTGCCGCTGTCGTTGTTTCGCGCCATCCGGCTGTTCCTGGCTGAGCGGAAGCCGCTAATCGCTCTGCATCCGATGATTGTCGCTGCCGGCGGCCTGTTGGCCGCGATCGGAATCGAACCTCAACCCTACAAAGCCTCGAAGATCGCATCTTGAGCCGGTTCGCCCTCACGCCCGATTTCCGTACCATCCTTGGCGAAGTGCGCCGTCAAGAGGTGGTCGATGTCGCGCGTGGCGCCGTCTTTGTCGCCGCTCTCCTGTTGGCCTGGATCTCGCTGCGGCCGTTCATCGACCTCGGCGATTCCCAATTACGGGATGCTGCGACCGGCAACGAGACGATCGCCTACCTGGCCTTTACTTGCCTCGCGGCGCTCGCGATTGGGCTCGTCATGCGCGACAACGTGCCCGGCTTGATCACGCTCGCTTCGCGGGGCTTTCTGGTGTTTGGCGGTTGGATCGCGATGAGCGTGGTGCTCTCGACCGACCCCGCCACGTCGATGCGACGGGTTGTCGCGACGATGTTGGTCGCCGCCGTCACCGCGAGCCTGATGTTGTTGCCGAAGAACCAGACCGAACTGGTGCGATGGTTCAGCGTCTCCGCCCTCGGACTTCTTGCCGTTTGCTATCTCGGAGTCCTGATCGTCCCGCACTTGTCGATCCATCTTGTGAGCGATCTCCAGGAACAACAGCTCGCCGGCGACTGGCGAGGCTCCTTCGGTCACAAGAACGTAGCGGCGGGCATGATGGCGATGTTGCTGTTTATCGGCATCTACGTGCTGCGATCTGGCGCCTGGATATCGAGCATCGCGATCCTGGCGTTGTCGTCGGTGTTTCTTGTGAATACGTCGGGCAAGAGCTCGCTGGCGCTGTGTGTTCTGGTGCTGATGCTGAGTTCGCTTACGACCCGTATCCGTTCGCTGTGGCTTCGAGCGGTCATCTTTCTGACGCCACTGGTGCTGCTCAACGTTTTCAGCGTCGGCACCGTCATGAGCGATACGCTCGCCGAACTCGTCAGCAAGCTACCGTTCGACACCAGTTTTACCGGCCGTACCGACGTCTGGACCTTTGCGATCCAGGCGCTTCAGTTGCGGCCCTTTACCGGATACGGCTTCGAGGCGTTCTGGGGCGGCGCCGAGATGCGAAACCTCCCCGAGGGCATGGAGTGGACGGCAACTGCGGCCCACAGCCACAACGGTTATCTCGATACCGCGCTCGGAATCGGGTTGCCGGGTCTGGCGCTGCTGATTGTCGTGCTGGTGATCGCACCTTTGCGAAATTTCCAGGTCGCCGATCGCAACGGCAATGACGGTCATCTGACGACGTTGTTGCTGCGCATCTGGTTGTTTGGACTTTATCTGTCCTCGCTGGAAAGCTTCTTCCTCGACCGTGCCGATCCGCTCTGGTTCACCTTCCTGATCGCAGTGTTCGGCCTGCATTATCTGGCACGTTATCGCCTCAAGGCGTGATTGCCTTGAAGTTGCGCGTCGATGCTCTCGGCGACATCCCGCCACCAGCCGTCGAAATCAAATGGCCTTTGGGCCGGCGGCGATTCGCGCGCCTGGACGATGCGGTCGGCATAGGCTTCGAGCGGCGAACCTGGGGGCACCAGGCTGATCGCGCTGCGATCGATCAAAGCCTTGAAACGCGGATGATGAGCGAATTCGTCCGGGTCGGTGGGACTGGTCGCGATCACGGGACGGCCTGATTGCGCGCTCGCGAGGACGCTGGAGCGCCGCGCCGTCAGTCCCTCGGTGAGCAAGTAACAAAAGGCATCGATTTCGCCGAACAGCCCGAATACCTCGGCATCCGATGCAACATAACCACTGACGATGACATCGCCGGAAAGTCCGAGTTTAGTGACATGCGCGTAAAAATCCGGCTCGACATTGTCGAAAGCCCTGATGAACGAGCCGACATAGATGACGAGCGGATTGCATCCGCGCGCTTTCAGAATGGCTGCGATGTCGAGCAGCGCATTCGGTTGTTTTCCCGGATAAATCGATCCGAAGTGGCCGATCACCAGCCGGCCGCTGTTGTGCGCGGCTGCGAGCTCTTGGCGCAGTGGCGAGTCGGCGATCTCTGAGGGAGCCTCGATGTTGGGCGGCAATGGCGCCAGCACGCATTTCGCAGCCGTCCAGCCAACGAAGGGATCGCTAGCCAGTTCGCGACGCACCAGGGGAGAAAACATGATGACGGTATCGGCCAGCAACAGGGCCGGTAGGTAGGTGAGACGGCGCAACCAGTGCAGGCTTGCCCATTCGTGTAGGATCAGGACAACGCGCCGGCGCCGCAGCCGCGCGATGGCGAGTGCCAGCAGCGGACGGCATATGACGCGCTTCCACGCCACGATCGGGAAATTGCAGACCACGCTTTGCGCGGAGCCAACCGCACGCCAGATATCGGCGGCCGCACCTTCCGATCGCGTCAAGGTTAACGTGGTGCAGCGGCTCGGATCAAGCTTGTCGATGGCTTCATATAACAGCCGCGTGAATTGCCCGACACCGCATTGCATTTGCGGTCCTGCGCCGAGAAACAGGGCCTTATATTCGGGTTCTGCGCTCATGACATTAAGGATTCGAGAGACGTTCTGCTTTACGTTGCGCAGGTTCCAAGCTTGCCCACGTTAGCCATATATCCCAGTGGCTGTCTCGCCGTAAGCGGCCGCGATTGCCTTGAGGGCTGTTTTTGCGGGATAAATGGCCTAAGGCCGCGCGTCTGCTTCATTATTGGCGCAGCTTGATTTGATCTGAACTGCGGCTGCCGGCGGCAACCAACAGCGAACAAGAATCGCGCCTTCGGACCGGAAAGATGCGGGCGTTGCTGTCAGATGATCGACAGAAGGGCCAGTTGAGGAAGTTGACGTACGATGGCGAGCTTGGAAGCCGGGCGATTTATCGGACGTGTATCTTCTCCCGCGTCCGGATTCCGGATCGATTTCGTCGACGACTGGAAGCTGGCCATTGCACGCTGGTCCGGTGCCGGTCAGGAAACGGCTTTTCAACACCCGCTCTGGTTCGAAGCCTGGTACGGCGCCTTCGCCGAAACCTCGCCATTGGTGGCGATCGTCACCGACAGCGTGACGGAGCGCCCGGTTGCACTCATTCCTTTGATCCTTCGCGTGAGTCACGGTGTCCGGATCGTCGAATTCGCCGATTTGAATGTGACCGATTACAACGCGCCGATCCTGAGGGTAGGTGCGGCGCTCGATGTCGCTGAGGCGCGGTCGATGTGCCAGGCGCTGGTGGCTGCGTTGCGCAAGCTGCCTGGCGGGGCCGATCTCATCCGCCTGCGGAAAATGCCTGGAGGACAACTTAATCCGCTCGCCGTGCTCGGGCGCACCGGCTCATGCTCTTTGAACGGGAATATCATCGCCGTGGGCGACGACTTCGAGGCTTACCGCACCTCGATCAAACGAATGCAGCTGCCGCGAAGCTGGCGCGTTTTCGCTCGCCATCCGGGCGCGAGGTTCCGGATGATCGAGAAAGTCGATGAAGCCCTGGAGGTCATCGATGTCATGGATCAGCAGCAACAGGCGCGAATGCAGAAGCTCGGTCTGGGGTTCTCGCTGAACGATGCCGATCATGCCAAATTCTATCGCGACCTCGTTCGTCGGGGCCTGCCGGAGGGGTATGCCGTCGTTTCGGCGTTGACATGCGACGAGGGAACCATCGCGACCGTGCTGGGCATCAAGCAAGGCGGCAGTTTCGTGTTCTTGCGCATCAGTAATGCCGGACAGCAGTGGAAGAACTGTTCGCCGAGCCGGCTGATTATCGAGCGAACAATGGCCGCGCTGCATGCGCAGGGGCTGCGGCGATTCGATCTCAGCATCGGCAACTATCCGTTCAAGCGACGGTTCGGGGCGGTCCAGCTCCAGCTGACCGACGCAAGTATCGCGCTGACATGGCGCGGCTCACCCTACGCCCTGCGGGACTTTGCTGCGCAATCGCTGCGGCGGCATCCACAGTTGGCATCGTTCGTGAGTCGCCTGTTGCGCGGTCGATATCCGGGTGAAGAAGAGTAAGGCCGTCTATCCTTGCGGTGCCGCGATCAGCGGGTGAGGCGGGCAAGCACCGGGAAGCGGTCGAGCAGCACCTTCTTGAGCAAGACGGGTCCGATCAGGCCGCTCATCAGCAGGATCGGGAAAAAGCCCAAGAAATTGACGCCGTCCCAGGGGGCGACTTTGAGTAGCACGCCCTTGGTCAGTCCGATCGTCAGGGTGTTGAACAGGTAAATCACGAAGCTGTATTTGCCGAACCACACCAGCGCATCGGCGCGGTCAAGCCACGTCGTTCGCGTCAGCCCGTGGACGAACGCCATTGACGACAAGGCGCAAATCGTGCCGGTCACCGTCGGTTCAACCTGCATCGTCGCAAGCACCAGCGACACCGAAAAGACGACGCCTGACACCGGCAGCGTCGTATCGATGAATTGCATGGCCTGGGTACGGTATTTTCCGGCAACACAGCCGATCATGAAATACACGAAGAAATTCGCCACCCGGTCGAGATAGGCGATCTCGGGAACGGTCAGACAGTGCAGTACCACCGCGAGCAGAAGCGTCGGCCAGAGCCGCCCCTGCGACAGTCTCACCAGAAGGGGGGTGATGCTGCAATATACGAACACCACGAAGATGTACCAGACCGACGTGGCGCGGCTTTGTCCGGTCGTCCAGAACAGCGACCTCAGCCCGTCCGAGAGGCTCGCGGGCTTGTTGTCGACATAGAGGAATTGTTCGGCGGCGAACTTGCCAAGCAGAATCAACAGGCCGAGCGACAGAAACGGGACCAGCAGCCGTTCCGCCCTGCGGATCAGATAGGCCCCATAGCTCGGCCGCGGGTTAACCGCGTCGCCGACATGAAAGAAGACCAGTCCGCCGAGATACATGAAGAACGGCATGTGAAAGGCGTAGATCGCCGTTTTCAACACGACATACCATTCGTTATTTGCAGGCGGTTCGCGCGCCACGATGTGGCCGATCACGACCAGGATGATCGCAAGTCCCTTGGCGCGTTCGATATCTGCAAGAAAGGCGGGCCTGTGTGCAGTCGTCTCAAGGGATCGAGGCGCGGTCGTTGCGCCATTCGCAGCTCCCCAATCGGCCGTGCTCGTCATCCTGGCCTCGATCGCTAGCCCTTTCGATCGTTCGTTATAGGTGTAAAGCCGATTCTGCTTCAACGCCGCGCGGTTGTTTACGTTAACCGTTCAGGGCGTTTGGAGGCCGAGGTTCCGTCGTGCCTTTAATCATCGCGCCTTTAATAAAGATGGCGGCCGTGAGAACACGACCGCCATCTCAATTCGGTACAAAGCGTCTTGCTCAGCCGTGCAGCTTCTTGGCAGCCTCCGCAATGGCGCGGCCCTGATAGCGCGCGCCGGCGTGTTCGTTTTCGGACGGCTGGCGGCTACCGTCGCCGCCGCTGATCGTGGTCGCGCCGTACGGCGAACCGCCGGTGACATCGTTGAGCTCCATCTGGCCGGCGAAACCGTAATTGAGGCCGATCACGGTCATGCCAAAATGCAGAAGGTTGGTGATGATCGAGAACAGCGTGGTTTCCTGGCCGCCATGCTGGGTCGCGGTCGAGGTGAAGGCGCCGCCGACCTTGCCGTGCAGCGCGCCCTTGGCCCACAGGCCGCCGGCCTGATCGAGAAAGTTGGCCATCTGCGACGCCATACGTCCGAAGCGCGTGCCGGTGCCAACGATGATCGCATCGTAATTGGCGAGGTCGTCGATCTTGGCGACCGGCGCCGCCTGGTCGACCTTGTAGTACGAGGCCTTTGCGACGTCCGGCGGCACCAGTTCGGGAACGCGTTTGATGTCGACGGTAGCGCCGGCTTCGCGAGCGCCTTCGGCCACGGCATTCGCCATCGTCTCGATATGGCCGTAGGCCGAATAATAAAGCACGAGAACTTTCGTCATGATCTTGTCTCCAGGGTTTGTTCAGGAAGGTTGTTGGGGAGAGTGGGTTGAACTGCCGGCTTGTGCCGGCAATTCGGGGTTTAAGAAATCGGTGAGCGTCGCGTGTTACGCGGCGTCGACCAGCACCAGTTCGGAATCTTCCAGCGCCGTGATCTTGATTTGCGGCTCATCGCTGATGGCGATGCCGTCACGGGCGTTGACGTTGATGCCGTTGACCTCGATTTTGCCGGCGGCGGGCACGAGGTACAGATGACGCGCCTTGTGCGGCGTGTAGTGCGCGCTCTCGCCCGCCTTTAACGTGGCGGCCAGCACGCGTGCATCCGCACGGATCGGAAGCGCGTCCTTGTCGTCTGCCTGTCCGCTGGCAATGGTAATGAACTTGCCGGAGCGGTCTGATTTGGGAAACGGCTTGGCTCCCCAGGTCGGCGCGCCGCCATCCGTCGTCGGCTCGATCCAGATCTGGAAAATCTTGGTCGGCCGAGGCTCCAGATTGTATTCGGAGTGGCGAATGCCGGATCCGGCACTCATCACCTGGACATCGCCGGCTTCGGTGCGGCCCTTGTTGCCAAGACTGTCCTGATGCGTGATCGCGCCTTCCCGCACATAGGTGATGATTTCCATGTTGGCGTGAGGGTGGGCGGGAAAGCCGGTGTTCGGCGCGATCTCGTCATCGTTCCAGACGCGAAGCGCACCAAAGCCCATATTGCCGGGATCGTAGTGACTGCCGAATGAGAAATGGTGTTTGGCCTTGAGCCAGCCGTGATCGGCAGCGCCAAGCCGGTTGAAAGGTCGAAGTTCAATCATGGGTTTCTCCGTTGCCTTAAATTTCGTTGGGCTATGGATATGTCTCCGTTCCTGGTATAGAAATAGAAACTATCGAAACTCATTGTTTCCATTTATTAGCCATGGCGAAACTTCCGGACTTCGAAGGTCTCGCGATTTTTGCGAAAGTCGTCGAACTGCGATCGTTCGCGGCGGCCGCGAATGAGCTTGCGCTGTCGAAGGCGACCGTCTCCAAGGCAGTCAGCCGGCTGGAAGAGCGGCTTGGCGCGCGGCTGTTCAACCGCACGTCGCGGCGGCTGGCGCTCACCGACGCCGGGCAGAAGTTGTCCGGACGGGCGCAACGCCTTTTGGCCGATGGCGAGGCGACGGAGAACGAGGCGCTGGCCCAGTCGGTTTCGCCGCGCGGGCTGGTTCGTTTGGCGGTGCCGATGACCTTTGGCGTAAAGGCGGTGGCGCCGATCTTGCCGGAGTTTCTAAAGACCTATCCCGACGTCTCGATCGACCTCCATCTCAGCGATGCGACGGTGGATCTGATCGGCGAAGGTTTTGATGCCGCGTTGCGGATTGCGCGGCTGCCGGATTCTTCCCTGATTGCGCGGCGGCTATGCGCGGTGCCGCGCCATACGGTTGCTGCGTCTTCCTATCTAAAACGCCATGGCCGGCCGACCCATCCGATGCATCTCGCGCAGCACAGATGCTTTGGCTACGCCTATCTCTCGACCGCGGACGTCTGGCATTACAGCAATGCCGCAGGCGAGCAGGTGAGTGTACGCCCGGCCGGGCCGCTTCGCGTCAACAATGGCGAAGCGGTATTGCCGGCGGTGATCGCGGGCCTTGGCATCGCGGACCTGCCGGATTTCATCATCGGCGATGCCATCCGATCCGGAGAGGTCGAAGTTATCTTGAAAGGCTGGTCGCAGCCCGAAGGCGCCGTGCACCTGGTGCAGCCGCCGGGCGGTCCGCGCCCCGCGCGCGTCGAGGCGTTGGGAAATTTCCTCGCCGAGCGTTTTGGTAATCCGACACGGCCAAAGTCCTCACGGCGTAGCTGAAGCGATTGCCGTTCACTTCGGTGTCGATTTCGGTATTGCCTAGGCGGCCGTGAACAGTTCACCTTGCGGCCCGGTTGGTGTTACCAATCAAACAGAAAAAGAATACTGAGGAAACTGCCGATGAATAGACGTGAATTGCTCAAAGCGACCGCCGCGCTGCCGCTGTTGCAGGCCGCCCGGCCGCTTCCAGTTTTGGCGGACACGGCCTGGCCGACGCATACGATCTCGATGATCGTGCCGTTCCCGGCCGGCGGGCAAGCCGATCTGGCGGCGCGGCCGGTGGCGTTGGCGCTGGAAAATATCCTGGGCAAATCAGTGATCGTCGATAACCGCGCCGGCGGGGCAGGCGGCGCGATCGGGAATGCGGCGGCGGCGCGCGCCGAGCCCGACGGCTACACCTTGTTGATGACGTTATCGTCCCTGGCGGTGCTCCCCGAGGCCGACCGTCTTTTCGATCGTCCGCCGGTCTACGAAGTCTCGCAATTTGCACCGGTGGCGCGCGTATTGGCCGATCCGACGCTACTCGCGGTGCCGGCCTCGGCGCCGTGGAAAACGCTGGAAGATTTCGTCGCCGATGCAAAACGACGCCCTGGTGAAATTCGCTACGGCTCATCCGGCCCCTACGGCACGCTGCAT
>Ga0210396_10003070_pt1 | contig 16776 bp, 21 predicted proteins | sample IncBWH17OmetaG_FD_155466 | JGI IMG/M metagenome (GOLD analysis project Ga0210396, IMG submission 155466) | Forest soil microbial communities from Barre Woods Harvard Forest LTER site, Petersham, Massachusetts, United States - Inc-BW-H-17-O ... | reverse complement strand
TCGTCGTTACCACCGTGGGACTCGACTCCCTCAATGACTGTCCTCATGATTTCAGCGCCAGCGTTGAAGCCTCGCGCGATCGGACTGTGCAGTGCCATGGAAGACCTCCGTTTGTCTTGGCCTATCTACAGCCTTATTGCTATAGACCTACCGTAATGAATAATAAAACAATATGTAAAGACTGTCAAACGTGGCTCCCCGGGTAGGATTCGAACCTACAACTCACTCCTTAACAGGGAGTTACTCTACCGTTGAGTTACCGGGGAATCGGGAAGAGTATAGCGCGAAAAAATCAATTCTAGCAACAATCCACAGGTCTTTTTTGTAATAAATAGGATACTCGGTCGTATAGTCAGTAGAGATCAACAGTAAAAAGGTGCAGTGCAGATGCAAGATGCCGCGCGTACACGTTCATCGGAGAACGCACGTCAGAGCCTGCCGAGCCCCGATCGTTTGCTCGAACTTCTGAACGAGCTCGGAGCGGCGCAGGACGCGAACGACGACGTTCTAGTCGAACGTTTGGAAGAGGAGATCATTGGACTGGTGGAACTCGGCGCATACGAAGGATATGTGGGTGAGGACCTCGAAATATCCTACGTCCAAGTCATCTCCGTCGAGCGCGGTCGTCCCGGGGCCAACATATACAGCTTTCAGATCACGCTGAAGATCGATTTCAGTCCTTCGGATCCCGATACGAAAGAACGCACGATGGATCTCATGGAATTTCTGAGGCCGATCAATCGCGCTCTGCCGACAGGCGGCCAGCAGATCGGGCCCCGCTTTATAACACTCGATTGATCCGCTGTTCATTCCTCGTCAAGACGGCCTCCGCGACACCCGCGGAGGCCGTTCATATGTTCTGCACGGATATTTCAGGTATACTCAGAGCATGGACATCCGGGTCAAGACGAGCGACTTCCAGATGACGTCCGAAGTTTCCGATCATCTCGACGACAAGCTCGCGCATATGGAAAAAACCCTCGGAGGTGAATCCGAGCAATCTCGCGTGGAGATCGAACTCGGTCGCGCCACGGGTCATCACAAACACAGCGAGTATATGTACGTGGCGGAGTTGCAGCTCATCCGACCCGGAACGCAGCGATTGGTCGCTCGCAACCATGAGCCGACGATCGATGCCGCTATCGATAACGCGCAAGGCGAACTCATGCGCCAATTGCGACAAGAGAAAAGATTGCACGCGCGCGTGTGGCGCAGAGGCGGAGCGCTCGCAAAGCGATTGCTTCGATTGGAATAAAAAAGAGAGGGTGGACTCGGTGCGTCACTTCGAGCCCACCCTCCACAAGGGGGTCCTTGCCACCACCCCTGCTGCTCGTCCCGGTAGCGCTGCAGAAAGCAGGCCATTTTCCGCTGCGGCTCGCGCAGGACGAGTTTAATCTGAGACAAATAGTACGTATCGACGGTCCCAAGTCAATTCTGGAGTATGGGCGCTGCACCCGAGTTCAGGAACGCGTCGTAGGCCATTTCTTTTTTCCCCTCCGGTTTTACAAGATCGATAACGAACTTGTTGCCGTCAAGATGCGCATCGAGGATCTGCACGCGGATCTTTTTGCCCGCACGTTCGAAGAACGCATAGGTTCCCGGCCAGCCTTCGAATGCGCGAACTTTTAATAGATTTTGGTACGCGTCATCCTTGAGATCGAGGAGGCCGTCTTCTTTGACGAATTTCTTCGTGTATGTGGCAAGATCGTGATTTTGCTCTTGCGGTTCGATCTCACCTGCGACCCAGAGAGGTAATGTTGTTACAAGCAGCTTTCCGCCTTCATGTGCGAGAAGGTCATCAAACCCTTTACCGCGCGGCGGCCACGACGTTATCGAGACTTTTTTTTGCGCAAGAAGCGGTCCGTGATCCATCTCCTCGTCGAGCAGCATGATGGAGACACCGGTTTCTTTTTCATCATTCCGAATAGCGGAACGTATCGGCGAGGGGCCGCGCAATCGCGGCAAAAGGGAGGGATGCACGTTGACCGTGCCGCGCTTCGGGATATCCAGCAGTTTTTTGGAAAGGATTGCACCGAACGAAGCTACAACGAATATATCCCATGTTTCGTTCTGAAGCTCCGCGATCAACTCGGACGTTACTTTTCCTGAATCGATCGCCCGCTGCGGCACGAGACCCGCGACAGCAAGCTCATGCAACACGCCGTCTGCAAGCGGCGTCGTGCCGAAGAAGACGAATTTAATTTTTGTCTTCGGGTTTGTCGTCATACAATTCTTTTGCTTTGTCCGTGTAGAGAATCCCCTCGAGATGGTCCATTTCGTGCTGGAAGACATGCGCGAGAAATCCGGATGCGCCGCGGGTGAATCGTCGGCCGGTTTCGTCGTAGGCGCGTATCGTCGCTTTCTCCGCGCGCGGCACGATGCCCCACTTACCCCTGATCGAAAGGCAGCCCTCGTGCTTTTCCCTGCGCCCCCGAGACAATTTTATAAGTTCGGGATTGATATAGATCTGATCTGGGAGTGCGGGCGGATCCTGCTCGGGTTCATCGGCATCCTCGACTGCTTCATCGGGTGCATTGCGTGCGTCGCGCGCAAGCGCTTTTCCGGAAACGATGAAAAGACGCAGCGGTTCGCCGACCTGCACCGCCGCAAGCGCGACGCCGTACTCTTCTTTTGAAAGCAATGCTTTCATATCTTTTATCAGAGCACGTATCTTGGACGACGTGATATCGGCAACAGGAACAGGTTCCGCGACCTTTCGCAGGAGCGGGTTTTTATCTTTGGGCAGGATGCTTCGCATAGGGAGCAGTGTACAATATCCCCGTGGAACACATCAAAACGCATATCAAGCGGACTCTCGCCGAGGCCAGAAAGACCGAGCGGGGCGAACTCATGAAATATTTCTGCCAACGGCTGAACCCGCAACGCATTCGCGATAACTATCCGCGTATCACCATGGGACGCATGGGCAAACTGCTCGAGAAGATCCCGACCAAAGACCTCTACTATCTGAAGCGCGTATGCGACGACTCCAGGGATTTTTCAAAGAAATTCTGGTGGGAAATTAACCCGAAAAAGCACGACGACACATAAAAAGGTAGGCGGCGCACTCGGGGGAAGTGCGCCGCCATTGTAGCGCTTGCGGGGGGATGTCCGCAGCGCACACACCGGCCGTTAACGGCTTCACGCGTCGGGGGAACGCGGAGCCACGGCCGATTCAATTTCTGTTTATCAGTATATATCAGCTTGACAAGATTGTCAAGTCTTATTTGTGAAAGCGGCCCAAAAGGATACAATGCCGACACTATGGCTTTTTCCTTCTCGCCCAAGCTCGGAATCGACCTCGGAACCACGACTGTTCTCGTGTTCGTGCCGGGGACCGGCATCGTACTCAACGAGCCGTCGGTCGTCGCTGTCTCGCAGCACGACAATAAGATACTTGCTATCGGCAACGAGGCGAAGGAGATGATCGGACGAACTCCGGGCGAGATCATCGCGTACCGACCGATGAAAGACGGTGTCATCGCCGATTATCGCGTGACCGAGGCGATGTTGCGTTACTACATTCGCAAAAGTCTTGGACGTTGGAATTTGTTCAAACCTGAAGTAATGGTGTCGGTGCCGGCGGGCGTAACCTCGACCGAGCGACGCGCGGTCGTCGAAGCCGCGACCAAAGCGGGCGCGCGCGAAGCGTATGTGGTCAAAGAACCGATCCTCGCGGCGATCGGCGCGGGGATTCCAATTCACGAAGCCCGCGGTCACATGATCGTCGATATCGGCGGCGGCACCACCGACGTTGCCGTGATATCACTCGGCGGCATCGTCGCATCCACATCGGTGAAATGCGCGGGCAACGCGATCGACCACGCGATCGCGGATTACATCAAAAAGACGTTCAATCTCGGCATCGGTGACAAAATGGCCGAAGAGATCAAAATTCAGATCGGCTCGGCCGTCCCTGTCGACGAAGAGTTCACGATGCAGGTGAAAGGACGTGACCACTTGACCGGACTACCGCGCTCGATCGAACTCGGAACCAACGAAGTCGTTCGCGCGATCGGTAAAGAACTGCGCACGATGGTGCAGGCGATCAAAGACGTACTGCAGGAAACACCGCCGGAACTCGCGGCCGACATCATCGACAACGGCATCACCATGACGGGCGGCTCGTCGCTTTTGCGCAACCTGCCGGAACTCGTATTCCGCCGCACGGGAGTGAAAGCGCGGCTCGCCAAGGACGCACCGTACTGTGTTGCAAAGGGGACAGGCGAAGCGCTCAAACATTTGGATACCTACAAAAAAGCGATAATCGCAAAGCGGTAAAACTTGCTTTTTCTGATAATAGTGACATAACTATTCGAGCAGTGGTCACCATACGGTGCCATTGGGGTTATGTCAGCAACAACGGAGACTGAGAATGAGACATCTCGCGATAGCGGTCGCCTTGACCGCTGTTCTCATGGGAGCGATCCCGGCCTCGGCCGAGGACGATCCTTCCGACTGCACGAATGCGGACAATTCGCTCGACAGCAGCGCCTCGTGCATTACGCGGCTGCAAAAAGCGATCAGGGTCATCTGGAAAGTCGCGCAGAACCCGATGTACCTTTCGGTCGTGCTCGATTTCAACGTGATGCGGACCGCCGAAACGGAGGTCGGACACTTCACGCTGCTGTACGCCTCCGCGAGCCAGCTCCTCGGACACGACAAGGACGCCAATCCTGACGCATTCGAGTCGCTCCGCGGCAAGTACTCCGACCCCGCGGTGCTGGACGCGTTCTACAAGACCAACGAACACGATCGGCCTTAAGATCGCCGAGGCTGCGGTGAAAGGCGTCGTCGGCGATATCCTGAAGGACTCGCTGCCGCTTTTTCGCAAACCGCTGACGCTGACCGCCCCGGGCGCGGCCGAATGGGTCTACAACATCTGCGACGAGCCTAAGGAGGAGGACCAGGGAGACCCCGATTACTGCAAGAAGCACACCTCTTTCGCAGTGCGCTTCAAGCAGGACTACGGCGTTGAGCCCACTCGCAATAACGCGTGGGTGCTGGGCTTCCTCTATCGCCGGCACCTCGAAGGCGGTGCGGACCTTGTCACCGAGTGGCAGCGGATCGGTCTCGATATGGCCGGTGCGACTCCGATAACGCAGTCGCATTAGATCGCGTTCATCCGGACGCAAACACCTTCAGCCCGGCGCACATGCCGGGCTCTTCTTTTATAAAGACCTGATCTACCGGATGGAAATTGAGAAGCGTCCCGCATGTTTGGATGCATACAAGAAAGCCATCGTCGCGAAGCGTTGATGCGGTTCAGTAAATAGTGTACGTTTGTTTACAGCACAATGGGAGGTTAGCAATGAGGGAACGCAGCTTCTACGCTCTGGCGCTTGCGCTGGTTTTCGTCGCGTCTTCCGTCGAAGGGGTCCTGATGGAAATTTACGACCCTGTTTCGAGAGTGATAAACGCGCTGCAACTCGGCATCGGCAGCGACGAACGCGAATATAGCGTCGGACTCAGGGGATCGAGCTTCAGAGTGGATGCCCGGGTCGGCAAGGTGACCGTCAACATGATGGTCGATACCGGCTCGGCGGTAGTGATGCTATCCAAGAGCACCGCCCGCGAGGTCGGATATCGCGTAGATCAGCTCAGGTTCGATACTGAATTCGTCGGAATAGCCGGACGGACCCACGCGGCCATGGTTTTGTTACCGCCGATACGGGTTGGAAGCATTGTCGTCGAGGACCTCAGCGGATATGTTGCCGATGATACTAGCACGATAAACAATCTGCTGGGCATACCGTTCCTTACCCAGTTGAAACGACTGGAGATCAGTGACAAAAGACTACGCCTCGTTCAGTAAGAGCGATGTGCCTGGGCGATAACGTACTGAACCCCGGAGGCAACTCCGGGGTCACGCTTTACTGTTTCGATTGAAGCTTCTCAATATCCGTCATCAGCTTGCGAAGGTCGTTCTGAATGGTCGCGAGGGTCTGTTTTTGTTCCGATTTGCGATGCTCCTCCGCCGTTTCCTCCTCGCTCATCTCCTCAACGTCTTCCGAGATGTCCTCAACGTCCTCCTGCAGCTCGTCGATGTCCTCCTGGATCTCGCCGACGTCTTCCTGGATCTCGTCGATGTCCACGCTCACTTCTGCGATCGATTGCGCTTGGAAGTTGACAGTCATCTGGATGAAGAGCGCAAGGTAGATCGCTTCGAGCGAAACGGCGGTATTGAATATCAGAATGACGATGTTGAACGGAAATACGTTCGCGATCAAAAGCGCGATAGTTGCCAGAAAAAGGACGGTGTGCACAAAAATGGAAGCAGGCGAACCGACCCAGCGGGTAAAAGTGAGCGCGACTTTTTGAATACCTTTCGGCGCCGACATAGGGCCAGTATATACTGGGCGGATGAACCTGGTCGGGAACGTGCAGCTGGTCGCGGGGGATTCCGAAATGATCGGCCGGATCCTGACGATCCTCGGACAAGAGGGGCTCGATGTGCACGGTAATCCGGATCTGTACATCCGCGAATATGGTTCTTTCGGCGTGGACGAAGCCCGCGAGATCGCGACGAAAGCAAGCTCGAGGGCGATCGCGTCGGCGAGCAGGATATTCGTGATCGTTACGCCCGGCATGACGGGCGAAGCGCAGAATGCGTTATTGAAAACACTGGAGGAACCTTCGGGAGGTGCGCGGTTCTTTATCGTCGTTCCGTCGCCTCTTTCGCTACTGCCGACACTGCGTTCACGTGCCCAGATCCTGGAACTCGAGAGAGGATCCGGACGCGCTTTGGTCGATGCCCCCGCGTTCCTGAAAGCGAAACCGGAGATCCGGCTCGAGATGCTCAAACCTCTTTTGGAAAAGAACGAAGACGACAAAAAAGATCTTTCGGGTATCATCTCTTTCCTGTCGTCGCTCGAACGGGAGCTTTCAAACGACAAAAAGCCGGATCTCGCACGGTTGTCGTCCGTATACCGCGCACGGAAGTATGTCGCGGACAAAGGTTCGCTCACAAAGGCGCTTTTGGAGCAGGTCGCACTCTTGATTTGATATACTGTTCCCATGCCGTACGACTTTAAGCAGTTTGATGCAAAGATCGCCGCCGCCAAAGAGTGGCTTGCCAAAGAGTTCAGGAATTTCCGGACGGGCCGAGCCAACCCCGCTATTTTGGATAGCGTGACCGCTTCGGCCTACGGCTCGATGATGCCGCTCAAGCAACTCGCCCAGATCGGTGTCGAAGATGCCCGCACCATTCGCGTGCAGCCATATGACGCGTCGACCCTGAAAGATATCGAGCGAGCGATCACCGCCGCCAACCTCGGTGTCGGAACCTCTTCGGACGGACAGATCGTACGCGTCAGTTTTCCCGATCTGACGGGCGAGCGCCGCACCGAGCTCATCAAGATGGCGAAAGCGAAGCTTGAGGAAGCCCGCACCACCATTCGCGTCGCGCGCGACGAAGCGTGGAAGGAAATTCAGGAGCGCGAGCGCGAAAAGAAAATGACCGAAGATGACAAGTTTTCCCTTAAAGACGAGCTTCAGAAGAAAGTGGATAAGACAAACGAGGAACTGGAAAATGCGTTCGAGGCGAAAGAGACGGAGATGAGCGCATGACGGTATTTGTCGTCATCGTCATCCTGATCGCGATACTCGCGTTTTTGATACTCGCGCATGAGTTCGGGCATTTTGTTGCGGCACGACTTCTCGGTATACGCGTCGACGAGTTCGGCATCGGATTCCCGCCGCGCGCTTTTTTGCTCGGGAAGATCGGCGATACCGAATATACCGTCAACTGGATCTTTTTCGGCGGTTTCGTGCGACTGTACGGCGAAGAAGAGGATAAGGGGATCCACGGAACCGGCAGCTTGCTCGACTCTCCGCGCTGGAAACAGGCGGTCATTCTGCTCGCGGGAGTTGCGATGAACGTGGTCGTTGCATATGCGCTCTTCGCCTTTGCGCTCGGGATCGGCGTACCTGCCATCGTCGATCAACTGCAGCCCGATCAGGCAGCGCAACTTCTCGTATCCGACGTGATACCCGGTTCTCCGGCCGATCAGGCGGGGATCGCCGCCGACGATCAGATCCTTTCCGTAGAAGATGCGCAGGGTGATACCGTTCCGGTTCTCACACCGGCTGCGCTCGTCGCATTCGTTTCGGATCACGGCGGTCAACCGCTCACGATCACCTTTATGGCGGGGCAGACGACCATCACAAAAACCGTCATTCCCGCGAATTCCGTCGATCCGCAAAACGCGGGACGCCCCGCGATCGGTATCGGCGTTGTCTTGGTCGCAACGGTCGCACTTGCGCCTTTGCAGGCGATGCAACAAGCGTTCTGGACGACGGAAGGCGCGTTCGTGCTGGTAGGGCAGGGGGTCGGCGAGATCTTCAGTACCGCTGCGCACGGCTCGCCCGATCTTTCGAATGTCGTAGGTCCCGTCGGCTTGTATTGGGTCGTGGGAAGCACGGTACAAAGCGGGTTCGGGAATCTACTCGAACTCGTCGCGTTCATTTCCGTAAATCTTGCGATCGTGAACATGATCCCCATTCCCGCACTCGACGGCGGACGTTTCGTCGTGTTGCTTATCGAGGCGCTTCTGCGCAAGCGCGCACCGCGTCTCGCGATCCAGTTGTTGGATACGATCGGCGTCGCACTCATCATTCTTCTCGCGGTCACGGTCACCTATCACGATCTCGCGATACATTTCATGTAAAAAATACCGGCGGTGTTGCCAGCCGCCGGTTGTGAGGTTCCTCCCTGACTTGAGCTTTTTTGATCAGTGCGGTATTCCGCCTTCTCCTCCGGAAGAGTTAGTCTTGCGCCAGATCGCGAGCCGGGCTACGACCCGGGCGAGATGGCCGTCCTCGTCGGCATCGAATGCCGGGTATGCGCCTCCGCGCGACGCGTCGTACATGTACGACTGCGGTACGTAAATTGCCTGTCCGTCCGACCTTGGCAACGTGAATCGTTGATGCAAGTGATCCTCCCGTTCGTACGACATGCGCTGCACGATTCGCTCAGGGTACGCGAGGGCCAGTGAACGGACGATGAACCGTCCGTGTTGTATTTCATATAAAAGGAACGAGCACCGGCCTCGGCGGGTGCTCGTTGGTGGCGATTTCGTACAAAGAGACTTACTTCTTCGCTTCGGCGATCTTACGATCGAACGCCTGCAGGAACTGTGTCTTCATCCAACAGACGACCTCAAAATGACTCGCCCCGGTTGCATCTGCGAGCGCTACGACCTGGCCGCGAAATGCACTGAGGAAGATGTCGGTCGAGCTTTTATCATCCGGCCGAGCCACAGGAGCCGAAACGCTCTCCGCCACTGCTTCGTCGAAGGCGGAGACGAAACCATTTTTTGCCGCCGTGAGTATCTGAACCTTAGCGAACACGCCCTCCGGTCCGTGCTCTGCAGGTTCACAAAGTTCTCCGACCAACTCGATGATCTCACCGGCCGCTTCGACCGCTACCGTACTTCCACGCCAGTCTTCTTTTTCGGGTTGCATCGCAAGCCCTCCTAATGAAATGAACAGGTAATTACTATGTCGGATTAATAAGTCTGAGTCAAGTCGTATATCCGCAATATAAGGTAGAATAAGCCCTCATATGCGGCAATCGGAGCTTTTTACAAAAACGCGGAAAACCGCTCCGAAAGATGAGGTCGCGAAGAACGCCCAGCTCCTCATCCGGGCCGGATACATCCACAAAGAAATGGCAGGCGTGTATTCGTATCTACCGCTCGGGTTACGAGTCCTCGAGAATATCAAGCGGGTCGTGCGCGAGGAAATGAACGCCGTCGGCGCTCAGGAGATCATCATGACCTCGCTGCAGCGCAAAGAATTGTGGGAGATCACGGATCGCTGGGACGATCAAAAAGTGGATGTCTGGTTCAAATCGGAATTGAAGAGCGGCGGCGAAGTGGGATTCGGCTGGTCGCACGAAGAGCCGATCACCGACATGATGAAACAGTTCATCGCGAGCTATCGCGACCTGCCCGCGTACGTCTATCAATTCCAGACGAAACTTCGCAATGAATTGCGGGCAAAAAGCGGCATCATGCGCGGCAAGGAGTTCGTCATGAAGGACATGTATTCATATTCGACCACTGAGGAAAAGCACCGCGAATTTTACGACAAAGCCATCGCGGCATATCTGAAAGTATTCGAACGTCTCTCGCTCGGGGACCGCACGTTCCTCACATTCGCCTCCGGCGGCGCGTTCACCCAATTCAGCCATGAATTCCAGACGGTGTCGGATGCGGGCGAGGACACCGTGTACCTGCATCGCGGTAAAAAGATCGCGATCAACAAAGAGGTATTGACCGACGAGGTCATGAAGCAGCTCGATGTCGAGCGCGGCGGGCTCGAAGAGGTCAAAGCGATCGAGGTCGGGAACATTTTCAGTTTCGGTAGTGTGAAATCCGAACAACTCGGGCTCATGTTCAAGGATGAGAATGGAAAGGAAATACCGGTCATTCTCGGTTCGTATGGTATCGGTATCACGCGACTCATGGGAACGGTCGTGGAAGTACTCTCGGACGAAAAGGGGATCGTATGGCCGGAGGAGATCGCACCGTTCCAAGTACATCTTGTCTCGATCACGGGCGGGAACGAGGATGTCATGAAAGAAGCGGATCGCGTGTACGACCTTTTGAAAGAGAACGGTATCGAGGTGTTGTACGACGATCGTGACGTACGGGCAGGCGAGAAGTTCGCGGACTCCGACCTCATCGGCATTCCGACGCGGCTCGTAGTATCGGAAAAGACCATGTCCGAAGGGGGCATCGAGCGCGTCGACCGCGCGAGCGGCACCACGGGTTTTGTTTCAGATAGCGAGGTTGTGCAGGCCCTTCAGAAGTAGTATGACTGGACGTATGGACACCCTGCGACGCTGGAAAGATCAGTTTCTCGGGCTTTTCTCGAATGATATCGGTATCGACTTGGGCACCGCCAACACGCTCGTATGGGTCAAGGATCGAGGCATCGTGATCAACGAGCCGTCGATCGTCGCCGTCAATCAAAAGACCGGTCAGATCGTCGCCGTCGGGCAGCAGGCGAAAGACATGCTCGGCCGGACGCCGCCGCACATCGTTGCGGTCCAGCCCGTCGTGGACGGCGTCATATCCGACTTCGAGGTGACGAGCGAAATGCTTTCATACCTGATCAACAAAGCGCAGGAAGGTCATACCAAAATGCTTGGACCGCGGGTGGTCGTCGGCGTACCATCGGGTATCACTTCCGTCGAAGTACGCGCGGTGCGCGACGCCGCGCGTGCGGCGGGCGCGCGCGAAGTCCACATCGTCGAAGAGCCGATGGCGGCCGCGATAGGCATCGAACTTCCGATCCACGAACCTACCGGGAGCATGATCATCGATATCGGGGGCGGGACAACGGATATCGGCGTCGTCTCGCTCGGCGGATTGGTGAACGCACGCAACGTTCGTATCGCGGGAGACCGTTTCAATCAGGATATTTCAGCGCACATCAGGAACGAATTCAAATTATTGATCGGGGAGAAGAGCGCCGAGGAGATCAAGATCGCGATCGCCAGCGTCACGCCTTCGCGCGACACGCGCGAAGCCATCATCCGGGGGCGCGACCTCGTGACAGGATTGCCGCGCGAGATAGTCATCACGGATCAGGATATCCGCAATGCTATCGGACATTCCATCGAGGATCTCATCGAAAGCATCAAAGAGGTATTGGAAACGACGCCGCCTGAAATAGTGTCCGATGTCATGCAACGCGGCATCTATCTCGCCGGCGGCGGCGCGCTCATCCGCGGTCTGCCGGAATTGCTCACGCGTCAGATCGGTGTGAACGTCATCGTTGCCACGGACCCGCTCACGGCCGTCGTCCGCGGTACGTCGGCGGTCCTCAACGATATGGAGATGTACCGCGAAGCCCTGCTCGGAAGCGACGAAGAGCTGGTCCCGACCCAATAGTATGCCGAAACGCACCACGTTCGGTGCCAAGCGGAGTTCTGCGGGACGACGGAGTCTTTTTCTTGTGACGATAGTCGCGGCCCTCATCATGCTTGCGAATCTCGCGACGGGCGGCAAGGTCGCCGCGCTGACGCGCGATCTCGTATCGCCGATCTCCGCTCTCGGGGGGAGGATCGCAGGTGCGTTGACTGAGAACGGATTCTTTTCCTCACGCCGTTCTCTCGAAGCGGAAATTTCGGTATTACAAAGCGAAGTGCAGCAACAACAGCTGCAGGCCGCCGCGTTCGAGGCCCTGCAGCAGCAGAACGCCGCTCTCTCACAACTCGAACATCTCGCGGCGACCACGAAAGGACTTGCCGCGCCGGTGACATCATCCGTCATCAGTTCTCCGTACGGTACGTTCACGATCGGTGCGGGCAGCGCGGACAACGTATCATCCGGTTCGCTCGTGCTGACCGCGGGCGGCTTCGTCATAGGGAAGGTCGTACAGGTCCAGGCGCATCAATCGCTGGTGGACCAGTTATTCGGGCCGGGCGTGCAGACACCGGTCACGATCGACGGAGCATCGGTACTTGCAACGGGGCAGGGCGGAACCGCTATCGCCGAGGTACCGCACGGTGTAACCGTTTCAGAGAATGATCCCGTCGTCGCGCCGGAATACGGCGGTCGTTCCATCGGGGTCGTGCAGCACGTCGATTCGAACCCTGCCAACGCACAGTCCGCGGTATACATCGCATTGCCCGTTTCGCTTTCGTCTCTGCAATACGTCTACGTGACGCTATGAAGACGCTACGCATCGGCATCGCCGTGATCGGATTTTTCGGCGCGATCTTCCTGCCGTGGTACGTTCCCGCGATCTGCATTTTTTTGCTCGCAGTCCGCTGGCGCGCGTGGGAGGCGATACTGCTCGGCATGTTCACGGACCTCCTCTGGCTCTCGCCGGGCGGCGGGTTCCATGTTCTGCCGCTCTTCACCATCGGTGCGATAGTCGCCGTCTGGATATTCGAGCCGCTGCGGGGTGAATTTCTGACCTGAAGCGCTTTTTGCTATAGTGCGCACATGTTGCGCAAGCGTCCGAAGATCCATGAGATAGCGCCTGACGAGATATTTCTGGATTCTTCGAATCTTCCGGGCCATGAACAGAGCCAATTCGGGGGCAGGATAGAACGCCCCATGTCCCGACGCGCCATATTCGGCGTCGGCGTGGTATTTCTTACCGTCGCGATCGCGTTCGGCGTCCGCGCGTTCAGCTTGCAGATCGCGGAAGGCGCGACTTTCGCGGATATTTCTCTCCAGAACACGCTCGAGAGCGACATCATCTTCGCGCAGCGCGGCATTATCTATGATCGAAACGGTACGGAGCTCGCGTGGAACGTCGCCGCTCCCGAAGAGAACGGCACCTCGACAAGACCATACGCGCTTCGCCAGTACATCAGCGATCCGGGATTTTCTCTTTTGCTCGGATTCGTAACATACCCGCAGGCCGATAAGCAGGGGAACTGGTGGAAGACCGGGTACTCAGGTGTTTCAGGTCTTGAACTTCAATACGATCCGCTGCTCGCAGGACAAAACGGCGCTTCGATGGTCGAGAAAGACGCACACGGCAACCAAGTGCGTTCCGATATTGTGTCACCGCCGGTGAACGGCCAGAATCTGTATCTGTCGATCGATGCGAACCTGCAAAGCGAACTGTTTAGATCGATCGTGCAGGGCGCGGCGGTAGACGGATTCGTGGGCGGTTCCGGCGTCATTATGAATGTGCAAACGGGACAGGTGCTTGCGCTCACCAGTTTCCCGCAATACGACAACAATGCGTTCGTACAAGGCGATAACGCGGCGATCGTTGCGGCAGACCAGAACCCGAACTCGCCGCTTCTCGATCGCGCGATCGGCGGGTTGTATGCGCCGGGCTCCATCGTGAAAACCATTTTCGCGGCGGGGGCACTCGATTCCGGATTATTCACTCCCGGAACGACGGTCGATTCGACCGGAAAATTCGTCATCCCGAACCCGTTCAACCCTTCGCAACCGAGCATTTTCAACGACTGGACCGCTCACGGCGTCATCGACATGGAGACCGCTATCGCTGTTTCCTCCGACCAATATTTCTATGTGGTCGGCGGCGGATACGGCGGACAGCAGGGGATCGGCATCGCCGGACTCGATAAGTACGCGCAAATGTTCGGGCTAGGCACGAAGACGGGCATTGCACTCCCCGGAGAACAAGCGGGCCTCGTTCCCTCGCCTGCATGGAAAGCGGCCGCATTCCCGACGAGTCCGACGTGGCTTCTCGGGGATACCTATCACACGGCGATCGGACAGTTCGGCTTCCAGATCACGCCGATACAGGCAGTCCGATTCGTTGCGGCGATCGCGAACGGCGGTAAGTTGATGACTCCGCAGCTGCTTGCGTCCTCGACCCCGCAATTCACGCAGATGCCGATCCCCGACGCCGATCTCGCCGTCGTTCGGGCGGGCATGCGGCTGGCCATCACCTCTGATCGTAAAGACGCCATCGACAACGTACTCAACATCCCCGGCATCGAACTCGCGGTGAAGACGGGTACCGCGCAGATCGGCGCACACAACCAGTGGGTCAACTCGTGGATCGTCGGTTACTGGCCCGCGAACGATCCGAAATACGCCTTCGCGGTCGTCCTTGAAAGAGGGCCTTCAACCGAAAGCCACAACGCCGAAGCGAGCATGATACCGTTCTTCGAGTGGCTCGTCGCGAACCATCCTGAATACACAAATTGACGTAGAGCATTTCCCGTGTTAGTAATCTTGCAGCAAAAGAACTCTAGAGCGGGAGGGCCGCATGGCTTTCGATTGGTTGCCTATCCTTGTTCCGCTATTGCAGATCGAGGGAGGGCTGTTTTATCTCGGGCACAAGGTGTTCACGTGGAAGTTCGAACAAACTGAGAATAATACCGAACAAGCCGAGAGCAATAAGTGGCTGATCTGGGCCTGGACCTCCTATTTGATCGGTACTCCCGGCATCATTGGTGCTTTCTTGATCCAACACAATTGGATATTCGCGGCGCTTGAGTTTGGCGGCATTCCAATGATGGTCCTTGGCCTCAGGTTCGCACGGCGCGGAATGAGCGTCGATCAGATCAAACCTGAAATGAAACGCCTCGAACCCATCCTCTGGGTATCGATCGTTGTCGGCATCGGCTACAGTCTCTGGTACTTCGGAACATTACTGAACTTTACACAACTGCTTGAGATCGGCGGCTCCGGCGCATATCTCGTCGGCTCGCTTCTCCAGGCGAAGAAACAGAACGGTCCGGCGTACCGAGCGTACCTGATCATGATCATCGTGACAGGCACGCTGTGCGGGGTCGAGCGAATGTTCATCCTCGCGGTTCAACAAGTGATTTCGTTCGGCTTCGTCTATGCTTCCTACAAAAAGTGGGCGAGCAAACAGGCGGGCGAACAAAAGTAATTAAGAACTCCATTGCCTCGGCGGTTGACGCCGAGGCTTTGCTTTTTTTGAAGATACGATACAATGCTCCGGCACACGAAATATGAACGACGAAACCAACTACCTGAGCAAGGAGAAATTCGATGAGCTTACGCAGGAGCTCGACCATCTGAAGACCGTACGCCGCCGCGAGATAGCGGAGCAACTTGAGTACGCTCGCTCGCTCGGAGACCTCTCCGAGAACGCTGAATACGAAGAGGCGCGCAACCTGCAGGCAGCCACAGAGGATCGCATCCGCAACGTCGAGGAGCAACTATCGCACGCCCGCATCATCGAGCACGGCAAGGGAGGTTCGACCGTCTCGCTCGGCTCTTTCGTGACGATCCAGAAGCAGGGCGAAAAGGAGGAGCACACCTACGAGATCGTCGGCAGCGCCGAAGCCAACATGCAGGAACACAAGATCTCGCATCTCTCTCCGCTGGGGAGTGCATTGATGGAAAAAAAGAAAGGGGATTCATTCACCTTCGAAACTCCGAAAGGAGCGCAGAAGTACAAAATTGTAAATATAAAGTAGAACTGTTAGGATTCGTGCCTAACGGGCCTATAGTTCAGTGGTAAAACGCCGCATTCGCATTGCGGAGGCAGGGGTTCGATTCCCCTTAGGTCCACAGGATGGGAATTTGCGACAGCAAGTTCCTCGAATAACCGCGTAGAGCTTAAAGAATCTGCAGTCCAATAGCCGTCTGTTTTTCGGTACGGCAATTTGTCCTCGAAAAGGAAGAAGAACAAACGATGCTGCTCGAACACATCGACGGATTCCCATACCGTTATTGGGCTTTTCAGCAATCCGGTCGCCTTGTTGTATGCAGTCCGATAAGGAATCGCCATGTCAGGTTTCTTTGTTGGACGCTTGAGTTGTTCGAGCTTCCGGCCTGTTTCTTCCATTTGCGCTTCGTATCCCCGCCGAACGATGTCGGACAGCGTTTTACGGGCCAGTTCCGATAGCTCTCGTAGTTTCGCGTCCAGATCCAACACACGCTGTTGTGCCAGTTGTTCTTGATAGTCCAGTCGGGCTGTTTCCTGTTTCCACACGCGATCGAACGTCAAAGATATGACGCTCTCGACCTCGGCCTTCAGGGCATTACGCTGTACCAGAACCTTGAATTCATCTTCCACGTTGTTGCGACGCAGCATCTTACCGTAGAGCGTACAGCCCTTTCGCTGGCAGTAGTAATACGGAAACTTGCCCTTCGTAATGGCAGCGGTCATCGGTTTTAGACATTCGGCGCAGAGGACAAGACCTCGCAGTGGGAATATGTCGGATATATCCATGCGTATTCTCGTTACGGATGTACCCTTGTCTAGCCGTCGCAAAATACGTTCGTGCGTCTCGTACGAAATGATTCCGTCGTGGTGACCTTTCCGCCGGATTACACCCCACGGCTT
>Ga0210396_10003069_pt1 | contig 16777 bp, 18 predicted proteins | sample IncBWH17OmetaG_FD_155466 | JGI IMG/M metagenome (GOLD analysis project Ga0210396, IMG submission 155466) | Forest soil microbial communities from Barre Woods Harvard Forest LTER site, Petersham, Massachusetts, United States - Inc-BW-H-17-O ... | reverse complement strand
GACGCCCCAAGTTCCAGCACCGAAAATGAAGTTGCGTCGCCGAAATTCGCCGAAGGCCATTCGATCACCTGGTACGCAAAAGAACCTATAAATCAGGAGGACACACTCCTTGGGAAGCGTTACCTGTGCCGCACGGGCGGCATGTTCATAGTTGCTCCGAGCGGCATGGGTAAATCGACCCTGTCGATTCAAATAGCCATCCTGTGGTGTTGCGGATTAGTCGCCTTTGGGATTTGCCCCAGGAAGGCCCTGCGGATTCTGATCGTTCAAAGTGAAGATGATAAAGGCGACTGCACCGAAATGTCGCAGATGATACAGCACCTTGGGCTTAGCGATCAGCAAAAACATCTGGTCCAAGAGAACAGCGAGGTGATCCGTTGCAGTAACCTTGTCGGCCGGCGATTTATTTGCGCGCTTCGAACACGGCTTGAACAGGCCAGAGAAGACAAGAAACCATTCGATCTGGTGATTATCAATCCTTACGGAGTTTACCTCGGCGACGACGTCAAGGATACCGAAGCTAGCTCAGAATTCCTAAACGAATGGCTTAACTCGGTTCTTTTGGAATTCAATATCGCTGCGATCCTGGTTCATCACACGGCCAAGACTAACTTCCAAAACACTGACAAGTATAAAATTTGGGACTGGATGTATTACGGCGCTGGCTGTGCCTGCATCACCAATTGGGCCAGGGCGATTCTGGCGATTAAACCTGAAACCGAGGACAAGAAAGTTTACCGCTTCATCGCCGCCAAACGAGGGCAGCGTATCGGAGATGATTGGCATGGCGAATTTGAACGTTTTTTCGCTTGGTCAAGCATGCAAGGGGTGCTGCGCTGGGAAGACGCAACGGGTGAGCAGATCGTCAAGGCGAGCAGTGCCAAGTCCAAGGTGAAAATTGCGGATCTCGACGACGTCATTGAATGCGTGCCCTTGCTCGATCCTGAACTCAAAGAAACGGTCGAAGACAAGGTGCGTCAGAGATGCGGATTATCTCGTGATGCAGCTCGGGCTGCGCTCAAAGCATTATGTGTCGCAGGCCGGATTTTTGAACGCCAAATACCAAATCCCACACCGAAACGCCGGCCCTTTGCCGCGTGGTGCCAAACCAACGGAAGCGCAGAGAACCAAGATAGCCACTGTAGCCTGCAAGATGACGCCGCTCCCGATCAACCAGAGCCGGGTCAAGTAGTACCCCTCTAACAAAGTTCGCGGGACTATTTTCGCGAACTTTATCGAAAAAAGAAGGATTTCTCCTCGCAAAAAACAAAGTACGCGGGCTTCGCGGGCAAACTTCCCGCTCCGCGAACTGCCCGATGAAGAAGGCGAAGGAAGTTTCCGCGCGCGGAGTATTAGTATATATACTCCGCGCGGACTTCCTTCCTTCCCTTCTGGGGTTGTCGGAGTATTCGGGGGGCCCGATGGCGTCACCCCAGAAAAACAAAACTCACTTTATCCTGCCACGGTAGCAGTGCCTCCAAGCGTTCACTCATTTCTTTCGATTCGGTCGGTCAGCCGTGGATCCTTGAGTGATCCGAATACCTACCGCGGCCTTTGGTCAGGATAGCCCATTTTTTTACCGGGTTTGCGCTTGTCCCGATGATTGTGCTACAAGACTGGATTGACTTGGAACGATGCAAATGTTCTCAAAGGCAATTAGTGCAGAACCGGCCGAAGCAACTGCACCGGCAACAAGGACACCACTTGTCTTCACCGGTGATCCGCACGGACTAAAGCGGCTTAAAAAATGCAGGGCCAAAACGTCGGAGGGGATGATGCGAGCGGCCAACAAGATTTTGGATGAGGGCACGGCACGGCCAATTTCTTCCAAGGTAGAGAACGGTCCGCGATATGTTGACCAGCGCTGTAAAGCCATTGATCCGAATTTCCGCCGCGCCCCCTTTAGCCGAGTCAGAAGCCCGCGCGAGGCGCGCAATCGGCGAGCGGAAGGCTGGACGAATTGTCAGTTCGCTTTGCCAAGGCTGACCCTTGAGGGCTTGCGCACCATCGCGATTATCTTCGCTCAAGAGCAGCAGCGCTCGGAGTGGGGAGAAGAGGCTCGAAGCTATCCAAAAACTCGAAATTATTACGTGGTCGCCGCCTTAAATGACTTCTTCAGGAAGGTGGGGTTTGAGGAGTTCTGTGTCGAAGAAGAAGAGAAACCTCATGCGCACCGCGTCCGGCGCTTTGTCGCGCCAAACGCTTGAAGGAGTAGATGTGGACGAAGAGCCCCTTCGAGAACTGACGCAAGCAGAATATGAGGAGCTGATGGCGGGGATACGCGGAGAACGCCAGGTCAGTCCCAAAGAAGAGTCGCAAGTAAGTTCGCTGGCCAATGCGGAACTGGCTCCCAGCCAAGAAGCAATGGACCTGGGGCTTAAGATTTGGCAGTTGCGCAAGGCGGGCTACAGTCGCCTTCAGATTCTTGAGCAGCTCGAGATTCCTCTGAAGGTTCCCTGACGAGTGCCGCCGAAGTGCGACGCTATTTGTTTGGTCCAAGTGAATGGCGTGTCGAACGCCCACGTCCAGCCAACGGCCATGTGGTTGTAAGTCCGGTCCGTTCCCCAGACATCGTAGAAGTACTTGAGTTGATCTTCGACCGGGACTTGGACACCGTTGAACATTGCGACCTCGTTGGGCGTGCCAATCAACTGGCCTTCAGCACTCGAACCGTTGTCGCCACTGATGTAGAAGTCGGTCATAATGAGCAGCACGTTGGGCGCGCCTTTGGGCGGCACCACACGCGGAGCCCACCACGGTTTGGACTGCGCGGCGTTCTCCTTGATCACGCCGCCGAATTTCGGGTCGGGTGCCGGGACTTGCCTTCCGTCGATGGTTGTTGTGGCGCTGGGCGAACCCGGCGTCCCGTTGATCTGCTGAGCGTTGACTGGCACGGCTGCCGGTAAAACGAGTAGGCAGGCATAGACCAATCCGAAAAGAAAATCTCGACCTTGATCGAGTTCTTTTGCGTCATTCACACGTGTTTTCATTTGAGGCTCCCTAGGGGGAAGTGGGAGCGCTGCTACCCCAAATGAAACGCGCCGAGCGAACGCTCCCAATTTTGTGGCATCTAATATGCCCATCGACAGGCGAGATTTAAATTAGACCTTAGTCATACTTCTGACTCAAACAATCATCGAACCACGAACGAGACACCGTGGTTGAACGCCTACGGGAGTTTATCCGGCTGAACTACGTCACAGGGGCCGATGTAGCGAGACGAATGGGATTTAGAGACGAGACGGTGCGACCAGTCAATTTTTTGGAAAAAGAAAAATTACAAACTCCAACATTGGACGGCTTTGTAGCGTTTTCGCCCGCTACTGGCCGAGATGCGCAAGGGCGTTGCGCAGTGGAGCGCTGGAGATCTGCATCAGCCCCTCGAAAGGCGTGTACATCTCCAGGATCAAGAAGATCGCACCTGAAACCGATAGCGCGCACAGAAATAAGGTGGCAATAACGGTTGTATTGGTAGGTGCGAAAAGACCGAAGCTAATGAAAACAAGGGCGAGCCAGAAAATCAGCATCCACAGCAATGGCAGGGAGATGGAGGTGCTTCCCTGTTCGAACATCAGCCAGCGTAATTGTCCGAGATCAATAGCCATACTTGACGCCTGCGCCTGGAGTGCGCGTTGAGCATCGTTCTTTGGGGACAGCGCCTGAATTTTGTCATAGATAACTTCGCCGCCAGCCGCTGTCGGTACCATTTCGGAATGGTCTTGGTGCCATATCAGATCGAGCGTGCGGGCGACGGCGTTGTGCAACAAATCACGGGCTTCTTTTGTCTCTGGCCCGTAGTGCGCCAGGACGCGGTCAAGTAAGACGACGTTGGCTGACATCTTCGTCAGTTCGTCGCTCTGCGCGTCGAAGAAATTCTTAGCCGAAGCGACCAGCAGACCCAGAACAAGAGCAGCCATGGTGGCGATCATTCCCGTCCCCAACCTTACAGTATCTTTCGAGTCAGCACTCAGATGCTGCTCTGGCAGAACCCTGCGAAGAAACATACCGAACAGCGCAGCTCCGAAAATACACGCTAAAACGATTATCCGGATTAGGATGAAATTCATGATCAACACTCCCTAAGACGACAAGCTGTTTTTAGAGACCTCGAATCTCCGATGACTCTGGCATGTGCTAAATCAAGCTCGGCGTCATCCTCGGCGCGCAAGCAAGGGGACGTTAGCAGGAGAGCTGCAAGACACAGCGCTTTCATAGGTCGGCGCTATTATTACCAAATGCGAAGCCTGCTTGTCGCGCTATTCCTTGTGCCATTCGTCACCACTCGGGCCGGCGACCTGGACGCGCTCAAGGTCGCGGCCAAGAGCTACGTGGCCGCCATGGCCGCCGCGGTGACACTTCAGGAGAACTCTCCCGAGTGTGCAATCATTGCCTCAGCCAAGGCGTAGCAGCGACCAAGATAGCCTATTACGACGCAGCAAGGGCCGCGTTGCCGACTCTGCTGCAACTTGCCAAAGGAGAGAGCGCCGACAGCCTGGACGCGAAAGAATTGGTCGCAATCTTCAGGGGCAATGGCGTCGCGCTCGAAGCCGAGTCCGAAAATGTCCTGCAATACGCTCTGACTAAATGCCGGCAAGACTCAGACGCGACGGGGAACGCGAAGGCCGAGCTCGCGCGAGCGAAGAAAGTCGCGGAAGACTTCGTTAGGGACTTTGGGGAGATTGAAGGCGCGTGAAACCCGTCGTTTCTCAAAGCAAGAAACCACCTTTTTCTCATCCTCCCGCTCAGTGAACCAGGAGATCCGGAGCAACTCCAGAAAACTCTGCTCCTCGCCCGTATATCTGTAAATTGCAGTCGTCTGTAGAATCTCGGCCCTAACCGCATCGCCTAGCCCTAACCCCGATATTTGGTCCATCAGCTTTCTCGGGTAACTGATTCTTCTTAAGACCCCATCAAGACTGCGAATATTGATCCGTCGGTTCGCGCTAAGTAGCTCGACCGTTCCTTCAATTGTTACCTTTTCGTCCTCACGAACAGTCGTGGAGCTGAGTTCTTGAGCCAGGCTCGCAATGCGGTTTCGATTTGCAAAATAGTCACTGAGCATTGTCCCTTGGCTGGTCCATTGAATACCCAAGTCAACATCGAGAAGCACCATGCCTGCGGTTAGTCGTTTAAGTCGTCGAGCAGCTAGAGGGCCTACTTCGGAAACACCATCCAGAACTCAGCGATCTCGGCTTTTAGTTGTTGCTGGGCTCCGAGGTCGCAGTGCTGGCTGCGAAATCCGCAGTTGCACCGCCATCTAGACAAGGCATTCGGCAATCGGAACAAGAAACGACCAATTTCCAAGATCTTGGGTGTATATCACACTGGCCACGGTTAACTACTGGGCCCAGGAGAAAGAGCGATGGATAAAACTGATGCACTAGCTGCGGTTCCCGATGTTGATCGCGCGTTGTTACGTAAAGCGGTCAGCACTGCGCGAGAGGCATTTTCAAGATGGGGTGCTGTTCCGTTCGGACGCCGGAAAGCAATAATGGCTAGCCTGCTCAACAAAATAGCGGACCACGCCGATGACTTGAGTGCGCTGCTTAGCGTAGAACAGGGCGGCTCACTAGCTCAAGCACGATGGGAAATCGATTTGCTGACTAAAGCGTTTGGACCGGCCCTCATGGAAATGGCACTCTATGAGAACGGAAAAGATGCGCACGACCTAGAGCAGATCACGAGGCGTTATGTCCCGATCGACAGTAACGGCGTTATCACGCTATGGAATTTGCCAGTTATACTTTCATTTGGGAAAGTACTTCCCGCGTTACTGAGGGGTGATACCGTTGTTCTGAGACCATCTCCAAGTCTCCCGCTGACCGTACTGCGCATCTCAGACTATGTTCGTGAATTGTTTCCACCGGGTGTTTTCAATGTCATAACCGGTGGTCATGATCTTTGGCCCTGGCGGACGTCCCGTTCAGGTATTGACCTTATAACCTTCACTAGATCCGCAAACAAAGCCAAGCGCGTATCGGAATCTGCTGCTGGTATGCTTAGACCGGCGACGCTGGAGCCGGGAGGAGATGAACGAAGAGCGGTTGCCGACACCGATCCGGAAAAGATTGCTTTCTTCGGTCGCGTCGCGTTGGTGCCTATTAAGTTCAAGCCGGGACGGCATGGATTAGCCAGCGCGCTCTTCGAGATCTTTCGCTTCCGGCCAGTACTAACGAAAACTGAGGTTTTGGTGTGGAGTTTGGCTAGGAGGGCTTCGTACACTTTTCCGCTGCGATCGATTCATCTTGAGAATCAAAAATATTTAATCCGATGCTGAACAGAGGAACAGTGCGAGATTCCAAACAAAATAGCGAAATGTCTCAAGAAAACCGCCGCGAGCGAACGCCGGTTCGTGGTCGGAAAAGAACTGCTATCCCAACCATCGGATCAGGCGATACCAAGCGAGACATGACTGTTTCCAGTTTCATGCTGGCACTTGTGCTGGTGGGCGTCGTCGTAGCAGCTCATACTAACCACCCGGTATTCTGGCTTCTCATCGGACCTACTCCTTTTGCCGTCCTGCATACCACGAGGACGTTTTTGCAACAGCGTGTGATCCGGCGGGAAGGGCTGCTCCTGTTCTGCAAACGGGGTCGATTATATCAGGAAACTCTTCTAACAAAAAATATCAAACCGATCGACGCAGCTTAGCAAGCGCTTACACACGGGGTAGATAGTAAACACTTTAAAACACAGAGAGCGACTCATCGAGCATGAGCTGTATGCGACGGTTCACACGGCCGATATTGTAGCCGAAGTCTTCTATACCGAGTACACGAAAATTCATTCTGTTTGCTGGTCCAGAGTTGATTGCCTTATTAGCGGACGATTCCTCCGCGCTCATTCTGCTGTGAAGACATATGTTAATAAACCGGCCGTCTGGGACACGTCGATTCAAGGCGCTTTAGCAAAAATAAGAATCTTGACTTCGCTAGCTAGTGCACCGCGATTGTGATGGTTTATCTTATAACTTATGATCGGTTTCCGATATTTCTCCCGCTCGTTCGCTTTCCCCGGACCTCTTTGTCTCCATAGTTTCGGAACACAACATTCGGGTGAAAGAATTCTTCAAGCACCTTCACGTCTTTTTTCTCGAAGGCGTTCATAAAATCGCGAATCAGTTTAACATTCGCTCCGTTCATATTTATTCCCTTCAAACAAGTTAAGATCAACGCTTCCGCCGTCCACTTGCAGTTCGGTTCCAGTCGTGAAGCTTGAGTCGTCGCTAGATAGGAACAGTACGGCCTTAGCGACCTCCTCGGCCTCTCCCATGCGTTTCATTGGAATAACCGAAGCCAGATAGTCCCAAGTCTGTCGAACAGCCTTTTCATCGGCACGGCGCCCGATGATTGGAGTCTTGATTGGTCCTGGGCTGACAGCATTCACGCGAATATCTTTTTCTAGCATTTCAGACGCGATCACTTTGGTGAATGAACGAACGGCAGCCTTACTTGCAGAGTAAACGCCTGCGGTGGCTTTCGCAAGCCTGTCCACAATCGAAGTACAGAAGACGATGGTCGATCCTTTAGGCATATAGGGGAGCGCTTTTTGAACGGTGAAAAATGCGCCCTTCGTATTAATGGCAAAGACTCGATCAAACTCATCTTCAGATGCCGTAGCTACTGGAGTGGATCCATTGGAAGTAACTCCCGCATTGACAAACAAAGTATCGATTCTGCCAAACCTCTCATTCACTTTAGCCATGAAGGTTTCGAGATCTTTCAAGGAGCTGACATCTCCTGCGAATCCCAGCGAGTCAGTGCTTAAGGTCTTAAGGGCAGTGTCAATTGACTTCTGGTCGCGCCCCATGATTGCAACCTTTGCTCCTTCCGCATGGAAGAGCTGTGCAGTCGCAAGTCCAATCCCGCTGTTACCACCAGTGATGACCGCTACTTTTCCCGCTAATTTCTTTGATGACATAATTTTTTCTCCCATTTTTTAGTTACTCCTTTTAATTCTGGACATTCTTGCCCATAATTAAACGTGAAAGTTGAAACATCTGCTGCTTCCATTTTTATTGCTTTCTCAGTCCGTCAATCGCTATGACCGCGATTGCATTAAGCTCTTCGGGAGATGCGCCTGCTCTAGCGCTTACCCTCATGCCTGAAAAAACAGACAAAAGGTAGAGGGCGGTCGCCTTTGGGTCTAACGAAGAGCGAATTTCTTTTTTATTTTTTGCTTCAAGAATCAGCTTTTCAAGAACAGATGTTATGGATGATGCCGTTGCGTCGTTGATAGAAGATACTTCTGCATTAGAAGCTCCAAACTCGCAAATGGACGATACACCAAGGCAAGCAAGTGCCCTGTCTTTCGGACTTTCTATGCTAATCGAAGTCAACATACCTTCGAGCGCCTTAAGAGGAGATCCAGACTTCCTGAAGATCTCGAAAAACCCAAGCACCCGATCAGAGTTATATTTCCGTAAGGCTTCTAAGTAGATTTCCCTCTTCCCCTTAAAAGTATCGTAAAAGCTCTGACGTCCGATGCCCATTGCAAGACGCAAATCATCAGTTGTCGTAGCCCCGAAACCATTCTTCCGAAAGGTCGCTAACGCGGATTCCACTGCTTTATCTCTATCGAACTCTTTCGGACGCGCCATCTCCCAATCATAACTTCTTCTGGACACATCTGTCCAGTACAGTTATAACTAAATTGTTGAACGGCGCGTTCTTCCCTCTGTTCCGCTCGGTGTCGAGAGGGCCCTGTTGGTTTTTATATGAATGTCTGTGTAAGGAGATGCTGATCCGGATCTCATTCTGGAATATGAGGAACGGTTAAATAGCCTCGAGCAGACGGATTGAGCTGGCGGCCATTAGACCCATCGCTGGAGGGATTCGCGATCCTTTTGGAGGAATTCCTTCCAGAGGGCGCGCGAGGATCCGACTAGCATCTCAAGGCCCATAATCGATGAGGCTACGTCGGACAGGCAGCGCGCCCTCCAGGTTTTGGAATGGGGTTGGACGACCGTCTTAAGAGCATCCACCAATTCGCTTTGGCGGATGCAATTCGCAGAACGCGCAGTAGTCCAACACTCCAGCACTCCGGCGGCCAAGATCGAGCACGAAGCGCCTATGCAGAGATCTTCCTTAGTGCGTGAATAATGGAAGCCCAACGGGAGCAAAAGATACGCCGCGCAGGACCGTACCGCTTTCCGCGGTGCGTAGCAGTCTAAATTTCTCGCTCGCTGCTTCGGTTGCGTTCGTAGCGAAGAGCTTGTCGGTAATCACAACCAATTGATTTGGGTCTGCGCCTTGGTCTCCGGAGCCACTGACGGTCGAAGTCACGGCATAAATCGTAACCGTGCCGTTCCCGTTCACCTTCCCTGTAATCTGTCGCAGACCATCTGGAGCGGGCGCCCAAGGTAGACCGGTTACTGGGTTCGTGCCAGTCGGATAGCCTGGCACAGTGTAGGGTTGACCAAGATTAAGCCCCGCTGTCAGCGTATAAGCCAATTGCCACGCGCTACCGACCAGGACCCACTTCTGCAAACCTCCGGTGCCGGAAGCTGCATCCGCCAAAGTGCCGTCCCCTTCGTCAGCGACGTAAAGTGTGCTTGGGTTCGCGAACCAAATGCCAAAGGGAAAAAAGACTTTTCCGGTCGTGCTATTCGCGAGTGTTGTTGAAAACCCAGGCAAAATCGAAATCGTGGTCGCCGCCGCCGTGGCAAAAGTGGGCAACTCTCCGGTCGTTCCAACTTGAAACACCGTGTTGATCCCATTACTCCCGCTGCCCTTGCTGACATAAAGTGTCCCGTTGAAGATGGTAATGCCACGGAAATTGTCGTCTTTCCCAGAAGTATCTGCCGGGTCTCCAAATTGAGTGACCGAGTACCCGAATTGAAAACCTTTCGGCGCGCCGACCGTCCCCTGCAATTGGCCAACAACGGTTGAATCGCTTCCGCCAAAGATCGGGAGAATTTGGACTCCGGTGTTATCCACAATCTGCGGTAAACCTTTCAGTGTGCCGTTCCCAGCATTGCCGGTCATGTAGAAAGACCCGTTCCACAAGATTGCGCCTCGACCGTTGTTTCCGCTGTATGCGTTCACCGGTTGGCTCCGCACATTCCCAAAACCGTCAACGATGCCGATCGCACGCTGAAAAGTCGACGGAACCGGATTTGAGGAATCAAAATGGCCGGGAGTATTTGAATTAGACACGTCCAACGTGTTGACTGGCGCAACATACCCCATGAATGTCAGCGCTAAATCTCCCTGGGAAAGGTGTAAACCCAGTTCAGATTTGGAGCTGAAACTTGTGGTCATTAGATTTGGTTGGTATCGGTAAACTGCCAAGGACTTGGCCGCTATCCGTCAATTCGCTTCGGATCGGATTGAGCCTTTAATACCGGGGCCAAGAGTAGGATGCCTACCGCAGCGAATCTCACAATCCGTGCAAGCCCGAAAGGAGGAAACAATGCACGTGAGTGGTATTTGATTAATCGATGAATTGACATGTTGCCGACATTAAAACACAGGAACGTTACACAGGAATGTTACGATTTCGTTTCGAGGCCGAGGAAAACTGGGGCAACCAAGCATTACTGCCTGCCGTCCAGGAGCGGCATCTCGATTCGGTTGCCAGTGCCGTCGAGAATGCGTGCCCGGGCCACTGGATACGCCATTCTTTTATACAGCTGAATCGCCCTATCTATTGAAGTTAACCAGCCATTACCAGCAAGCTTCTGCAATCACACCACCCAGGAACGGATCCTATCCATGAGACCCCTCGCCTTCGGCGAAGCTTTACCCGCCGGAACTCGCCTAACCCTTTTCTCGAACGACAAGCCCGACCGCTTCTTCACGGTCATCAAATTCTGGCTGGATGAAACCTCCGGCGTTGCGCTCGCACTCAAGGGTGGATACGAGAACGCCGCCTCCGGCGTTCCCACCTTCCACGTCGAAGACGAAGAAGGCAGAACGCATTTACTGATTCACCTTCCAATCGAAGAAGAGGTGAAGACCGATGGTGTCTTTGGCGGCCCGATCACGCAGGCTTTGATTTAAGTGTCCAGTCCCATAACTAACATGGGTTTCGCCGAGTGGCCTGGCTTTCCTGAGCATAGATCCATTTTAGTCCCAAATGTCTCCCCAGGATCTCGAACAGCTCTTCTTCCATGACCGGTTTCGGTAAGAAATCACTAAATCCAGAAGCGAGAGCAAGCCGCTGGTCGTCAGCAAATACGCTGGCCGAGGAAGCAATGATAACTAGATCCTTCGTCTGTTCACGCGATCTGAGATTTCGGCAAAATGTGTGTCCGTCATCGCCGGGCATCCGGATATCTGAAATCACCGCATCGAAACCGTCTTGAATCAGCGCTAATGCTTGTTCCGGTGAATCCGCTTCCACCGCATCGAAACCAACCGCCGAAAGAAGCTCTCTCAGCATTGCACGGTTAAGCGGCTCATCATCGACTACCAAGATTCTCCGGCGTGGCCCCTGATAGCCGGCGATCCGAGGTGAACGAACCTGCAATTCCGGGAGCGCCTCTCGCCTAGGAATCACAAAGCTGAATGCGCTCCCCTGGCCGGGTTCGCTGCAAACTTTGATTTCGTCTCCTAACAGTTCGACGATCTGTTTACTGATATGCAGCCCCAAACCGGCTCCTTGGCCGGTTAGCTCATTGTTGGTTGCTTGATAAAACGGTTTAAAGATCAAGGGCAATTCGTCCTGCGGTATCCCTTTTCCGGTGTCCTTTACTTCAAAGCGGATTTGGTTCGGCTCCGCATAGACCTGAAAGGAAACTTCTCCCTGAGTAGTAAATTTCATCGCGTTGCCGAGCAAGTTGTACAGCACCTGCCGTAGTCGCACCGGGTCGGTTTGGATCCACGCTGGCAAAGGGCCTTCTATTTTGTGGGTAAACCGCAAGTTCCCACGCGCAGCGCGCACTTCGAATTCGTCTGCAATACTGGCGATGAACTTCGGCAACTCCAAAGATCGCAAACTGAGAGAAACGTTTCCTGATTCGACTCTGGAGAGATCTAAGATCTCATTGATCATCTCCAGGAGATGCTCTCCGCTGGACAAGATGGTCTGCAACCTCGATTTCTCCGGGCCACGAATTTCCCGACGTCGTAGCAAAATTTGCGTGTAACCAAGTATACTGTTGATTGGTGTGCGCAGTTCATGGCTCATGTTGGCGTGGAAGGCCGTTTTGGCTCGATTGGCGGTTTCGGCGTGCTCTTTAGCTTTCTGCAGCTCGACCTCATGTTCCTTGAGTTCTCGAGTCCGCAGCTCAACCGTGTTCTCTAGCTCCCTTTGCCGTAACGTCATCTGCCACGTACGCCAGCGGATAAAAAGGTACACAATCAGAATTGCCAACATGCCCCAAACGATTTCCATCCAAGGCGTCCTGTACCAGGGCGGCTCGATGGTGAAGGCTAACGTTAGTTCCTTGCTCTCGATTCCATCACTATCTTTTGCTTCAACCAAAAGACGATAGTGACCTTCGTTGAGCGCCCCAGAGCGCCAAAGCGGTGCTTTTATCGTTCGCGACCGGTGGACGACAGTCCCTTCCAAAGTACCCTGATAGTAGAGCTCGTTCCCGACGCCGAAACGGTCCGTTCCAAAATGTACTAAAAAATCCCGGTCATCGTATTTGAGTGTTAGCTCTTTACCGTCCTCTATCGGGATGCGTTTTCCGTCTGCGGTTACAACTTGAACGGGATAGAGCTCGAATTCTCTTTTGTTAAACGTGGATCGATCCAGCAAGACACGCATAAGCCCGTAATCTCCAGCGATCCAAGCCACCGATTCACCACCCACATTCTCGTCCCAAACAGTATTTATCAGACCTAGTGGGTAGGAGACAGCGTGAGAAAGCGCTTCGTAGTGTCCCGACGAATAGAGCCGTCCTACCTCAAAACCGGTCTCTGGGCTTGCATTGGGAGGGCGACTGACTACCCAAACATAGTCTTCGGTTAGCTGGCTCCGAACGAGCATTCGAACATTCCGACCAGGCAAGCTTTTTGCCGTCAACTCAAAGGGCTCTAATTGATTCCCGCCCGGTACTAGCTTCCAAACCCGGTCAGAGTTAACAAACAGCATCTGTCCTTTCCACTGACAAGCTGGCGCCTGGCCTGAAGGAACGCTTCGGCCTTGTGTGTCCACGAGTCGCTCGATACGAGCGTCGCGGAACAACGGTTGCGCGTCCCTATGCAACTGAACCCAATAAAAGCCATTACTTTCGGTGCACAGAAATACGTCACCTTTTTCATCCTCGGTCAGTCCTCCAATATAGTAAGGAAGTTGTGAGAGCCGACCTTCGGAAGACCATTGGTCGCCGGAGTTAGTAATGGACTCCAGGCCGGTTTTGGTGCTGAGAAAAAGCCTTTTTGGATCAGTTCTTGAGGGAACGATCAGCGCCCCGGGCGATCCGATCGGCACAAGTCGGGAACTTGCTACGTCGAGGGAGTAAGCGCCCGTGTCGCTGATAGCAAACGCGTTCGGGCCGCCGATTGTTATCCCGAAGAAGCGGTCAGGCCGTTCTCCGAACCGCAAAAAGTGAGAGGGCACGGATGCATCTTGGCCCGCGCTTAGAACGTAGATGCCGTGTTGGGTAGCGGCATAGATGTTACCCTGATACCGGGTTACACCGGTGATAAAGCCCTTCGGCAATCCTAATTCGTGATCAAACTCAGTGTACCCGGCCGCAAACTGAATCCGGGTGATCTCCGTATCGGTGCCGACCCAAAGTCCTCCATCTCCATCTTCGCCACGTGCTTCAAAGCCGGCATCTGCCAAACCACTGTTGATCGTGAGGCTTTCGACCAGGTGCCCTTCCCGGTTGAGCAGGTACACGCCATTATTCTGCACTAAGACGGCTAGATACTGACCCAATATCCATTTTGCCCGGAATATACCTGCGCTTTTTATGAGTGAATCGATATCAGTCGGCCATGGTATTAGGGTTCCGCCAGTGTTCCGAAAGATTCCCAAGGATCTGACAATCAGCCCATCGTCGATCGGACAATCCACAATGGCCTCAACATCACCGGCATCATTCGGAGGTGACTCCGCAATCTTGTTAAACCTGTCTCCGTCGAGCTCATAGATGGATCCGTTTCGATCTCCTGCCCAGATTTTGCCGTGAACGACTGCCGCAGAGAATTTATTCATCGTGTCGCTCGGCCAAGGCTGCTTGGAAATAGGTCCGTTATTCCAAGTTAGAAATCCTGTGTCGCCGGTGAAGTACAAATGGTCACCGTTAACCAGGATGCGGGAATTTACACCAAGTGCGTCTTCGTAGACTTTAACCACCCGGTATTCCCCATCGACTCTGGAAAGGTAACCGATCTGGGTACTGCTACTAAACCAGACCACTCCGCGACTATCAGCGGCGAACGATCTGACAAAACCGGTCCCGGGCGTTGGAATCGTTTCCCAATGATTACCATCGAACACCAAGATGGCATCTTCGCATCCAAACAGCATGTGACCCAGAGGATCCTCCATGATCGCGAAAATTTGGCCCACCTCAGCACCATAGTCGTGAGCGCTGAAAGTTCGGAAGATCGGACGTCCAAATTCCCTGTCGATGCCAAGGGCGACGCTGGCACTACTAATAAATAAAAGTAACCCGAACAACTTGGACATCTAAAACACCCGTTCCAGACTAGTCATTATTCGAGAACCTGCCGGAGATCAAACCGGACACGCAAATTTCCCTGCATGTAACCTTCGCCGCTTGTTCGCCATAAGCCCTCCACGCGTGCTCAACGTCTTTCGGCAGAAATACGATGTCGCCTGGCTTCATCGTTAGGGACCGATCCGGCAGGTCGCACAGGTGCTCGATACATCATCGGACCGCCCCGTCTCATCGCTTGCGCTATTCCGGAAGTGAAGCCATGCATCGCATGGGTAAACGTTGCGCCTTCTTGGCCTTAAGGTAGCGAAGCCCGAAATTTCGGCAAAGTAGCGGATGGAGGAAAAGCCTCCTGTTCCAGAGGTAGGCGCTCATGCATATCAAGGGTGAACGTCCCGTACGGGTTCACGTGCGACTGGGGGCGGAGTTGGTGGAGCCAAGGGAGAGGACCGAGGGAAACATGGGAGAGCAACACACGTACCGGACACTGCACCGGATTAGACGTGTCCCAGAGGCTCGACTGTGTACGCGAAGCTGCTCGTGGGATTCGTCGTTAACCACCCGAGGCGGGAGCCCGGTGCGTGAATCACGCCCGCCGGGATCTGTGCGGGGGGCATCCAGCAATGGATGTCCCTACCGCGATAGGCCTTTCAAGGATTATTCGAGTAAAAGGGGTCGGGACTTCGAGTTGGCGAGCGTCTCCCGTGAGCTAATCGAGAACTTCTCCAAGCGGACCAGAATACTCGAGGAGTTGGCAATCAAACAGCAGGCTACCGCCGAAACGCTCTTTGAGGGTTTCGCACACTTGAGGAGAAACGCTGACGTCGACCCGCGTGCTTTGAACATCATCCACGCCTAAGGCACCAGCAAAATCTTTCCGGTAGTTCTGCGCGCCTCAAGATCGCGGTGAGCCTGCGCCGCCTCGACCAGCGGATACGTATGTTCCAGCCGCAGCTTCAGCGTCCCCTTCGCGACCCCTTGCAGCACCTCATCTGCACGAGCCTCCAGCTTTCCACGCCTTTGCAGTCTCTTCATTTCGCAGAGCGACTCAAGGGCCTGACGATAGGCTTCTACCGGAAACGGATCAGAACCGTGGAATCGGTCGTCCAGGCTGATTGGAAATGATGAGCTCTGATGGCTAACAAAAGCACTCAAAAGCAGTGGAAAGACGGGTAGAGATTCCTTCGATCTGGTCCCGGAGCATGTCGAGAAAGGCTGCAACCGCCGGCGGCGGCTCACCTTTCAGACGGGCGGCGACAAGCTCAAGTGGAGGCGGGTTGGGCTCAATGGGAATAAAGGCTACCCCGGGTTGCTGAAGGCTGCGAATGCAACTAGGCGCGAAGGAGACACCGATTCCCGCAGCCACCGTCATCAACACCGTCTGCATCCATGCGGACTCATTGATGACTCGTGGCGAAAAGCCGGCATTTGTGCAGAGTAACGTAAATCTGCGCACGATTTCCGGCGCTGGGTTTGGATCCAGGAACACCCAGTCCTCCTTGGCCAATTTCTCGAGGCTGATTTTTCGAGATCCCGCGAGTGCGTGCCGTTTCGGCAACGCGACCATAACGCAAGGTTGATAAATTCGCTCTTGCTCCAAGCGTCCGGCCCACGGTTGCGGCAACCGACCCGTGAATCCGACGTCGATGCTTCCGCCCTCTAAGTCTTCTAGTTGCTGGGCGGGTGTCAGTTCGCGCAGATCAATGCGCACGCCTGGGTACCGTATGCGGTAAGCACGAATCAGCTCCGGCAAAAAGAGAGATGTTGTCCAGCTAACGCAACCAATGGATAGTGTGCCGGTCTCTCCTTGTTCTGCCCGTCGCGCTTCGACTCTTGACTTTTCAACGCGATAGAGAATGTCGTTAGCCTCGCGAAGGAAAGCGTGTCCTGCAGCGGTGAGCTTAACCGATCGTTTGGTGCGGGAGAGCAGCGTTACTTCCAATTCTTCTTCGAGCGTTTTGATCTGTTGGCTGATAGCGGATTGAGCAACGCGTAGTTTTTCCGCTGCTCGGGTGAAGCTCTGCTGTTCGGCGACGGTCGCGAAGTAACGAAGGTAACGCAGTTCCACTGTGAATCAGTAATCGATTTAACTTATTAGTCAAACCGGAAAGCGATATTTCACGAATCGAAACGACGGGTTTTAATTGGCTCACCGCAGTAACAGGACGGTTATGGAGGTCGCAGGATTTTAGCACC
>Ga0210396_10003067_pt1 | contig 16783 bp, 16 predicted proteins | sample IncBWH17OmetaG_FD_155466 | JGI IMG/M metagenome (GOLD analysis project Ga0210396, IMG submission 155466) | Forest soil microbial communities from Barre Woods Harvard Forest LTER site, Petersham, Massachusetts, United States - Inc-BW-H-17-O ... | reverse complement strand
CAGAGCAGACGGTAAAGTTGTCCGTTATGTTCACCGTATAAGTACCGGTCGTGGGGAACGTTTTTGTGACACTATTGCCATTGCCGGTGGAGCCGTCGCTAAAGGACCAAACGGATGAGGATGCGGCCGGATTGGAACCGTCGGTAAAAGTCACGGGTGTATTTACGCAGGCTGTGGTGGGGCCGTTGATGGTAGTCGTCCTGCCGGCGAGGTTGAGCACTTGTTGAATCGTCGCGGAACATCCCAGGCTGCTGCTAACCGCTAAATTGACGTTGTATTGTCCGTTAGAAGGGAATGTTACGGTGGGGCTGGTATCTGCAGAACTGGAGGGCGTAGCGCCGCCCCCAATGGTCCAGTCGTAGGTCAGATTACCCGGGCCGGCGCTTTGATTCAACAGCTGGCCGGTATATGGAGCGGTACAGCTGGTTGACGACTGGTTAAATACAAAATTTGGTTGGACACCGTTGACCACCCGGATATAACGATAGTCGACGATACTATTGGAGCAGCCGCCGGAGTTAGTGACCTGAAGTTCGACGTTGTAATAGCCGGTTTGGTTATAGACATGCAAAGGATTTTGGACCGTCGAGGTGCTACCGTCGCCAAAGGTCCAAAGCCAGGCAGTGATGCTACCCTGACCGGGTTGTGAATGGTCGGTGAACTGGACATTGGCCGGTGCACAGGCCACGCTCAGGTTGGCGGTCAGCTGGGGGTTGGGAGATGGATAAACCGTGATATAACCGTCCTTCTCCGCGACGTCGGAGCCACTGCTATTGCGGACGATGAGGCGGACATTGTATGTGCCGGGAGTCGAATAGGTCACGGTGGGATTTTGGCGGCCGGAAATCTGGCCGTTCCCAAAGTCCCAGGTCCAATTAGTGGGCGAATTGGACGACTGGTCGGTAAACGCGACGGAAAGCGGGCCGCAGCCTGCGGTTGGGGTAGCGGAAAAATTGGCGACCGGGGCCTGGGCCATGGCTTTCAGCAGCCCAAACAGGAGGCCGGAGATCATAAGTAGTTTTCGAATCAACGAAACGATCGTTTAGATAGATAGAAAAAAGCACGGCAATGTTCAGCGGGGTACGGAAGGACTATTGTTTTTTCAGCTGCAGGATATTGGTTGTATGGTTGACGGTATCCACCGATCTGGCGGAGACACTGTCCGTATAACTGTCCGTGATCGTCCAGGTCTCGTTCAAATAAACCAGGGGCGCGGTTGCTCCCGGAAAATTCGCGGTAATGGTACGGGCGGTGATATTATCGCTCCATTGCCCGGTGGCCGAGACATTGCCATCGGTGCCCGTCACGGTGTTATTGGTCGCAAATTTAAACAGATAACCTGAAAAAGAAGAAGTGATATTACTATCATTTTGTTCATATCCAGTGACATACCAATATCCATTGGTCACCTCTGCTTCGAGGGCGTTCTGTTCTTGTTTCTGGATATATTTCTTGCAGGAGAACAAGAGGATGAGCAGACCCGGGAATACCAAACGCTTCATAGGTTATCGATTTTATATTCAAAATTTGTAAATATTTCCGTATTTGTCAAGTAAATATCCAAGAAAATAGTTGATATCCAGGGGTTTTCCGGTGGCCCGGAGACACAATTCGGCACTGGTATAGCGGCGGCCATGGCGATGGATGTTTTCCCGAAGCCAGTCCAACAAACGTGCCGTTTGCCCCTTGCCGATGGTTTCATGGAGGCCGGCCACCTGATTTTCGGCGGCGGCGAAAAATTGGGCGGCGTAGAAGCTACCGAGGCTATAGGTCGGGAAATAGCCAAAGCTGCCATGGCTCCAGTGAACATCCTGCAGGCAGCCTCTTTTATCGTCGGGAACGGTCACGTCCAGCCAGGCCTTATAGTTCTCGTTCCACCATTGGGGAATCTCCGCCACGGGAAGGCTTCCCCGGATCAACTGTTTTTCCAGCTCATAACGAATTATTACGTGAAAATGGTATGAGACCTCATCGGCTTCCGTGCGGATCAGGGAGGGTTGGGCCTTGTTGATGCCCTGGTAGAATTGTTCCAGCGATGTGGACCCGAGCGGGTCCGGGAAGCGGGTTTGTAGCTGGGGATAGATCGTTTTCCACCAGTTTTGGCTTCTGCCGACGTTGTTTTCCCAAAGACGGGATTGGGACTCGTGGATGCTGAGAGAGGCGTATTCACCCAGGGGGAGTCCGTAATAACGTGGAGGCAGACCTTGTTCATAGAGGGCATGTCCGGTCTCGTGGATACAGCTCCAGGTCATGTGGCCGAAATCGTGTTCATCGATGCGGGTGGTGATGCGAACGTCGTGCGGGTTGAAGCTGGTGGTGAAAGGGTGTTCGGAAAGATCCTGGCGGCCGGCCTCGAAATCGAATCCCAGCATCCGGATGAGTTCCATACCAAAATCCCACTGTTTTTGCTTTGGGTAGTCGCCGCGCAGGAAGGCGTCGTCGACCTGGGGGCGGGCGGCGATGCGATCCAGGATCTCTTTGAGGGGGACGCGGACCTCGTTGAAGACGCGGTCCAGGAGGGCGACCGTGGCGCCTTTTTCGTATTGATCCAGCAGGGCATTATAGGGATGTCCTTCGTAGCCCGCGAGCTCCGCTTCTTCTTGTTTTAATTGAACCATGTTTTGCAGTTCGTCTTTAAACAGCGCGAAGGAATTGGCGGCGCGGGCCTGGAGCCAGGCATGGAAGCAGCGGGAACTGGCTTCGCTGAGGCGGCGGATAAAGGCAGGGCTGAATTTTTTTTGTTTGTCGTAGTCTTCGAGGCTGAGCGTGATATTGCGTTGTTCATCTTCCCGGAGATCGCTTCGTTCGTGCAAGTCCTGGAGGAGCTGACCTAAGGAGGGATCGACGAACCATTGGTGGGCGATCTCGGAAAGGGTGGCGAGCTGGCGACCGCGAAATTCCGCGCCTTTGGCAGGCAGGTAAGTTTCCTGGTCCCACTGCAATACGGCGGCCGAGTACTTGACATCAGCGATTTTTTGCATGCGATCGGTATATTGCGCATAGAGCTCCTCTGATGACTTTGTTAATAGCATTTTAACATTTTTTTCTACACTAATGTAGACTAATATTGCACATATTTACAGTATGAAGAAAATTCATTGCTTTCTCCCTATGCTCTCCACCCTGCTTTTCCCTGTGCTGTTAAAAGCACAGAAGGTGGATTCCATGATGAATGTATATGCCAACAATTATCCACAGGAAAAAATCTATGTGCAGTTCGATAAGCAGCTGTATAGTGCGGGTGAGACCATTTGGTTCAAGGGTTATCTCTTCACGGGGGCCGATCCCTCTTTGCTGAGCAAGAATTTTTATGCGGAGCTGAGCGATCCTTCGGGGGCCATCCTGCAGCGAAAGGTATATCCTATTTCCGAATCGAGTACCGCGGGCAATTTCGATCTGCCCGCGAAGCTGACGGCCAGGCATCTCCATTTCCGTGCGTATACGACCTGGATGACGAATTTCGATACGGCCTTTTATTTTGAAAAAGATATCAAGATCTACGATAACAAATTAGATTCATCCGGGACGGTAACATTGATCCCGCGGCAGACCAAGGTGCAGTTCTTTCCCGAGGGTGGAGACATGGTCGCAGGGGTCGAGAGTATGGTAGCTTTTAAGGCCGAAGACCAGTTTGGTTTTCCGGTGAATGTCAAGGGTACGGTGCAAGACAAGAGCGGAAAGGACATCCTGACTTTCAATTCGGAGCACGATGGGATGGGTAAATTCCTGGTAACGCCGGAAAAAGGCGATTCGCTGACGGCCGTGTGGCTGGATGATCGTAGTATCGAGCATCGAACAGGGTTACCGCAGGTTAAGGCCATCGGCGCCGTGATCAGGGCTTTGCCGGGTAGTCAGAAAGTGTTGTTCTCGGTGGCCAGGAGTTCCGACGGCGGACCCGAGTTCAAGCATCTGACCATTATTGCGCATATGCATCAGCACCTGGTGTACAAGGCCAAGATCAACCTGGAAGAGAATTTTATGAGTGGGGGTACCATTCCGACGGGGCAGCTGCCGAGCGGCGTGCTGCAACTGACCGTTTTTACCTCGGATATGGTTCCCGTAGCAGAGCGGGTGGTCTTTGTCAACAATCACGATTTCCTGTTCCAGCCGGAGATCGGGTTAGCCGCCAAGAGCCTGGCACGGAGGGGAAAGAACAGCCTGGTGATCGATGTACCGGATACACTGAAGGCGAATTGTTCCATTGCGATAACGGATGCTACGGCCGATGGCGAGTTCCCTGATGAGGACAATATCGTATCGCGTTTGTTGCTTACGGGAGAGGTCCGTGGGTATGTACATGATCCCTATTATTATTTTGCGCATACGGCCGATAGCCTGACCAGAGAGCTGGATCTCGTGATGATGACGCATGGGTGGCGCCGGTTCAAATGGGAGGCGTTGGCGCGGGAGCAGGTCCCGGTGATCAAGAACCGGGAGTCGGATTATCTATCGATCCTGGTGGATGTCCTGGGGGTCGATCAGTACAAGATCTCCAAGGATGAATCGCTCAATGTCATCCTGAGCAAACGGGATTCGAGCACGCAGATGTTGTCGGTGCCGCATCTTTCCGGAACGAAATTCGGGGTTACGGGTCTGGTCTTTTATGATACGGCAAGGGCCTTTTACCAGTTCAACGTAAACCGTACACTTTCCAACCAGGCAGCGGTCAGCTTCAATACGGGGCTCGTCAAGGGAAATCGTAGCGCCCGTCCTTTGACCACGGCTTTTGAAGGCTGGACGGCAGAGGACTCGGTGTATCTGCGGCGCAACCGGTTCATCGCGATAGAAACGGCCAGGGTCAAGCCGGTAGAGGACCAGAAGGTCAAGACCCTGCAATCGGTGACGGTGCGCGGTCATGTAAAAACGGACGCGGAGAAAATGGATGAGCGTTATACCTCGGGGATGTTTGCCGGCGGCGATGCCTATGATTTCGACCTGGTCGACGACCCACTGGCCGCGGCCATGCCAGATATCTTTACTTATCTGCAGGGCAAGGTGGCCGGGTTGCAGATCACGCCGGGTAATGGGCCTGGCGGATCGCCTTCGCTTTCCTGGCGGGGCGGCAGACCTTCGTTGTATCTCAATGAGATGCAGACGGACGCCCAGCAGCTGCAGAGCACGCCGGTTACGGATATCGCCATGGTAAAGGTCTTCCGTCCCGGGAGTGGGGTAGGCTTTGGCGGCGGGTCCGGCGGGGTGATCGCCATATACACTAAAAAGGGCGGCGATGAAAAAAGGGGAGACGATCCCAATTTCAAAGGGCTTGAAAAGGCCATCCTCATCGGATATGCCATGCCTAAAGAATTCTATAACCCCAATTACCTGGAGAATTCGCCGCTCAATGAAGGAGAGGACCTTCGCAAGACGCTTTACTGGAAGCCTTATTTGCTCACCGATAAGGACAATAAACGGGCAACTATCGACTTCTTCAACAACGATATCACCAAGAAGATGCGGGTAGTGCTGGAGGGTTTCAATGAAGAAGGAAAGCTCACCCATATCGAGCAGATCGTACAATAGCCGTTATGCAAATTTCCGACATCCTCCGTTTTCTCGAATCGCTGGCGCCGCCATCGTACCAGGAGTCATATGACAATGCGGGGTTGCTCACCGGGAGCGGTTCCTGGGAGTGTACGGGGATGCTGGTGACGCTGGACGCCACGGAGGAGGTCGTCCAGGAGGCCGTTGTGAGGAACTGTAATCTTATCGTGGCGCATCATCCCATCATCTTCAAGGGACTAAAGGGGCTTACCGGCCGGAATTATATCGAGCGGACGGTGATTGCCGTGATCAAGCGGGATATTGCCATTTATGCTATTCATACCAATCTGGATAATGTCGTGGCCGGCGGGGTCAATGGCCGGATCGCTTCGCGGCTGGGAATTGTAGGTGGTAAGTCTTTGTTGCCGCGGGAGGGAGTGTTGCAAAAGCTCTATTGTTTCGTCCCCGTGGAGCACCTGGAGGCGGTCCGGACGGCGGTATTTGCCGCCGGTGCGGGACATATCGGGGGGTATAGCGAAGTCAGCTATGCCGGGGACGGAGCGGGTACCTTTCTGGCGGGCGAAGGCACCCAGCCTTTTGTGGGACAGCAAGGGAGCCGGCATACGGAAAAGGAGGCGCGGTTGGAGGTCATTTTGCCGGCGCATCTGAGCCGGCGGGTAGTTGACGCCATGATCGCGGCGCATCCTTACGAGGAGGTGGCTTATGACCTGGTCCCGCTGGCCAACACGCATCCGGATGTCGGGTCGGGGCTAATAGGGGAATTGCCTCGGGCAATGGACGAAAGGGAGTTCTTGGAGCTTGTGCGTCAGGTATTTATGGTGCCGGTGGTCCGGCACACGCGATTGACGGGCCGGCCGGTAAAGCGGGTCGCGGTTTGCGGTGGAGCTGGTAGTTTTCTGATTTCCAGGGCTTTATCTTCGGGGGCCAACTTTTACATCACGTCGGATGTTAAATATCATGAGTTTTTTGACGCGAATGACCAGCTGGTCATTGCCGATATCGGGCACTTCGAAAGCGAGCAATTCACTGTCGACCTGCTTTTTGAGATTTTGCGGGAAAAATTTCGTAATTTTGCGATCCTCAAATCGGATGTCAAAACAAATCCGATAAATTATTATTAACACTATGTCAAGCGTAAAAGAATTCTCGGTGGAGGAAAAGCTCACTTCTCTGGTGACACTCCAAAAAGTCGAATCGAAGTTGGACGAGTACAAGATCCTGAAAGGCGAGTTGCCCATGGAAGTAAGTGATCTGGAAGACGAGATCACGGGATTGCATGCCCGTCAGACGCGTGTCGAGGAAGAGATCAACGGCATCCAGGAATTCATCAATCAAAAGAAAGAGGCGATCAAGGAAGCCGACGCGCTGATCAAGAAATATGACAAGCAGAGCCAGAATGTAAAGAACAGCCGGGAGTTCGAAGCGATCAACAAAGAGATCGAGATGCAACAACTGGAGGTCAAGCTGGCTGAAAAGCATATCAAGGATGCCAACGAGGAGATCGCCGAGAAGGTGCAGCTGCTCGAAAAGGCCAAGAAGAATATCGCCACCAAGGAAGCGGTGTTGAAGAATAAGAAGGACGAACTGGACAAGATCATCGCTACTACGGAAAAAGAAGAAAAACATTTCACCAAGCTGTCGCAGGATGCGCGCGAGAAAGTTGAACCCCGGCTTTTGCATTCTTACGATCGGATCCGCGGCAACTATCGCAATGGTCTGGCCGTGGTGCCGGTGCTGCGGGATGCCTGTGGCGGTTGTTTCAATGCCATTCCCCCTCAGCGTCAGAGCGAGATCCGTCAGCGCAAAAAGATCATTGTTTGCGAGAACTGCGGACGGATCCTGGTGGACAATGAGCTGAACGACGCCATCGAAGTTAAATAGCCGAGGGTGTAAACCGTGTCAACCCGGTTCCTCTACCTATGCGTTCTGCTTGTCCCCGTGCTGTGCATCGGGCAAAAGCATTATGATTTTAACAATAGCTGCCGTCAGGCTTACCAGTCCATTATCCAGTTGCGATTGGACGAAGGAAGCCGGATACTGGAGGCAGAGAAGAAAAGGGATCCGAATAATCTGATCCCTTTTTTCCTGGATAACTACATCGATTTTTTTCAACTTTTCTTTAATGAAGATGCCGCGCAATATGCCAAGTGGAAAGGGCGGCGTGACCAACGGCTGGAATGGATGAGCGAGGGCCCGGAGTCCTCGCCTTTTAATCTGTTTACACGGAGTGTGATCCATTTTCAGTGGGCGGCGATACAGATCAAATTCGGTGACAACTGGGATGCCGCCTGGGATTTCCGCCGCAGTTTTATCCAAAGCAAGGATTGTGCGGGGCAGTTCAAGGGTTTTTCTCCCGCGGGAATGATCAGCGGTACCATGGAAGTCGTCGCGGGCACCATTCCTGACGGCTACAAATGGCTGAGCAGTCTATTAGGCATCAAGGGTACGGTTTCCGGCGGGATGCATCAGCTCGAACATTTTCTGGCGGGCGATGACCTTTATGCCCAGCTTTTTCGCGACGAGGCCATCTTTTACTATCTCTATCTGCAATTCTATATAGAGAACAAACATGCCGCGGTTTTTGATTTTATCCGGCAGCATCAGCTGGATGTCAGGAACAATCATCTTTTTACCTACTTGTATGCCAACTTATGTATCAACGATCAGCGGTCGGCGCTGGCCCAGCAGATCATCCGGGGGATGAATGCGACGCCAGGTTATATGGACATGCCGGTTTGGGATATGGAGCTGGGCTATGCCTGTCTGAACCATTTGGAGCCGGATGCTGCGTTCTACCTGTCGCGGTTCCTGCAGCGGTTCAGGGGGCGGTTCTATGTCAAAGATGTCTTGCAGAAGCTGAGCTGGTATTATTATCTCAAAGGGGAGGATGCCCGGGCGGACAGTTGCCGTTCGTTAGTTTTGCGAAAGGGGTCCGAGGAGGCGGATGCCGACCGGCAGGCGTTGAAAGAGGCGCGGAGCGGCAGGTGGCCGAACCGGGTGTTGTTGAAGGCGCGGTTGCTGAGTGACGGCGGCTATTTTGCGGAAGCGTTGCAGGGGTTGCAGGGATTGGCGGCGGGCAACTTTTCCGATCCCGTGGAAAAATGTGAATTCACGTACCGGCTGGGCCGGATCTACGACGGGCTGGGGAGGGATGATGAAGCCATAAGGGCTTATGAGAGCGCGATCGGGGCGCGCGCGTATCTGCGGGAATATTATGCGGCCCGGGCGGCGTTGCAGGCGGGATATATCTATGAGCGGCGGGGAGACAAAGCAAGGGCTATCACCTATTTCCAGCGATGCCTGGATATGAAGGACCACGACTATAAGAATTCGCTGGATCAACGGGCCAAAGCCGGGATCGCGCGGTGTAAGGGAGATTGAGCCTTTGTGGCGGCGCTGTGTTTTGGCAGGTTGGCGGGGCGTACAGGGTGTGGGAATTTTGTCGGGGTCCAATGAGGTGAAATCCCTAAATTGCCGGGCGGTAAATCACGAAAGCGGTTCATTCCTAAGACCCGCAAATCTATGCTACAACGGATCCAGATACAGAATTATGCGATCATCGATGCCCTGGGCATCGATTTTTCCCAACGGCTGAATGTCATTACGGGCGAGACGGGGGCGGGTAAATCCATCCTTATGGGTGCCTTATCGTTGATCCTGGGGGATAGGGCAGATACGGCCGTGCTGCTCCAGCGGGATCGGAAATGCGTGGTGGAAGGCGTGTTTGCGGTTGGCGGCCGGAAGGCGGTGCTGGATTTTTTTGCAGCCGAAGACCTCGATGTTGCCGATGATGAGGTCGTCATCCGGCGGGAGATCGCGCCGTCCGGCAAGTCCCGGGCTTTTGTCAACGACACCCCGGTGAACCTCGAGCAATTGCGGAAATTGAGTTCTTTGCTGGTGGATCTGCATCGGCAATTCGACACGCTCGAACTGGGGGAATCCGATTTCCAGCGGGAAGTGTTGGATGCGCTTAGCGGTCAGGGGGAGGCGCTGGATGCTTACCGGCGGGTCTACCGGGACTGGCAGGCCGCTTCGAGGGAGCTGGCCACGTTAAAGGAGCAGCAGGCGCAGCTGACCGCAACCTTCGATTACAACAAATTCCTGTTCGACGAGCTGAATGAAATGGCCTTGCGGGAGAATGAGCTGGAGGAGCTTGACCAGGAGTTAAAACTGTTGAATAACTCCGAGGGGATCAAAACGGCCTTATCTAAGATCTACTATGAGCTACAGGAGGGTGAACGGCCCCTGGTACAGCAGCTGCGGTCATTGACCCATACCTTGCAGAATTATTCGGCCTTTCATGCCGAGCTGTCCGGGTTGTCGGAGCGGTTGGCGTCGGCCCAGATAGAATTACAGGACATTGCCGGAGAGGTGGAGCGGATCAATGAAGAAGTGAACCATGATCCGCGGAGGATCGAAGAGATCAACGAGCGGTTGTCGACGGGGTACAAGCTAATGAAAAAGCACGGGGTACAGACGACGGCCGGGTTGTTGGAGATCTGGCGGCAGCTGGAGCATAGGCTGCAGGATTCGCTACAGGTCGATGCGGGTATTGCTGCCGGAGAGAAGGAAGTACAGCGGTTGTTGCAGGAGGCCAAAAAGAGGGCCGGGATCTTATCGAAGGGGAGGCAGGCGCAGACGGAACCGTTGCAAGACCAGGTCAATAAATTACTGAAGCAGGTGGGCATGCCCAATGCGCGGTTGAAGGTACAGGTGCAGGTTACGGAGCTGAATCCTTATGGCGCCGATGCCATCGAATTCCTGTTCGACGCCAATAAGAGTAACCGGTTTGAACCTATCCGCAAGGTGGCGTCGGGTGGGGAGCTAAGCCGGTTGATGTTGTGCATCAAATCCCTGGTGGCCGAGTCCGTAGATCTGGCGACGTTGATATTCGATGAGATCGATACCGGGATCTCCGGGGAAGCCGCTAAGCAGGTCGGTATCATCCTCAAGAATCTGGCGAGGCGGCGTCAGGTAATCTGTATCACCCATCAGCCGCAGATCGCGGGTAAGGCCGATGCGCACTATTTTGTATACAAAGCTGTCAAAGGGGAATCCATTCAAACCAATATACGTGTTCTCAGCCAGGATGAAAGAATAACGGCTATCGCCCAGATGTTGAGTGGGGAGAAACCGACGGCGGCGGCGTTGGAGAATGCACGGGAGATGGTTCTATCATGAAACTACGTTCCTTATTGATCCTGCTGATGCTTATCGGGGCGATGGTCCCGGCGTTCTATCTCAACCGGTGGTTGCAACGGGTGTTGCGGCCCAGGGAAAATGCAGGGCGGTTCTTTCTTTTTCTATTTGCCAATTTTATACTGATCATTGTCTATACCGTGCTGGTAGTGGGCGTGGCGGTGAGGTTGTTTGGGCGGTAACTACCGAATGGGCTATATTTGGCGGAAAATTCAATCTATGTCATACAACCTGCTTAAAGGGAAAAAAGGGATTATATTCGGTGCATTGGATGAAAAATCCATTGCCTGGAGAACGGCTTTAAAATGTTATGAGGAAGGGGCGCAGCTGGTGCTGACCAATGCGCCGGTGGCCTTGCGGATGGGGGAGATCAACAAGTTGGCCGAGGCGGTAAAGGCGCCGGTCATCGGGGCCGATGTGACGAGCATGGATGATCTCAAGAAATTATTCGAAGAGTCGATGAAGCATTTTGGCGGCAGCATCGATTTTATCCTGCATAGCATCGGGATGAGTCTGAATGTGCGGAAGGGCAAGAGCTATACGGAGATCGATTATGAATGGAATAAGAAGACCCTGGATATCTCGGCGATGTCGCTGCACCGGGTATTGCGGACAGCCTGGGACCTGGATGCCCTAACGGAGGGCGCCAGCGTGGTGGCCTTGACGTATATTGCGGCTCAGCGGGTTTTTCCGGACTATAACGAGATGGCGGATGCGAAGGCGTTATTGGAAAGCGTGACCAGGAGCTTTGGATATTACTATGGCGTCAAGAAGAAGGTCCGGGTCAATACCGTGAGCCAGAGCCCTACGCGGACGACTGCAGGCAGTGGGGTGAAGGGATTCGACGGGTTCATCAGCTACGCGGAGAAGATGAGTCCTTTGGGTAATGCTTCGGCGGATCAGTGTGCGGATTATGTGACGACGTTGTTTAGCGATCTGACGAAGATGGTGACGATGCAGAACCTGTTTCACGATGGCGGGTTCTCGTTCACAGGGGTTACGGAAGCTGTGATCAATCAGATGGAGAAATAAATAGAGAAGCGCCCTGCGGGGGCGCTTCTTATGTTGTTTTAATATTCATCCTCATTAAAGAAAAAGTCCTCCTGGCTGGGGTAGTCGGGCCAGATGTCGTCGATGCCTTCGTAGATCTCGCCTTCGTCTTCCAATTCCTGCAGGTTCTCTACAACTTCGATGGGAGCACCGGAACGAATAGCATAGTCGATCAGTTCATCTTTTGTAGCCGGCCAGGGGGCGTCTTCCAAGTAGCTGGCTAATTCAAGTGTCCAAAACATCGCTCTTAATTTTCCGCAAAAGTAATTTTTAAAATGATTTTTCCAAATTTATACTTTCAAATCTTGGATTATAGTGTAAACTTGTGAAGATATTATCATTAGTATGTTAACAGCCAAGGGAATAGAAAAATATTATGGGAGCTTGTGGGTGTTGAAAGGGGTGGATGTGGGTATCGCAAAGGGGGAGATCGTGAGTATCGTGGGGCCTTCCGGTTCTGGGAAAAGCACCTTATTGCATATCCTGGGCACGCTGGACGAGCCTGCCCGGGGAGAGATATTCCTTCAAAATAAAAAGATGCATGAGCTGCGCGGCCGGCCGCTGGCGGCTTTCCGCAACCGACATATCGGTTTTGTCTTCCAATTCCACCATTTACTGCCGGAATTCAGCGCCCTGGAGAATGTGTGCATTCCCGGCTGGATCGCCGGACGGTGCAAGCGGGAAGTAGAAGAGGAGGCGCTCGAACTGTTGAAAGTGCTGGGCGTCGGGCATCGTGTCGACAACAAACCCGGGGCGTTGTCCGGGGGTGAGGCGCAGCGTGTCGCGGTGGCGCGGGCGTTGATCAACCATCCAGATATCGTATTTGCCGATGAGCCCACGGGGAATTTGGATACGGCCAATGCGAAAGAATTGCACCGGTTATTTTTTGATCTGCGCGACCGGTTCCAACAGACCTTCCTGATCGTCACGCATAACGAGGAGCTTGCGCACATGAGCGACAGGGTGCTGCATATGAAGGATGGGATGATTGTAAGTACTTGATGATCATATTCTTGGGCGCCAGGGAAGCTCTTCCGCGCCAAGTAGATACGCCACATAGCGGGCCAGTTCGAAAAAATAATCGCTTAAACGGTTGAGATAGCGGATGACGAGCGGCTCCACGAAGAGCCCTTCTTCCTGCATGCGGACGCAGGTGCGTTCGGCACGGCGACAGACGCAGCGGGCGATATGGGTGGTGGAGACGGCTACGTGTCCGCCTGGCAGTATGAAGGACTTCATGGGTGGGAGGACACTGTCCATTTGATCGATAGACTTCTCCAGGGTGGTAATGTCCTCGTCTTTGAGATCGGGGATCTTGAGCTTTGGTTCTTTTTCCGGGTCGCAGGCCAGGGAGGAGCCGATGGTGAAGAGGCGGTCCTGGATCTCGAGGAGGTATTGGCGGATGGAAGCGAGGTCGGGCAGACTGCCGGGGGCGGAAGCCGACGGCGCGGGGTGCGGCTGGTCCGGGTTCACGGGCTGAGCCGATCCGGTGGCTCGCTTGGATTGCTGCCGGCCAGGCTTTGCGGACTGATTCACGCCGGGAGGGGCGTCACTGGCCGATCCTATCCTCTGGTTGAGCGAAGCCAGGATGCTTGCGGCTTTGTCTGCCTCGCCGAGCTGGTCGCGGAGGAGGCCGATGAACGAGTTCAGTTCGTCGATGGTCCCGTAGGATTCGATGCGGAGGTGGCTTTTGGGGACTTTGGTGCCGCCGATGAGGGAGGTGGCGCCTTTGTCGCCTGTTTTCGTATAGATCTTCATAGCCATAGCGGAAAATTTTTTGGTGGAGCATGATTGGGATGCCCATGACGCCGATGACGTCAGGTGGTAACGGCAGCGGGCGTCCGCCGGCGGTCGCTTTCTATGACCCCGTCGCGTAACCGTACGATGCGATGGGCGTAATTGGCGATATCTTCTTCGTGGGTCACGAGGACGACCGTGTTGCCGGAAGCCTGGATGCCGCTGAAGATATCCATGATCTCGATGGACGTCTTGGTATCGAGGTTGCCGGTGGGTTCGTCGGCCAGGATGAGGGAGGGATTGTTGATCAGGGCCCGGGCGATCGCTACGCGCTGGGACTGGCCGCCAGAGAGTTCGTTGGGGCGGTGGTGGCTGCGATCGGCCAGCGAAACTTTTTCCAGGACGGCCATGGCGCGTTCCATCCGTTCCTTCCTGGGGACGCCGGCGTAAACGAGGGGCAGGGCGACGTTCTCTGCGGCGGTGAGCCGGGGCAGCAGGTTGAACTGCTGGAAGACGAAGCCGATCTCGATGTTGCGGACATCGGCCAGATCATCGTCAGGCATCCGGCTGACGTCCTGTCCGTTGAGGACATAGAGACCGGAGGTGGGTGTGTCGAGGCAGCCCAGGATATTCATCAACGTGCTTTTCCCTGAACCTGAGGGGCCCATGAGCGCCACATATTCATTTTTAGATATATCCAGCGAGACCCCTTTGAGGACGGGCAGGGCCTGTTTTCCCATAAAATAGCTTTTATGGATCTCCTCGAGATGGATGATGGGCTGAGCTTTGGCGAGCATAACTGGGGACGTGGTTGTCATTTATTTTCTGATGACTTTCGGGACTTCAAAATACCTGCCGTCGGTGGCGGGGGCGCCGGCCAGGGCTTCTTCGCGCCTAACGGAGCCGGCGGGGATATCATCCCGGAGGACATCGGTCTCGGGGCTCATATGCAGCAAGGGTTCGACGCCGGTAGTATCGAGTTCGCCCAGTTTTTCGACGAACTGGATCATCCGTTGCAGATCATGCTTAATCGCTTCCTTTTCAACGGTGTTGAATTCCAGGCGAGCCAGGTTGGAAAGGTTATCGATCAGTGCGTCGTTGACTTCCATGCGGGTGCTTTGGGACAAAAATAGCTATCTTCGCCGTTCCGTCAAAGTCGCCTTTGGCGACTTCGTCCGTTAGGACAATAATTAGACGTTTGCGGAAGATGCGGCAACTTGGACCAAAACCGCATCTTTCGCGCATACAATGAACAAAAATAAGGATATAGTTATGAGTGGCATCCGGCCGACGGGATTCCTGCATTTGGGGAATTATTTCGGGGCGGTGCGCAATTATGTCAGGATGCAGGACGAGTATACGTGTTATTTCATGGTGGCCGACTGGCATGCGTTAACCACCATGATAGACACCAGGGAATTAAAGACGCAGGTACGCCGGGTAATGGCCGAGAATATCGCCTGTGGGCTGGACCCGGATAAAGTGGCCTTTTATTGTCAGAGCCATGTGCCGGAGACGGCGGAGCTCTACCTGTTCTTTAATATGCTGGCTTATGTCGGAGAATTGCAGAAGACGCCGACCTTCAAGGATAAGATCCGTTTGCAGCCGGATAATGTCAACGCCGGGTTGCTGACCTACCCCGTGCTGCAGGCTGCGGATATCCTGCTGCACCGGGCGACGTTGGTCCCCGTGGGTAAGGACCAGGAGCAACATCTGGAGATCGCGCGGGATTATGCCCACCGGTTTAACACACGGTATGGTGGAGAAGTATTCCCGGAGCCTTATGCCTTCAACTTCGGTGAGACGCTGGCGCGGGTGCCGAGTCTCGACGGGGCGGGGAAGATGAGCAAGAGCGAGAATCAGATGGCGACCTTGTACCTGAGCGACGACGACGAATCGATCCGGAAGAAGATCATGAAAGCGAAGAGCGACAGCGGGCCGGCTGTGCCGGGGGCTGCGATGTCCGATGCGGTGGCGAATCTTTTCCAGCTGCTGCGGCTGGTAGCTCCCGCGGAGACGGTTGCGGCATTCGAGACCGATTATGCGGCGGGGACGATCCGGTATGGGGATATGAAGAAAACATTGGCGGAGGGGATGGTAGCGTTTATCCGGCCGATCCGGGAAAAAGCGGAGGCAATCCAGGGCGATACCCCTTATCTTCGGCGGGTAATGGAAGAGGGAGCGGCCAAGGCCCGGGTTAGCGCACAGGCGACGATCAGACTGGCCAGGGAAGCCATGGGGTTGGTTTATTATTAATGTAATGTCTCGAACGATCTAACTATGACCAAGAATAAAAAGCCCAAACATATCGCCGTAGCGGGAAACATCGGCGCGGGGAAGACTACCCTAACCGAAATGCTGAGCAAACACTATCGTTGGATCCCTCAGTTCGAAGACGTGGACCATAACCCTTATCTCAACGATTTTTATGAAGACATGCCGCGTTGGAGCTTCAACCTGCAGATCTTCTTTCTCAACAACCGGCTGAACCAGCTGCTGGAGATCCATAGCGGTACGGAGACGGTGATCCAGGACCGGACGATCTATGAGGACGCACATATTTTTGCGCCCAACCTGCACGAGATGGGCTTGATGAGTAAAAGGGATTACAACAACTATTTCCAATTTTTTCAGACGTTGAAGCGGATGGTGCAGCCGCCTGATCTGCTGATCTATCTCCAGGCTTCGGTACCGACGCTGGTGGCGCAGATCCAAAAGCGGGGGCGGGAGTATGAGGAGAATATCCGGCTCGACTACCTAAAACGGCTAAACGATTTCTATAGCAAGTGGATCGAAGGGTATAAAGAGGGGCCACTGTTGATCGTGGATATCGACAAAAATAAGTTTCCGGAGAACGAGGAGCATCTGGGGGAGATCATTACCCGGATCGACTCGCAGCTGTATGGATTGTTCTGATGTGTGGGGGGCGCCAGAGCCGGCCACGGGCCGGCTGCCCGAAGGCCGCCAGAGCTGGCCACGGGCCAGCTGTCCGAAGGACCATCATTAGCGATTGCACGGCCGGCGGTATTTTTTGCGCAGCACCGACGGACGGGCAACAAAAAACCCCACCAGGGAATGATGGAGTTAGTTTTGGCAAACAATCGAAGACGACGCGCCAAGTTCAGAATTTTCTTTTAAATTTTAAAAAAAACTTAATCTTTTTTTTTGGTTTTTAATCTCGTCCTGCTTAGGTCCGGGTTTGTCCGCTACGGACCGGGGCTGCCTGCTGGACCTCTTTTGCAACGCCGGAGGCATATTTTTCAAAATTTTTATTGAACCATTCCGCTCAAATCCC
>Ga0210396_10003066_pt1 | contig 16784 bp, 9 predicted proteins | sample IncBWH17OmetaG_FD_155466 | JGI IMG/M metagenome (GOLD analysis project Ga0210396, IMG submission 155466) | Forest soil microbial communities from Barre Woods Harvard Forest LTER site, Petersham, Massachusetts, United States - Inc-BW-H-17-O ... | reverse complement strand
GTTGGAAAACGGACAGGGTGGTGCATCGAAACCGGACGGTGCATGGGGTGTTTGAGGGATTACGGCGCTGATTATCAAAGCGTTTTCGATCTGGCATATCATTGGGTGCGAATCGGTAATGCTAGAGAGTTTCTTCAAAATCGCCTACCGGAACCTGCTTAAGAACAAAGTTTTTTCGCTGGTCAACATCTTCGGGCTGGCCATCGGCATGGCCGCCTGTTTCTTCATCTTCGCCTATGTCCATTTCGAGTCCAGCTATGACAGCTGGCATAAAGATGCCGCGGATATCTACCGGGTGAATATCTCGTTTGGCGGAAGTTTTGCACATGGCGAATTCCCGGCCATGGCGACCAATCACCCGGCGGTAGGGCCGGCGATGCAAAAAGATTTTCCCGAAGTCAAGGCGTTTGCGCGGGTGGTGCCGCCGAATATCCTGTTCCCGGGCACGACGCTCAGCTATACGGACCCCAAGGGAGGGACGGTGAGTTTTAACCAGGACCGGCTGTTTTTGGCCGACCCTTCCTTCCTGACGATGTTCACCTATCTCTTTGTAGAAGGCGATCCGGCAACGGCGCTGGACAAAGGTGCGACGGTAGTGATCTCCGAATCCGCGGCGAAGAAATATTTCGGCAAGACCGATCCCATGGGCAAGACACTTACGTTCAACGGGCGGCTGCCGTTGACCGTCACGGGGGTGTTTAAAGACGTCCCGGAGAATGCCCATTTGAAATTCGAGATGCTGGCCTCCCTGGCTGGTTTCGGCGGCTCCGACATCTGGGGCTGGCCGGAGTTCTATACCTATGTGCGGCTGGCGCCGGGTACCGATCCCCGCCGCGTCGAGGCCAAATTCCCCCCGTTTATCGAACGCTACCTGGGGAAAGTGCAGCGGGAGCTCGATTTTCAAACGTATTTCCATTTGCAACCGCTCACGGATATCCATCTGCATTCGGAAAAGATCAAGGGTCCCGAGGCCAGCGGCAGCGAACAGGAGATGGGATTGCTGACGCTTATCGGCGTCTTGATCCTGGTGATCGCGTGGATCAATTATATCAATCTTTCCACGGCCAAGTCCACGGAACGGGCAAAGGAGGTCGGTCTGCGTAAGGTCGTCGGCGGGCGAAGGGGCCAGATCATCGGTCAGTTCCTGCTGGAATCCGTATTGATCAATCTCCTGGCGCTGGTATTGGGCGCCCTGATCGTATGGCTTTGTTTTCCCCTGTTCGGTCCTTTTACGGAAAGGATATCAGCCGGGGCTCCCCTGATGCCGGTATCTGGCATGCGCCGCTTTTCTGGATCGCCGTGGCGTCGATCTACCTGGTGAGCGCGCTGGTGGTGGGCGCCTATCCGGCGTTCATCCTGAGCGCTTTCCGGCCCGTGGCGGTGTTGAAAGGGAAGTTCGTCAATTCCGGGAAAGGGGTGGCGTTGCGGAAGGGCCTGGTAATGGTGCAATTCGTCCTGAGTTTGTTGTTGATCGCGGGCAGCATCACTGTGTATGCGCAGCTTTCGTATATGGAGCATACCTCACTCGGCTATAACAAAGACCAGGTGCTGGTGGTCAAGGCGCCGACGAATACGGACTCGACCTTTGGCAAGCGGATACAGGTTTTCAAGACAAGGCTGCTGCAGGACCCGGCCGTGAGCGGTGTAGCGCCTTCTTCCGATATTCCGGGCAAAACGGTCACGGGGAGAAACTCCATCCGCAGGGCCACCGACGATAAGAAGCATAACCTGGTGACCTATATCTCCCAGGTCAACGAAGACTTTTTCAAGACCTATGGGGTGCAGCTGGCTGCCGGCCGGAATCTGCAAAACATTACCGATACCCTCAATCCTTTTAATGTCAAGGGTAGGGTTGGGGTTGTCGTCAACGAACGGGTGGTGCAGTCCCTGGGATACAAAAACAACGCGGCGGCGGTCAACCAGGATATCGTCTTTAGCTATGGGCCGGGCGAGATACCTGCGAGGATCGTGGGTGTTGTCCGAAACTATCATCAGCGGTCGTTGAAAGAAGCGTATGATCCCATGTTGTATTTCTTTCCTTCGGTGGATAACTGGAGTTATTTTTCCGTCCGGGTGTCGACGGATCATCTGCCGCAGACGCTTGCGTCCATCTCGGAGGCTTATAAGACGGTCTTCCCGGGCAATCCCTGTGATTATTTCTTCCTCAATGAATATTTTGACCAGCAATACCAGGGCGATCAACGTTTCGGCAAGGTCTTCGGGTTGTTCACCGCGCTCGTGATCTTTGTCGCCTGTATCGGCCTGCTGGGGTTGTCGAGCTTTATGATCCGCCTACGGACCAAGGAGACGGGCATCCGCAAGGTGTTAGGCGCCAGTGTAAGCAGCCTGGTAGTCCTGTTCAGCAAGGATTTTGTACGGCTGGTGGGTTGGGCTACGGTGATCGCGATCCCCGTGATTTACGTAGGGGCGGACCGGTGGCTGCGCAATTATGCCTTTCATATCGGGCTGGAATGGTATATTTTGGTGGCGCCGCCGGCGTTGTTGCTGGTGGTAGCCCTGGCGGTGGTGGGGATACAGAGTGTGAAGACGGCGCTGGCCAATCCGGCGGAGAGCTTAAAAACGGAATAACTACGGTACCATGTTTCGAAATTTTTTGCTTATTGCGCGGCGGATTTTATTGAAGAATAAACTCTTTTCGCTGGTCAATATCTTCGGGCTGGCCATCGGTATGGCCGCCTGCTGGTTCATCTTCGAATATGTGCGTTTCGAACGGAGCTATGACCGTTGGCATGCCAATGCGGCCCGGATCTACCGGGTACCGCTGGCATATGCGCATTATATTTCCGCGAACAACGCCAGCGCCGACAACTATGCCGGGATAGGGCCTGCGCTGAAGGCGGATTTTCCGGAAGTGGAGGATTTTGCCCGGCTGGCTACGCCGACTACTTTTAACGGCGGTACGAACATGCTTTCGTATACAGATGGACGCGGAAACACCCGGCAGTTCAACGAAACCGGGATCTATTTTGCCGATCCCGGTTTTCTGCGGATGTTCAGCTTTCCTTTTCTCAAGGGTGATCCGAAGGCAGCGCTTTTCGATGGGCCGTCCGTGGTCCTTTCCGCCAGCCTGGCCCGTAAATATTTCGGCGACGAAGACCCCATGGGCAAGACGGTCCTTCTCAACCTCCATCCACTGACGGTAAAAGGGGTGTTTGCGGATATCCCGGAGAATTCACATCTTCATTTTCAGCTGCTGGTGGGACTGCCGCCGCGATTTGCCTATTCTAATTTTGACGCGCCCGGTTGGTACACCTATGTCCTGCTGTCGCCGGAGGCCGATCCCGTGAAGATCGACGCCGCGCTGCCTGCTTTCGTTGAGAAATACCTGGGCAAGAAAATGAAATCGATGAATTTGCCTGCTTCTATCTTTTTGCAGCCAATGACCGATATTCATCTAAGGTCGTCCTATGAGGGTGAGGTCGAGGCACAGGGCAGCGCGAAGCTATTGTATTTTCTGACTATACTGGGTGTGTTCATCCTGGTGATCGCCTGGATCAACTATGTCAATCTCTCGACGGCCCAATCGATGGAACGGGCCAGGGAGGTTGGGGTACGCAAGGTGGCCGGGGCTACGCGGTGGCAACTGGCCGGTCAGTTCATGCTGGAATCGATGCTGATCAACGGACTGGCTTTATTCTGTACGGGCGTGCTTGTGTCGTTGACGGGGCATTCTTTCGATGCTTTTGTGGGAAAGGGCGTCCATAGGGCTTTTCTGGAGAGCGGGCTTTTGCGGCAATGGTCGTTCTGGGCGGTGCTGGCGGGTATTTTTATGGTCGCCTCGCTGCAGGTGGGGGCCTATCCGAGCTTTGTCATCTCCGCTTTCCGGCCGGTGCTGGTCCTCAAAGGGCGGTTTCAGCGGTCCGCGACGGGGATCTTTTTAAGGCAGGCGTTGGTAACCTTTCAGTTCTTTTTGTCCATATTACTGATCGCGGGCACCTTTATCGTGTACCGTCAGCTACAGTTCATGCGTAACCAGGACCCCGGCTATAAACGGGATCAGCTGTTGATCGTCAAGGCGCCGGCGATTATCGATTCGACATATGGCACGAAGATAGCCGCATTCAGATCGGAATTGTCCAGGGACCCGGCTATCCTGGGAGTGGCGCCTACATCGGAGATCCCGGGGCAGCCTATCGAAGCCGATAATGCGATCAGGCGGGCCGATCAGGATCAAAAGGACAACGGCTATGCCGATTTTCTGGCCATCGACCAGGATTTCGTGTCGACCTATGGGGTGACATTGGCCGCGGGCAGCAATCTTCCGGAGAGCGAAAAAGGAAATTGGGAGCGGACCATGCAAACGCGGGTGATGGTCAACGAGACGCTGGCGAAGCAATTGGGGTATGCCAACGCGGCGGCGGCCGTACATCAATCCATCTATTTCCATTCGTGGTATGGGGAGATAAAGGCAGAGATCGTAGGTGTCATAAAAGACTATCAGCAGCAATCTTTGCAAACCGCCCACAACCCGATCATGTTCTATATGGCCGGACACATATCTCCTGCCTTTTTCACGGTGCACATCGATGTCCGGAATCTTCCGCGCACCCTGGCTTATGTTCAGGGCGTCTATAACCGGTTTTTTACCGGCAATGCCTATGATGCCTTTTTTCTGAATGCGCATTTTGAGCAGCAGTACCGGGCGGATGAGAAGTTGGGTAGTCTTTTCAGTTTATTTGCCGGGCTGGCTATTTTTGTCGCATGTATGGGTCTGCTGGGGTTGTCGAGCTATGTCATTCGGCTGCGGGTGCGGGAGATCGGCATCCGGAAGGTGTTAGGGGCGTCTATTTATAGCCTGTTGTTGCTTTTGTCCCGGGATTTCGTACGGCTCGTGGGGATTGCCGCGTTGATCGCCTTGCCGGTGATCTGGTTTGGTGCGGACCGCTGGCTGCGGAATTATGCGTACCATGTCCGGGTGGGGTGGATGGTCCTCGTGTTGCCGGCGTTGGCCTTGTTGTTCGCGGCCTTGCTGACGGTAGGTTTTCAGAGTGTCCGCGCCGCTATGGCCAATCCGGCGGAGAGTTTGAAAACGGAATAGGGGTGGGCATGTCGCCGGGATGCCGATGCCGGAAGCGCTGGGCATGGGATTTGAGGCGCTAGCCGGTATGGCAGACTCTACCGCACTAGGCGACGACTTGCATTGGTATAAGGACGCGGTTATTTATGAATTGCATATCAAAGCGTTCTGTGATGGCGATGCCGATGGCATCGGAGATTTTCAGGGGTTGCTGCAGAAGCTCGACTATCTGCAGGATCTCGGAGTGACCACGATCTGGCTGTTGCCTTTCTATCCCTCTCCGTTGCGGGATGACGGTTATGACATCTCCGATTATTACAGCATCAATTCCTCCTACGGCGATATTCCCCAGTTCCGGCATTTTATGAAAGAGGCGCACGGGCGCAATCTGCGGGTGATCACGGAGCTGGTCCTCAACCATACCTCGGATGCCCATGAATGGTTCCAACGGGCGCGCCGTGCTCCCAAAGGGTCGAAGGAACGTAACTTCTATGTCTGGACGGACGACCCCACACAGTATAAAGATGTCCGGATCATCTTCCAGGATTTTGAGAACTCTAACTGGACCTGGGACCCTGTGGCCGAGCAATACTATTGGCATCGGTTCTTCAATCATCAACCTGATCTCAACTATGACAACCCCGCGGTGCAGGAGGAGGTCTTCAAGATCATCGACTACTGGTGTAAAATGGGCGTCGACGGGTTCCGGCTGGACGCGGTGCCGTATTTGTTCGAGCGGGAGGGGACTAATGGAGAGAATCTGCCGGAGACGCATGCCTTTCTCAAACAATTGCGGAAACATCTCGATGAAAAGTTTCCCGGCACGGTGATGCTGGCGGAGGCGAATATGTGGCCGGAGGATTCGGCCTCTTATTTCGGCAGCGGCGATGAATGTCATATGAACTATCATTTTCCCGTGATGCCGAGGATGTTCATGGCTTTGCAGATGGAGGACCATTATCCCATTACCGATATCTTCGATCAGACGCCGGAGATCCCGGCAACCTGTGCGTGGGCGATCTTTTTGCGTAATCACGACGAGCTCACGCTCGAGATGGTCACGGATGAGGAGCGGGATTATATGTACAAGGTCTATGCCCGCGATCCAAAGGCGAGGATCAACCTGGGTATCCGTCATCGTCTGGCGCCCTTGCTGGACAATAGCCGGCGGAAGATCGAGCTGCTCAACTCGCTGCTTTTTGCTTTGCCGGGTACGCCGGTGATCTACTATGGCGACGAGATCGGCATGGGCGACAATTTCTACCTGGGCGACCGGGACGGGGTGCGTACGCCGATGCAGTGGTCGCCGGACCGCAATGCCGGGTTTAGCGCCGCCAATCCGCAGAAATTGTATCTCCCGTTGATCCTGGACCCGGAATATCATTATGAATCCGTGAATGTAGAGACGCAGCGCAGCAATACGTCCAGTCTCTATTGGTTTATGAAACGGATGATCGCGGTGCGAAAGAAATTCAAGACTTTCGGGCGGGGGAATCTCAAATTTGTCGGCGTGGAGAATTCCAAAGTGTTGGCTTTTACGCGGACCTATGAAGACGAGACCTTGCTGATCGTCGTCAATCTCTCGAAATTCTCGCAGGCGGCCGAGATCGACCTGCTGTCCTATAAAGGATTTGTCCCGGTGGATGTCTTTAGCCGGAACCGGTTTCCCGTGATCCGCGATGACGGGCAATATTTTTTTACGCTGGCGCCGCATAGCTATAACTGGTTTGTGCTGGAGAAGGCGCATCCCGAGATGGATGAGGAAAAGCCGCTGCCCTTGTTGCTGGTCCGGAAATGGGCGGGCCTGATGGATGGGACGGCCAAACGGCAGCTGGAGAGTGGCATCCTTCCGCGGTACCTGGTCCGTGCGAAGTGGTTCATCCCCAAAGAACGAAATACTTACCAGGTGGTCATATCCGATTACACGGTGGTGCAGACGGCGGAAGGCGATCATCCGATCTTTTGGTTGTTGCTGGAGATCACGGGTGACGACGGGGTGCCGGGTTTGTATCAGCTGCCGTTATGGATCGTGAAAGACGAGAAGGCCAGAAGGTTGAGTGACACCTTCCCCGAAGCCCTGATCGCCCAGGTGAGGTCGGAGGAAGGCGATGGTATCCTGGTGGACGCCTTTTTCTCACCCGAATGGCAGCTGTCGCTGTTACAGAAATTGTCGGGGCAGAAGAACGGACATGTCTCGCCGGTGGTCTTTGAGGGCAATGGTAAGGTGCGGCAATATCTGACGGAAAAGACCGAGGTCGTGCCAAAGATACATGCGTCGGATCTTTACAATACTTCGATAGGGTATAACGGAATGTTCTTTTTGAAATTGTACCGGAAGGTGGACCGTGCCGTCAATCCCGATGAGGAGCTGACACGGTATCTTTCCCGGGAGGCCAGATTCCCTTATCTGCCCGCCTTTATCGGGGGTATCGAATGGAAGGACAAGCGGGGATGTATCGTGTTAGGCCTGTTGCAGGAGATGATCGAGAATCACGGTGATGGACACGGGTATTACCAGGAGCGTATCACCAACTATATCGAACGGCTCATCGCGGGCGAGAAGAAGGAGCCGGCGCCACCGGAACGGCTGGGCACGCTGGCGAAGCCGCCGGCATTTGAGGAGCTGCCCGCGGAGCAGCAGACATTGATCGGCACGCATGCGGCGGATCAGGCGCGGTTGATCGGCGTCCGAACGGCGGAGCTGCATCTGGCCCTGGCCGCCGGCGGGGGGAAGGAGATGAAGCCGGAGGCCTTTTCGTTGCATTATCAGCGGTCGCTGTACTCTTCCATTACCTCGCTGGTGCGGGAGACCTATGAGAACCTTCATCGGCACAAACAGCTGTTGCCTGCCGACATGCAGGAGCGGCTGGACCGGATCATTGCCTACCGGAGCGAGCTGCTGACCACGCTGAAGAAGATCTATGCCGGGAAGATGGATGTGGCGAAGATCCGCATCCATGGGAATTATCACCTGGGGCAGATCTTGCTTACAGGGAAGGACCTGGTCATCAGCGATTATAGCGGGGACCCGGCGTTGAGCTTCAGCGAGCGGCGGCTGCGCCGGAGTGGGTTTGTGGATCTGGCATCGATGATCGCCAGCTTTTATGAAGTGGCTTTTGAAGGGTTTCTCCATAACCAGGCGATCCACAGTGAAGACGCGCAACGGCTGCTGCCGATGGCGGGTTTCTGGGCTCGTTATATCAGCGGGTTTTTTATCCGGGCGTATAAAGAGCGGGCGAAGGGCACGATACTGATACCTTCCAGCGCTTTCGACTTCGAGACGTTGTTACAGTATTTTGTCGTGCAGAAAGCGATGACGATCTTCAATGGATATCTGAAAAAAGATCCCCAACGGGTTATTATTGCGCAGGCGATGTTGCGGGAGGTATTGCGGCCGCAGAATGAGGAAGCGGCGATACCATCGTCCGAGGCCGTGACGGCGCACTAGCTTATTGTTTCCAATCCCATAGAACGATATCCCATTCGTCCACCTCGTCGCGGTGGGTGGCGATCAGCTGGAAGCCGGTTTTCTGGTGGGCTTTGAGCGAGCGGGGGTTGGCCGTGGAGATCTCTGTGGCCAGGAGGTCGAATTGCGGACCGAAATGTTGGCGATGGAACTGGTAGAGGTGGTTCACCACTCCCTGGCCGCGATAGTCCTGTGCCACGCAGATCTGGCCGCAGTAATAGATCTTCTGTTGTCCCAGGGGGCGGCCGTTGTATTGGATCGCCGATATCATGGAATGCGTCGGGGCCATCGGGGGGTAGATATCCACGCAAGCCGGGGAAAGGGAAAGGGCGTAGCCGGCCAGGGTGTCGCCGTCTTTTACGATCACGGAGGGGATGACGGTATGGATGGCGTGGAGGCTTTCGGGGGTATAGACCCAGGTGACGAAGCCTTCTTTGGCTTTGGCGTCGGTGGAGAGGTTGGTGACGAGGTTGGCTTTTGACAGGGCGAAGATCTGATCGATTTCCTGGTCGGTGGTAACTAGTTTGGCGGTGAGCATGCGTTCTATGTTTAAAAAAGAGAGATCTGGTTGGAGTTGGGTTTGGATGGGGCGGTCTTTCGGCGGCGGGCGGGAGCTACCTGGGGAGCCGGGGCGTTGACCATCGACGGTTCGGGTGCCGGTTTACGGTTGCCTTCGGGTGTCCAGGAGCGGCCGGCGGCGCCGTGGTAGGCGCCATCGATCGCATAGACTTCCGACTCGTTGTGGCGGGAGGCGACGGTGATCGTCGTGCCTTGTGCCTGTTCTTCGAAGAGCTGCTGTACCAGCTCGGGACGGTTGTTGTCCTGGGAGAGATGCGCCAGCAGGAGGTGGCTCATAAAAGCCGGCCGGTATTCTACGAACAATTCCAGCGCCTGCCGGTTGGAAAGATGGCCATGACCGCCGCGGATGCGGTTTTTCAACGGCCAGGGATAGCGTCCTCCCATGAGCAGTTCTTCGTCGTAATTGGCTTCGAGAAAGGCGGCGTGACACTGCGTAAAGTGCCGGATCAGGTTATCGCAGACGATGCCGATGTCGGTGAAGATGCCGATGCAGACCGTGGGCGAGGCGACGGTGAAGCTATAGGGGTCGGAAGCGTCGTGGTTCTTGGGGAGGGCTTTTACGGTCAGACCGCCGATGGTGACCGTCTGTTCGGGGTCGAAGGGGCGCACGAGGGCCGGGGGTGGGGGAAAGCGGCATTGGTCGAGCGTAGGCTGGGTGATATACACCGGCAACTGGTATCGTTGTGACAATACCTCGAGACCCCGGATATGGTCATCGTGCTCGTGCGAGATAAAGATCGCCCGGACTTTGTCCAGGGGAAGGCCCATGCGGCGCATCCGCTTTTCGGTCTCCCGGCAGGACAGGCCCGCGTCGATGAGGACGGCTTCTTCCTGGTTACCAATATAGTAACAATTGCCGTTACTGCCGGAGTTGAGCGATGCGATGAATAAAGTCATGGAAGGGCAAATTTAATCGTATTTTGGTTGCGGCTGGAAAAATGTGCCGGCCAGTTTTAGCGTTATATACGTATGTCGAGAATATTCAATGTTTCTATCATGCTTTTGCTCTCGGTGTGGTGCCGGGCGCAGACGGCGGCGTCGCAGGAAGGCGCAGGAACGGCCCCTTACCATGAACTTTACCGTCCCGGTTTCCATTTTTCTCCGAAGGAGAAATGGATGAATGATCCCAATGGGATGGTCCGGTATGACGGCGTTTATCATCTTTTTTTTCAATACTATCCCAATGATATCGTCTGGGGGCCCATGCATTGGGGGCATGCGACGAGCCGTGACCTGGTGCATTGGCAGCAGCAGCCGATCGCGTTGTATCCGGACAGCATCGGCTATATCTTCTCCGGCAGTGCAGTGATCGACAGCAGCAATACCCTGGGTGTGGGCGCCCGGGCGTTGGTCGCCGTCTTTACGCAGCATGATCCCGGGGGGGAAAAGCGGCATGCGCTCGATTTTCAGAATCAGAGCCTGGCTTATAGCCTCGATAAGGGGGTTTCCTGGACCAAGTATAGCGGCAACCCGGTATTGAAGAACCCGGGGATCACCGATTTCAGGGATCCGAGCGTCAGCTGGTATGCCAGGGGCAGGAAATGGATCATGACCCTCGCCACGAAGGACCGGATCACCTTTTATTCCTCTTCCAACTTGCGGGACTGGACCAGGGAAAGCGATTTCGGGGTAGGGATCGGGTCGCATGGCGGCGTATGGGAGTGTCCCAATTTGTTCCCCATGACCCGGACGGAGCACGAACACGAAAAGACCTATTGGGTATTGATCGTCAGCAATAATCCCGGCGGACCCAATTTTGGCTCGGGCACGCAATATTTCATCGGGCAGTGGGATGGGCATGTCTTCAAACCACAGGACACGGTGACGCGGTGGATCGATTACGGCCCCGACGATTATGCCGGCGTCACCTGGAACAATACCGGCAGGCGCCGGGTGTTCCTGGGCTGGATGAGCAACTGGGAGTATGCTACCACGGTACCCACGGCCACCTGGCGCAATGCCATGACCATTCCCCGGAATCTGTTCCTGGAGGATGCGGGAGGGAAGCTGTACGTAGCGTCGAAGCCGGCGCCGGAAGTCTACGCGCTTTCGCGGCACAAGGTGGAGCTAACGCATCTCACGGTGGACAGTACCCGTGATTTGACGAATGTATTGCAGGATACGGCAGGCCGTTATATCCTGGACGTGCGAGGCGCCGCAGATGAGAGCGTCGACTTCGTTTTTTCGGATGCGGCAGGGGAGAAAATCATCTTTGGGTATAATCCCAACAAAAATCTATACTGGCTGGACCGCAGCGGGGCCGGGAAGGTGGACTTCCATCCGGGTTTTGGCGGGACGTATACGGCGCCCCGGTGGAGCGTTGCCAACAATCTCGATCTTGAATTCGTGATGGATCGCAGTTCCCTGGAGGTATTCGCCGATAATGGGGTCACGGTGATGACGGCGGTCTTTTTTTCCCAACAGCCGATGACGCGGCTGCGGGTCAATACTACCGATGTGTGGGTCATCAGGAAGTTGACGCTGATGAAGCTCGCGTCCATTTGGTAGGAATGCGGTAAATCTAAAATTAGATCTACCTCGTATCTGTATTATAATACCCCACCCATCTTTCCATGATTGCACGAGCAGGGATCATAATGATCTCTATATTATCCTTTATTTCCGGGTATGCCCAACAACGGCTCAGCGGCAGAGTAATAGACAAAATTACCAGAGAGCCGCTTGAACTGGCGGTTGCAAGCGATCCGCATACAAAGGCAAGTACACTCACAGATAAAGACGGAAAATTTGTTTTTAAAAGTCCCGCGTTCATCGACTCCCTCGTCATATCGTTTATCGGCTATGCTCCTAAAACCATAAAAGTCAGCGCCGCGCACGACCTGATGATCGAATTGCAAAAGAGCCAAATTGACTTAAGGGAAGTCGTCATCACCAGTCCTACCAATAACCTGACCACCTCCCGCTCGTTGAGCATTATCGACCTGAATATGCAGCCGGTGAGATCGGCGCAGGACCTGCTTCGCCTCGTTCCCGGGTTATTCATTGCTCAGCACCAGGGCGGTGGCAAAGCAGAGCAGATCTTTCTCCGGGGTTTCGACGCCGACCATGGCACCGATGTCAACATCTCCGTCGACGGTATCCCGGTAAACATGGTATCTCATGCGCATGGCCAAGGCTATGCCGACCTGCATTTTCTCATCCCGGAGACCGTGCAGGGGTATGATTTCGGGAAGGGGCCCTATTATACTGCCAGGGGCGATCTGTGCACTGCGGGCTACGTGGCCTTCGATACCAAAAATGTGCTGGAAAACAATATGGTCAAGCTGGAGGGCGGCGGGTTCTCCACCGGGAGGATCGTCGCCTTGATCAATCTTCTCAACCGCAGGGCGAAGGAAAAGGAGCAGAACGCGTATATCGCAGGGGATGCCCTGTACTCCAACGGCGGCCCATTTTTATTACCGGAACATTTTAAACGGGTTAACCTATTTGGAAAATTCAACAGTAGGATCAGCGCTGGTACCAAATTGACCATTAGCGGCAGTACATTCTATTCCAGGTGGCGGGCTTCCGGCGAAATACCCAACCGCGCCGTGGCAGAAGGCTATATCCAAAGTCGTTGGGGCACGCTGGATTCCGCGCAGGGCGGGTTCACCACCCGGACCAATGCAAGCGTCAAGTTCACAACGACCTTTGGTCCAAACTGCACCTGGGAAAATCAGGTCTATTATACCCACTACGAATTCAGCTTGCTCACCAATTTCACTTTTTATTACTATTTCCCGACAACGGGTGATGCCTTCCGTCAGCATGAGGTAAGGGACATGGGAGGCTATACCACAAAGATCTCAAGGAAAGGAATCGTCGGAAATGCGAGCTTTACTACCGTTGCAGGCGCCGGTTTCCGCTATGATGACATCCAGCCGAGCGAGCTGGATCACACCGGGAATGGTTCCATCCTTGACTATTTGCAATTTGGCAAGACCAAAGAGTTGAATACAAATGTCTATCTGGACGAAACCGTCGCAACAGGGCGTTGGTTTTTTAATGCGGGGCTGCGGCTGGATTATTTCCGTTTTTACTATCTCAATATGGCCCCGGCCGAGGATACCTTTGCCTCCAAGGTCTTCACCGGTACAAACCCCACTGTCCGGAAAGCCACCTTCAGCCCAAAGTTGAATATCCAATATACCCTGAACCCGCGGATCCAGCTCTATTTCAAGTCCGGCAAAGGCTTTCACTCCAACGATGCCCGGGTGGTGATCGCCAACCAGGGCCACCAGGTCCTGCCCGCTGCTTATGGCGCCGATCTCGGTATGAACTGGAAACCGGCAAGCCGCTTATACATTAACACGGCCTTCTGGTATCTGTACCTGCAACAAGAATTCACTTTTGGGCAGGACCTCATTGATCAACCCGGCGGTCCCGTGCAACCCAGCGGAAAGACAACGCGGGTGGGTGTCGACTTCGCCCTCCGGTATCAATTAAATGACTGGCTTTTTGCCAACATGAATATCGATCTCGCCCGACCCAGGTTTATCGATAGTGCGGCCGGTCATAACTATCTTCCGCTTGCGCCCACTATTACCAGCAGCGCCGGTCTGGATTTCAAGACCAAAACAGGCTGGAACGGAGGTGTCTGTTATAGATATTTGCACAACAGAGCTGCCAATTCAACGTATACGCTTACCGCCCTCGGCTATTTTATCACCGATCTCACAGTGAATTATACGCAGCCAAAATATGAGCTCGGCGTGGCCGTGGAAAATCTCTTCAACGTTAAATGGAACGAATCGCAGCGTGACTATACGTCCCGATTGAAGTATGAGACCCGCCCCGTGGACGAGGTGAGCTACACGCCGGGAGTGCCATTTTTTGCAAAATTGAAGTTGGCGGTCTTCTTTTAAGATGAGAAAATCCATTCTCGTTTTTGTTTCGTATTTATATAAGCACGGCGCCGCTCTACTTTTCCCGCCCTCTATGATCTCCCTGCTTTCTCCAGCCTTTTTTTAACAAATAAAATCAACTAAATGAAATCGAGCACCATCACCATGAGGTGGGTACGATGTGGCATCGTCATTGCCATAGTCTCGGGATTGTCGGTAGTGCTTATGTCTTCCAGCCACCGGGAAGCGCCGCTCATCGCGGGCGATCCATTGGCCGACAACACAGACCTGTATGCTTTCAGGAGTCCCGATGATCCTGACAAGATCACGATTATCGCCAATTACATCCCCGCCGAGCTTCCCTTCGGCGGTCCAAACTATTATACTTTTGGGGAAGATATCCGATATGAGATCCATGTTAAAAATAATCCCAAGACGCCGGTGGACGATATTATTTACCGGTTCACGTTCAAACGGGAAAATGAAGACCCGACCACTTTTTTCAACATCCGCCTGGGCAAGCAAAATCTAAAAACAACCTATCGCTGCGAAAGAAGCACCGACGGAGGTGTTTCGTTTCGCACTATCGTTTCGAATGGAACAGTACCTCCGAATAATATCGGGCCACGCTCCATTGGTTCCCCTGTGGGCTTGAATGTGTCTGATTACAATACCCTGATCGATCACTCCATCACCTATGGGAATACGGGCGAAAAGGTGTTTTGCGGCCCTGCCGATGATCCATTCTTTGTAGACCTCGGCGGCGTCTTCGATCTCGGCGACCTGCCAAGACTGAATGCACCATCCCGGGATGGGCTTGGCCATTACAATATCCATTGTATCTGTTTGCAGATCGATATTTCGACCCTGCAAAAAGACCATAAACCCGTGTCAAAAGCCGTAAATATCCTGGACCCGGACTATGTGATCGGCGTTTGGGCGTCTGCAAGCAGAAGGAAGATCAGTACGCTCAAGGATGCCGATGATGACAGGGGCGGCTATGATAATTATCGGCATGGCGGGGGATTTGATAACGATAAGGATGATTGGGTCCAGGTCTCCAGATTGGGCATGCCCTTGACCAATGAAGTGGTCGTACCCATCGGCAAGAAGGATTATTGGAACACCCTGACGCCTTATGAAGACCTTGCCAACATCGGGACATTCAGGAATTCCTTTTATAACCCTGAATTGGCCCTTTATATGGATAACACCTTTTTCGGTGCAGCGATCCCCTCCTTCACCTCCTTGCGGATCCAACGGAATTCGTTGGGGGCGTTTGGGTTCGGAGACAATCAAAACGGGTTGTACGGATTGAAAGGCACCTCGGCAGTTGCCGGCACGGCGCTGGATGACAATGTATTTGGCAAATTGTTGTTGCCGGCCCCGAACGCTCCGCGCTCGGTGGACCTTTGGCCTATTTTCAATACAGGAGTCCCTAACCTGCGCCCTTATCAGCTGGCCACAGGAAAGAACGGCAATCCATTGGCCGCGGGAAAGCCGTTCATCAACAATTTCCTCCCAACCGGCGGCGATATGCTTCGCCTGAATATGGCTGTGCCGCCCACCCCGAGGAATGACCCGAATTTCAGCGCGCTTGGCCTGGTGCAGGCAGCGGTCCTCGGATTGACCGACACGAATTATAACAAGAGCAAATCACTCCAATTCATCCCCAATATGGACGGCTTCCCGAATGGGCGAAGGCTGGAAGACGACGTAACAAGGATCGAATTACAGGCGGTAAGCGGTGTTGTGCTGGCGGCTATCGGACTGTGGTATGACGATTTCAATGGGAAAGGCAGCCCTGTGACTCCCGATCTGCTGAATGTACTCACCTACAGCACCGGGGTAGATCACAACGACACCACGTTTAAAACGGCATTCCCGTATGTTCAAACGCCATGGAGAGGGACAGCGGTTCAATAAACAACTAACCGAAAAATTAAATCAAATATGAAACGCAAGATATATGCATCCATCCTGCTAGTCGCTATGCTGATCAATACTTTCCCGCTGTGGGCCTCGAGCCACCGGGAAGCGCCACTGATCTCGAATGACCCGCTGGCCGATAACACTGACCTGTACGCATTCAGGAGCCCTGACAATCCCGATAAGATCACCATCATTGCCAACTATGTACCGATGCAATTGCCGCAGGGTGGCCCGAATTATTATTCGTTCGGCGAAAATATCCGATATGAAATTCATATAGACAATAATATTGCCACCCCTGGTGATGACATCGTTTACCGTTTCACCTTTCATAAGACCAATGAGGATCCGACGACTTTTTTCAACATCAGGCTGGGGAAGCAAAATCTGAAAACGACCTATGACCTGGAAAGAAGCATGGATGGCGGGCGGCGATTCGATAAGATCGTTGACGACGGCATCGTGCCTCCGCCCAATATTGGGCCCCGTTCCATCAGTTCCCCGGTGGGTCTGAACGTTGCCGACTATAATACGCTCATCGATCAGGCGATCACAACGGCTAATACCGGTGAAAAGGTATTCTGCGGCACCGCGGACGACCCGTTCTTTGTCGACCTGGGCGGCGTATTCGATCTGGGCGATGCGCCACGCACCACCGGCACCCCGCCCGGCGATGGTTTAAAATGCAAAAATGTTTCCGCTATTGCACTGCAAGTCGATATTTCCACGTTGCAAAAAGATCACAAACCGGCAACAGCTGCGAAGAATATCCTCGACCCTGACTATGTCATCGGCGTCTGGGCTTCGGCGAGCAGGCAAAAAATAAAAACCCTCCGTAAGCCGGCGGGTGACGATAAAAGCGTGGAATCCTTCTCCGGGGAATGGGTCCAGGTTTCCCGGCTGGGCATGCCATTGACCAACGAAG